>Ga0187893_10000485_pt1 | contig 103381 bp, 90 predicted proteins | sample MA1701074metaG_FD_139574 | JGI IMG/M metagenome (GOLD analysis project Ga0187893, IMG submission 139574) | White microbial mat communities from a basaltic lava cave in the Kipuka Kanohina Cave System on the Island of Hawaii, USA - MA170107-4 metaG ...
ACTCGGCGACCATGGCGGCCACGCAATCCTGCGGCCCGGTGAGGGCGGCGATGCCGGCGCGCTGCGTGAAGCTCGCCGTGTGGGAAACGCAATTCACCATCAGCAGGCAAACGGCGTCCACCAGCCACTTCGGCATGACGCTGTAGCCCATTCGCCAGCCGGTCATGGAATATGTCTTGGAAAAGCCGTCGAGCAGAATGGTTCGCTCGAGCATGCCGTCGATGGAAGTAATCGAGAACGGCTTGTCATCAAAGTAGATTTCGCTGTAGATCTCGTCGGCGAGCACCATCATGTCGCGTTCGAGCACCATCTTGGCGATCTCTCGGATGTCGGCTTCGGGAATCATGCCACCGGTCGGGTTCTGCGGCGAGTTCAAGATCAGCAACTTCGTTTTCGGTGAGAGCTTGTCCCGCAGCATGTCGAGATCGAGCGAAAATCCACGCTCTTCCACCAGCGGCAGCGGGATGGGCGTCGCGCCGCAAAACTTGATCATCGACTCGTAGATTGGAAACCCCGGATTCGGATACAGGGCCTCGTCGCCCGGTTCGAGCAGGGCCATCATCGGGAAGAACAGATTCGGCTTGCCGCCCGGCGTGACCACAACGTTCTGCTCGCTGACGCGTATGCCTCGGGACTTCGAGACCAGGTCGGCGATGATCTGGCGCAGTTCGGGATCGCCCTGCGTGGGTCCGTATTTCGTCCAGCCTTCGTCGAGCGCGCGCTTGCCGGCTTCAACGATGTGTTTGGGCGTCGGAAAATCCGGCTCGCCGATTTCCATGTGGACGATCGAGCGTCCCTGCGCTTCGAGGGCCCGGGCCTTCACGAGGATTTCAAACGCGCCCTCGCCGCGTACGCCTTGCATGCGTGAAGAGAGTTTCATGATGTCGGTCCGTTCGTGGGTGTAACTGCAAGGAAGGAGTGAGACTCTTCTTGCGCTGGGCGCTTCGCGCCCAAGCCAACGATCTTAGCATTGATCGGAAGAAATGCGGTGGGCGCTGCTAGAACTTCGATAATTCCTGAACGACGCTGGCCAAACCGAGGTTCTCGTAGACGCCCATCAACCGCTGTTCTTCGGCCGAGACGGGGGCGATCTCAATCAGCCGGGAGTTGACTAGGCTGCTGCGGGGAGGCACCCAAACAGTGCCATCCTCAAACTCGACTTGGCTCACGTAGCCGCTCATGCCGCTGATAGCAAGGCGGCCGGCGCTCTGCGGGCTCGAAACGATTTGAAACACGTACTCTCGCTGAGTGTCTGTTGAAGCAACCGCTCCGGGAGGCACGTGCGCACCCGAACTTGGCACCGATCCCGCCACGTAGCGGCGGCCCTGTGGATCGCTCACGAGCCAGCCGATCTCAAAGTAGCGGACGGGTTTGCGAGAGATGTTTCTCACCGTGACTTGCGGGGAGCGGGCCGTGACGCCATCGACCACGGCCGCGCCTGACACCACTTCGATCGGCGCCTCCGAAAGAGAAATGGAGGACAACTCGAGCCGCTGTTCCGCCTGGTTCCCTACTTGTCGAAATGCCCCTGCGACGGTGTCCTCGGCTAAACGCGCCTCCAACCGCGGCCGGCGCAGTTGCCGGTCGATGCTGGCTGCGATCTCCGACTGCAACCCCTGCGTGCCGCCCGATGCCAGAACGGACTTGAAATAGCGGCGGTCGCGGCTGGCTTCGGTTTCCCAAACCTTCATGCGCCGTTGGGAATGGAACCGGTCGGGTCCGTAAAAGGTCAAATCCGCGAGCAGGATGCCGTCGACATCGACCTCGATCACGTCATCGGCCGAGGCAGGCAAAGGCCGGATCAACCGCAGATTCAGCTTCGCCGGGAACGTGCCTTCGGGCTCGATGTTGAGGCTTGGCATGGCCACGGTCGCCTTGCCGCCCGCTGCGTGCCGGTCGGTCAGAACCGCGAACGTGACGCCGCGCAAGAACTGGCTGCTCTCGTTGCGCAGCGTCAGGTCACACCGCAGCTCAATGATCATCAGCGAGCCTTGCACCTGGACGCGCGTCTGGCTCGCATCCTTGCCGGCAATGGAGAGTGGCACGTTCGGCGCCACGCTGACGCGAATCGCGTTGGAGGGGTTGGCCCACGGGCCGCGCGGGCCTCCTGGCTGCGCCAAAGCGGACGGCGGCCAGAGCGCGCCCATTAGGAGCGCCGTCACTGCCAAACTCTTACTGCGCATACACATGAGTAATCGTGACCGTGCCCGTTGTCGCGTCCACCGTGCGGAAGCTGATCGCTCCGTCCGCCGCGACACCCGTTTCCACTTGGCTGCCGGAGCCTACAGGCACAATCGAGTAACGGGTAGCGGCTCCCTGCGCCGCCGCCGGCCCGGTGTTCGCAAGACTTCCCACGGCTCCGCCGCTGGTTCGGGCCGCGGCGATTTGCAAAGGCGTTTGCGCCTTCTGAGCCGCCTCTCCCGCGCCCGCCGGCATTTCTGTTTTTCCTTTCCCCTGCTCCCGTGGTGGAGCCTGGCGATCGGCCCGGTCGGCCAGCGCGAACTCATCAGCTGCGGTATTAGCGGCCGCTCGTGCTGAAATGCGGCGCTGATTTTCAGCCGATTGCGTCACTGCTGATGCGGCCTGGCCACGGCCGACTCCTTCATTACCAACCGCAGCCTCGGCCGGTGCCGCATCGCGCTTATCCTCGGAGACCCGCCGATCCGATGCCTGATAGGCCAGCGTCATAGGCGGCGCGGGCGCCGCCGGCGCTCCGGCTTGCGTCTTCCTGAACCCGGTGGGGGCCACGGGTGCGGTCAGGTCGGGAGCCAGGTCACTTTCGCGTCTCGCGGAAGCGAACTCCTCCCCGAAGTTCGAGCGAGCGCGCTCTCCACCTTCGAGTTGTGCGCCCGCCACCTGCTTGTTCTCCGCGATAGCTGATTCCGAAAGGACTGTTGCAACCGGGGCTGCGGAAGAGCGAGCCTCTTCCATCTCCTTCCGGTTTGCATCCTGTTCGGGGATGGATTGCACCGCGACCTGCTCATGAATCGCGCGGCTTAGGTTCGTTTTCGAGGCCAGTTCGGTTTCGGCCTTTTGCAGCGGCAGCTGCCGCACAATGACCACGGCGCAAATCACGGTTGCCATCGCCAGACCCGCTCGCAAAGCCCAGGACTGCCCCAGAGAGGGAGTGGGCGCCTTATCGTTCGCAGCCCTTGCGCGATCCGCGCGGTCCAGAATCATCTGGGCCTGTGCGGTCCAATCGACGTTCGGAAGTTCCGACAGCTCTCCGAGTTCGCTTTGCAGGTGGAAGAAATCGGCGACCGCTTCCTCGCAGCGGCTGCAACTCTGCAGGTGTTTCTCGATGCGCCAGCGCGCAACGGGGCCCAGTTCCCCTCCCGCAAAGAGGGCGAGGTCGTGGTCGTTCGGATGTCCTATGTAAAACAGGCTCATCGTTTTCGCCCCTTAACGTATTTGCGAAACTTGACGCGCGCGTTCGCGATGTGGGAGCGAACCGTCGCCGGAGAACAGCCCAACTGGCGGGCGACTTCGAGCGCCGGTAAACCTTCCACATCCCGTAGAATCAGCGCCGCCCTCTCGCGGCTGGAAAGCAGCCGCAGCCCGTCTTCGATGTAGGCCCGTTTTTCGCTTCGCAGAAGCTGCTGCTCGGGCGATTCGGAGGGCGTTTCGGGCGCTTTCTCGATCTCTTCGAACACCACTCGCTTGCGCTGCCGCACAAAATCCAGGGCCGTGTTCACGGCAATGCGCCCCAGCCATTGGGCGGCCTTCTGGGGGTCCTTCAGCTGTGACCGCCGGCCGAGCGCCTTGACGAAGGCCTCCTGCGTCAGATCCTGCGCGTCGGGAACATTGCCCACTACCCGGTAGATCAGCCGAAACACCCGCCGCATATGGAGTTCCACGAACTCGGCGTCGGTCGAAACGGCGGTGTCAGCCTCGATCATGGGGCGCTGTTCCGTTTCCATCGTTGTCGCCGTCACAAGGCCCGGCATGTGCTCTTTCGCTCCCCTCTGTAAGGTATGACGGGGAGCCGCGCCGAGCGTGCAACAATAAAATCGTGGGCCGGATGGTCAACTCATGAGGTCCGTCTCGATTATCGGCGTCGGAATGACCCCTTTTGGCGTCTTTCCCGAGCTTAGCATCCGCGACCTGGCGTCGGAAGCAGGCCGCCGCTGCCTGGAAAATGGCAAGGTAGCCCCGGGCTACGTTCAGGCTTTCTACCTAGGCAACTTCGCGGGGCCCTCATTCGTAGGCCAGAACCACTTGGCGCCCTACATCGCCTCGGCGCTTGGCCTGCACGGCGTCCCGGCCACGCGGTTTGAGGCTGCCTGCGCTTCGAGCGGCTCGGCCTTCTTCCACGCCTTCAGCGCCGTGGCGGGCGGCATTCATGAGCTCGCGCTCGTCGTGGGGGTCGAGAAGATGACCTCGCAGTCGACCGCCCGCACCACCGACATCCTGGCCGCTGCCGGTGACATGTCGGGCGAGGTCAAAGCCGGAGCGACATTCCCCTCGTTGTTTGCGATGATTGCCCGTCGGCACATGTATCAGTACGGCACAACGCGCGAGCACTTGGCGGCGGTGGCCGTCAAGAACCACGCCAACGGCGCCAAGAACCCGCTGGCTCACATGCGCAAGCCCATCACGATGGAGCAGGCGCTCGAATCGCGCATGATCGCGGAGCCGCTCGGCCTCTACGACTGCTCGCTGATCAGCGATGGCGCTTCCGCGGTTCTGCTCGGCCCTTCGGACCTCGCACGGGAATTCACCGACAAGCCCGTCTGTATCCGCGGCGTGGCGCAAGCCTCCGACTATCTCGCTCTCGATCAGAAAGAGGACATCACCACGTTTCCAGCGGTCACCACGGCGGCCAGACAGGCCTATCAAATGGCGGGCGTGGGACCGAAGAGGATTGACTTTGCCGAGCTGCATGATTGCTTCACGATCGCCGAGATCATCGCGCTCGAAGACCTTGGTTTTGCCGAACCCGGCTGCGGCGGGCCTATGACTCTTGAGGGCCGCACGGGACCCGGAGGCGACAAGCCGGTCAATACCAGCGGCGGCTTGAAATCGAAAGGACACCCCGTCGGCGCGACAGGCGTGGCGCAGCTTTGCGAAGTCGCCAACCAGCTTCGGGGCGAATGTGGCGAACGCCAGCTCAAGAAGGCTAACGTGGGCCTGGCCCAGAACCTCGGCGGCTCGGGCGCGACGGCAGTGGTGACGATCTTGTCGGCGTGACACGGCCTGCCAGACTGAGGCGTAACCGTGAGCGAACGCCTTCGCCGTTGCTGGCCGGCGAAAACATGCAAGGGCGGTGCCCAGTTGCTGCTGCGAATTCGTTGACAGGGCTCATCCTATGAAAGCCTATCGTTGTTCCGCCTGCGGCCAAACAACGGCGAACGGCCCCGGCCGCTGCCACTGTGGCAGCGAGGCCGTCGAACCGGTTGAGATCAGCGGCTGCGGCACGGTCTACTCCTGGACCACCCTCCACGCCGCCGCCGAACCTTTCGAGAAAGACCTGCCCTTCCAGATCGCCATCATCCAGCTTGCGGAAGGCCCGCGCCTGACCGTCCGCATCGAGGGCGCTCGCGTCAAGGTTGACGACGAAGTGCGCTTCGTGCGCGAGCGGGACGGAGCAAAGTTCTTTTCGCTGGCCTCGGGGGATAGTTTTTCCAAACAACAAGTCTAATCCCCTTGACGAAAAGGGCAGTTCGCCTCCTAGGGCCGCCAAACCATTCCGCGCGTTCGCGTATCATAGAAACTTCGCGCCGGTAGGAGGGACAGTCACCACGTTTCGGCATGAGAGGCGGGCGCCGGCATAGCGCCATCCGCGGCGAAACATTGTGGCTGTCCTCAAAAATCCCTGTGCGCGTCAGGAGGATGGGTGTCAGATCGTCCGCTGCTTCGGAAAGCTCAAATCACGGCCGTAGGTTGTTACGTCCCGCCACGCGAACTCACCAACGCCGACCTCGAAAAGCTTGTTGAGACCAACGATGACTGGATCGTGTCGCGGACCGGCATTCGCACCCGCCACATCGCGGGTGAGGATATGGCCACGTCGGATCTCGCTGTTGAGGCGGCGAAGGCGGCTTTGGCGCAGCGGAACCTCAATGGCGACAGAATACAGACGATCATCGTCTGCACAGTCACGCCCGACATGCTGTTTCCTTCCACGGCCTGCCTCGTGCAGGACCGCATCGGAGCGAAGGGCGCCTGGGGTTTCGATCTGGTGGCCGCTTGTTCAGGTTTGCTCTACGGGCTGACGACGGGTGCGCAGATGATCGCCAGCGGCGCGCAGGACCGCGTGCTCGTCATTGGCGCCGATACGATGTCCCGTATCGTCGACTATCAGGACCGCGCTACCTGTGTTCTTTTCGGCGATGGGGCGGGTGCGCTGCTGCTGGAACCTTCCGAGGACGAGAACACCGGCCTGATCGACTATTTGCACGAGGTCGACGGTTCGGGAGGCAACTTTCTCTACATGCCGGCAGGCGGCAGCCGCCTCCCCGCGACGGCCGAAACCATCGCCAAGCGCATGCACTTTGTGCACCAGGACGGCCAGCAGGTTTTCAAGTACGCCGTCCGCAAGATGCACGAAGTTTGTGTGAATTTGCTGGAGCGCAACGGCCTCACGCCCGCCGACGTGGACGTGCTGATTCCTCATCAGGCCAACGCCCGCATCATCTCCGCGGTCGCCGAGCGGCTGGGTATTCCCACGGAGAAAGCTGTCATCAACATTGAGCGCTACGGCAATACGACCGGCGGCACTATCCCGCTCGCCACACGTGACGCCATCGAATCCGGCCGGCTCAAGAAGGGCGATCTCGCGCTGATGGCCGCCGTCGGCGCGGGCTTAACCGCAGGCGCGGCCCTGTGGCGCTGGTAAAAGCTGCAACTTCCGGGTCCGTCCTGCTCGCAGCCAGGCACCTCTTTACACGCACGGAACCTGTCCCGCTCACTGGCCGCTACTTCTCGATCTCTCGCAGCACCGCCTCGGTGAACTCGGTCGTGGAAGCGCTGCCGCCGGCATCGCGCGTGAGGACTTTTCCCGCCGCATAAACGCGCGCGATTGCCTCGCTTAATCGCCCGGAAGCCTCGAACTCGCCCAGGTGCGCCAGAAGCTGCGCGCCCGCCCTCAGCAGCGCCGTTGGGTTGGCGCGGTTCTGGCCCGCGATATCCGGCGCGCTGCCGTGCACCGCTTCAAACACCGCGCACTCGTCGCCGATGTTTGCGCCCGGCACCATCCCCAAGCCGCCCACCAAACCCGCGCAGAGGTCCGAAACGATATCGCCGTAGAGATTTTCCATCAGCAGTACGTCGAACTGCTCCGGACGCATCACCAGCTGCATGCAGGTGTTGTCGATGATCATTTCGTCGTATTGAATCTCGGGATAGTCCTTCGCCACCTCTTGCGAGCAGCGAAGAAACAGCCCGTCGCCGAGCTTCATGATGTTGGCTTTGTGGACGACGGTGATCTTCTTGCGCTTCATCCGCCGGGCGAAGGCGAACGCGTAATGGGAGATGCGCAGGCAGGCGCGTTCGGAGATAATCTTCAGGCTCTCGACAACGCCTGGAACGACCTCGTGCTCGAGGCCCGAGTAAAGACCTTCCGTGTTCTCGCGGAAAACGACGAGGTCGAGATTGAGATCCGAGAAGCGCGTGTTGATGCCCGGCAGCGCCTGGGCCGGGCGGTAATTGGCATAAAGTTCTAGTTCCTTGCGGAGGGCGACATTCACGCTCTTGAAGCCCTTGCCGATGGGCGTGGCGATGGGGCCTTTCAGGCCCACGTGGTTCCTGCGCAGCGATTCCAGCACCGAGTCCGGCAGAACCTTGCCGGTCTTGGCAAGCACCTCGCTGCCGGCCTGCGCCTCTTCCCACTGAATGTCGGCGCCCGTGGCGTCAATCGCGCGCCTCGCGGCGGAGGAAACTTCGGGGCCGATGCCGTCCCCGGGAATGAGAGTAACGGTATGAGTCATAGAAAGGTGCTCTTTCTAGCATCGCACGCGCTTTGACATGGAGGAATACTGCCGCGTCTGCCGGCGGACAGGGTGGCGGCGCGCGAATAGAGACTGTACTTGAAGCGTCGGCGGAAGGTCGAGACCTTTCGCCTACTCACTCGCAGGATGAGGCCTGGCTACGGGCCGGCCCCCACGAACGCCTACTTCACCCGGATTTTCACCGTCTTTGCGACGATGTCTTCCACGACAACCTCTACATTCACCAAACCACGCCCGCGTAGGGACTTCGGAATAAGCACATTGATCTGATCGAGACCCGGAAACTCGCCTTGCGGTCCGGCATAGAGCACCTGCGCTGGTACGCCGCCAATCGTCACCTCCACGCTGGATTCCGACGCGCGCCCACGGATTCCTGTAGCGAACAGGAGCAATACCACCTGATCAGCGTCTGATCCCAGGTCGATCGGCCTGGCCACGATTTGGCTGCCCGCATCCAACTCGACCACTTGCTCCAGGGCCTCGCCGGCCGTTCCCGGATTCCGGAGCACGAACGCCGCCGCGAGGTCGTTGCCTATGAAGAACACACCCGGGCCAATTCGCTGCACGCCGACACGAGCTTGGGTGACCGTGCCGTCTTGCGATGTAATGGTCACGACAGCTTGCCCCTCGGCCGTACCGGGTGGCATCAGATAGTTGACCTGGCCCGGTCCCGCAAACGCAATCTTTGCGGGACGCTCAGCGCCGGTCCGGTCCCGAACGCGCACCGCCGTTCCGGCGAGAGTTTCGGGCCAATTCGTCGAGGGCGTGCCCGCCATGCCGCTCGCCAGCCGGTTTCCGAACGCTGATGCAATGGAATTGGGCGGAATATTGCCCGTTTCAAAGCTGGCAGCTGATACGTGTGTGGCTGGATCCATCTCGTTGAAGAGAATTGCGATGGCGCCGGCGTCCCTGCCCCCCGCGTTATCGACGACAACCAGATCCAGCCGGCCGTCTTGATCGAAATCCCCTGTGGCAAGGGCGACCGGATCCGCTCCTCCCGCCACATGCGTTTGCTCGAACGTACCGTCGCCTCTCCCCCGCAGCAACGCAAGGTCGGTTTGGCCGCAGCAATGGGATACGATCAAATCCGCCCTCCCGTCCCGATCAAAGTCGGCGGCTAACGAGAACCCCGGAAGATCTCCGACTTTGGTGGCCACAGGCGCGAGAAACGTCCCATCTCCCTTGCCGGGCAGCACCGTCACCGCAAAGATATAGTTCGGCGAACGGCTGGCGAGTCCCGTATAAGAAATATCCAAGAGACCATCGCCATTGAAATCGGCCATCGCTGCCGACTCGGGACTCTCCCCCGCCGGAAGGTTGACGGCCGGCAGGTAGGTGCCATCCTGCTTCGACAGCAGCAGGCTTAGGGTACCTTTGTTCGCGCCCAGATCCCCCTTGTTCACGACCACCAGATCGGCGCGCCCGTCTTTGTTCAAATCTCCCGTGGCGAGGAAGGACGAGCGGTTTCCCGTCGCGTAGACCTGAGGAGCCTGAAACGATCCGTTACCACTTCCCAGAAAGACTGTCACATTGCCTTGGGTGAGGTTAGCCTGATTCACCGAAACGATATCGTGCTTACCATCGCCGTTTACATCAAGCACGGAGAAGGTATAAGGGCGATCGAGCCCCGTGAGCACCGCCCCGGCCTGGAACGTGCCGTTGCCCAAACCCTTGAGGACGGCGATGCGATTGGCTCCGAGAATCGCGATGTCCGGCCGGCCGTCTCCATCGAAATCCCCGCTCGCTACGGACAAGACGGCTCCGCCGGTTGAAGCGTTGGTCAGGGGAATCGCCTGCGGTTCCTGCAAGGTCCGTCCGTGGCGTCCACGCAGAAGGGATAGTTGGCCGCTACTCGCGACGACCACGTCCAACTCGCCGTCGCGATCGAAATCAGCGACCGAAGCTGATCGAGGATCGGTTCCCACGATATAGGCTGGCGGAGCGTCCAGGGCTCCGTCGAGATGAACGGGGTACGCCAGCAGGCGGGTGCCTACCGCATCGGGAGCTAATAGATAGGGCCGGGGATCGGCTTCGAAGTCAAGGATGGCGAAGGAGTTGATCTGGACACCCGTCAGGTAACGGCCCTTAAGCTGATAGGCCGCGTTCGGTTGGCCCAGCCAGACGGAAAGTGTCGCCGAAACGCTGTGCAGCACGATGATATCCGGGACGGCGTCGCCGTTGAGGTCCGACACACCCAGGTAAGCAGGTTTGGGACCTACCGCCGTATTGGCCTGCGGCTGAAACGTGCCGTCGCCGTTGCCGCGCAGGACAGAGAATGTACCTGAGTCCCGGTTCGCCACGATCAGGTCTGTTTTCTGATCGTTGTTTAGATCGTAGGGGAGAACGGAAGCTGGCCCGTCACCAGCGGCAATTCGAGACGCTGCGCCGAACGTCCCGTCTCCCTTTCCCAACAGAATGGAAACGCTTCCCGTATCCGCCGGCAAGCCGGCGTAGCCCTGGCTGCCGGAGTTAGACACGGCGAGATCCGGACGGCCGTCTCCGTTGAAATCGCCGACGGCGAGTGAACTAGGAAGAACTCCCGCCGTGTATTTCACAGCGGTCCGGAAGGTTCCATCTCCGTTCCCCAGGAGAACGGCGATATGGCCGGTCTCATTCGTGAAATTTCCTTGATGGGCCACGGCAAGGTCCAGTTTCCCGTCCTTGTCAAAATCGGCGATGAGCACCGAGGTTGGATTGGCTCCGGTTGGATAGATAACGGGATTGTTATGAGTTCCGTTGGCTCTGCCCAGCCAGACCGACACATCGGCAAAACGGCTCAAGACCGAAACGAAATCGCCGTTGCCGTCGCCATTCAGATCCGCCCCGGCAATCCGGGATGCGGCGGTCACAGAAGGCCCTGACGGCAGCGCTGCGGCAAACCCAAGCGTTTTCTTTTCAGCGTCGGAAAGGATCCCCTGCAAACAGTGCAATAGCATGACCCTGAACTCGCTCATCGCCATCTTCGCCCGGTTGCTCAACTCAATCTGACTCGTTGGATCGTTGGGCCTAGGAAACTTGGTAATCGTAACTTCCTTGTTGTCGTAGATGATGCCCAGGAGCTCTCCATCCTCTTCATAGGGAATCTCCCACCACAAGAATTTGTACTTCATGGGGATCTTCTCGTACTTCCCCTTGCAGTCAGCGTGTGCATTCACGGCGCAAAGAAGGATCAGGGCAGGCGCGAAGTAACGAGCGTGGCGCGCAATCCAGCCGATCGGCATTGTCGGACCTCCGGCGTGAGGCGGATAGAGGATCTCATTATAGAGGGGGAAAATCCTGGACGGCGCGGGTGGGTTTGGAACCTCCGCGCGGAAGACAATCAGTTCTTTGTTACAAGTGAACCATGCCTTGCCTCCGCCCAAACCGGCTTGTGGGATTCCTAGAGTCGGACCGTGCCCTCCCTCTTCCCCTGCAGACGCGGCGGCTCAGGCTCGGTTCGCTTTTTAGGGGATGAAGCCCGACTTTTGTTTACCACGGAAACGGTTTCGGTCAAGGCTCCAAACCACTGCCAAACCGCTATAATCGACATTTTCTGTCCGTTTTGGAAACTATCTCCTGGCGCCCTGAGCCCTAGCCCGCAGGCCTCAAGATCAATTCCCCCGCGTGATACGCGCCATAGATCGCCAGCACGAAGAGAATCGCCATGACTGCGTTTTCCCACCAACGGTTGCGATGCTCGCGGCCGATGTAGCTGGACCCTGCGGTGATGCACCAGATGCCGCCCGAGAGCAGTGGCAGCAGCACCACTTGGCCGCTGTTGGCCGCCAGCGTGAGCGTCACAAAGTCCGGCATGCCGGGAAGCGTCCAAAGGAGCGGCGACACCAGGCACCAGACAACAATCAGGCGATAGATTGGATGTTGACGATAGTCCGCGGTGACGCGCTCGCCCGTCTGCCAGCGCAGCCAAGCGTGGCTTCCCAACGCGGCGAGGCCGGCGGCGTGGCCGACGACGGAAGTGAAAACCGCGGAGAAGATGCCCAGATAAAACAGCGTGCGCCCGCCGGGGCCAAGCACCGTGCTCAACAGATTCGGCAGGTCGTCGAGGTCGGCGATGTGTTTGTCGGGGTAGAGCAGTTGGGCGCCCAGGATCCAGACCGCCAGGTTGAGGAGAATCATGACGACCACGCCGAGCAGCAAATCGTAAACCTGCACGCGGCGGTATTGGGGTCCCTTCCAGCCTTTTTCCTCGAGGAAGTAGGGGTAGACCAGATTCATGAACGAGCCGCCCACGGCTCCGATCATCGCCATCGCAACCAGAATGGGATTGAAATCCCCGCGCTGTCCCGGCATCTCCACACGGAACAAACCTGCCATGACGTCCGTTGCGTTGAATCCCACCCAGATCGCCGAGCCGAGGAACGAAACCGACAGCACCGCCAGGAAGAATTTGAACATCCACTCCAGCGGTTTGTAGCCGCCCTTGAAGACAAGCACGAACGCCGCCGCGTTGCAGGCGATCGCCCACATCCAGGTCTCCCCGACGCCGAAGAGGTTGCGGCAGACTTCGCCAGTGCCAACGGTCATGTAGGACTCATACACATGACCCATCACGAAGGCGCCGATGCAAAGAATGGGGGCATACCAGCGATGCAGGCGCACCAAGCCGTCGAGGACGGTTTCCCCGTGCTGATTACAGAGCTGGTAACGGCCGATCGCCGACACCAGGATGAACCGCATGAACACGGCAACCACCAACACCCACAGTAGCGAGTACCCGTAGTTGCTGCCGGCTACGCCCATGTCGACGACGTCGCCCGCCCCGAGCCAAGTGAGCACGATGATGATGCCGGGACCGAAGGCGCGGAGAAAATCTCCGAACGAACTGGGGACTGGCGGTGAGGTGGTTACCGTCTGGTTCATGAAAGCCTTCAGCAGGGATGCCGGGGAGTCACGAATCCTCTGCCTATTGGACGTAGCCGAGGCTCTTCAGCCGTTGCAACTCCGCCTCAGGCAGATCTTTGAGTGCCTCGCCTTCGGGCAGCTTGCCCGCCTCCGCCATCTCGCGCCATTCCTTGAGCTTGGTCTTGAGTTTTTCGGCCACGTCGGAATGCTGTTCGTAGACGTTCTTGGTGTTGAGCGGATCGTCTTTGTGCTGGTAAAGCTCGAACTCCGGGCGATCATCGACTCGCTTGGTGTTGTGCACGAGTTTCCAGCCATCAAACACAATGCCGTAGGACTCAAAGTCGCGCGGCCGCTCGCCCTCCGGATCATTGTTCTTCTCGGTGACCGCCGGCTGCGGCGTCCAGCCGTGATTCGCGGCGAGTTCGGCGACCGCCGCCGATCCGCCGCCTTCCGCGGCCTGCCGCCCCGCCGCCATGAGAGGAACCAGGCTTTGCCCCTGGGCCTGCGCCGGAATCGCGAGGCCACTCAGAGCGAGCACGGTCGGCATCAGATCGAGATTGCGGACGGTTTCGGCAATCTTCAGCCCTGCCGGGATGACGCCCGGACGGTAAAACAGCATGGGAACCGCGGTCAGCTCGCCATGCACGGAGTGGCCGTGCCAGATTTGTCCATGCTCGCCGAAGGCTTCACCGTGATCGGAAAAGAAAACAAGCAGTGTGTCCTTATCGACGCCCATGGTGCGAAGGCGCTCCACGAGCCTGCCGATCTCGGCGTCCATACCGCGGATAGACCCGTCATACCAGTCACGCTCATGATTCATCCACTTCTCGGCGTCGATTCCGGCCTTGGTCAATTCCTCCAGCGTGGGCAGCCCGCGGCCTTTCATGCCTTGATCCTTGATGAACTCCTTCGAGCGTTCGCGATCCTTTTCGTGCTGCTCCCTCTGGGAGGGGTCGGCATAGGTCGAAGCGTAGGGATCGCGCGGTTCGAAGGGATGGTGCGGGTCGAAGACGTGCAGAAACATGAAGAACGGCGTCCCCGGGTGCCGCTCGATCCAATCCGTGGCGCGGTCAACGTAGTCGCGCGCGCTCTTGGATCGGTATCTCGGTTCGGTGATCGACGAGCTCTCGTGGAACTCCTCGAACCCCTGGTGCAGGTTCGAAAGGCGGCCTGTGAAGGCCACTGAGGAATAGCCAACGGTGGCGTATCCGGCATCGCGGAATACCTCGGCGAGCGTCGTCGCCGCGGCCGAGAGCCGGTCAGGTACGCCTTGGACGCCCGTCGAGGTGGGATACAGCGACGTCATCAGCGAGGGCGTCGAGGCTTTGGTCCAGGTCGCTTGCGAAACGTTGTCGAGAAACAGAGTGCCTTCGGAAGCCAGGCGGGCGAGGTGCGGGGCCGTGTCGCGGCTATGGCCGTAGATGCCGAGATGATCTTTGCGCAGCGTGTCGCCCATGATAAAGATGACGCCCCTGGGCGGCGGGGCGCCACCCAGAGCGGCGGCTGCATGCGTCTGCGGTAGGGAGGCGCCGCGGAATCGCACCACAGGGCTGCCCCAGAATCCAACCAAGCGCTCCTTTTCGACCGCAAGGGAAAAGCGCAACGTCACGGGTCCCGACAAGTCAGCGAGTTCAACGGGAGCGGCCTCCCAGCGATGCGGCGTGGTGACCGTACGCTGCAGCAGAGTCCGTTCCTGGCCTCCCTTGACGGCGGTCACCTGAAACGTGACGGGTCCCGCCTCGGAGGTGCCCACATTCAAATCAAGCCATGAGTTGGAGGGCAGATCGAGATCGAAAGAGACGGTCTCGGGGGAACGTGACACGATGGCCTCATGGTAGACGCTGCCCAGGCCCTCGAACCCGAGGCCCGAGGGCACGGCGGCACGGTGCTCCTTTTGCGATACGATCCGCACGAACTCAATCGCAAAGGTAGCGCCGGCCTTGTTGACGGGCCGGATGAGCAGATGCTTGTTGCGGCCCATGGTGGCGGGACGCGAGGACGTGATGTTAAGAGTTTGGAAGGCGTCACCCGCAGCCACTTTGGCGCTCAACTGGGGCGTGCCCGTACTGTTTTGCTCGATGATGCGCTTGAGGTCGAGATTGTCGGCTGCTGAGCGAATGCCGATCAGGTCGCCCTCCAGGCTGGAGCGGATGCGGATGTCCAGGGAATGGAAGTCATCCGCCGCGTCGACAGTCTGGGTGATCGGCCCGTAGATCAGAGGGAAATCGGTGGTCGTGCGGCCCGTCAGTTTGCCATCGACGACTTTGAGATCGGTGACGCCGGGGCCGGCCTTCCAGCCGTGCAGGGGATCTGTGTTGCCGCCAGGCTGCGAAAAGTTCCAGGAGACGGCCGGCTCCGCGGCGAGGTTTTGCGGCGAGCCGGAGACCGACTTTGCATTGAACTGGTCTACCAGCCGAATGCCGGTCGCGCCTTGCGGCGGCCCGCCCGAACACGCGGCAAGCGACAAGGCGGCAAGCAAGGCAACCGTGTGGACAGCGGTGGTTGGCCGGTTCCGTTTCATTCCTGACCTCCGAGTACGTCGGGGAGTAGCGGCCGGCCCAACGGGCTCACCGCCGACCCCTGGGGCGTGAGAGCCCCCAAAAAGCGCAGCCACAGTATACATCGATGATGCCAGGGACGCGTCCCCGCGGGGTCACTTTCGTAAAAGGCTCCTTTGAGGTCCGCCTAGGCGTCTCGCAGTAAGAAGTAAAGGCCGGTGTAGATTTTCGGATCGATCAGCAGCCCTTCCCTGGCGCGCGCTTCGAGCCAGGCGTCGATTTCGGCGAGGGGAACGACGTGCACCTGAATGTCTTCACCGCCGACGCCGCCCCCTTTGCCGACCTTGGCGAGCCCGGTGGCCCGGATGAAGGTGACGATCTCGGAGCTTTGGCCGCTGGAAGGCGGGCCCTCGGTGAGAATTGACAGACCGGCGGCCCGGTAGCCGGTTTCCTCCTCGAGTTCGCGGTTGGCTGCGTCAAGGATCTGCTCCTCATCGGGGCTTTGCTCACCGCCGACGAGACCCGCGGGCCACTCGATCATGCGGGAACGGACTGGCGGGCGGTATTGTTCGACAAGCACGGCCTCTCGGCTCTCCGTGACCGCAGCCATGACAGCGATGCCGCTAACCTTGCGGCGCTCGACCCATTCCCAACCGTCCACGCTCTTGAGGATCAGAAAGTGGCCTTCACCCAGGGTCGTTTCCAGTTGGTTTGTCATGCCGGACGCCCGGCTTGCATGGCTTGGCCGAAAGCCAAAAAATTGGGTTTGTTTGGCTTTGTTTTTCGAGTCCCGTGTTGAAAACAAGGGAGAAAATGGGTTTGATTCGCCATTTTTTTGTTTGCTGGAAAGCTGCTTCTTCCCGCCTGTGAAGGGCTGCCTCGAGGCCTGCCCGGACAACGTTCAGCCCCTGAGGCCAACCATCCGTTTCTACTCTACCCGGCGTGTCAAGTTTCGAAGACGGGGGAGTGGGCAGGAAGGTTTGCTGTGATGATCGGGAACTTGGATCCGAGGCTGCGTGTCCCCTAGGAGGATGTTGGCAGGAATGCCGAGAGGGCGCGCAAGAATGGCTGCGCGACAAAGCGTCCGCAGGCAGCCCCGGCATCTCCACAGATAGCGTGAAGGAGAGAAAACCTCGAGGTCCCGGCGGACGATGCCGCCGGGACCTGCTCGGAGGGGTTGAACGACAGGCTGGGACCTGCCTTTCAGGAAACCAACTCCTTTGCGAAGCCGGTTTCCGCCGTTGTTTTTGCAACTGGAAGACCATTCGCAGCAGGGGGGTGAGGCTCAGCGAAATCAGAAGGAACGGCGGGTCACAGCGGCCAAAAACCTTCGAAAGCGCCCTCGAACAGCGTGAAATGACCCAGCAGGCAGCGGGTCGAAGATCTGCTTGGGGCGGATGCCCCGCACGCTTCCTAAGGCGGGCGCTCGATTGACTGGTTCCCGCCCATTCTGGTAGCTTGAGCAAGGTTAGGCCTAACAACACCCCAGCCCTCCTCAATCTGGTGTTGCACCGCGTTTGCGATCCGCCGAACCGATAAGAAACGCAATACAAGGCAGTTGTAGGAACATTTTCCTGGAGGAAGCTCTTGGCAGTAACGGACAGGCATTTATTCACTTCCGAGTCGGTCACGGAAGGTCACCCGGACAAGCTAGCCGATCAGATATCCGACGCGGTTCTGGACGCCGTCCTAGCCGGAGACCCCAAGGGCCGGGTGGCCTGCGAGACCCTGGTGACGACAGGCCTTTGCATGATCGCGGGGGAGATCACCACCAGCGAAAGGATTGACTACACTCAGGTGGCCCGGGAGACGATCCGGGACGTCGGCTACACGCAATCCGAGTTCGGCTTCGACTACGAGACCTGCGCCGTGGTGACGGCCCTGGGCCAGCAGTCGCCGGATATCGCCATGGGCGTCGACCCGGGCGGAGCGGGCGACCAGGGATTGATGTTTGGTTTTGCCTGCGACGAGACCGAGGAGCTCATGCCGCTGCCGATCATTCTGGCGCACCGGCTGGTACGCAAGCTCTCGGAAGTGCGCCGCAGCGACGAGTTGGACTACCTGCGTCCCGACGGCAAATCGCAGGTCACCATCGAGTACGACCGGGGCCGGCCGGTGCGTGTGGACGCGGTTGTGGTTTCGACGCAGCACAGCGACCGTGTGAGCCAGGCCGACTTGCGGGACGGCGTGATGGAGCACGTCATCCGGCCAATCATACCCGGCGAGATGGTCGACACGCAGACGAAATACCACATCAACCCGACAGGCCGGTTCGTCACCGGCGGTCCTCACGGAGATGCGGGTCTCACCGGCCGCAAGATCATTGTGGACACTTATGGCGGCATGGGCCGGCATGGCGGCGGCGCGTTCTCCGGAAAGGACCCGACGAAGGTCGACCGCTCGGCCTGCTATATGGCGCGCCACATCGCCAAGAATATCGTGGCGGCCGAGCTGGCCTCGCGCTGCGAGGTACAGCTGGCCTACGCAATCGGCGTAGCCGATCCGGTGTCGGTAATGGTAGACACGTTCGGCACGGGCCCGGTCGACGATACGCGCCTGGCGGAGATTGTCCGCAACGTCTTTCCGCTGACGCCGAAAGGCATTATCGAGTATCTGGATCTGCGGCGGCCGATCTTCAAACCGACCGCTGCTTTCGGGCACTTCGGGCGGAGCGAGGCTGGGTTTACCTGGGAGAAGACCGATAAGGCTCCTGTGCTCAAGTTTGAGGCGGGTGTCACCGCTGCGAAGGCCTAGACACCGCTTTCCCGACAACAAAATCCGAGGAGTTTATGGCAACTAAAACGGCAACGCCCGGCGATGTCAAGGACTTGTCTTTCGCCGAGGCAGGGAAGAAGCGAATCGAATGGGCCTATCAGTGGATGCCCGTTCTGCAGTCGATCCGCAAGGATTTCATCAAGCGTCAGCCCTTGAAAGGCGTTCGCATTTCGGCCTGTCTGCACGTGACGACCGAGACGGCGAACCTGGCTATCGCTCTTCGCGACGGAGGCGCCGACGTCGTTCTGTGCGCCTCGAATCCGCTTTCCACGCAGGACGACGTGGCAGCGTCGCTGGTGAAGGACTACGGCATCCCCACGTATTCCGTCAAGGGCGAGGATAACGCGAGCTACTACTCGCACATTCAGGCGGCGTTGGACCACAAACCGCAGATCACGATGGATGACGGCGCCGACCTGGTCCACCAGCTGCACACCGAACGCAAGGACGTGGCGGAGGGTGTTCTCGGGGGCACGGAGGAAACGACGACGGGCGTTATCCGGCTGCGGGCCATGGCCAAGCAAGGGGTGCTGCAGTTTCCGATCATCGCCGTCAACGACGCGCTGACGAAGCACCTGTTTGACAACCGCTACGGCACCGGGCAATCGACGATCGACGGCATTATCCGCGCAACCAACATCCTGCTGGCTGGCTTGAACGTGGTGGTGGCCGGCTACGGCTGGTGCGGACGGGGCGTCGCCAGCCGCGCCCGCGGCATGGGCGCGAACGTGATCGTGACCGAAGTAGACCCGACACGCGCGATTGAAGCTGTCATGGACGGGTTTCGCGTGATGCCCATGTTGGAAGCGGCGCCTATCGGCGACATTTTTGTCACCGTTACGGGCGACAAGCACGTCATTGCGCGGCCACACTTCGAAAACATGAAAGACGGCGCCATCATCGCCAACTCGGGGCATTTCAACGTCGAGATCGACTTGAAGTCGCTTGGAGCGATGTCCTCATCGCGCCGCGTTGTGCGCGACTTTGTGGAAGAGTACACGATCAAGGGCGGCAAGAAGGTTTTCGTGCTGGCCGACGGGCGGCTGGTCAACCTGAGCGCGGCGGAAGGACATCCTGCCGTAGTGATGGATATGAGCTTCGCGAACCAGGCCCTCTCGGTGGAGCATCTGATCACGAAGCAGGGCCAGTTGGCGATCGGCGTACACAGCGTCCCCGAAGAGATTGACCGGCAGGTGGCGGCGCGCAAGCTGGACGCGATGAATATCCGCATCGACAAGCTGACGCCCGAGCAGGAAGCCTACCTTTCGACCTGGATGGAAGGCACGTAAAGGCGTGGTCTTGGCAAGCCGCCGCGCAGCCGGCGGACAGGAAAGAATGGAGGAGGGCACGGGCGACCGTGCCCTCTTTGTTCTTGCGCAGCGGTTGCGAAGCCTTTCGGGGCGAGGATAGCCGCCTGTTCTGCGCCCGCCAGCAAGGCAGGGGGCCAGCGCGAACGCGGATCCCAGTGGTCATCTCAGCTCATCTCCCGTACGGCTGAGGGCACAAATCCGCTACCCGGCCCTGTAAGAAATCGCGTACACTCTTTCGGAGGGAGAGCCGCCGGTTGTGCGCGGGCAAGTCTCGCGGCGGCTCACCACGGCGCTTGGTTTCCGTTTTCGGGAGGGGTCATGAGCGGACGAAGAATCGGATTGTCGGTGGTCTTTATCGCAATGCTCTCGCTCGCGTTGTGGGTTTCGCGCAGCGAAGCGCAGCCGGGAACCGTGAAGCAGATCGTGCCCGGCGTATGGTTCCGCCACGGCGATCTGGAAAACCTCGGCCACTGCAACAACGTCGTCATCGAGATGAACGACTACCTGATCGTGGTCGACGCCAATTTCCCCAGCGGCGCCGAAGCGTTGATGCAGGATATGAAGCGGATTTCCACCAAGCCGGTCCGCTACGTGTTTGACACCCATCACCACGGCGATCACGCTTACGCCAATCCGGTATGGACGAAAATGGGCGCGACGACGCTCGCTTACATCGGGGTGGCCGAGGAAATGACGCGTTACGAACCCAAGCGGTGGCAAGAGGCCGCCAAGCAGCGGGAAGACGTGAGGAGCCTCAACTTGCCGACGGCGGAGCCGCCGAAGCAAACGTTCCGCGAGACGCCCTTCGTGCTCGAAGACGGCAAGCGGCGCGTGGAGTTTCATCATTTCGGCTGGGCCCACACGCGCGGCGACGGATTTGTGTATCTGCCCAACGAGCAGATTCTCTGCACGGGCGACGCGGCCACGAACGGCCCGTATAACTACATCGGCGACGCCAATATCGGCAATTGGCCGAACGTCATTGCCCAGGCAAAGAAGCTCAATTTCCAACAGGTGCTGCCCGGACATGGCGGTCCGGGAGGCGGCGAAGTGCTGGACGGCCAGCAGAAGTTCTTCCAGGAGCTGCACGCCAGCGTGAAGAAGGCCGTGGACGAAGGGAAGGAACTAGAAGACATCGTCACGTTGGACGGAGGGCTGCCCAAGGCGACTTCCATCCAGTTGTCGGCGGCTGTGAAGAACTGGGTTGGCGGGAGCTTCCCGGCGCAGGTGCAATTCACCCACGAAGAAATCACCCAAGGCAAGCCGCACGGCGAGATTCTGGGCGGGAAATAGGCGAGGGGCGCGGTTAGCCGGCCGCCTTCTCGCGCAAGACTTTCGTAGCGCCCCTGGCGTCGCTCAAGGCGCCTCCCTACCTTGCTAGTTAACTAACTGTTCCTACGCCGCCTTCACGGCGCTTCCAATCGGGAGATCATTGCTCACTATGACGATCAAGAATACTCTTTTGGGAATCGTTCTGGCGTTGGCCGGATTCATCGTGGGGCATATCTGGAGTTCGAACGCCGCCTACGCGCAACTGCCCGGAGAATACTTTCTCCGGCGCGAGTGGGGCCAGTTCCGCACCACCACGAGCAGCGGGCAGCTTGTCTTCGAGGACGACAGCGGCGTGATCCGCGTGATCAATCCGAGAAACTTTGACCCCATTACGAAGGTCCTCACCGTCGATCTGATTTTTTTGCGGCGGTAGAGAGCGGCACGGAGCGGCCGCCCTAGCGCGTCAGATCGGCGTGGTTGAAGAAGAAGGCCAGCTCGACCGCCGCCGTCTCCGGAGCGTCGGAGCCGTGGACGGCGTTGCGCTCGATGTCGGTGCCGTACTTGTTGCGGATGGTGCCGGGAGCCGCTTTCTTGGAGTCCGTTGCGCCCATGATCTCGCGCAGCTTCGCGATCGCGCCCTCGCGTTCGAGAGCCATCGGGACGACTTCTCCGGAGGTCATGAAGTCCACGAGCGCGCCGAAAAACGGCCGTTCGCGATGCACCTGATAGAAGGCTTCGGCCTGCGCCCGGCTGAGTTGCAGCTTGCGCATGCCGAGGATGCGGAATCCCGCTTTTTCAATTTCGGTGATGACTTCACCGATGTGCCCGGCCGCCGTGGCGTCGGGCTTGATGATGGTAAGAGTGCGTTCGATAGCCATAATAGAAGTAGGTCGGATGTCAAAAAGCGAACATGTAGGGGCGCGCCACGGCGTGCCCACGGGCACAGCATGCTGTGCCCCTACAACTTAGCGAAAACTCTGCGGTCTTCTGCAGGCGTCCTACAGCAACGTCGCCAGCGTTGAACCCATTTCGGCCGGAGAGGGGGCGACGGCAATGCCCGCCGCTTCGAGCGCGGCGATCTTTTCGGCGGCCGTGCCCTTGCCGCCGGAAATAATCGCGCCAGCGTGTCCCATGCGCCGTCCGGGAGGCGCCGTGCGTCCCGCGATGAAGGCGCCGACGGGTTTCTTCACGTATTTCTTGATGAAGGCCGCGGCCTCTTCCTCGGCCGTGCCGCCGATCTCGCCGATCATGAAGATGGCGTGCGTGTCGGGGTCTTCGTTGAAGAGCTTCAGGGCGTCGACGAAGCTTGTCCCGATGATGGGATCGCCGCCGATGCCGATGCAGGTCGACTGTCCGATGCCGAGCGCCGTCAACTGGCCGACGATTTCATAGGTCAAGGTTCCCGAGCGCGACACCACGCCGACGTTGCCGGGCTTGTGAATGTGGCCCGGCATGATGCCGAGCTTGCACTTGCCGGGCGAGATGATGCCGGGGCAGTTCGGGCCGATCAGACGCGTCTTGCGCGTCTTGAGGTAGGCGCTGACCTTGACGAGATCCTGCGCCGGAATACCTTCCGTGATGCAGACAGCGAGTTTGATCTTGGCGTCGGCCGCTTCCATGATGGCATCGGCCGCGCCCGCCGCGGGCACAAAGATGATCGTCGCCTGCGGTTTCACCTTCTTCACGGCCTGCTGCACGGTGTCGAACACCGGCACGCCGAGTTGTTCGGTGCCGCCCTTGCTGGGGCGCACGCCGCCGACGATCTTGGCGCCGTATTTCATGCACTGCTCGGCATGGAACGAGCCGGCTTTGCCGAAGCCCTGCACGATGATGCGAGTGTTTTCGTCTACAAGAATGCTCATGTTTCGACTTACTTCGCCAGGCTCACGACGGCTTCGGCGGCTTCTTTCATGTTGGGTTTCACGGTGAAATTCAGGCCTGAGTCCTGCAGGATCTTGCGGCCCTGCTCGACGTTGGTCCCCTCGAGCCGCAGCACGACCGGCACCTTGATTTCGAGTTCACGGGCGGCCGCGACCACGCCTTCCGCCAAGGTATCGAGGCGTAAGATTCCGCCGAAGATGTTGATCAGGATCGCCTTCACGTTCGCATCGGACAAAATGATCCGAAAACCGTTTTTGATCTGATCGGCATTGGCGCCGCCGCCCACGTCGAGAAAGTTCGCGGGGCTGCCGCCGGCGTACTGGATAATGTCCATGGTCGCCATGGCGAGGCCCGCTCCGTTCACCATGCAACCGACGGTGCCATCGAGTTTGATGTAGTTCAAGCCATGGTTGGTGGCGTCGGTTTCCAGCGGGTCTTCTTCCTCGAGGTCGCGCAGCTCTTTGAGTTCGGGATGCCGGAAGAGGCCGTTGTCGTCGAAATCCATCTTGGCGTCAAGAGCCACCGCGCCGCCGGTCTTGGTGAGCACGAAGGGGTTGATCTCCACCAGGCTGGCGTCCGTGGAAAGATACGCTTCCGCCAACGCCGTCATGGCCTGCACCACGGCATCGATTGACGCTACGGGCACCTTCATGCCGAAAGCCAGCCGGCTCGCCTGAAAGGCTTGCAGGCCGAAACCCGGCTCGATAACTTCCTTGAGGATTTTCTTGGGAGTCTTGGCGGCCACTTCTTCAATGTCCATGCCGCCCGCCCGCGAGGCCATGAAGACAGGCTTCTCGATCTTGCGGTCGAGGACGATGCCGAGATACAGCTCGCGCTCGATCGGCAGCGTCTCTTCGACAAGAACGCGCTTGACCAGGCGGCCCTGCGGGCCGGTCTGGTGGGTCACTAGGGTCATGCCGATCATGCGGCCGGCGATCTCGGCGGCTTCAGCCGGGTCCTTGGCGATTTTGACGCCTCCGCCCTTGCCGCGCCCTCCGGCGTGGATCTGCGCCTTCACAACGACCCGGCCGCCCAGCCGTTCCGCCACTTCGCGCGCCTCATCCGCCGTAAAGGCGACTTTGCCGTGCGGTACGGGCACGTTGAAGCGGCGCAGGATGTCCTTGGCCTGATACTCGTGAATTTTCATGCGATGATTACGTGCGTGGTACGATCGGGGAAATCCGGGAAGAAACCTCAATCATACGGGATTTCCAGGGGTGACGCAAACAAATGGAGGCCATCCGAACAGCGCTGCACAAGGCGGCGCGCCGCGAAAACCTCAGCGAGGCGGAAGCCGCCGCGGCGATGGAGGAGATCCTTTCCGGAGGGGCCTCCGGGGCTCTCATCGGCGGTTTTTTGATCGCCTTGAGCATGAAGGGCGAGACGGCGGACGAGGTCGTGGGCTTCGCGCGCACAATGCGGTCCCACGCCACCCGGATTCCCTGCAAGTCGGAGCCGGAATCACTGTTTGACACCTGTGGCACCGGCGGCGACGGCCTGCATACCTTCAACATCTCGACCGTCAGCGCCTTCGTGGTCGCGGGCGCGGGCGTGACAGTGGCCAAGCACGGCAACCGCTCAATTTCGAGCCGCTGTGGCAGCGCCGACGTGCTCGAAGCACTGGGTGTAAACGTACGACTCACTGCGGGGCAGGTAGCGGCTTCGATCGACACAGTAGGTATCGGGTTTCTGTTCGCGCCGCTGATTCACCCCGCCATGAAACACGCGCAGCCCGTGCGGGCGGAGCTGAAGATGCGCACGGTCTTCAACATGCTCGGCCCCCTGACGAACCCGGCGGGCGCTGGAGCACAAGTAGTCGGCGTGTTCGAGCAGAGGCTTGTGCCGCTGCTGGCCGAAGCCCTACGGCGTCTGGGCGTGCGGCGGGCGTTCGTGGTGCACGGCAGCGACGGGCTCGATGAGATCACAACCACGGGCACGACGCTGATTGCCGAGGCCGCCAACGGGCAGGTCGTTGAACGCATTGTCACGCCGCCGGATTTCGGGTTGGCGACGGCGCAGCCTGCTGATCTCGCCGGAGGCGATCGGGACGAGAACGCGACGATCCTGCGAGACATTCTCGCCGGGGCGACGGGCCCCAAGCGGGACATAGTAATAGCCAACGCCTCGGCGGCGCTGGTGGCGGCGGGCCAAGCCTTAGACTTTCGCGCAGGGGCGGCCAAGGCCGCGGAATCGATCGACTCCGGCAAGGCGAAAGCGAAGCTGGAGGAGCTGATCCGGTTTACGGGGCAGTTTGGGGTGGCGTGACGAAAAGGGGACGGAGCCTTTTTTCGATGCCACGTAGTACAGATGGTTGCTCCGGTTGTTGCCGAAAAAGATTCCGTCCCCTTTTTGATTCATCTTGCCGCGGCCGCGGTGACCTTGAGGTTCCTGAACCAGCCGTCCGAGCCGTTGCCGACCCACAAAGCGATTCTCCCCTTGAGGCGGGTGTTGAGCAGCTTGACGGTAAGGGCTGGTGTGTTCGACTCGTTTACGCAGGCGGTGACTTCCTGGCCGCTGAGAACCACTTTTAGTTTCACCCATGAATTGGGATCCGGCGCGGGTGTGATCGCCGCTTCGTACATTCCCGGGTGGTTGTTCCGCAGATTGCTCCAGTCATGTTCCGGCATGGAGACGTACTGGATGGAATGGCTTCGCCGCTCCGGAGCGGCAGCCCGGAAATTAAAGGGCCGTAGATAGACGGCATCAAAGTCCTTATTGTTCTGGCCGTGAAAGGCGATCCCCACGAAGCTCTGACCCTGTTGGTCCTTTCCTTTGATCTCCAATTCGATGGTCCCCTCGGAAAGTACAACGCCGGGAATCCATGCCAGGCCGTCATTTGCGGCGGCGGTGAGAAACACCGCTTCCGGAGAGCCTGCCTTCGTCAGATCCAACGCCCTATTGAACAGTTCGATTTTCTCAGCTTGGGCCAGCGCTCCCAAGTTGTAGTCGGCGGCAGATGCCGGCATCACCAGCAAGAGCACGGCGGCCGGCAAGATCGCGGCTCTCTTCATGAATCGGCGGAATTGCATAGGTTTGGACCTCCATCCCATTCCATAACCGACAAGAAGGGGCGGATCCCCTCTTGATCGCTAAGGGGTACGGATAGCCGCCACCAAATGTTCCGTGCTCTTTTTGCTCACCGCGCGATCGTGGCCACGGCATGCGCTTCGGCGGCTTCGCCGGCGCCGACCGGGCCGAGGCCTTCGGCCGTTTTGGCTTTTAGGCCGACGCGCTCCATGTCGATGCCGAGGGTTTTCGCAATGTGCTGGCGAATGCGGTCGCGGTAAGGCAGGATCTTCGGCTTCTCGATGACGACCGCGACATCGACGTTGACGATCTGATAGCTGTTGGCTTCGAGCAGTTTGCGCGCGTGCTCCAGGAAGAGGGTGCTTGCCGCGCCGCGCCACTGGTCGTCGCTGGGAGGGAAGTGCTGGCCGATGTCGCCGAGGCCGGCCGCGCCGAGCAGCGCGTCCGTCAGCGCGTGCAGAATGATGTCGCCGTCGGAATGGCCCGCCAGTCCTTTGGGAAAGGGAATCTCGATGCCCCCCAGCACGAGCCGGCGGTCCAGCTCGAGCCTGTGGGAATCGTAGCCGATGCCGGTGCGGAATTCCCGGCTCATCCAGCCTCAGCCGCCTCGCCGGCGTCTCCGCGCTCCATCTCTTCCTGATGAAACAGCCGCGCCAGCGCCATATCGCTCGGCCGGGTGATCTTGATATTGCGGTCGCTGCCGAGCAGCACGTGGACCGGCTCCCCCAGGTGCTCGACCAGGCTGGCCTCGTCGGTCCCGACGAAATTGTCGCTCTCCGCCTGCTCGAAAGCGCGCCGCAGCAGCGCAAACCGGAAGACCTGCGGGGTCTGCGCCAGAACGATGCGCTCGCGCAGCAGCGTGGACTGGATCTGCGTGCGGTCCACTTGCTTCACCGTGTCGACCGGCGGGATGCCCAGAATCACGGCGCCGTGCTCGGCGGCCTGGGCGATCACCTGCTCGATCTGCTCCACCGTCACGAAGGGCCGGACGGCGTCGTGGACCGCCACGAGATCGGTGCCCGCGGCGACCGCCGCCAAACAGTTCCGAACCGATTCCTGGCGGTTGCGTCCGCCCTCGACCAGACGCACCGCTATGGCCGGGCTCTCGCGGCGCAATTCCTGTTCGACGGATTCGCGGTCTTCATCGCGCACGGCGACGAGAATCTCGGAGACCGACGCCACCTTGGCGAATTTGCGCAGCGTATGAATGAAGATCGGTGACCCGTCGAGAAAGACAAACTGTTTGCGGCCGCCGGCGCTCTCGGGTTTTCCCATGCGGGTGCCGAGTCCAGCGGCGGGAATGATAACGGCAACTTTCATGTTTGACTAGTGTATTGCGCCCACAAGATTGTGCGCTGCTCTCTGGCGAAAGGTGGTACGGGCTGAGAGCGTCAGGAGTTTGTCTGAAAAACGCGATTCAGCATCACAAAACTCCAACGCATTGAGCGGGCACGGCATGCCGTGCCCCTACAGCCAGGGACCGGATTTCCCGGCAGACTCGCACGGTCGCGGCTCGGTTTACGTCGCAGACCCGGACCCGCCAATGGCCTGGTCCTTCGTTCCATGGCTTCCGGCCCGCCGCGCTTAGCGCCCCGCGGCTTGTTCAACTTTGTCCGTCTTGGGGCCGGCTTTCGGGGCCGCCACGGGCTTGTCGGCGGGCATCGGGGACGCCGCCGCGGGCTGACTTCTTTCGTCGTAACGGCCGAAAATCATTTTGCCCGCCGTGGTTTGCAGAACGCTGGTGACGGAAACATCCACGGTCTTGGAGATCTGGCGCCGGGCGTTATCGACCACGACCATCGTACCGTCATCCAGGTAGGCCACACCCTGATTGTATTCCTTCCCTTCCTTGAGGATGAAGACCTTCATGACCTCGCCGGGCAGCACGACGGGCTTGAGCGAGTTGGCCAGATCGTTGATGTTCAGGACGGGGACGCCCTGTAGTTGGGCCAGCTTGTTGAGGTTGAAATCATTGGTGACGATTTTGGCGTCCATGTCGCGCGCCAGCTGAATGAGCTTCAGATCGACTTCCTTGATCTTGGGGTAGTCGGCTTCCGTGATTTGGACGTCGATGTTGGCCATCTTCTGGATCCGCTGCAGGATGTCGAGGCCCCGCCGGCCGCGGTTGCGTTTCATGGTGTCGGCGGAGTCGGCGACGAGTTGCAGCTCCCAAAGCACGAATTGGGGCACGACCAAGATGCCGTCCATGAAGCCGGTGTCGACCACGTCGGCGATGCGGCCGTCGATGATGACGCTGGTATCGAGAAGCTTGTAGGGCTTGCGTTGGCCTTTTTCGCTTCCGAAGAGGCCGCCCATGGCGCCCAAATTCAGCATGTCTCCCTTGGCGGCGCCCACGACGAGACCAACATAGGTCATCAGCAGCAGAACGGCTAATTGGAGAAAGGAGACGATGCTGCTCTGGATGCTGGAGGCCAGGACGGCGCTCATGAGAAACGCGCCGACAATCCCCAGGACGGAGCCGATCGCTGCTCCAATCAGACGTTTCAGGCTGACCGTGCGGAGGCGCAGCTCAAAGACGACAATGCTGAGGCCGCACAGAACCCCGAAGACGGAAGCCTGCGCCGCATCGAGTCCGAAGGGTCTGCTGTAGAAGGCCAAAAGAGTAAAAACAACTAGAAAGACGGCGCGAACAATCCACAGGTCTAACACGGGAATAACCCCCTGATTGCGGGAAAAAAGGTCGAGTTTTGAACAACATCGCCTGTACGGTCGCGCAAAGACCGTCAAGAGTATATCACCAGGCCCGCGGGAGAACAACGGCACCAGATAGCGCAACGGCCGTTGAACCGAGCCGGCACCACACAATGGGTGGCCGGCGGGGAGGAGGGAGCGGCAGCACCGTTCTCGTCGAGCCATGAGCGGTTTCTCGCCTACAAGTGCTGTACCGCCTGCGCTTGAACCTTGACAAAGATGGCGGCGAAATCCGCTACCATGGCTCCCATGCGGACCAGAAGCTTGGCGCCCAGCGGCAGTCTGACACGGCGCCGCTTCGTGCGATTGGGGGTGAGCGGCTTGGCGGCGGTGGCTTCAGGTCGCACTGCACTCACGCCTCCTCAAGCAGGGAGCGCTATGACCAAACTAGGCCTCGATCTCTTCAGCCTGCGTTCCCAGGGATGGAACGCTTTTGAGCTGCTCGACTACAGCGCCAAGTTGGGTGCGCAGGTCGTCCACTTCTCCGAGCCGCGGTTCCTGGGAAGTGTGGAAGACGCTCACCTGGACCAGGTCAGAGAGCATGCGGGCCGTCTCGGCCTGGAGTTGGAAGTGGGATTCGGCTCGATCTGTCCCACCTCGACGCGGTTCAACAAGGAAGAAGGCACAGCCGAAGAACAGCTCCGGCGGATGTTCCGGATCGCCCGGCGTCTCGGCTCGCCTTTTGTACGCTGCTATCTTGGCAGCTCGCAGGATCGCGAAGGACCTGTGCCTCTGGAGCAGCACATCGCGAACACGGTCAAAACGTGCAAGGCGGTGCGATCGGAGGCGATCGAGATGAACCTCAAGATCGCGATCGAGAACCACTCCGGCGATATGCAGTCGCAGCAGCTCAAAATGCTGATCGAAGAAGCGGGCAGGGATTATGTGGGGGCGCTCTACGACGCCGGCAACGCGACCTGGACGCTTGAAGACCCGTTGCAGGCGCTCGAGACACTCGCGCCGTATGTATTAACCAGCGGTTTCCGGGATTCAGCCGTGTGGGAGACCGAAGGCGGGGCCGCCGTACAGTGGGTGGCGATGGGCGATGGGAACGTGGGGATCGAAAACCTCGCCAAGCGCTACCGGGAGCTTTGCCCGGGCAAGACGTTCTCTCTGGAGATCATCAACCTTCGCGGGCCGCGGCCTTTCGACTACAATCGGCAGGATTTTTGGAAGAACTATCGGGATATACCCGCCTGGGTGTTCGCCCGTTTTCAGAGCTTGGCGAAACAGGGGAAGCCCTACACGAAGGTTCCGCCCGGGCCGGCCGGCGCCGCGCCGCAGAGCCCCGAATTCCGGCAGTTCATGGTGGCCCAGGAACGGCGTGATGTCGAGCAGGCGATGCAGTATTCGCGGGAAACACTGGGAATCGGCAAGGCGTAGCCTGCCGTTGGGAGATTCCGCGTAGGATTGGGCCGAGCGCTCGCTTGAAACCCTAGAACTTGAATTCAACCCCGAGACGCGCTTCCACTTCCTCGGTGGGGGTCATCACGATGGCGTCCCAAGGGCAGCCGTCGAGGAAAGTATCATCGGGCCCTTTGCTGACGCATTTCTTACAACCGATGCAGAGCTGGTAGTCGACTTCGATGCGCCCGAAGGGCGGATGATCTTCGTCGGGCACCCAGAACATGCACTCTTCCACGGGACAGTAGGTCACGCAGACGGGAGATCCCGAGCAGCCCGTGCAGTACTCGTTGGTGACCGCAAGCTCCTTGGGCTTCTTCTTACGGGGGGTGGTGATGCCTTCCGACCAGGGCTCCCTCTTCACCAAACCCAGATCAACCGGCTCGAGTTCTTGTGCGGGTGCGGCCATGATTTCCTCGGTACCGATTATATCAGACGAGATCTGAGCGCCCGCGGCAGTGTCCTAAGGACACTACGCTGCGCACGGCTCCGGCCAACGCCCCGTCCATCACTGGACGGAAATCGTGACACCGGGCTGAGTTGGCGTCCCCGCAACGTTGACGGAAATGGGAACCGCGGGTCCAGGCGCGATTTGCGCCGGTATCCACACGTTCAACTGCCAGAGGCCGGTGAAGCCCGGGGCCATGCCGGTAAAGGCGACGGTTGCCGGCACGCCTCCTATCACGGCGCTGACACCGCGTGCCGTGCCGCTCAGCGATCCGTCGCCGCCGGCAAGCTGGCCGGTTTGCAGCGGCGGGTTTACAAGCCCCGGTCCCGTTCCGTAAAGGGTGACGATTGTGCCCCGCGGGGCTGGGTTGGCCGGGCCGTTGAGGGTTTGCGCCGGCTGGTTGACTACAATCGCCGCGCCCGAAGGATAGGTAAAGAGGCCCGGGTTTGTGTCCGCAATCGAGACGATTACAGGAGCACTGGCGGTTTGCTTGTGCCAAACAACTACGGGGGCCTCTGGACGACCAGCCATCTCAAAAGGCAACTGAGCGTTGATCTGCCTGCCGCTGACAAAAAACAGAGGCGCCGGCACACCGCCGACAATCACTGCCACGTCAGAAGCCATGGTGGTGGGCCAACCAGTGAGGGGGTTTACGCCGGCCGCGCCGCTTTCCGGCCCCAGGGTCTCTCCGAAGATAGAAATGATTTCGCCCGGCGACACCGCCCGAGGCAGATAACTCGCGGCGCTCACCACGCCGCCGGGTGAGACGCTGGGCTGAGGGACGGAGCGCCGGACCTTCAGCCCGCCGGAAAAAACAACGGTTTCCGAATCCGTGGAGAGGACGACATTGACCATTCCCTCCGGCAGCGTCTCGAGGGTGTCGACGACAAAGATCAGAGTTGGGAACTCGGAACCATCGGAAAAGCGCGTGCGGTCCCGGCGCAGGGTTCCAGAGATCAACTCGACACCCGCGCCGAGAATGGACAATGACTTTTCGATGATCTCGGGCCGGTCCAGTCCGCGGCCGTAGATAGCTACCTGGTAGCGGTCCGCGGGCTCGATCACACCGCCGACGAAACTACCCGGGGGCTGTGGAAAACGCGCTGCCGCGCCTCCTTCGATGTTCAAAACCGGCAACCCATTGGCAACCGCGATGTCGGCCTGCGCGGTTTGGCCCGCGAGCAGGGTGATGCGCTGCGGGGTAAGCCGTCCTCCGAGGAAATCCGTATGGAAGGAGATGTTCGCTCCGTTACCCGCGCGGCCGAGATTGCCAATCTCAGTGGGGCCATCGAGGGGCTCCGTGTAGACAAAATATCGGCCCGGGGGCACTTTGCCGATGCGGTAGTTGCCGGATTCGTCCGTGATGCCTCCGACGAGAGTATTCGTCGCCGGATCGATAGCCGTGACCAGCGCCCGCCGCACTCCCTGGCCCGTCGTCAGACGTATGGTTCCCGTTAGAGCGGCAAAAAGAGAGGAATGGACCGGGTTCGGATAGACGTCCGTCGCAAACGCGATGTCGTCGGCGCCGAGCGTGGCCAGCGCGTTGCTCCCTCTGGCTACCACTGGAAACATCGTTGCGCCGACGATGCCGGAGTGATCCAGCCCGAGCGCATGGCCAAGCTCATGGGTCGCGACGCTCTGAATGTCAAAGGTATTGTTTTCAAGCGTCGTGGAGAACGTGAGCGTCGGGTTGAAAACGATGTCCGTGTCGGTGAGCTCGCCGCGGACGTTGCTGAAGAGCAAAGTGACGGCGACGGCGCCTTGCACAATCGACCGATTCGACGGCGTGTCCGCAAAGCTGACCAACAATGTTCCGTCGCGGGCGTAGTTGGTTTCCGAAGTGGGCCGGAGGGAGCCGAACTGAATCAGAGACGTCTCAATCGACGACCACGATTTCATGGCCGCCTCGATCGCCGCGACCGGGCTGCTGGCGGGAGTGATGATGACCTGGTCCTGCGCGTTCCGCTGGCCGGGCGCGGTCAGCTCGTGAAGCGAGTAACGAATATCGAGGAAGTCTCTTCGCTGGGACGGAACATCGCCGAACCCAAGGATGCGAACGTAGGCGGCCAGCGGCGTTGCCCACAGGAACAGAAACAGGACCCATCGGGCAAAACTCCGCGTCATCTGTCCTGTCATTATAGACAGCCGCTACGATCCCACTTGTGAGATGCGTTACTCATGCCCGCAGCGCAACCGCTCTAGAACAAGCCACTTAGCGCAATCCGCTTGGCCGCTGTGCGGCCGCCGCGCGCTCATGAGTCCGAGGCGTTGCGGTAAGATGATGGTCTTCTCCCCAAGGAAAATTTCTGAATGGCAAGGAAGCTCAACTCACGCAGCTGCACTATCACTCAAGGACGGGACCGGGCGCCCGCCCGTTCCATGCTGAAGGCCATCGGGTTTACCGACCAGGATCTTGCGAAACCGATCGTCGGAATCGCCAACACCTGGATCGAGACCATGCCCTGCAACTTCAATCTCCGCGAGCTGGCGGAGAAGGTAAAAGAAGGTGTTCGGGCCGCCGGGGGAACACCCATGGAGTTCAACACCATCGCGGTCAGCGACGGCGTCACGATGGGAACCGAGGGTATGAAAGCATCCCTCGTGAGCCGCGAGATCATCGCCGATTCCATTGAACTCACCGGGCGGGGCTACCTGTTCGACGCCATGATCACGCTGGTGGCATGCGACAAGACGATTCCCGGCGGGGCGATGGCTTTGGCGCGGCTCGATATCCCTTCGGTGCTGCTCTACGGCGGCTCGATCATGCCGGGGAAATTCCAGGGCCAGGACGTCACAATTCAGGATGTTTTCGAGGCCGTCGGCCGGCATGCCGCCGGGAAAATGTCCGACGCGGATTTGCTCGAGCTGGAAAACGTGGCATGTCCGGGGGCCGGCGCCTGTGGCGGGCAATATACCGCTAATACGATGGCCACGGTGATGGAAGTCATCGGACTTTCGCCGATGGGCAGCGCCAGCACTCCGGCAACGCACCCGGGCAAGGCGGAGATCGGACTCCAGGCGGGCAAGATTGTGATGCAGGCGTTGGAGAATGACCTCCGGCCCAGCCGTATCCTGACGCGCAAAGCCTTTGAAAACGCCATCGCGAGCGTCGCGGCGACGGGCGGCTCGACAAACGCCGTGCTGCACCTGCTGGCGCTGGCCCGGGAGGCCGGGGTTCCCCTGACCATCGACGACTTTGACGTCATCAGCGGGCGAACGCCGCTGCTGGTCGATCTCAAGCCCGGCGGCCACTACGTCGCCGCCGATGTTTATAACGCCGGCGGCATCCAGCTGATTGCGAAAAGGCTTGTGGAGGGCGGATTTGCGGACGGCTCGCAGTTGACGGTAACCGGACAGACGCTTGCCGAGGCCTCGGCGAGCGCGCACGAAGCGCCTTCGCAGAAGGTCATTCACGCCATCAACGATCCGATCAAGAAGACGGGCGGCCTGGTGATTCTCAAAGGCAATCTCGCTCCCGAAGGCTGTGTTGTTAAGGTGGCAGGGCACGAGCGCTCCAAGCATCGCGGGCCCGCGCGGACCTTCGATCACGAAGAGGCCGCCATGAAGGCCGTGACCAGCAAGCAGGTCAAGCCCGGAGATACGATCGTCATCCGTTACGAAGGGCCCTCGGGCGGACCGGGCATGCGCGAGATGCTGGGCGTGACCGCCGCCATTGTCGGAGAAGGGCTGGGGGAGACCGTCGCTCTTATCACTGACGGGCGGTTCAGCGGCGCGACGCGGGGCCTGATGGTGGGCCACGTGGCCCCGGAGGCGGCCCGCGGCGGTCCCATTGCGGCGGTCGAGGAAGGAGACGTAATCGTTCTCGACATCGACAACCGGCGGCTTGACGTTGAACTCGACGACGAAACAATACGGCAGCGCCTCGCGCGATGGAAAGCGCCCGAGAAGCGCTACAAGTCCGGCGTATTCGCCAAGTACGCGGCGTTGGTGTCTTCGGCGGCCGAGGGCGCGATCACGCGGGTTCCGTAGAGACGAAACCGCTCCGGCGGCGTTTCCTGATGCGTGTTTCCATCGATTGCACGCCGCTGCTGATTCGCAGCGCCGGAGTCAAAACCTACCTTTACCACTGGGTGCAGGCCTTGCGCCGCCAAGCCGGCGACGACGCCGTCCGGCTGTTCCCCTACCTCGACTCGCTCGGCGCATTACATCACGAAAAGACGCTGATTGGAACGAGCGCAACAACGGCCCGGATTCTGCTCCTCTATTTCGCCAACATCGGGCGGAATCCGGTGTTGGAATGGCTGAGTTCCGGCGTCGATCTGTTCCATGCGACCAACCAGGTCCGCAACCCTCCACGCAAGAAGAAGCTCACCACGACGATTCACGATTTGACCTGCTGGATCATGCCGGAGATGCACCGGCCGGCGACGGTGGCTGGCGACAAGCTCTTCGCGGAGCGGATCCTGCGGCGCTGCGACGGTCTCATCGCGGTCTCGGAAAGCTCCCGCCGCGACGCCATCGAGCACTTGGGACTTTCGCCGGAAAAAATCCAGGTTATCCACCACGGGGTCTCGGAGGCCTTCTTCCAGACGCGCCCGGAACAGGTTGAGGCCGCGAAACGAAAGTACGCACTCGCAAAGCCCTATCTGCTTTTTGTAGGCACGGTGGAGCCCCGTAAGAACCTGGATGCCCTTCTGGATGCGTACGAAGGGCTAAGCCGGGAGCTGAGAAACGAGTATTCCCTCGTCATCGCCGGCTCGATCGGCTGGGCGGCGCCCCGGACTGTGGAGCGGTTGCGGTCGCCCGAATCGCGCGCGCGCTATCTGGGCTATGTTCCCGAAGCAGACCTGCCCCTGCTGACGGCAGGTGCGACGGCGTCTGTCTATCCGTCGCTGTATGAGGGATTCGGGCTGCCCGTGGCGCAGTCGCTCGCGGCGGGGGTCCCCGCCGTCACGTCCAATGTGTCGTCTCTTCCGGAAATTGCCGGCGACGCGGCGGTTTTGGTTGACCCTCGCAGCACGGAAGACATCCGGCGCGGCATCGAAAAAATGCTGCTCTCCTCGACGCTGCGGGAACAGCTTTCCGCGGCGGCTCGCCGGCGTGGCGCACTCTTTCAATGGGAGGAAGCGGCGCGCCAATCCTGGCGGTTTTTCGAGAAGGTTTGCGGGGGATGACGCCGCTCCGTGGGATATTTCCAGAGAGGGCGAGGGCAGCAGGTTATTCCATGGTGGTACAGGGATAACGCCGGCGGATCACATCGAGATCGGCGGGGGGCAGCCGCAGGAACTGGTTCACCAGAGCGGGGTCGAACTGCGTTCCACTCATTCTCTGAATTTCCAGAAGGGCTTTCTCCCTGGATTGAGCCGCGCGGTAGGGGCGGTCGGACGTCATGGCGTCATAGGCATCAACAATGCTGAAGATGCGGGACCCAAGCGGGATATGCTCACCCCGCAGCCCGCGCGGGTAGCCGGACCCGTCGTATTTCTCATGATGGGTGTAGACCATTTCTGCTTCTTCGCGGAGCCGCGGGAACGCCGCGAGGAGGCTGTGGCCGATGCTGGGGTGCATGCGCATCACGCGCCATTCCTCGTCATTCAGCTTGCCGGGTTTCAAGAGAATGTTTCGCGGGATGCCGATCTTCCCAATGTCGTGCAGAAAGGCCCCCAGTTCGAGGCGCCGAAGTTCCTCCGCCGCAAGCCCGCAGTGAATCCCGAACAAGCGGCAGTAGGAAGCGACGCGGGCGGAATGCTCGTAGGTTTCGTAACGCCGGAAGCCGAGCCTTTGGAAAACCTGTTTGATCTGCTCGGAGGTCGCGGGATCGGCTGGGTGCGAGAGGACAAAGTCGCGAAGCGCCTTCTGAATGACTTCCTGCTGCTCCAAATTGGGCCCCAGATACTTGCTCACCAGCGTAACGACGTCGGCCGGCCGCACCGGCTTTTTAAGATAGTCGTCCGCCCCGGCTTCGAGAGCATCCACGGCGAGCGCGAACTCGTACATTCCTGAGACCAGGATGACCGGGAGCTTCGGGTACTTGCCCTTTACCTCGCGCAAGAGCTCAATACCGGTCATGTCCGGCAGGGTGATGTCGGCCAATAGTAAGTCGGTCGGCGAGCTGCTGCGAGCCAGATAGGCGAGGGCCTCCAAACTCTTGCTGAAGCACTGGCATCCGTAGCCCTCGATCCGCAGGACTTCCGCCAGATAGTCGCGCACTGACTTTTCGTCATCGACAACCAGGACTGTGCTGTTGCTGGGAGACGCCACCCGAATGCGGTTCCTCAGAGCACTTATCGGTTGCCAAAGGGCCGGGTCTTAGACCTTGGACCGGATCGCGCAGGGGAGGTAGAGGCGGATCGGACGGTCTTGCAGAAACGAGCAGGGCGAACGTCGCGTCCGCCCCGGAGGAGATGACTAGCTCAGACGCGCCGCGATGGCGTCGCCGACCGTCGAGGTGCTGGCCTTTCCGCCCAGGTCGGCGGGAAGAGTCTTGCCTTCGGCGAGCACTTCCGCCACAGCGCGTTCCACTTCGCGAGCGGCAGCCGGCAGGCCCAAAAACTCCACCATCATCGACGCGCTCAAGATCATGGCGATCGGGTTCACGATACCTTTGCCCGCGATATCTGGGGCGGAACCGTGCACCGGCTCGAACATGGAAGGAAACTCCCTGGAGGGGTTCAGATTGTTGCTGGGCGCGAGACCCATGCTGCCCGTGATGATCGCTCCCAGGTCGCTGAGGATGTCGGCGAAGAGATTCGAGCCGACCACGACGTCAAAGCTCTCGGGACGCCGCACGAAGTTCATCGCCGCCGCGTCGACCAGCAGGGATTCACTCCGGATATCAGGATACTCGCGCGCCACTTCCGCGAACGTCCGATCCCACAGCACCAGCGTGAAACCCTGCGCGTTCGATTTGGTGATTGAGGTGACGAGCTTCTTGCCGTTGCGGCGGCGGGCCAGATCGAAGGCGTATCGGATAATCCGTTCCACGCCCAGCCGGGTAAACACGGAAGTCTGAATCGCGATCTCGTCGGATGTGTGCTGGTACAGGAAGCCGCCTATCTGGCTGTACTCTCCCTCGGTGTTCTCGCGCACGACCACGAGGTCGATCGAGCCAGGCGCTTTGCCGGCCAGGGGCGAGCGCACACCCTCGTACAGTTTGGCGGGCCGCTCGCAGGCCCATTGTTGGAACGCCCGCCGGATGGGGAGCAGCAGACCGTTGAGCGTGGTGTGGTCGGGAATGTCCGGATGACCCACGGCTCCAAGCAGGATGGCGTCAAAGGGACGCAACTGGTCCACGCCGCCGGCCGGCATCATCCGCCCGTGCTCGAAATAGTAGTCGGATCCCCAGTCGAAGTTCGTGTACTTCCAGGTAATATCGTGGCGCCGGGCCACGGCATCAAGCACCTTCAGCGCGGCGGGCATGACCTCGAGACCGACACCATCGCCGGGAAGAACTGCAATTGAAAATGTTGGCATAAGGGACTATTCTGGCACACGTCTCGCGGCGCGGACTGTTGCCGCGGAAGGCATAAGGAAAGACAGAGATTCTGAGGGATGCCGGAGGCTAGAGGCGTTCGCCGCTCTTGCGCAGCTCCGCGATCACCGATTCGATGCCGCGCTTGTTGATGACCTTGATGGCCTTCGCGCTCACCTTGAGCCGCACCCAGCGCTTCTCAGAGGGCAGCCAAAAGCGCTTGCTCTGGAGATTGGGGTTGAACTTCCGGCGGGTCTTGTTGTTGGCATGTGACACGTTGTTGCCCGACATCGGCTTCTTTCCGGTAATCACACATACTCTTGCCATTGACCCGTCTCCTGTCCAAAGGTAGAACTGAATTTCCAGCGGTAGGCTGGATGAGTGTCGCGAGAATCGCCGGACCCGGGGGAACCTGTTTCCGGCGCGCTGTTCCCCATGATAGCACGAGCGAGGGGACTCGGCGCCACTACCCGCCGCGGGCGAGCCGACGAGACGAAAGTCCCAAAGTCACTGAGAAGACTGTAGTTTGTGGCGGCTAAACCCTTATCCAACGCTTGGCTTTCAGCTCGAAGCGGGGCAGGCTCCCCGGGGACACGGTGGATACGGGGATGCGCAAGGAAAACGCTTTGTGCAGACTCGATTCGAGGCGGCTCGCCAAAGCCGATGTATCGTCGTGGCCCGGAGCCGGTTCGATCTGGAGGCTGAGTTCCGAGAGCGCCAGGCCGCTCCGAACTTCGACGCGGTATTCGGCGATGCCTCCGCAGGAACGAACCACCTCTTCCACCGCCGTGGGATAGACATTCACGCCGCGCACGATGACCATGTCGTCGCTGCGTCCGAGGATGCCCCCTTCCAGCGCCAAATAGGGGCTGGCGCAAACACAGGGACTTTCGTCGCCTGCGCGAACGAGATCGCCGGTGCGGTAGCGCAGCAGCGGCGACCCGAGGCGGCCGAGATTGGTGAGCACCAGCTCGCCGACCGCGCCGGGAGCGGCGGCCAGTCCCGTCTCGAGATCGACTACCTCCGGAATAAAGGCGGACTCAATCACGTGCAAGACGCCCGGACGCCGCGGACATTGGTAGCTGACTGGTCCTGTCTCGGTCATGCCGTGGTGGTCAAAGAGGCGAGCGCCCTTCCAAAGGTCTTCGATGTGGGTTCGTGTGGCCGGAATGCCGCCGCCCGGCTCGCCGGCCACGATAATGGTTCTGATCTGCGACCGGGACAGGTCCATGCCTTCCTCGGCGGCCACTTCCGCTAGGCGGATGGCGTAGGTCGGCGTGCAGCATAGAACCGTCGCTTGGTTGTCGATGATCGTCTGCAGACGGGCCGCGCTGCGCATGCCGCCGCCGGGCAGGCAGAGACAGCCGATGCGGGCGGCGGATTCGAATGCCGTCCAGAAGCCAAGAAACAAGCCGAACGAGAACGCAAAGAAGACACGGTCTTTCGCGGTCACGCCCGCCGCCTCGTAAACGGCCGCCCAGTTGTCGAGCATCCAGGAGTGGCTTTCCGGCGTGTCGAGCCAACGCATCGGATTGCCCGAGGTGGCGCTTGTCTGCCAAAGCCGCGTGTAGCGATCGAGCAGGTAGGTCAAATTCGTGCCGTAGGGCGGGTTGCTCCGCTGATCCGCCAGGAGCTCCGCTTTGTGGGTGAAGGGAACCCGCTGGCGGAAATCGCTCAGGTTCCCGATTCCGGTGCCAGCGCCTGCCGCTTGCAGCTTGTGCGTATAGAAGGGATTCGCGGGGACGAGCGTTTGGAGAAGCGCCTGCAGGCGGGCGAGTTGATGCGCCTCGAGCGCTGCGCGGCCGGCGAAAAATGGGGCGGTCAAGGGCATGGCACGAGGGGTTCCGGAGGGGCGACTTCAATCATCTCCGCAATCACGGGCGGGATCGAGGCGCTTTTCATTTTGCCTTGATCGCGCGTCACACACACGACCACCAGCGTCCCGCGGCCGACTTCCTTCGCTGGCTGCTCGTTCAGCTTGCGGAAAACGAATTCGTAGGCGATGCTCTTCTCCTTTTTCTCCCGCACGAGCAGATGAATTTCGACCTGATCTTCGAAACGGAGCGGATGCTGCAGGTCGCAGCCCGCCCGCACACGCGGCCAGCCGACCGGAGGATTGATCCCTTTCGTCCAAATCGACTGGCCTAGGGAGCGGAAGAAAGCATGCTCGGCGGCCTCCATGTAGCGGAGGAACGCCGAGAAATGCACGAAGCCGCTTTTGTCGGTGTCCGGAAACTCGACCTGCCGGACGAGTTTGAATTCGCAGGGCACGGCTTCACTTTTCCACGAGGGCTTTGCCGTGCGCAAGCGGTTCGGGGACAGCGGCGAATTTCGAGACGGCGTTGAACAGCGGCTCGAAGTCGCGGAAGAGGTTGCCGATGAGGCAGTCGGTCATGTCGCCTTTCAGCTCGGGATAGTCAGAAAGAAACTCACGGAAACTAAACTCGTGATCATAGAAGGCGTATACCAGGCGGCGCATTGACTCGATGCCTTCACAAAGCTGCGCGCCATATTCGTCGAAGCGGGTGGCGGAAACATCACCGGCCGTCAACGCCGCGTCGGCGGCATCGCCCGCCATCTCGCCGCTACGTAAGGCCAGGAAGACACCGGAGGAAAATACAGGGTCGAGGAAAGCAAACGCATCGCCCGCCAGCAGCAACCCGTTGGTAGCGCAGTAGCGGGAGCGATAGGAATACTCGCCGGTCACGCGATAGGGGCCGGTTTGTTGGCCGGAGTCCAAGTGCTGCTCGATCCAGGCGTTCTTTTTTACCTCGCGGTGAAAGATCGTTTCGAGATCTCGCGTGCCGTCGTAGAGGTAATCCCGCTCGGCGACAACGCCGACGCTCACGATGTTGTCGGGCAGCGGTATGTACCAGAACCACCCTTTCTTCGGTACGTAGGCGACGGTGGTGGCGCCCTCGTCAAGTCCTGGATCGCGCAGGGCGCCTTTATAGTAAGTCCAAACCGCAATCTTGTTGAGCTGTGGATCGCGGATCTTCCAGCCATGCCGGCTGAGCGATAAGGCGTCGCGGCCCGTGGCGTCTATGGTGATGGGCGCGCGGAACTCCAGCGGCTCATCGCTCTTGCTGGCGGCCCGGACGCCAACGACCGTACCGTTTTCCTCAATTGTTTCTTTGACCGTGATCTCTTCCCGCACCTGCACGCCTTTTTCCCGGGCGTTATCGAGAAGCATCTGATCGAATTCGCTCCGCAAGACCTGCCAGGTCTTGGCGGCATCGTGCTCGAAATGCTGGAAGAAGTAAAAGGGCGTCGAGACTCGCCCGCTGCGGCCGACAAACTGCACGCTGTACTTCTTTGGAAAGTGAGACGCCTTCATCTTCTCGATCATGCCGATCCGCTCGAGCGTGAAGTAGGTGTAAGGGATCAGCGATTCGCCGATGTGGTAGCGCGGGAACTTTTCGCGCTCGAGCAGCAGCACGCGCCGCCCTTTTTGCGCGAGCACGCACGCGGCCGTTGAGCCGGCGGGGCCGCCGCCGATCACGATGGCATCATGGGGATTACCGTTGTTCACACGCTACTCCTGGGTACAGTCAGAAACGTTCGCTGCGACGAGCGACCGGGACGGGGCAAGGCCAGAACCGCTCCCTAACCGTCGCGGCCCGATTTGACGCCGTGCATCGCGCGCGTTCAGGCATAGGCCACGTCGCGGTGTTCGGGCAGGAAAAACTCATGCAGCAGGCGGTCAACTTGCAGCAAACCGTTGCGATTCAGCCGTAGGTTCTCCGGGTCCCGCTCCAGGAAACCTTCGTCGCGTAGCTTCTGGACAGGGAGGGCAAACCGCTCGCGAATATCGACGCCAAACTTGTCCTGGAAGTAGTCGCGATGCACGTGCCCGAGCTTCATTTGCAGAATGAGTTCGCGGATCATGCGCTCCTCTTCGGTCGGCGTTAGCGCACGGTAGATGGGAAGCTTGCCTTCGTGCAGCCCGGCGAGGTAAGGGCCGAAATCGTGCTCGTTCTGATAGTGCGTGCCGCCGATGTGCGAGAACGAGGCGACGCCCAAGCCGATCAAGTCGGCGCCCGTCCACAAGAGATCGCGATAGAGAAAGCGGGCGCGGGCGGGATCTTTGACCGCCGTGTAGGCACTGGTGACGGCGTAACCGGCCTTCTCTAACTCGGCGAAGGCGTAGTCCACCCAACTGCGCTTGGTTTTCCAGCTTGCCACCGGTGCGATGGCTTTGCCTTCGGCCCGCATCTCTTTGAATATGGTGGTGTTATAAGGGACCTCCATCTGGTAGATGGTGACGCTGTCGGGCGAAAGGTCAACTGTTTTGCGCACGCAATCCCGCCAGTTGGCATCCGTCTCTCCGACCATGCCGGCGATCAGGTCGATGTTGATCTGCGGGAACTCGATAGAGCGGGCGAATTCGTAGGCGCGGTAGATTTCTTTCGAGACGTGCGCGCGCCCGTTGATCTGCAGGATCTCGTCGTCAAAATTTTCAATGCCGAGACTGAGGCGGGTGACGCCCAGCTCCTTAATCACGCTCAGTTTCTTTTCCGTGAGCGTGCCTGGCTCGCACTCGAAGGTGACTTCCTCGGCTTCGTCCCAGGGGAGCAGCTTCTTCATGCCTTCAACCAGGCTGCTGAGCTGTGACGAAGAAATGTAAGACGGTGTGCCGCCGCCGAAGTAGATGAAGCGCGGCGTACGGCCGCTGATGAACGGCTTTTGGGAATAGAGCGTCAGCTCACGCAAGGCGGCTTCGATGTAGCCCTCAATTTCCTGAGCGTTCTTATCGGTGTAGACCTTGAAGTAACAGAAGTGGCAACGCTTGCGGCAAAACGGAATGTGCAGGTAAACCCCGAGGGGCGTGCCGGGAGCCGGCGAACGCTCCAGGGCGGCTTGCGCCTCGTGGACATGGCCGGGCGTCCAGAGCGAATAAGGGGGGTAATTGGAGACGAAGTAGTTCCCCGCCGCTGTTTCTTCTTCGAGCACTACGTCGTTGGCGTGTTCTGTCATTCGATCCGCTCTGAAGCTATCCCGGACAATCCTCGATGCCCATATAAATGCTGTGTTTTCAGTAAGTAAGAGGCGATGATCTGTTCCCGGCGTCCGGCTGCATCTTCCCTTCAGCCTAGCAACCAGTAAAGACGGCTGCAAACGCCGCCAGGTTAGCGGGCCGACCCGACACGCGTGGGAGCCTATTTGTGCGAGGTGGCGGGGTTAGCCAGGCCGCGGTCAGGCGAATTCTCATTCCCCGGGGACACACCGAGCCCGTTCGCAGCGAGGGTTGCGAGGGTGGTCCGGCCTACTGGGCGCGCTTGGCGACGATGTCCATGTTGCCGAAGTCACCGACCTGGCGGTTGAGACGCATCTCGTCGCCCACGACTTTGCCCTTGTACTCGACGCGGATTTCCTGCCCCTGGAAGCTCAGCATCTCGACGAATGAAACGTCATCACCGCTGACTTTGCCTTCCTGGATATCGGTTTCGCCGCGGTCGCTGATAGCTTTTCCCGTCAGCTTGCCGCCCTCGACGCGAAGGTCGTAAGTGTAAGTGCGGTGGCCGACCGGCGTGTCGAACTCTGTTTTCCACTTGCCGGCCACATCGGCGGCGAAAGCGGAAACGAGGGTGAACAACCCCACGACAATCACGATCAAACTTTTGCGGTACATCTTTCTATCTCCTTCCAAACGCGAGATGCCAAACGCCTCCGCAGCAGCCCAGTGGCAGGGAAGTAAGCAGGTTCAAGTATACAAAAGGGCGGAAGGTTTCCCCTAGCCATGTTCTGAGGCTTCACCATGGCATATTTATGTATAGCATGATATGCTTTTATGTATGAGGACAACCATCGAGATCAATGATGACCTTTTTCGAAAGGCCAAGCACCGCGCAGCGGATGAGGGGGCCTCTCTTCGCCAAGTTGTAGAAAATGCACTGCGGGTCTATTTAGCGGAACGAGGGAGTGCCAAGTCCTATCGGTTTCGATGGCGTACCGAAAGCGGCCGGCTGCAACCAGGAGTGCGCCTCGATGATCGCGATGCCCTGTTCGATCTGATGGATGGCCGGCAGTGATCGCTTTGGACACCAATATCCTGGTCTACGCCCGTCGCACGGAGGCCACCCATCACGCGGTGGCATACCGCCTTCTTGCGGGACTCGCGAGCGGGAGCGCTCCCTGGGCCATTGCTTGGCCTTGCATCTACGAGTTCTTGCGCGTGGTCACACACCAAGGCGTTTTTGATCCGCCGACCGATCTTGACGTGGCGATCGAAGATCTCATGATGTTGTTTGAATCTCCTTCTCTTCGGTTGCTCGGCGAGGGTCAACAGCACGCATCTGTCATGCGGCAGGTACTTGATCAGTCGAGAGCGAGCGGCAACCTTGCGCACGATGCACACATCGCGGCGATCCTCATTGAGCATGGAGTTCGCGAACTGTGGACCGCCGACCGGGACTTTGCCCGTTTTTCAGGATTGAAAGTGCAGGACCCGTTTCGTAACTAGCAGCGACGCGAAACGTTCACTGAGGCAAGGATCGACCGGCTAGAGGTTTCCCGGAAGACGGTCCTTCCTCGTCAGCAGCAATCCCGACACGGCCGCCAGCAAGAACTTCAGCATGTCGAGACCGGTGTAGGTGTGGTGCAGCCGCCAGAAGGGGGCGGCTGCGGGCGGCTCCGCCGTGCGTGGCAGGAAATCGAGAATACGTCCCAGACGAACCGTCTCCGGCACCACGTAGAACTGCAGGAACAGAACAATTAGCAGCATCAGCACCGTGAACGCAACGACGAGCTTGCCGCTGCCGGAGCGCCAGGCCAGCCCCAGCGCCAGCAGGGCAACGGGTACCTGTACTAATCCCCAGCGGTCGAAAAACAGGCGGTTCACTTCCGAGGCCTGGTGGCGCAGGGTGAGGCGCAGATTCTCGTGGCTCAGCGCGGCGGCCGTGGCCGAAAACTCCGGGGAGGGATCATCGAGCAGTTGCTGCGCGACGGCGAAATTTTGCGTGGCCACGCTCCACATGAAGAGGGTGCCGCCGCACCACAGGCCCAGCACGAACAAGAGCAACCCTTTCCCTTTCATCACTCGTGATGATGGGGGTTTGCGGCGAGCGGCGTCAAGCCGCGCGGGATCGAAGGCCGAAGAGCGGTTATTGGGAATAGATCGAAACCGAATAGGCTCCGGCGCGAAGAACTTCGATTGCCTGCCTGCCCGCGATTTGTTGCTGGAGTTGATGTTCCGCGGGGCTGGAGGGTTCGAAATCACTCCAAACGGCGATCCACTTGGGTGAACCGGGGTCGGCGGCGGGAGAAACACCGCTGAGATGGCGAAACAGAGCTTGGTCGTCCGCGGCAAGCGGAGGGCTGGCGAACGACACGACTTGCCCCGCGGCCCGGGAGTGGACGAGTGTCCGCTGAAAATCGGGCGGGGAAATGTCTATTTCAGCGAGGATTTCCAGGGCTTTTCTCCGTCCGGCAGCGCCGCCCCGCCGCGTGGCGGCGTCGAGGTATTCGTCAAACATGTTGGCGGAAACGGGTCTCACCAGCACCGCGGCTTGTTCGCCGTCGCGTACATGGCCGTCAAGGTAGAGGGCGAGGTCGTAGCTCAGCCGCGTTTTCGATTCCGACGTTTCTGAGGCGACAAAACGATCGGCCGCCACAATACCCCAGAGCAGGCACGCCGCAATGACCGGTAGGCGAAAACGCGTGACACGGCTCAGCCCCAAGCCGGCGAGCAAGAGTGCCGCCGCATCAAGAATGTGCGCTTCGCGAGCCGATACAAAACGGTCGGGCGGATTCTGGTCGCCGTGTGCAGAAAAGAGGGTGGCAATCAGGAATATTGCCAGGAACGCGACCAGCATCAGGTATCGGCGGGATTGCAGCAGACCCTGGCCAAAAAGCCTCCAGACTCCGAAAGCGGCGAGCAGCAGAACAGGGACCGGCGTGAATTTCACGGTGATCCAACCGAGATAGAGATAACGAAAGAAGCGGTCGAGTGGCAGAGCAAAGTCGAGCACGTAGCTGCCGGCGGGCGATAACCCCCCGTGGTAGAGCATCCATGCCAGAGGCGCCCAACCGAAGAGCAGAACGGCCTGCGCCGCGAGGCGTAGTGAGCCTGGCCCCTGGTATACGAAGGCGGTAACAAAGACGGGTACGGCTGTCCAAGCTTCGTAGCGCGCGAAACAAGCCAGTCCCAGGGCGACGCTCGCCCAGAGCCATTTCTCATTGAAGAAAAGGTAGAAAGCGAAAAACAGTCCGGCGAGCATCAGGATTTCCTGATAGGGAACGATGGAATAAGCCAACAGGAACGGGTGGGTGGCGAAAAACAAGGCTGCTACAAAGGCGGCGGGCCGGCCCAGCAGGGCCGCTGCCACCAGATAGAATCCCCAGCCGGCTATCGCTCCCGTCGCGGCCATGAAGTAGCGCACTAACAGGACATCCCGCGACAGAAAGCCGAGATAGTGGATGGCCGCTTGCAGCAGGGGCAGTTGATGCGAGAGAAAAATCTTGTCACGGTTCACGAGCCGCACGATGCTGTCGCCGCCGAAGATCACGGGGTAGTGGTGAATCAGCCAGACACGGAGAAGGAAACCTAGCGCGAGCAGAATGGGCACGTGATAGGGAACAAGCCTGGTCTCGAAGCTGGAGGTTAGAGCGGGTGCGCCGGACGAAGTCATCGCAAACAGCCGGGAAGTGCCTGGCGGAGCCGCGGATGGCCGCAAGGCCGGCCGTCCGGCCGCTGCTTCAGGACGCATGCGCGGCCGCGACCAACTTTTCGGGGCTTCGCTTTCGTGTGGCTGTTGCAGCCATGATCGCAAGAATTCGCTCGCGGTAGATCTCGAGGGTAAAGCGGCTGCGCCAGGTCTCGTGAGCCGCGCGAGCCGCGGCCTGCAAACGATGCGGTTGGCGTAGCAACAACTCCAGGATGCGTTCCGCGAGGGCGGCGGGCGTCGGAGGCGACACAAGAAATCCGGTCACGCCATCGATCACGATTTCGGGAATCCCTCCCGTGGGGAAGGCCGCCACGGGAACTCCGGCGGCAAACGCCTCGAGAACGACGCGCGGCGCGCCGGGCTCTCGCGCCGAAGGCACCACGAGCAGATCGAGGTCTCCGAGAAAATCCGTGACGTCGTCACGCCAGCCTACAAACTCAACGGGCAGGCCGGCGGCCAGATCGTCCAGGCTTCGCCGATAGGCTTTCGCGGCGGGATCGTTGAACAAAGGCCTACCGGCAATACGAAAGGAGCAGCGAGGCAGGGCGCGGGAGAGCCGCCGGGCTGCCTGAAGAAATTCCGCTTGGCCCTTTTCCGGCGAGATGCGGCCGAGCATGCCGATTTTGATGGAATCGCTCTCCGTCCGGCGGCGAAGGGGAGAGGGCGAAGCCGCGACGCCGTTGTCGACCAGATGCAGATCGGGCGGCGGGATGTGATCCGACAAAGGCTCCACGGCGTGGCGGCAGCAGGCAATGACAGTGGCCTGCGCGTACTGGATGGCCCGTCCGGCGAGCCAGGCGGCGGGCCGTGATAGATGATTGTGGCAATGGAAGAGCACGGGCCAACGTCTCCGCGCCGCCCAGGCCGCTGACGGAAGGAGACGGGGGCCGTTGACGTAGAGGAGATGGGCATCCGTACTTACGGCTAGTTCCCTGATCGTGCGCGCCAGAGGGCCGAAATCGGAACCAATTTGCCAGGCATCGCGAAAGGATTTGCGCCCTGACGAATAAGGGCCGCACCGAATCGGATCAACCGGCACGGCCAATTCCCGCATGAGCGAAATCAGAGGGCCATCACCGGGAACGGCGGCGCGGGCGCTCCATCCCTTGTGGCGAAGCGCCGGCAGGAGATCGAGCAGGCACTGCTGAGCGCCGCCCAGATCGCTGAACTGATCGAGGAAGAGAACGTTCAAGATTCCTCCGCGGCTGTGCCAGGCGCCCGCGCGCTTTCGCGAACCGCCAGGCCGAGCACGGCGAAGTAAAGAGGCAACACACGCCAATATGTGAGCACGTCGACCGAGAGCATCTGGAAAAGCTGTCCGATCCAGAAGCAGAAGATCCAGGCGCCGAGAAACGAAGCGCTCGCGCCCGGGCTGCGCATCGCCCGGAACCCGGCCTGCAGAATCGTCCCGCTGAACAGCAACATCGCCAGCAGGCCTGCTACGCCTGTTTCCACAAGAATGCTCAGATACATATTGTCGGCGATCAGCGGACGCCCCGCGGCATGGCTGTACGGCAAGGTCTTGAAGCCGATGCCGAGAAGGAGATGTTCCGGCTGTGCGGAGAGGAAATCGAGCAACTCGCGCCATGTCTGCAGGCGCCCCGAAAGCAGACCCTGCGGATCGATGAAGCCACGAAAGACCGTGTGCCAAATGCGAGACATGTAGACTTCGGCGTATCCGGGAAACAGGGCCGCGGCCAGCAACAAACCAGCGGCCATGGCGGCGAGTGTGAGAGCAATGCGACGCCGGTAACGGCCTAGATCGGCGCGATGCACGATCCCGACGGCGGCCAAAGAGACGGTGACGTTCAGCAACGACGAGCGAGAGAAGGAAAAGAAGAGCGCTGCTGAAAACAGCGCGCAACCCGCAAGCAGGGCCTTTCGTGATAAGAGCCGCGCGCGCACCGCGGGACGCAGCACTGCCAGCGCCAACATGACCAGAAAGAAAGCGCAGAGGTTGCCGAGCATGCCTGCTTCGTAGAAGAAGCCTTGCGCGCGGCGCATCGCGCCCTCCGGCAGCCAAACGTATTGCTCGCTGAACCCGGCCGGCGGTGAAAGTTGCAAGTAGAAATCGGCGCAAGCGATGAGCGCCGCACCGATGCCGAAGTAATAAAGATTCCTCACCGGGGCGAGGGCGTCGGTTTCGCGCGAAGTTGGTCCATAAGCGAACGCGAAAAAAGTGTAGATCGCCAGGCCGAACAAGAGCGCGCGAAGCAGACTGCCCGCCGCGACTGCCCACCCGGAATAGAGAAAAGCCATCGGTACGGAGAGCAGCAGCACAGAGAGGAACAAGATCGCGGCGGCGGCCAGGCTCTGGCCATAGCGCGGAAATCGCCACTCCGCGAACCGCACCAAGCCTGCCCACACCCCGATTGCGGCGATGGCGACGGCCACGTGGGGACCGGTGTTGCCCGCCTCGAGGGGCAGTGGCGGAAGCAAGAGACTAGCCGCGGCGAAGCTGATCCACCAGCGGTGCGGCGCCGCCAGAATCCACCAGGCTCCGAAGAGTAGCAGGGGCAGGCCCATAACGGCGGCCAGCCGCAAGTCCGCGCGAAGCCCCAGCAGAGCTGCGGCAACTCCCAGGAGCAGGATCGCCGGAATGTCTTTCCTGGGGAATCGAAGCGCGGCGGCAACGGTATCGCTCATGACGTTCACTGGATCAGGACCACCGGTCATCTGGAAGCGGAAACCGCCGCCGGCGAGCGCGTGGCGTGGTCTTCCGCTTCAGGCGAATTAAAAGAAAGTCCGGTATGGGCACGGAGGAACTCGCGGACCCTCTCGTGAAAGCGCTGCCGCGAGAACGGAAGACTATGACGCCGCAGGAGAGCGGGGTCCCAGTCAATCCGCTCGGCACACTCGACCGCTTCGGCCAACGCATCGGGTTCTTGCGGCCAGAAGTAGACACCGGTCTCGCCGTCCGTGATGCTTTCGGTTGCGCCTCCGCGCCCGCAGCAGACCACGGGCTTCCCACAGGCCAGCGCCTCTACCGGGACGATACCGAAGTCTTCGATGCCGGCAAGAATGACGGCCCGGCAACCTTGATAGAGGCGAAGAAGCTCGGCGGCGGAAACACGGCCGGTGAAGCGGACATTGGCCGGGGCGTGAGCGCGCAATTCCCTTTCCAGCGTGCCCGCGCCCGCGACGATCAATGGACGACGTAATCCGCGGAACGCTTCGAGCGCGAGATCGATGCGCTTGTAGGGCTCGAGGGAGGAAACAATCAAGTAATATCCACCGTCCCCAGGCGATTCTGCGGGTCGAAAGAAGTCCGTGTCGGCCGGCGGCGGGATGACTGTGGCGCCGGCATGGTAGAAGCGCCGAATACGGTCTTGCACGGTGCGGGAGTTGGCGATGAAATGATCCACCTGCGCCGCGGTTTGCAGGTCAAACCGCCGCAGATACGGCGCCACTGCGCCTAGCGCGGTTCGTTTCCACCAGATCCCTCGCCCGAAGCGAAAATAGCCGCCGGCCTCATCCCAGAGGTAACGCATCGGCGTATGGATATAGCTGACGTGCGGCACGCCGGGAGGCGTACGCACTCCTTTGGCAACCGCATGGCTGCTGCTGAGCACCAAGTCAGCACCGCGAATTTCCAGCGAGCGGACAGCGGCCGGGAACAACGGCAAGGCGTAACGGTAGAAGGCGTGGGATCGGGGAAGTTTTTGCAGAAACGACGTTTGGTGAATGCGGCGTTCGATTTCCGGATCCACGCTACCCGGCTTCCACAGCAACGTGTAGATCCTCGCCGAGGGAAACATGCGGCAGAACTCGAGCAGGACCTTTTCGCCGCCACGCATGCCGGTGAGCCAGTCGTGAACAAGAGCGATTCGAGGGTCAGCCATGGCCGGCCACCCGCATCGACTTGCGCAGAGATTCCGCTTTCTGGGATTGCACGGCAAACTCAAAGGTGAGGTAAACGACCGCAAGAACGAAGGCCGCGAAGAAAGCGGCGAGCACACCGAACAGCAGTCCGGCCGACTGCGGGACTGTGGGCACGACACCAGGGTCGACCAACCGCAGAACCTCCGTGCGGGAAGGCGACGCCTCGGCGGACGACTCGGCCAGGCGAATGACGCCCGAGGCGATGTAGGCCGCGAGCGCCTGCGCCTTTTGAGCGTCGGGAAGGGTCGCCTGGATCTCCAGGATCCTTGTATTAGGAAGAATTCTTGCCGTGAGAAGCCGCCGCCCGAATGCCGGGAAAAGCAAGCCCTGATGCGAAAACGTAATGTCGAGATCTTCAATCGCTTTTTCCAGGAGACCGTCGCTGAGCGCCAGGTGCTCGTAGGTGCGCAGCGATTCCATATAGGTGGGACTGAGCGCCGTGGCCGGAAACGAGTCGCTGGTGGGAGGGATGATAAGCACGCGGGCGCGCGAAGTAAACTGATCCGCCTGGAGCGATGTAAACGCGGCGGCAATGATCATCGCCACCACACAGGATGCCGCGATGAGGCGCCATCGCCGCGCGACGTGCGCCGCGCACCTGGCGATATCAAGCGATTCGGGCATGGCGAGCCCCCGCTTGGGACCGCGCGAAGTCCCAGGTGCTGCGAATGAATCCGGTGAACGTTGCTCTGAGAATGCGCAGGTCGAAAGCGAGCGACCAGTGATGAAGATAGAAGAGATCGAACTCCAGCCGCCGGCGGATGGAGGTATTCCCCCGCCAGCCGTTGACTTGGGCCCAACCCGTAATGCCCGCGTGCAGCCGGTGCCGCTTGGAGTACGAGCGCTCTTCCTTCTGAAACCGCTCGACGAAATAAGGGCGCTCGGGCCGCGGGCCAACCAGGCTCATGTCTCCGCGCAAGACGTTGAACAGTTGCGGCAGCTCATCGAGACCCGTGCACCGCAAAAACTCCATGAGTCGTGTGGGCGCCTGCACAGACCATTCGCGATCCGAGCGCTCCGGTACGCCGTTCGGGAGTGTCCGAAGCTTGTACAGGCGAAAACGGTTGCCGTGCCGGCCCACTCGTACCTGCGAAAACAGAATCGGCCTGCCGGAAAAGACCAGCAGGATACCGGCAAGCAGCAGGAACAGCGGGGTGAGCACGATAAGGCCGAGCAGAGCGAGAGTGAAATCGAGAAGCCGCTTGTAGAAAACGTAAGTGGTCTGCTGCGTGCGGTCAACCGAATCGCGCACGACGAAGGGACGGCCTGGATCCCGGCCTCGGACTTGGGCTTCGAGGCGACCGCCGACGGCTTGAAAATGGCGCGGTCCCGGCCACCGCATGGAAGATGCCGCGGTCTGTTTCGAAGCGCTCATGTTACTTGCGAAACCACCCGGACGATGCTGTCCGGCAACCCCAGAGTGCTAGCCTATTAACGCACAATACGGAGGGCGGCGTCCCGCTGTCAACCGTCTCGCCGCAGGAGTCACGCTCGTTGGAAATGGTGAGAAATTCTTGCGCCCCTATGACCGGGCATCGCAGCGCAGCGCCGATCATTCCAGGAACGGCCCCGGGGGCATCAGCGACCGCCAACGCCTGTGGCGGGGTCGTCGTGTTGGTGCTGGCAGGCGTGCCTCTGCTGATCACGCCAGGGCTTTCTCTACACTTCGATGTTACGCCGAAGGTTGTGCTGCTGCTGGTTGGAGTGAGCTTCGCGGCGATGTTGACAGCCGCCTACCTGCCGGGAATCAGAAAACTGATCGACGATCGCCGTGGCCGCATGTTTCTCTCGTTGCTGGCGCTGCAGGCCGTCTCCCTTGCGGTGTCGACGATGCTTTCGGACCAGGCTGCTTTGTCGCTGACCGGTTCGACATGGCGCCGCTTGGGTCTCGTTTCGCACGGGGGCTTGCTTGTTTTTACACTCGTTACGGCCGGATGGCTGGCCGGCCATCCCCGGCGGCTGATGTTTCTGTTGCGCGGCGTAGCCTTGGGGGGAGGGGCGGTGGCGCTCTACGGAGCGCTGCAGTATTTCGGAATCGATCCGCTGTTGCCTAAAGAGGCGTATCACGTGGGCGAGGCCGATTGGGCGATCGTGCGGCCCCCGGCCACAATGGGCCACGCCGGGTATCTGGCGACGTTCCTGGTTGCCGTTGCTTTTTTGTCAGCGGGGCTATGGCGGTGGGACACCTCGGCCGCCTGGCGCGCTGTTGGATTGGCGGCTGGGATGTTGAGCTGTGTCACTGTGCTTCTCAGTGGAACCAGAGGATCGCTCCTTGGTTTGCTGGCAGCCGGGGTCTGGCTCTGGTGGTGGTTTCGGCCGCCTTACCGCCGCAGGGCGATCGTGATTGGCGCGCTGATTGCAGCGAGCCTCGCAGGTTTCTATTTTTCGCCTGGCGGCCGGAGATTGCGGAACCGCGTCGATTGGTCATTGGAAGACGCCGAAGGCGGCGCGCGCTTGTGGCTGTGGCGGGACTCTCTGCGGATGGTCGCGCGGTATTGGGCCGCCGGCGCCGGACCGGAGACGTTTTCGGCGCAATTTCCGCCATTCCAATCGATCGAGTTGGCGCGAGCCTATCCCAACCTTTACAACGAGTCGCCGCACAATATTTTCCTGGATGCTCTCACCGCCCAAGGACTTACCGGATTGCTAGTGCTGTGCGGTTTCGCAGCCGTAGCGTTTTCGACTCTGCGGCGAGCCGCATCAAGGGACGGCCTGCTGCACGGTTTTGCTGGGGCCGCTTTCCTGGCGGCATTGGCGAGCAACCAGTTTCTGGCTTTCACCGTGCCAACGGCTCTGTATTTCTATTTCCTGGTGGCGATGCTTGTGGTTCTGCCGCTGGAAGGTGGGACGTCAGCCGGGCGGAGGCGCTGGGTGGACCGGATCGCCGTGGGCCTGGCAGTTCCTCTCGGCGTCGTGTTGCTGGGGTTTGCTGTGAAGCTTGCGACGACCGACCACGGCCTGCTGCGGGTGCGCGGGAAAGCGGTGGCCGGAGACATACAGGGCGCCATCGCCGCCTACACGGAAGTAACGCGCACAAAACCGAAGGGGATGGAGAGCGACTTGTGGTTCTCACGTGTGATGGCCGGGGCGGCGGGAGAAGCAAAGGACCCCGCGTCCAATCTCGCCGCTTGGCTGGCCGGCTTCGAGGCCGCGCAACGCGCGACGACAGCCTCCGACGCGCCGCAAAACGCACACTACAATCTCGCGGCTTTTTATTCGATGCGCAACGATTTCGAGCGCACGGAGGCGGCGCTGCGAAGCGCCATCGAAGCAGCGCCGAGGTGGTATAAGCCGCATTGGATGCTTGCGCAAGTGCTGCGAGAAGCGGGCCGCCTGGAGGAAGCTCTTGTTGCCGCGCAAGCAGCGGCCGAGTTGAACAACGGCGAAGATCCCGAGGTCGCGGCCACGCTCAACGAACTCGCGAACCGCACCGAAGAGTGAAACCCGCCCGCAGCACAACCGTTGCTGAACAGCAAGAGACGACCGATTTCCGGGAAAAGTGCTTTCCCGTACAAGGAGCCGGTGCCCGCCGGCGGCGATTGCGAGTTGCTCCTGGTGAGCCGCAGGCGCCCACAGAATTTACTTCGCGTTACTTGTTGGAGTGATGCGATCGGGCGTAGAATTGGCACAACAGGGTGTTCATTCCCGGGGGGAGTTATGCGTCGAAATCTTGCGTGGCTCAAGTTGTCGATTGTCGCAGTGGCTTTTTCCACGGGGCCTCTGATTGCGCAGGCGCCACAGATTACCAGCGTGAGGCAGGGCGCTAGCTTCGCGGAAGGGCCGGCCGCTCCGGGATCAATCGTCTCTATTTTCGGATCGCGGATCGCCTCCAGCATGGCGGGGACGGCGACGACTAATTTGTCTACGGCAATTCCCCTGGCGACTTCTCTGGGCGGAGTGTCCGTCACCTTCAATGGAGTGGCGGCGCCGCTTTTCGCCGTGATTGGCACTGCGACTTTTGATCAAGTAAACGCGCAGGTGCCATGGAACGTCAATTTGACCGGCAGTCAGCTCGAGATGAAAATTACGCGCGGCGCCGACTCGACGACGACGATGATTCCCGCTGCCGATGCTCATCCCGGCATCTTCACATTGCAGTTTGGACCGGGTCCGGCAATTGTGACAAACGTAGCCTTCGCCGGGGGGCCGGCGGGGGTCATCAACGGCTCGTTCGCGCATGCCCCCGGGACGGTCTGCGGTGCGTTAGGCAACCCCCCCGGCTGTGCGGTTTCCGAGCAGGCCGCGACGATCGGCGGCATTGCTACGATCTGGTGCACTGGCCTAGGCCCCGTCACGCCGTCGGTCCCCAGCGGCACAACGCCCGCAAAAGAAGGCATTGCCGAGTTGGTGCGAACCACCAAGGCGATCCGCGTGTTTATCGGCGGCACACAGGCGGAGGTGGTGGGCGGTGTCGGCGCCCTGCAGGCGGCGTTCGTGGCGTTGAATCAGATTAACGTGTTCATTCCCAATGTGGCTCCAGGTAACGCCGTTCCCATTCAGATCGAGATGGATCTGAGTAGCGGCGGTACGTTTCGCTCACGGGCGGATGCCACCATCGCCGTGAGAGCCGCGCCGGCGGCCGTGGCGCTACCGTAGCGCGCCCATCGGAGATGAGCCCGTTCCCTGGATAGTCCGAATTCCGCGTGTAGCCTGTTTGGGAAGAAATAGTCTTTCCGGCAAGCCGTTCTACCGCCCGCCGCTTGACGATTCTCCGGCTCCCGATATATGCCGCCAGCGCCTATCGGCCTGCCGAATGAGCGACGCCACGTCCTCGTTGAGTAGATAGCCGTCTGCGGCCAGCGCCACCGCCGCATCGCTGATGCGCCCCAGATAGTCCTGCCGGCTTGGGTACCGTTCCTCGATGGACGGGCGGGGGTCTTTCTTCGCCTCGCGCTCGGCCTTGGTGCGGGCAAATGGGATAAACGAACCAACCATGCTGCTGATCTCATCCGTCGGGCCGTGGTTGGCGTTGAAAAGATTCCAGCCGGTGTAGGTGGCCAACGGAACCGTCAGCTCAGGCACCTGTACGCCCGCTAGTTCGTTCCCGTCGGCATTTACCGCGGGAACGAGGATGGGAAAGGCCGGGCCGATCTTCGGCGGCTCGTTCGTCACGATGCCTTTGCTGTAAAACTCGGAGCCGTAGTCGGCGCGGTAGGCTTTGTGGGCGCGCGCCGAAAAGTTCACGCCGGGAATTTGGGGGAAGTTCAGTTTTTCGGGCGCTACAAGAGTTTTCTGATCGAGACGCGGGTAGCGGCTGGGCGGTGGGGCCTTACCGTCCGCCACCCAGCGGTTCATGGCTTCGAGCAAAGCGCGCATTGGCCAGCGATATTCCAGGGGATTGGCGAGCTGTTGTCCGATGGTGATCGCCGGGGGAAAACTCGCCGGCCCATGCTGCCCGCCGGTGAAAAAGTAAATGCGCGTATCGGGAGCAAGCTCGGCATCCCGGCGGCCGTCGATCGTGGTGTGCGTCAGCGAAGCCGCGCGGCCCCAATACTCATAGGCGGAGTTCGTGTAGAAGATTTTGGGCCAAAACGCGGGCTTGAGATGGTGCGTGAGAATGCCATCCGCCATGCCGGTCGAGGCGTCGGTTTGCTCCAGATCGGTGAAGGGAAAAATATCGGTCGGGTAGTAGAAATTCACGTAGGGATGCCCGTCGCGCGACGCCTGCGCGAAGCGATGATTGAAACTGCCGCGTCCGCCGCCCGCGACGTGCGCCATCACGCCGTCGAAAACACGGCGGCCTTGCTCATCTTCGTTGAAGCCGTAGTAAAGGAACGTCCGCAGGAAGCGGCCGCTTTGCGAAACCCCGAAACCGATGGTATGCTCGACCGCCTCGGGGGAAATCGACAGATCCGCCGATCCTTCGTACTTCAGCAAGGAAACCAGGTCGCGCACGCCCGCAGACCCAAGGCCTACCAGGGGCGGGTCCTCCGAGACGTACACAATCTCGTAGATTTTGCCGGGCTCGAAGCCGCTCTTGAGATAGACGCGCCCGTGATCGGCGACGGGGCCGCCACCCTCCTGCCGCGCGAAGCGCCACTCCGAACGTGGGATCACGCGGCGCGGCCCCTCTACCGCGTCGCGCACCGTCAGCACGTTCTCTGGCGCCGCGGGGTCAGCCACCGGATAGGCGGTGTGGTCGCGGTCGGCGAGTGAGTGGTCGAAAGCGCGGTCGGTCACAACAAAGTCGCCTCGCACCAAGCCCCGCACCGGCGCTCCTGCACCCTTGGCAACGGCGGGAAAGACGTGCAGCAGGTTCTCCTGCCGAGGCGGGTCCCACTGCCAGCCCAGCCACAACAGCGTGTAGCCCCGTGTCAGCAGAAAGCCATCGCCGAAATGGGCCGCCGACTGCGGATCGAGGCTGCCTTCCGCGAAATTGAAGAAGCCGAGCATGCCCTTGCGGCCGCGGTTGGAGACCTCGTAGAGCAGCGTGCCATTGCCGCTCCCCGTGTGTTTGGGCTTGATGAGATAGAACTCGGAGGAGAACTCAACCTCGCCTTGGGCGTTCCGCGGCGCCAGATCGATGTCGGTAATGATGCGGTTGGCGGCTTGGGACGGGTCGACCGCGAAGAAGACGCGCCCTCGCAGCGTCTCATAGGGTCCGGCGAGACCAAAGGCCTTGCCTGCCAGAACGTCCCGGCGCGATTCGACCTCGACGCGGACCACGCGAGACCAGGAGGCGGGAGGCAACAGGGCGAGAGAGACGAGAAGAAGAAGGAGGGGGCGCATGCGCCCATTTAAGTCCCAGGGGCGGGGGGAAGTCAATCGATGCGCGGCGAGAGATTGGTTCGCAGGGGCAGCATGCCACTTCCAAAACAGGCCGGACGCCGCGAACTAGGCCGCGAGGATCAGAGCGCGCGTGAACAGGCCTTCTTTTTTGCGGAGGCGTGACTAAGCGGACAAGGCGTGCATCCGGCGGATGGCGCGGTTGGCGCGCCCGGCGGCACGGCTGGCGATGAGGTCGGTAATCTGCGTCAACAGGGCCGGGATGTTCACCGGCGCGATCAGCATCTTATTGGAGGCCTTCCGGGGGCTGGAGCCGTCGCGCGAGGCCGTCAGGTAGGCGGTCGCCGGGCGATACTCCTGAGTTTGAGCCATCTTGACTACGTTGCGGCTGGCTTGGTCCGATTCCGCCTTCAAGCCGCAGAGGACCAGAGTGTATTGTCCCTTTTCGATCTTCTCCATAGCCTCGGCGGAGGAGGCGGCCGAGTCGACGCTGTAGCCGCTCTGCTCGAGCACGGCTTTGAGCGTCAGGCGGACGGCCACGTCGGTGTGCGCCAGCAGGATGTGAGCGGAGCCGGGGATCCGGAACTCTCTCAGCCGGGTTGCGGTGGCAGCGGGCATCTTGGCCTCTCTCCCCGATTCTAGCCCGAGTCCGCGTTTCTGCCTACGATAAAATTTCAGCGTATTTCGCATCACGTTACTGCCGAAGTTCTAGAAGTACTGAAACTTGCAGACGCCCTTCCGACGAAAATCCGCCCGGCCTGGGTCTAAAACGGATTCTCAGGCCCCTTTTAGGGCTTGGCCGCACCCGGGAAGACGCGTGCAAAGATCTGATCGACGTGACGGAGCTGATGCTTGAGGGTGAAAGCGGAGGCGATCTCCTCCGGGGAAAGGACGGCGGTGATGTCGGAGTCCTTTTCGACCAGCGCCCGGAAGTTGCCGTTCTCCTCCCAGGCCCGCATGGCGTTACGCTGCACCCAGCGGTAGGCCTGCTCGCGCAGCACCCCTTTGGCCGCCAGATCGAGCAATAACTGGCCGGAAAAAATCAGGCCGCCCCCGGTATCGAGGTTCTTTTCCATACGCTCCGGGTAGACGAGGAGCCGGTTGACCAGATCGGTGGTCTTCGCCAGCAGATAGTCGGTCAGGATGGTCGAGTCGGGTAGGATGACGCGCTCGACAGAGGAGTGTGAGATGTCGCGCTCGTGCCACAGCGCGACGTTCTCGAACGCCGCCTGGGCGTTCGACCGGACCACGCGCGCCAGCCCGCAAATTTGTTCCGAGGTGACCGGATTCTTCTTGTGCGGCATGGCGGAGCTGCCCTTCTGCTCCTTGGAAAAATACTCCTGCGCTTCGCGCACCTCGGTGCGCTGCAGGTGCCGCACCTCCAGCGCGATTTTTTCGAGCGTGGCCGTGATCAGCGCCAGCGTCGAGACATAGTGGGCGTGGCGGTCGCGCTGGATCACCTGCGACGAGATCGGGCAGGGGGCCAGGCCAAGCTTTTCGCAGATCATCTCTTCGGCGCGCGGGCTGATGTGGGCGAATGTTCCGACCGCGCCCGAGATTTTTCCCACGCGCATCTGTTCGGCGGCCGCCTCAAAGCGCTCGATCTGGCGGCCGACCTCGGTGTACCAGTTGGCGATCTTCAGTCCGAAGGTGGTCGGTTCGGCGTGCACGCCGTGCGTGCGTCCGACGATGACGGTGTGGCGGAATTCCAGGGCGCGCCGCTGGAGCACCTCGTGCAGTTCGGCCAAGCCGCGGCGGATGATGGCAGAAGCGGCTTTGAGCTGCAAGGCCTGCGCCGTATCCACCACGTCGTTCGAGGTCAGGCCGTAGTGCAGCCAGCGCGAGGCGTCGCCGGCGCCCGCGGCGGCCAGCTTTTCGGCGACGGCGGTTGTGAACGAGATCACGTCGTGCTTGACTTCAGCTTCAATCTCGCCGATGCGGGCGGCGTCGAAATCGGCGTGCCGGCGCAAGGCCTGGGCGGCTTCGCGCGGTACCTCGCCCAACTCGGCCAAAGCCTCGGAGGCCGCCAGCTCCACTTCGAGCCACTGGCGATAGCGGTTTTCCTCGGTCCAGATGGCGCCCATCTCGGGGCGCGTATAGCGGGGAATCAAAACTGAAAGACCTCACTGGGACGGGACTGCTGGGCGACGACGAGCTTGGTTTCGCGCGCGCCGATTGTATCAAGCGCCTGGCCGGCGAACATACGCGCCACTTCGGGATGGTTGTTGTTGTCGCTCAGATGCGCCAGCACCAGCACCTGCGGCGTGCGGTCGTAGCCATCGGTCAGAAAATCGGAGACGGCCTTATTCGAAAGGTGCCCGACGCGGCTCATGACTCGCTGCTTCACAAACCAGGGATACGGGCCGACCTTCAGCATTTCGAGATCGTGGTTCGATTCGAGAACCAGCAACTGGCAGCCGCGAATCTGGTATTTCACCGACTCGGTCATGTAGCCCAGATCCGTCACCACGCCGGCCTTGATGCCGTTGTGCCGGACGCAGAAAGCCACCGGATCGGCCGCGTCGTGCGGGATCGTGAAGGTGTCGATCTCGAGATCGCCGATCGTGATCGTCTGCCCGGCCTCAAAGTGTTCGACCGCCGGCTGCGCGCCGTTCCACGACAGCGTGCTCTCGGTGAGCCGCGTCAAATAGATGGGGCAACAGACCTTTTTCACGAGCTGCGGCAGGCCGCAGATGTGGTCCGAGTGTTCGTGCGAGATCAGCACGGCGTCGAGCTTCTTGACGTCTTCTCCGATCGAGGCCAGGCGCTTGCCCACCTCCCGGAAGCTCAACCCGGCGTCGATGAGCAGGCGCACCTTCTCTGTCGCAACAAAGGCCGAATTGCCGCTGCTGCCGCTTGCCAATAGGCAGATGCGAAGGCTCGTGGGAAACTCCTCAAACGACGTTTTCTCTGCCAGCCAGTACCCCGCAACTAGCGTAGTCTGGCCAATGAAAAAACGTCTGCTGCCAAGATCGGCGCCGGAGGCGCATTCGAACACCCCCGCATCGCCTCGCCAGCCGGTTTGCCGGGATGCGATCGGGAGCTACGAACTCGACTACCAGCGAATACCCTGTTGTATCAGGAATGGAGAGGGAGGGACAAGGGAAGGTTGAGCCACCATGATCCCGGCGGAAGGCTTTCCACGGCCCCGTAGTGTATTCTCTTCTATTCGGGACCCACGCCGATGCACAAGTACATCCTCTTCGGCCCGCAAGGCTCGGGCAAGGGCACACAGAGCCACCTTCTGTGCCGCAGCTATGACTTCGTGCACATCTCGATCGGCGACATCCTGCGCTGGAACGTGGCGCACCACACCAAACTGGCGGCGCGGGTGAAGCGCATCACCGACCATGGCCGCCTCGTTCCCGATGAGTTCGTCGAAGAGATCGTGCGCGAGCGCCTGGAACAGCACGACTGGAACTACGGTTTCGTTCTCGACGGTTTCCCCCGCACCCGCCGGCAGGCCGAATATCTGTTCGAGCGCTGGAACGTGGACCGGGTCATCTATCTGGATCTGCCCGACGAGGTGGTCCAGGAGCGTATCATGCACCGGGCCCGGGTCGGCAACGGGCAGGGCTTCACGAAGCGCGTGGACGACAATCCCGAAGCCTTGCAGATGCGTCTGCGGGAATATCACGAGAAAACAAAACCGCTGCTTGACCTCTATGAAGCCAAGGGCATGCTCGTCTCAGTCGATGCCAACCGGCCCGTGGGCGAGATTTTTGAAGACATCCGGCGGGGCCTGGGGCTCGGCGAACCCGTGGATCCGAACGCTCTGCATGATGTCCTCCAAGAGGAGGAGCGCAAGGCCTTGCGCCAGGGGGCGTGAGGGCGGGCCCGCGCGCGTTGTTTGGCGGACGGACATGGACGCCCGCCTCTGCGGTGGCCGCGGGGAACGCGGCCTTTGCCGGGGTCAGCCGTCCACCTTGCTCTTGACCGTGCGGCGGTCGAGCTGCAAGCGGCGTCCGGTTTCCTGATAGCTTCCCGTCATGGCGTGCACGTGCTTGGCGTAGTGGCGCAGCAGCTCCTCGGCGCTAAGCTCGCCGCGCTGCATCTGGCCGACCCACTCTTCTCCGTCGGGGTCTGGTTGCAGCCGCGGCGGCTGGTACAGTTTGCGGATCAGGACATTCCGCACGCACTGTTCCAGCTCGCGATAGTTGCCGGGCCAGGGATAGCCCGCGCCCAGGTTCTCGCCCACCCAGGCCTCGACTTCGCGAGCCAGCGGTTCGGCGTCCTCGCCCACGACCCGCCGCGCCATGAATAAGAGCACTTCGCCGAGCATTGCCGGCGACTCGCGCAGCTGTTCGCGCAGAGGCGGCGTCACAATCTGGTCGGCGCAAAGGCGGTAGTAGAGGTCCTCGCGGAAGCGGCCGTCCCGCATGGCTTCCGGCAGAGGGCGGTTGGTGGCGGCGATCAGCTTGCCTTCAAAACGGCGGCTGCTGGTGTCGCCTACCGGCTGGAACAGGCGCGTTTCGATGACGCGCAGGAGCTTGACCTGCAGGGCGGGATCGAGATCGCCGATCTCGTCGAGGAACACGGTGCCCGTAGGGGGACAGGTTTCGAGCCAGCCGCGGCGGTCCGCGACGGCTCCGGTGAACGCGCCGCGGCGGTGCCCGAAGAGTTCCGACTCGATCAGCGTCGGCGACAGCGCGGCGAGGTTAACGGCATGGAAGGTTTCGGCCGCTTCCTCGCCGAAGCGGCCTTTCCTCTCGTCGAACGGTACGTAGCGCGAGAAAGCGATGGCGCGGGCCACCAGTTCCTTTCCCGTGCCGGAAGGACCGGTAATGAGGGTGGCAAAATCGCCCATGCGGCGGTAGAGAGTCCGCCGGTAACGCCGTATGTCGTGCGTGAAGATCGATTGCCACACCGCCGCGCGCAACCGCGCCGCCGACATCGAGCTGCCGATAATTTTGCCGAAAATTTGGACAAACGCCCGCGAGATCTGAAAAAAGCAGGCAAAGGTATGGGCTGCCTCGTGCCGGCTGGGAAGCACGATGCCCGGAATCTCGAAATAGTGCTGCCAGTCGCGGAAAAAGTCCCGGTAGAAACTCCAGCGCGGACTCGCCGGCGTATCACGAGACTCGGCGGAGACCGCTCGAAACATCTTGTCCGCGTAGCGGTGGTAAAGAAGATACAGAGCCGCATCTTCGTAGAGAGCGAGATCCTGTTCCGAAGCATCGGGCGCAGTCGGGATACGTTCCCGAATGCCGCCGAGGGCGGCTTCGATGCGCTCCGCCACTTTCCAGGCGTTGGCGCGGGTCTGGTCCGGATCGGCCACTTGCATGCTCCAGACGGGTTCGCCCTCTTCAAACGCCGCGCCGAGCGACTGCCGCTCGTACTCCACGCGTTCGGGCAGAAATGGATTGCAGTAGCCGAGACGCGCCACGGCTTGGAGAAAGGCGCGTTCCTTGCGATCCAAAAAGGGCATGGTGGCTGCGACAAGTATACATCAAATGTACACAAAGTGTTCACTAAATGTATGGCTGGAAAGCCCTATTGACCATCCACCCCGCGGATGATCCACTTAAGTTATTCATACAAAACCTGATACACGTCAGTCCCCGAATTGGCATCACCCTTGCTCTTATTCGTTGCCGAAGATACCGACGGCAAAAGGGGAAATAACGTGGCGATCGGACAGTATAAAGAGCTGCTCAGGTCCAAAGGATTCCAATCCTTTCTCTGGACCGAGTCTCTGGGCGCGCTCAACGACAACCTTTACAAGATCGTGGTGACGCTGGCCGCCCTGGCCGCTTCGCAGGGGACCGATACCCGCTACCTCTCGCTGGCGCAGGCTGCCTTTATTCTGCCGTTTCTCTTCTTCTCCGGGTACGCCGGCTACTTCGCCGACAAGTACAGCAAGCGCTCCGTCCTTGTTGCGACCAAGGCCTTCGAGATTGTGGCGATGGGTCTGGCGCTGGCCGTTTTCATTTTCCCACGGATTGAGCTGATGCTCGGTGTGCTGTTCCTGATGGCGCTGCAGTCCACGTTCTTCGGACCGGCAAAGTACGGCATTCTTCCCGAAATGCTGCCCGACCGCGATCTTTCTCGCGCCAACGGCCTGCTGAATATGACGACATTTCTCGCCATCATTCTCGGTACGGCGGCGGGCGGTTTGCTCTATTCCGCCTGGGGCGGCCGGCCCTGGGTGATCGGACTGGTCCTGATTGCTGTGGCCGCCGCGGGACTCCTTGCGAGCCTCGGCATTCCACGAGTCAAGGAGCCGGGGTCGCCACAGGGTTTCGACTGGAACCCGTGGGCCGAAGTGACGCAGGGCGTCCGGCGGCTGCGCGGCGACCGGCGGCTTTGGCTCACTGCGATGGGCATTTGTTACTTCTGGTTTCTCGGCGCTCTGCTGCAGATTACGATTCTGGTTTTTGGAAAGCAGATGTTGGGCGCCGATGAGCTGCGGCTCAGCATTCTGGTCACCTGTCTGGCGGTGGGCATCGGGGCGGGCAGCCTGGCCGCCGGACGCCTGTCGGGCGACAAGGTGGAGTTGGGACTGGTGCCGCTCGGCGCTGTCGGCATGGGCGTGTTTGCCGTGCTGCTCGCCTGGTCGGCACCCTCGTATTCGTTGGCCGCGGCGGCGATGACGCTGCTCGGCTTCTCGGGCGGCTTGTTCGTCATTCCGCTGAATGCGTTTTTACAGCAGCGCTCCGGCGGCGACGAGCGGGGCCGCATTTTCGCCGCGACGAACTTTCTGACGATGACGGCTGTGTTGCTGGCCGCGTTCTTGAGTTGGCTGCTTCTGGATGTGGTGCACACGCCCGTGGACCGCATTCTGTGGATGGCCGGCCTGTTCACGCTGCTGGCCACGATCTACGTGCTCGAAGTGCTGCCGGAATTTCTGATCCGCTTCCTTTTCTGGATGCTCACGCATACTGTCTATCGCATCCGCATCACCGGCCAGCAGCATGTGCCGTTCCGCGGACCGGCGCTCCTGGTGTGCAACCACCTTTCGACCGTGGACGGGTTTCTGGTGGCGGCGTGCGTGCAGCGATTCATTCGCTTCATGGTGTACGCGCCCTACTACGAGCACAGGTTGCTGAACGGCGTCTTCCGGCGGATGAACGCAATCCCGGTTTCGGAAGGGAACCGCAAACAGGTGGTGCAATCCATCGAGCGGGCGCGGGAAGAGCTGCGGCAGGGTCACGTCGTCTGCATTTTCCCGGAGGGATCGATCAGCCGCACAGGCAATCTGCTGCCGTTCAAGCGCGGCATGGAGCGCATTGCGCGCGATCTCGACATTCCCGTCATTCCCGTGCATCTCGACGGCGTCTGGGGCAGCATCTTCAGTTTTGAAGGCGGCCGGTTCTTCAAGAAGCTGCCGCGCCGCTGGCCCTATCCCGTGACAGTGTCGTTCGGAGCGCCGCTGCCTTCCTCTGCGACCGCGCAGGAAGCGCGCCAGGCGGTGATGGAATTGGGCGCCGCGGTCGTGGAGCACCGCCGGAAGCCAGATGATGTCTTGCACTGGCGCTTCATACGCACCGCCAAGCGCCAGCCGTTTTATTTCTGTATGGCCGATTCCAGCGGCCGCCGGCTTACCTACAGCAAGGCGCTGGCGGGCAGCCTCGTGCTTTCGCGCTGGATCGGGTCGCGGTGCCGCGGTCAATCGATGGTGGGACTGCTGCTGCCATCATCGGTGGGCGGCGCACTGGCCAATATCGCCGTCAGCATGACCGGCAAGGTTCCCGTGAATCTGAACTTCACCGCGGGGCGGGAGGCGATGGAAGCCGCCGTCGGGCAGTGCGGCATCCGCACGATTCTCACCTCGCGCATCTTCGTCAAGAAGGCCCAGTTGCCCACGCTCGACGGCATGGTGTTTCTGGAAGATATTCTCAAGCGAATTTCCCCAGCGAACAAAGCCGGCAGCTTTCTGGCCGCCCTGCTGCTGCCTTCGCGCCTGCTACGCCGTCTCTACTGCGCCCGAAACGCCGATTCCAGCTCGCTGGCGACGGTGATCTTCTCGAGCGGTAGCACGGGCATCCCTAAGGGCGTGATGCTTTCCCACCACAACGTCATCTCGAATATCGAAGCGATCGCGCAGATCTTCGCGGTGCACCCGGCCGACACCGTGATGGGCGTCTTGCCGTTCTTCCACTCCTTCGGGTTCACGGGCACGCTGTGGTTCCCGCTGCTTTCCGGCTTTGCCGCCGCCTATCACCCGAATCCACTGGACGCCAAGACCGTCGGCGAGATGGTGTCGAAGCACCGCGCCACCATGCTGATCGCAACGCCGACCTTTTGCGGCGCCTATCTGCGCAAGTGCTCGCCGGAAGAGTTTGCGTCGTTGCGGCTGGCGCTCTGCGGCGCGGAGAAACTCCGCGCGCCTTTGGCGGACGCGTTCCAGGAAAAGTATGGCTTGCCCCTGGTGGAAGGCTACGGCGCGACGGAGACGGCGCCGGTGATTTCGGCCAACTGCCCAGACTTTATCGCTCCTGGGTATCGCCAGTCGGGATCGAAACCCGGCAGCGTGGGACAGCCCTTGCCCGGCGTGGCGGTCAAAGTGGTTGACCTCGAGAGCGGCGCAACGCTACCCATGGGCGAGGAGGGTCTGCTGCTTGTAAAGGGGCCCAATGTCATGCAGGGCTACCTCGGCCAGCCGGAAAAGACAGCCGAAGTTCTCCGGGATGGCTGGTACACGACCGGCGACATCGGTCGCATCGATGAAGAAGGCTTTCTCCATATTACCGACCGCCTCTCGCGGTTCAGTAAAATCGGCGGCGAGATGGTGCCGCACATCCGTGTCGAGCAAATGTGCGCGCAGATTCTCACCTCGGGGACATGTGCGGTGACCGCCGTTCCCGACGAACGCAAAGGCGAGCAACTCGTTCTCTTTTACACTTCGCCGGCCATCTCCGCGGAGGAACTCTGGAGAAACCTCTCAGCGGCGGACCTGCCCAAACTATGGATTCCCAAGCGGGAATCGCTCTTCCTGATCGACGAGATCCCCATCCTCGGCACCGGCAAAACCGACTTGAAGAAGCTCCGCGCCATGGCCCTGGAGCGGCTTTCAGCGCCACGGGTTGTGGAGACCGTCAGCATTTGAACCGGATAGCAGAAGTGCTTGCTCCCGGGATAGCGTTTCGGAGGCTAGATAAATGTTGTTCGTTGTATCGGTATTCCTCGGTTCGATCTGCTGGTATCTCTTTCTGGCATTGCGAGGAGTGAAGGAAAGAACCAAAAGCAACGCGGAGGCCATGGCGCAGCTACGAATGGAACTCCACGATCTCCGTAAATCTCTTCAGCGGAGAATTCAACAGCTTGAAAATGCTTCGCGCCCGGCAGAGACTCTCGCGCAGCCTGCTCCGGCGATGGCGGAACGTTCCGTGCCTGTAGTGGAAATGCCGGTTGCAGCTGCCGTCTCGGTATTCGAGCAAGAAATTATTGCCACTCCGTCGGAAGAGATCATCAGCGAGCCGGTAGAGCTGATGCTTCCCGAGGAACGGCCACCCTTGCCGCTGGCTGAGGCATTGCCTGCAGCTCCGGCGCAAGCGCCTTCCGGCTGGGACGCGTCGGCCCGCCAAGCGGCCATCGAGCAGGACGGTTCCGTCACAGCCTCGATGCAACCGGAACCAACTTTTGAGCCGGCCACGGGCGGACCTTCCCTCGGAGAACGCGTTAAGACGGCGCTCGGATCGGAAGAAATCGAGGCCCTCGTCGGTGGCAGCTGGCTGAACAAGGTTGGCGTCTTCGTCTTGGTCATAGGCATTGCGTTGTTCCTCGGCTATTCATTTACCCAGTTCGGCCCGGCCGGACGCGTGGCCATCGGCCTTGGGATCAGCACAGCGATGCTGGTGGGCGGTGTCTGGATTGAGCGGCAAGAGCGCTATCGGATCTTCTCGCGCGGCCTGATCGGAGGAGGTTGGGCGGCGCTTTTCTTTACCACCTATGCCATGCACTCCGTGGAAGCAGCGAAAGTGATTGATTCAGCTGTCGCCGGTACAATCCTGCTATTCGCGGTCTCCTCCGGCATGATCGCCCATTCCCTGCGCTATCGATCGCAGACCGTGACCGGCCTGGCGTACTTCCTTGGTTTTGTCACGCTGATGACTGCGGAAACAACGCCGCTTTCCGTGGTGGCCCTGGTGCCGTTGGCCGCGTCGCTGCTTTACGTTGCGCACCACTTCCGGTGGTCCCACCTGTCGCTATTCGGTTTGCTCGCGACCTACGGCGTTTGCGCCTCGCGCGGCAATACTGGCTCGCCGGTCTGGCAGGCGCAGACGGTCTTCTGCATCTATTGGCTGCTCTTTGAGGTGTTCGACCTCCTGAGAGCGTCCCGGAAACCGGGACCTGAGGCAGAAGAAGACATCACGGTCGAATCGGCCTTGCTGCCGCTGAACGCGCTCGGCCTTTCCTTCCTTTCCTGGGCAAAGTGGTCGGCGGCGGCGCCGGACAGTCTGTACCTGCTCGCGGCCGGGATTGCCGGCGCGCATTTAGCTGGCACACTGCTTCGTGCGCGCTTGCGCCCGCCTTCGAGCTTTTCAGACGACACCGGGGCGCTCGCTCGCGCGTGCTCCGGCGGCTATGAGGGGCCGATCACTCTGGCGGCTGCGTTCGGAGCGGTGTCGGTTCTGCTCCGATTCGATGGCGTTGCGACGACGGCCGGATTGCTCGTCGAAGCGGAGTTGTTCTTCCTCGCCGGAATCGTCTTCAAGCAGCGGTATCTCCGGCATTTGGGCGGCGTCTTGTTTGGAGCCACCTTCGCAAAACTGGCGGGCGTAGACGTCCCGGAAGGCAGATTGGCGGACACGGCAAGATGGAGTATCCACACTTGGACACCGGTTGCAATCTTGGCTGCCGCGCTGTGCTATCTGAACCGCAAGCTGCACGAGAGCGGCAAGCTCTACGGATACGCGGCCTCCGCTGCGCTTGCGCTCGTGATCGGGGCGGAGGCCCCGCTACGCTATCTCGGTCCGGCGTGGTTTTTGTTTGCGGGTGCGTTATTCGTCTTTGGCTGGGTGGCACGCCTGCGGGAGTTTCGCATTCAGGGATACGCAGTCTCCGTTTTGGCTCTGGGCTCCACCATGTTTCGCCAGATTTCCATCGCGCAGGGTCTTGTCGAGCCGAGCCAATACGCCTGGATCGCTCTGTTGGGTGGGGCGATCCTGAGCTATGGCGCGGCCATGTGTGGGTTGTGGTCGCCGGAAGACCGCCTGACCTCGGTTGAGCGCGCGGAACTTCCGCGCCTGGCGTCCTGGGCAGTCACGGCGCATCTGGCGACGCTGGTCTGGCGCTTGGCGCCCGATTTCTGTACCGGCCTGGGCTGGCTAATATTGGCGTTGCTGCTGTTCGACCTTGGCTTGCGCGAGTTGCCGCGCGAGTTCAGGATGCAAGGTTATGTGATGGCAGGGCTGGGATCGGTTGCAACCTTGGTGGAAGTCGTACTTCCGATCCGCAACGACGGTCTACTCATGGAACGTTTGCCCGCGATTCTCGCCGCCGTGGCCCTGTACCTTTTCGCAGCACGGGCTTTTTCTGCACGCAAGAGCGCGGGGCTGGAGCAGGAAACCCTTGCAGCCGTAACCTTTGCTTCCGCCATGGCCACGTGCTTCCTGATGGCCGGCATTTGGGCGGTGGCTCCGCCCGTGTTAGTTGCTCCGATCTGGGCTTTGCTGGCGATCCTGCTTGCTGAGGTTGGCTTTGCCTTCGACCTGCCGGCGCTACGCGCCCAGGCCAACATCGCGCTGATGGCGGCGGGTGTGCGCTTGTTCCTTGCAAACTTCTCCCTGGAAAGTACCAGCGGCGTTGTTTCAACCCGCTTGCTCACTGTCATCCCCGTAGTGGCCTCGTATTATTACCTCTGGTCGCGGCTGAAGAACGAAATGCCGCGCCTCGGAGAGCGGGAACAGCGTTTGGGCCGATGGTATCTGCACGCGGCGGCAGGTCTGGTTGTCGTTCTGCTCCGGTTCGAAATGGGACGCGTGCCGGTCGCTCTCGCCTGGGCCTTGTTCGCCCTGGTTCTGCTTGTCATCGGGATCCGCCGGAACAAAGTTGATCTTCGCGTAGAAAGCGCCGTGATCGCGCTGCTAGCCTTTTGGAGAGGCTTCACGACTGACTTCTACGCCCCGGAGAGCTTCGCCGGTCTGGCCGGCAGAATTGCAACGGCTGCGACTGTCATCGGCTGCTTCTACGCTTCGCAGCTCCTGACCCCCCGGCAATACGAGCAGCGGCCCGGATTGGAGCGTTATTCGAGAACCTTCTACTCGCTCCTCGCTACTGTGTTGCTTACGCTGCACCTTTTCCGCGAGGTCTCGGGCAGCCTGCTGACGCTTGCCTGGGGCGCCGAAGGCGCCATGTTGCTCGCCGCCGGTTTTCCGTTGCGGGAGCGCGCGCTACGGCTGTCCGCGCTGGCGCTGCTGCTAGTGTGCGTGCTGAAACTGTTCCTGTTCGACCTTCGCCAATTGGAAACGATGTATCGCATTCTGTCCTTCATCGTCCTTGGCTTGATCCTGGTTGCTGCTTCCTGGATCTACACGCGGTTCCGCGAGCGCGTGCATCGCTACCTGTGAGGAACCCTATGCCCAAGACGCGATTCGTGATCCTGGTGGCCGCGATCGGAGCGATGATCGCAGCAGTTTGGCTGGGCCCACCTGACGGCGGCGACATTAGCCTGGAATCACTGCGCACGATCTGGTCGGACACGCTGCGGGACACCGACCAGCTTGGACTTCGCGCCACGCGCATGAGTGACGCCGATGAAATGCGACTCGGCAGAGAGGTGGCGAACCAAGCCCGTGAGCGTTGGAACGAAGACGAAGAGGAATCCGCCTATGCCGCAATCGTTGCCGCGCCGCTCTTGCCGCACGTCCGAAGGCGCGGCGTCCAATATCAATTTCGGGCGATTCAATCCGATGAGGTCAACGCCTTCGCCCTGCCCGGCGGGTATGTTTTTGTGACAACCGGCATGCTGGAGTTTGTGCAGTCGAAGGACGAACTGGCCGCGGTGCTAGGTCACGAGATCTCTCACGTCGACTTGCGGCATCCGGTTGAACGATATCAATACGGATGGAAGCTGCGGAAGGTGGGTGCTCGTGAGGCGGGGGCGCTCTTGAGTTTCGCGCACTGGCTGGTTTCGGTTGGTTACAGCCAGGATCAGGAAGTCGATGCCGATGCGCAGGGCGTGCGTCTGGCCGCCGAGGGGGGCTACGATGCCGCAGCAGTCCTGCTCCTGTTCCAGCGAATGAAAGTTGAATTCGGAGAGGGCGCCTGGGCGCCTGCCGCTACCCCCGCCGGCGAGTTGAAGCGGGCGCTGGGCAGCGTCATCGGTTCCTATTTCAGAACGCATCCGCCGACGGAGAGCCGCCTCCGGAAATTGGAAGCGCTCACCCGAAAACGCCCAAGGTGACCGCTTGGGTGTGTCTCCTAGTGGAAGCGGCTGCTCGACCCGTTCTCCCCTCGATGGCGGGGCAGGCCTGACCGGTCAACCATGATCCGCCGCCATTGGTTGAGGGAGTCGGCGGCCTATGCGGGACAGCCCTCAGCGCCGAAAGAAATCGCTCGGCGAAATACCCTGCACTTCGGCGCCCAGTGTCTCGGTTGCGGCCGCAATGCGCCGCAGCTCATGGTGCACAAGATTGTTCTGAATGTACCGCAGGCACTCTGTATCTTCTATCTGGCGAAACGTTTCCGCCGTACAAAATAGTTCCCAGCGAAGCTCAAAAAAGCTCGGACGCCCTCCGATTCCGTTCATGCGTTACCCTCCGTAGAATGATCCGGATGGCTATAAGGCAATCCGCGGGCCAGGATCCCACAGGGCTGAAAACGCTGGAGATAACCCTGGTTTTTGGCGCGATGAGCGTAGGGCGCTTTACACGGGATGGGCGGTTATCCGCATCGGCTGGGGCATAAGACCCTGCGGAAAATGACTTGCGTTTTGTGAGGCAGAGAATCGGCCCCGGCTCTCCGCAAGTTATCAGATGGCTCGTCAGCCTCCGATACCGATGACGTAGTACTTGGCGGGGGTCGTTCCGACATTGCGCCAGCCGTGCTCCTCATTGGACGCCACATAGGCGACTGATCCCGGCTCGATCCGAGTGGTTTTGCCTTCAATCGTCACCTCGACCGTCCCTTCGCGAAGAATCAAGAGTTCCTCGTGGACGTGGCGGTGCGAGGCGTGCGGCATCTGTCCCGGCGGCAATTCGGTCTCGTGCATCTCGACGATGAAGCCAGTGTGCGTCGGTCCGTCGAACACGGCGCGTTGCTTATTGGCGCCGCTCATGCGCACGGGAAGGTCGGCGTAAGGGAAGACCTTGGAAGGCAAAGCCGTCGTTTGCGCGGCGGCGCCGGCCGCCGCGAGCGCGGGCAACAGGAACGTCAAATCTCTTCGCGAAATGTTCATGGAATCCTCGGAAACAAAGTCATCGTGATCCAGCTACACCTGCTCCGGCACCACAAACGGCGCGCGGTAGTCCCGCTTCAAATGTTTGTTGGCTTCCTCGCTGTTGGTGAAGCGCTCGGTCCTGCTATCGAACTCCAGACGCTGTTTGGTGCGGTACGAGATGTTTGCCATATGGCAGAGCGCCGCCGAGAGATGCCCTTCGCCGATGTCGGCGTTCAGGTCGGTATGTTTGCGGCTCTTGACCGCCTGCAAAAAGTTGTCGACGTGCGGCGCCGCCGGGCCAGGCTTTGCTTCGGCATAAAACATGGCCGGCCCCAATTCGCGCTTGTCGCCCAGGTAAGTGCGGAAACCATCGCCGTCCAAAGTCATATAGCCCTCGCTGCCGAAGAAGGTGTTTCCGATGGTATTGGCGCCGTGCTGCATGCCGGCTTCGCCGCCGGTCGCAAAGCCACGCACTTCAAAAATCAGCTGGCAATCGTCGTAGTCGAAAATCGCGGTCTGGGTGTTGGGCGTCTGCTGATCGTCGTTGTAGATGAAGTGTCCGCCGGAAGAATACACGACGGGCGGCAGCTCGTTCTTGCCGAGGCCCCAACGGGCAATGTCCATCTCGTGGACGCCCTGATTGCCAATATCGCCGTTGCCGAAAGTCCAGTACCAGTGCCAGTTGTAATGGAAACGGTTTTGTTTGAACTCCACTTCCTGGGCCGGTCCGAGCCAGAGGTCGTAATCGACGCCGGCGGGAGGCTGGCTCGGGGGCACGCTGCCGATCGAGAGGCGGCGCTTGAAGCAAAGGCCGCGCGCCATGTAGAGTTTGCCGATCACGCCATCGCGCAATAACTCGACAGCGCGGCGCTTGTGCTGGATGCTGCGGCCTTGCGTGCCGACCTGCACGATGCGCTGGTATTTGCGCGCCGCCTCGATCATTTTGCGGCCCTCGAAGATGTTGTGGCTGGCCGGTTTCTCGACGTACACGTCTTTGCCTGCCTGGCAGGCCCAGATGGTGGCCAAAGCGTGCCAGTGATTGGGCGTTGCGATCGAGACGGCGTCGACGCTTTTGTCCTCGAGCATTTTGCGGAGGTCTTTGTACTCTTTTGGCTTGCGGCCCTGAAGCTTCAATGTCTCCTGCGCTGCGCGCTCGGAAACCGCCTGATCGATATCGACAACGGCGAAGACGTCGGCCGCCGGGTTCTCGGCGAACGCTTCGATATGATCGCGTCCGCGCCCCCGCACGCCGATGACCGCCACATTGACGCGCTCGTTGGCGCCCTTCACCCGCGAGTACGAGGCGGCTGTGAGGGCGGCCACGGCCGTTCCCGAAGTGCGAAGAAAACTGCGGCGGCCGGTTTCTTGCATGGCAGGTCCCCTTTGTTAATCGTAAAAGTCGGCTTCAGCGTAGCATGGCGGGCTTGCTCTTGCCACAAAAGAACTGCTGGCTAGGTCATCACCTGTGGTCAGGTCTGTTCATCCGGGATTTCACCGGGCGCCTGCCCTTTCTTCCGCCGCAATTCCTCCAGCCGCTCGCGGATGCGCTTCTCCACGCCCCGGTCCGTCGGGAAATAGTAGCGTCGGTCGCGCAGGGAATCCGGCAGGCAGGTCATATCGCTGACGGCATCTTCAAATTGGTGCGCGTGCTGGTAGTCTTGGCCGTAGCCCCACTGTTTCATCTGGGAAGTCGGCGCATTGCGCAGGTGCAACGGAACGGGGTCGGCCTGCGTTTGCTGTACATCGTCTTTCACGCGGCTCAACGCCGTATACACGGCGTCGGATTTCGGCGCCATCGCCAGATAAACGGCTGCCTGCGCCAGCGCCAGGTCGCCCTCGGGTTCCCCAATGAGCCGAAACGCCTCCACGGCGGCCAGTGTCTGTTCGAGCGCGCGCGGATCGGCGAGACCGATATCCTCGCTGGCCATCCGTACCAGCCGGCGGCCGATATACACACGGTCCTCGCCGGAGTCGAGCATGCGGCCGAGCCAATAGAGCGCCGCGTCGGGATCGCTTGACCGCACGGACTTATGAAGCGCCGAGATCAGGTTGTAGTGTTCCTCGCCGGTCTTGTCGTAGCGGAGCAGCTTCCGCTGCAGGACGCTTTCGAGCAGTTCTTCGGTAATCTCGGATCCTTCCGCAGCGGAGACGGCCGTTTCGAGCGTCCGCAGCGCCGCACGGGCGTCACCGTTGGAAAACAGCGCGATGCGCATGAGCATGTCGTCACCGGCGCTGACTTCCGACACACCGAGGCCGTGCTCCTTGTCATCGAAAGCGCGGCGCAGGATCTTGGCAATTTCCTCCGGCGTCAGTGCGCGGAGAATATAGACTTTGGCCCGCGAAAGAAGCGCGGAGATCACTTCAAACGAAGGGTTCTCCGTAGTGGCGCCAACCAGAATGACGTCGCCGTGCTCGACGTAGGGTAGGAAGGCATCCTGCTGCGCCTTGTTAAAGCGATGGATTTCGTCAACGAAGATGATCGTCCGCTTCCCTTGGCGGCGCAGGCGCTCGGCGTCCACCATGACGGCCTTCACATCTTTGATGCTGCTGAGTACGGCGCTGAAGGGGACGAAGGCGCAATGGGACGTTTTCGCAATCACGCGGGCCAACGTGGTTTTGCCCACGCCGGGCGGGCCCCACAAAATCATGGAGCTGAGCTGGTCGCGCTCGATCTGCAAACGCAGCGGCTTGCCGGGGCCGAGCAGGTGTTCCTGTCCGACGAAGGCGTCGAGCGTCTCGGGCCGCATGCGGTCGGCGAGCGGGCGCGGCGCGCCCTCGTCAATGGGTTCGGCGTGTAAGGATTCGAAAAGGCTCATGCGGTTTCGGCGATTTCGATGCCTTGCGCAAGGCGGCCTCGCTGGCGCGCGGCCTCGTAAAGGATTACTGCCGCCGCGACGGAGGCGTTCAGGGACTCGACGCCGCTAGTCGGAATACGGACGGGCTGCGCGAAGGTTCGCAGCTCGGGACTGACGCCGTGGGCTTCCGAGCCAACGACGATGACGGTGGGAGCCTGAAGATCCACGCCGCTCAAGGATTCCTCGGCTTGCGACGATGCCGCCAGCAGCGCCAGCTTGCGGGTTCGCGTCTCCGCCGACACTTGCTGCCGGCTTACTCCTTGCACACACGGCAGGCGAAAAAGCGAGCCGGCCGACGCGCGCAACGTCTTGGGATTGGCGGCGCTCACCGTGCCACGAACAAAGACCACGCCGCTGGCGCCGAAGGCTTCGGCGCTGCGCACGATCGACCCGGCGTTGCCGGGGTCCTGGATGCCGTCGAGCACGATGACGAGGGGGCGGCCGCGAAATAGGTCTGCCAGTTCCCATTTAGGAGGGCGAACCAGCGAAATGACGCCTTGGCTGTTTTCCGTGCTGGCCAGAGTGAGAAATGTGCGTTCCTCGATGATGTGCAGGGGGACGTCCGGGCGTTTTCGCAGCAACTTCGCCGCCATCGGCCGGGCGCTCTCCGCGGCCAGAACACTCTTGAAGTCGATCCCGCTTCGCAAGGCTTCGGAGAGCAGGTGAACGGACTCGGCAACGACAAAACCGTCGGCCGTCGGCGATCCCTTGGCAACGCTGCGGCGGACTTCCTTGAGCAGGGAATTGGCGGAACTTGTGATTGTTGGTCCCGCTGCCATGGCGACCTTCATCGTAATAGAATCTCGTAGTGGCTGCCAATTTTCACCGCGCCGCGATGTTACGAATCGACCCTCTCCGCCCTCAGTGGACGCAGGTTCGGCTGGCGGCAGCCGCGATCCGGCGGGGGGAGGTGCTTGCCATTCCCACCGATACGGTCTATGGCTTGGCAGGCGATCCGTTTCGGCGCGGCGTGGTCGAGCGCATCTTCCGGATGAAGCAGCGCGCGGAGCACCAGCCGATTCTTCTGCTCATCGACTCGCTGGACCGGTTGCGGGGCCTCGTGCGTGATATGCCCAGAGGGCTCCACTCGATCGCCAGCCGTTTCTGGCCCGGACCTCTGACGATCGTGCTTCCCGCCGCGGATGGCGTTCCCCGATCGGTCACGGCCGGCACGGGAACCGTTGCAGTCCGTTGGCCCGCGTCACCGCTCGCATGCGCGCTGATCCGCGAAGCCGGCGCCCCGTTGACGGGCACGAGCGCCAATGTGTCGGGCCGGCCGGCGGCGCTCACGGCCCAGGAGGCCGCGCGCCAGACAGGCGAAGGTGTCTATTATGTTGTGGACGGTGGGCGTTCCCGATTGCGGCAGCCCTCGACGTTGCTGGATCTGACGGGCAAGCCGCGAATTCTGCGGATCGGCGCAGTTCCGGCCGCGCGGCTGAAGATGTATCTGTCATGAAAACCAGGATTCCAGGCCTGCGATTTCTGATCATCGGACTGCTAGCGGTCTGTGGCGTCTTCGCGCTCTACTTCGCCAGCGTGTACTACGAGGTGTGGCGGCACGCACATTCCGACGAAGCTCGTCCGGTGGATGCGATCGTTGTGCTCGGCGCCGCGCAGTATTACGGCCGTCCGTCCCCAGTGCTGCGAGCGCGTCTCGATCACGCGCTATCGCTATACCGGCGGGGGTTGGCTCCCCGCATCATTACCACGGGCGGGCAGGGCAGAGACGCCGTTTTCACGGAAAGCGAGGTCGCCCGGGAGTATCTCTCGCGGCAGGGTGTTCCGGCCGAATTTGTGACGGTGGAGACCGCTGGGCTGTCCACGGCACAGAGCGCCGCCGCGGTGGGCGAAATCATGGATCGCATGGAACTGCATTCCTGCCTGGTGGTCAGCGACGGCTACCATATTCACCGCATCAAGCGGATGCTCGAAGAGAGAGGCCTGGAAGTCTACGGTTCGCCGCGCGGCGACAGCAGTGAAAGCGGCTGGATGCAAGCCTGGCTCTACGCCCGCGAGTCGCTCGGCTATATGCTCTGGCGCATCGGGATCAGGGTCTGAGCGGCCCCGCAGTGGTCCAAAACCCGCTCCCAGCGGGCGCAAGCCAGAAAAAACCGCGTGCTATCATCGACTCACACGGGCCCTTAGCTCAGCGGTTAGAGCTGCGGACTCATAATCCGTCGGTCGTAGGTTCAAATCCTACAGGGCCCACCACGTAACGTCCCTGGATGCAAGATCTCATTGCCTAGTTCCCTTCATCTAATCATCCGTCCGCTCCCGAACATTTCGTGCGCTACACGCGCCCTTACGCGGTCCTGAACAATCTTCTCCAATTCACGAAAGTGTGGAAGCCGGCTAGTAGGGCGCCCGCGCTCCCGGCGTCTGTTGTTAGCACGGCATGGGCTCCCGGGTGACTGGGAGTTGGCCGCGCCGAGACGCTAGTCCCGGTGATTCTTCCATCACAATGGACGACATCCCGGACCGTATCCCTTAACCGCGTTTCTCAGGATCACCAGCGCCGGAACCACGCGTCGTTTGCGATTTGGCTTGACGTGCTTCTTCTGATACCATTCCCCCAGACCGCCGCTCGTAGAGGCTCGGCGCGGAGCCGCCGTGAGCGGTGATTTTTGGACATTGTACGAGGAAGGAGGAATTCCGTGAGGAAGGTTTTCATATTCGCATCCTTGTCTCTGTTGCTGTCGGCCTCGTGGCTGGAAGCACAGACTCCCAAACCGAAACGCGTCAACAAAGCGATTGAGCTGCTCGAACAGGGCCAGCCGATTTACTACACCGGTTCGACCGGAGGCTACGAAGAGGGCAAAAAGCTGGCCCAGACTCCGGCAGACTATATCGACTACGGTCTCGAGCACGGCGCTTTCGACATGACCAAGCTTCGTGAATTCATGCGCGGCCTTGTGGAAGGCGGCCCCACCAAGAGCGGCCACCGCACTCCAACCGTCATCGTGACTTTGCCGATTTACGCCACCGACGCCCAAAGCATGAAGGCCAACTCCTGGATGATTCATCAGGTGCTGGCCGCCGGCGTCCACGGCATCCTCATGTGCAACGCCAACGATCCCGAGGCTATTCGCACTTTCGTCGAAGCGACGCGCTATCCGTTTGCTCCCAACGCGTCCGGGCTCGATGCGAAAGAAGGCATGACCCGCGGCAACGGCAGCCAGGGATATGCCGCGCAAATCTGGGGCCTAGCCCCCAGCGACTACATGCGCAAAGCCGATCCGTGGCCTCTCAACGCCGAAGGCGAAATCCTGCTCGGGCTGAAAATCGAGAATCGCCACGCACTGGCGAACGCCGAGATCAGCACGAAGATCCCCGGCATCGGCTTCGCCGAGTGGGGTCCCGGAGACATGGGCTGGTCGCTGCTCGGGCTGCCGGATGGTCCGGGCGGCCGCGCGCCGACGGATAACATCATTCGCACGGGCGGCGGCGGTGGCGGTGGTGGAGGCGGTGCAGCGGCGGGCGGTCCCGGTGGCGGCGGTGGAGGCGGCAACGCCGATCGCGTCAACCATCCGTCGATGCGCGCCGCGCGCTCGAAAGTGCTGGCGGCCACGAAGGCGGCCGGCATCGCCTTCCTCAACTCGTGCAACGAAAACAACGTCATCGACATGATCAAGGAAGGTGTTATGATCTGCACGGGCGGCGCGGGGCCAGGCGCCACCAAGGGCAGGGAATTCACCAAGCGCCCGCAACCCTGGTAAGGCCAGAACAGGAAGGATTATCATGTTGCGTTCCGCATGGATAACGCTCGTCACCGTCTTGGTCCTGGCCGCTCCGGCGGCCAGGGCGCAGGATGCCTCCGCGAACACGCTCAGCCCGAGCGAAGCGAAAGAGGGCTGGCGCCTGCTGTTTGACGGCAAAAGTCTCAACGGCTGGGAAGCGCGCTCGACCGGCAACCCGCAGGCGAAAGTAGCGCCCGGCCCGCCGGATTGGGCCGCAGCCAACGGGTTGCTCGTTTGCGGCGGCACGGCGCCCAGTTGGATCGGTACGGTCGATTCCTTCACCAACTACGTTCTCAAAGTGCAATTTCGCGGTCCGGCCATGGTCAACAGCGGCGTGTTTCTGCGCTCGCAAAAAGAAGGCCAGCCGCACCGCACCGGCTACGAGCTGCAAATTTGGGACGCGCAGCCCGCCGGCTACAACACGGGAAGTCTGGTTGGCACCGTCAAGGCGTCGCCCACCAATATCATTCCCGACGCCTGGAATCAGTTCGAAGTCACCGCCGAAGGCGACCACTTCGTGGTCCTGCTCAATGGCAACAAGATTCTCGATGCGCGCGATGCGGCGCACGCCTCGGGTGTCATCGGCTTTCAATGCCAACCGAACCAGCGGATTGAGTTCCGCAACATCATGGTTCTGCCCCGTTCATAGCCGCAATTGCAAAGGAGACCGCATATGCGAAGACCCCGCCTCGCGAAAGGGCTGCTGGGCCTGTTTGTCCTGGCGTTCGCCAGTGTTTCTTTCCCGTCCGGCGCCGCGGCGCAGTTATATTCCCTGAGCAAAGACGAGATCGTCAAGTTCACGGCCAAGAACCCGTTTGAGCGATTCGCGGACGGGCGGCCTAAGGTGCCCGACGCTCTGTTGGAAAAAGTGCGCGAGATGTCCGCCGAAGAGGTGTTGGGAATCGTCCGGCGCGGATACCCCAGCCAGTTCGTCGGCGATCTGAAAGTGCTCACGCCCGGCAAAACGCTGGTCGGGCGCGCGTTCACGCTGCAACTGGTGCCGCAGCGGCCGGAAGTCGCCGACGTGCTGGCCGCCGAGTACGCCACGAAGAGCACCAAGCGGCTCACCCACCAGACCGCGATCGATATGCTGCAGGAAGGCGACGTGTTCGTGGTGGATGCGTTCGGCAGCATGGAAGCGGGCGGCATCATCGGCGACAATCTGGCCTACTACATCATGAAGACGACCAAAGCGGGATTCGTCATCGACGGCGCCATTCGCGATCTCGAAGGCGTCGCCAAGTTCAACATGCCTGGCTACTACCGCCATGCCGTGCCGCCGGCCATCAACGGCCTGATGGTGGCGGGGATCAACGTGCCCGTGCGCATCGGCAGCACCACCGTGATGCCGGGTGACGTGGTCCTGGGCGACCGCGAGGGCGTCTCCTTCATTCCGCCTCATCTGGTGGAGGAGATCGTCGAGGAAGCGCACATCACGCACATCCACGATGAGTGGACGAAGAAGAAATTCGATGAAGGCAAGTACAAATCGATGGACATCTACGGCCGCCCGTCGGACCCGGCTCTCATCAAGGAGTACGAAGACTACTTGAAGCAGCAGCTCGGCCCGGAAGCGTACGGCAAGTATCAGCAGCGGCAGCAGCAGTTTCAACAGAGACAAGCACAGCCGCGGCCGCGCTAGCACCAGGGCGGGTGTTGCCGGATCAGTGCCGCAGCACGAAGATCTTTGCTAACCCTACCCGCTCACCACCGGCAACTTCGCTGCTTCCCAGGCGGCGATGCCTCCGGCCAATTCGACCAGGTGGGTGATGCCGTACTGATTGAGGATGCTGGCGGCTATCGAAGAGCGGTAGCCGCCCGCGCAGTGGACCGCGACCGGCCGGTCGCGTGGGACTTCCGAAATACGTTGCTGTAATTCCGTGAGCGGAATGTTGATGCCGCCGGTCAGATGCTTTGCTGTCCACTCGCGACGCGCGCGAATGTCGATGACCAACGGCGGATTTTCGGAGGCCAAGGCTTCCGCCAGCATCGGAGCGCTGACCCGTTCCGTCGCCCAGACCAGATCCTGACGCTCGGCGAGAGCGCCCATGCCGTCGCGGAGATAGCCTTTCACGTGGTCGAAGCCGATGCGTCCGAGGCGCAGGGCGGCTTCCTGTTCGCGCCCCGGCTCGGCGATGATCACGATGGGCTTGGTGCGGTCGAGGACGGTGCCCGCCCAGGTGGCGTACTGGCCGCCCAGCCCGATATTGATGCTGCCGGCCATGTGTCCCTTGGCAAACTCCGCCGGGTCGCGGACATCGAGAAGCTGCGCGCCGGCGTCGCCCATTTTGAGAATTTCCTCCAGCTCGATCGGTTGCAAAACCTGCTCGAGCGTCTTTTCGAGCGTCGGCCGTTCGCGGGTATTCAGGATGGCGTCGTACTCGAAATACGCCGGGGCGTCGGGCTGATCCGCGGTCACGAGGCGGATGAATTCCTCTTTGGTCATGGCTTGCAGGGCATAGTTCATTCGCCGCTGATCGCCCAGCGTCGAGACAGTGTCGGACGAAAGCTGCTTGCCGCAGAGCGAGCCGGCGCCGTGGGCCGGGTAGACCAGGGTCTCGTCGGGCAGCTTCAGAAGCTTGTCGTGCAGTGAGTCGTAAAGATGGCCCCCCAATTCCTGGGCCGTCCAGCCGAGGGAGGCACGCAGATCGGGGCGGCCGACGTCGCCGATGAAGAGCGTGTCGCCGGTGAGGACGGCATGGGGTTTCGCGGCGTCCTGGCGCAGGTCGAAGACCAGGATCGAAATGGATTCGATGGTGTGCCCCGGGGTTTCGAGCACCGCAAGACGCAGGCCGGGGAATTCGAGCACATCGCCGTCCCCCATGGGAACAAAGGCGTACTCGGCCTTGGCGCGCGAGCCGAGCCGGATATCGGCGCCGCAACGGTCCCGCAGCTCGAGATGCCCAGCGATGAAGTCGGCATGGAAGTGCGTCAGAAAAACGTGGCGAATGGCGGCCCCGAGCTGCTCCGCATCGGCGAGATATTGCTGGATGTCGCGTTGCGGGTCGACGACGACGGCGGTGGCGCTGTCTTCGTCCGCCAGCAGGTAGGAAGCGTGCGCGAGGCAGCCGAGATAGTACTGCTTGAGGAACATGGGGAATATTGTACGGGAAGGCCGGGGGCCGGGTTTCGGGTGACGGGAGAAGTGAGAACCGGAAAGAAAGGCAGCGGAGGAACCAGGAGCGGAAGGTGGTAGTACGAGGCGAACAGGCAGGATCGCTTCACGGGCGGTGGCGGACACGGGCGGGCTTCGTCAAGTCCCCGCGACGCAAGCCGGCGGCTAGAGCCCGGACATAGAGACTGCGAACCCGAGCAGCACCCAGACAAAGACGCCCAGGTACCCAACCAAGCGTGCCGGGCGCGAATGCGCCGCATAGAGGCCGTAGGCCAATGCACAGATGTCCGCCAACAGAATGGCGATCCATGGCAGCGCATCGACCGCCTGGTTGTGACGCAAGTCGAAATAGATCTGGTACAAAGGCCCCAGGATCACACTGAATAGGCCGAGCACCCGTAAGCTCAACGGCGCCCCACCGATTTGGGTGTCCCCCGCGGGGAGCCAAATCCAGGCCGGCAGCGCCATCGCAATCAAGAAGACCAATGCATACCTTTTAGCAACAGTACCTGTCGTGTGCATGGACTGCCTTCTTGTCACTCAACCTTTTGAGCCGGCTGACCCAGGGAGACGAAACTGGATGACCGTATCATTTCCAGCGGCCCCAGTGTAAACCAGATTGTCTTGCCAAGCAGGTCTCCGAGGCGTCTGTTCGCCGATGGGAGCAGAGGTCCTTGCAATACGCATCTGTTGACCCGGAAACCAACGGGGGCTATGCTTGTGTGCGGATAGAAAGCTGTTACGGAAGGACGGAGGAACGTTCATGGCGGGAATCGAGAGCCGTTGGCGGCACGGGGTGACGCGGCGGAAGGCGCTGCGGGGGCTGGCGGGTTTTCTGGCCGGTTCGCCGTTGCTGCGCGCGCAGCAAGATCCCTTCCGGGACCACAGCCGCATTCCGGCGATGGAGGAGCTGGCCGACGTCTTCGACTTCGAGGCGGTGGCCTATGAGAAGCTGCCGCGCCAGGCCTATGATTACACCGGCCATGGCACGGAAAGCGAGTTCAGCTTGCGCCGCAACCGCGAGGCTTTCGACTGGGTGAAGCTCGTGCCACGCGCGGTGGCGGACGTCAGCGCCATCGACCCCAGCACGGAAGTTCTGGGCGTGAAGATGCCGTACCCGATTATGATCGCGCCGACGGCCGCGCATGCGCAGTTGCACCCGGACGGCGAGGCGGCCATGTACCAGGCGGCCACGGCGGCGTCGAACACGCTGTTTCTGATGAGCCACAACGCCAGTTTGCCGTTCGACAAAATTGCGGCCGCGTCGACAGGCCCGCTGTGGTTCCAGCTGTATGCCAGGGAGAGGCTGGAGGACAATCTGCCGTTTCTCGATACGGTGCAGACCGCCGGATATCGCGCCGTTGCAATCACGATCGATCAGAACGCCTCCGTTTACGAGCGGCAACAGCATAACCGGCATTTCAGCGCGCCGGGTGGGCCGGGCGGCCGCGGGCGTCGGCGCGGAAGGCCGGAGCCGGCTAATCCTTATCGCGTGATTCCCGGGCGCCTTTGGTACAACTGGGCGTTCGTGGAAAAGCTGCGGCCGCATCTCAAGGTGCCGTTGTTGGCCAAGGGTGTCATGACGGCCGCCGACGCGAAGGTCGCGGTCGAGACTGGATTTGAAGGCATTATTGTTTCGAACCACGGCGGGCGCGCGATGGACCAAGGCACATCCACTTTGGAAGTGCTGCCGGAGATCGTGGATGCCGTCGGCGCGCGCGTGCCGGTGCTGATCGACAGCGGGTTCCGGCGGGGTACGGACATCCTGAAGGCGTTAGCGCTAGGCGCGAAGGCCGTGGGCATCGGCCGCGCCGTGCGCTGGGGATTGGGATCCTACGGCGCGCCGGGCGCGCAACGGGTGCTGGAAATTCTACAAGGGGAACTGGTGCTGGCGATGGCGCACACGGGCCGGCCGACGCTGAAGTCGATCGACCGGACACTGGTCAGGACGGATTTCCGGTAGGCGCGAGAGCGGGACACCGGGAGAGGAAAATCGGGGCAATCAACCGGCCCGAGAAGGAGCAGGATTTTCCGGCGCAATGCCGAGATCTTATCTGCTGTGAATCCGCACGACGTTGCGCTTGATCGCGGCGAGATTGATGGTTCCGCACAACGCCATGGTGCGGGCGGTTTCACTCTGCAGCATTTCCATCACGGTCTGCACACCTTCGGCGCCGTAGGCGGCGAGACCCCACAGGGGCGGGCGCGCGACCAGCACGGCGCGAGCGCCGAGACCCAGGGCCGACATGATGTCCGTACCGCGGCGGAAACTGCCGTCGACCAGAACCGGGATATTGCCGCCGACGGCATCCACAATTGCGGGCAGGACTTCGACGGGGTTCACCAGACCTTCAATGAAGCGGCCGCCATGATTGGAAACAACAATGCCCTCCACGCCGCGCTCGACGGCTGTGCGGGCCTCTTCCGCCGTCATGATGCCCTTCAGCAGGACTGGAACCTTTGCCGCCTGGCGCACGCGGTCGACAACAGTCCAGTCCATCGCTGGATTGCCGAACTTTTCAAGGGCCGTGGGGCTGGGCGCGCCGCTGGAGCCAGTGGGCTGGTAAGGGGTTCCGACCGTGAGACAAACGGCGTGGCAGCCAGCCTGCACGGCTTCCTGAACACGAGCGAGAACCGGCGCCATGTCGGACTGGGGGTAAGCCTGATACCAAGCCTGCTTGGCTTCGGCGGCGACCCTCGCGACCGGTTGGCTGGAACGGCTGCTGATGACCATGACGGCCTGCGCCGCCAAAGCGCCGCGCGCCGTTTCGATTTCGCCGTCCGGATGGAAACGCTGCTGGCGCGAAGAAGGGCCAAGCAGGATCGGCGCGAACATTTTCGTGCCAAGCAGATCGAGGCTCATATCGAGCTTTCGAACGTCGATCATCATGCTCGGCTGTAGCGTCATGCGAGCGAAGAAGCTGCGGTCGCTGCCGGCGATTTTGGCGTAGAGCGGCGAAGAGAGCAAGCGCTGAGCCATGGCCTCGGCCTCGAGCACGTTGACCAGTTCGTCGACGGGTGTGATGCGGCCCGGCGGTTCGCCGATCAACTTGGGAGGCGCATCCTGGCCGTCGAGCAGGGGGGAAGCCGCCAGCCACAGGGCCAGACTCTGCAACGCTTTTCGCCGTGTCAGTTCGGTGCTCATGGAAGCCTTTCTGATGGACCGATCGTTCGTGCGTCACGCCGAAACTTCGGCAGCCAGGGACCGGGGATCTGCACGTGCCCGCGCAACCAGGGAAATTCGCCCGAACCTGCCCCGCGCAAACGCGGACGACCGGCGCAAAAGAGACGTTAACATAGTACGCTGCTACTCGGTGGCGCGTTGCTCAAAAATCCGGCGCGCTTCGGCGAATTGACCGAGCACGTGGGCGCGTTCGCGCTCGGACCGCCAGCCGGCGTGCTCGTTCGCCTGCTTCGTGATGTCGTCGATCCAGCGGAGGAAGTATTCGGCATCGGGGCGAGATCGGATGGGCTGCTCTCCGCAATACACGAAGACGGGGCTGGTTTCCGCCACCGGGTAGGCGTCGTCGATGGGATGCCGGGCCGATTTGCCAGCGGCCCGAAGGGTGAGCCAGCCGCTACGCGGCACGGGGACACGCTTCCGGAACTGCGCGGCCGTGCCGCCGGAGTCGAGAGGAATTGTCTCGATGACACGGCCGTTGGAGATCACTTCAAGCGTCTCGACGGGCACGATCGACTGCAACCGGCCGCTGACCTCGACGCTTCCGCCGCCAGCGGGCAAACGAATTTCCGCACCGGGGATCTCGCCGTTCACTTCAAATTGCAGCAAGGGGCCGTTGGTCACGAACGTCCGGCCGGCGCGGATCGCGTCGACCCAGCCGTCCCAATGGAATTCCGATCCCAGATAGGCGTACGCGCGATCAGCGCCGATGATCGGCATGGCCTGCTGATCGGTGATCGAATCTTCCCCCGCCGAGGCGGTGACCTTGAAGCCGCAGTTCAGCGCACGATGCCACACCTGTGACGTGTGGGTGTAGTGCTCGGCCGAGGTGAGAACTTCGAGATACGCCGTTACGCCCAGCGCGAGGTCGACCGGGAAGCCGCGTGCCACGCCGCGCTGCGTGGTTTCCGGATCGCGCGACCAGGGATGCACGTAGCCGCCGATAGCGCCCTGTTCGACGGCCAGACGGAACATGTCGGTGTTGCTCGGGTAAAGACTCTCGATAGCGGTGTCTTCATAGCCGGTCGTGAATGGGGAAATCAGGTGCTTCGTAAGATTGATGAAATTGATGTGGCCGTAGAAGGGAGGACGATACTCCTGGTCGAAGCGCAGAATGGGACCTTGCGCCGATAAAGCGTGCGACTTGGCAGTGAAGTACTGGGTGTCGAGAATGCGATTGTCTTTGTTGGCGATTTTGGCGCCGACGAGATTGAGGTCTTCGGCTTGCGCCATGAACAGCATGTTTTCGGGCGTGTTGCGCATGTTGCCGCCGTAGTTCATGTGGACATGGTCGCTGCCGCTATACCAACCGAGTGCGCTAAGATCCGTCAGGCGTTCCAGGTTGAGTTCCACGAGGGTGAGCTTGCCCTGGCCGGCCGTTACGTTTATCGAGGATGGTTTGTATTCGAATCCCTTGACGGCCTCGATCGTGACGGGGCCTTCGGGAACGTCGACGACGAAACGGCCGGACGTGTGGAAGTAATCTTCCTTGTTGACGCGCGGCGCGATGCGGCGAAATGCGTCCGGCGGCGCATAGGCCTTGCCGTCGGAGCCTGTGAGATAGATGCGAGCGGCGGTGAGACCGCCCGTTGTCACGTCTTTGATTCGCACTTCAACCGTACCCATGGGCCGGCGGTAGACGCGCCGCTGGATTTCGACTTTGCGCTCCTCGCCTCCGAAGGTCTTGAGCAGCCGGAGATCGGAGACACCCTTTTCATTGGAGATGTAGGCGATCCACTCGCCGTCGGGCGACCAGCGCGGATCAAAGCGATCCCAGTCGCCGAAGGTGAGCTGGTAGGGCTCGCCGCCTTCCACGGGCAGGACGTAGAGATTGTTGAACTGGCTGCCGCGGTGCGAACTGTAGAGGATGCGCTTGCCGTCGGGTGACCATTGCGGTTGTGTCCGATAGAGCGTTTCTTCGCGCAGGAGCTGCCGGCCCTTGGCCATCGCGTTGGGTTCGACAGGTGCGCGCCAGATGGCGCCCGACCCCAGAGTGATGCCGCGATTCGAGACAAGAAGCATCTCCTTCCCGTCGGGTGAGAACGACGGGCTGATGTGATCGTCGTATTCGTCGAAATAAAGACGGGCGCGACCAAAGCTGCTTTCGTCGGTGATGCGGACCGGCGCGCCGGGTTTGCCGTTTTCGAGCGGCATCGCATACACATGGAACCGGTTGCGAGGCTGGTTAAGGACGAACGCGAGGCGGGAACCGTCCGGCGACCAAACCGGCTCGAGATGCAGGTTGCTGCCTTCGGTGAGCGCGGTGCTCTCGCCTGTGGCGACGTTGAGCAGCATCAGGTTTGTCCCGCCGGAGATGGCTTCGGTGGTGTAGGCGATCCAGCGCCCGTCGGGCGACCAGGCGGGTGAGGAATCGTAGCCCGGGTTTGCCGTCAGCTCATACGCGACTCCGTCGCCGACGCGAATTTTCCAGATCGATCCAGCCATCGAAAAAGCGAGTTGTCTGCCATCCGGAGACCAGGTGGGACGCCAGGGAGTGCTCGACGCCGGGGGCACGTAGTAGCTGTACATGTAGCCGCCGACATGCTTGTCGCGGGCGGCGGAAAGGTTGCATGGGCGAACGAGAGCGACAAGCGACAGTGCCGCGAGCAGGGAAAGAAGACGCGCCATGGCTTTGGATGCCGTCGGTAATGTAGCACAGACGGACGGAATAGCAATGGGCGTCCGGCGTCCGGCGTCCGAGGCTCCTGTCCCTGAGAAAGGAAATCAGCCCGCCTGCGCGGTGAGTTCCGCGGGGGCAAGTTCATTCCAGGTGAGCAGATCGTAGCAGGAAGAGTCTTCCATGATCTTCTGCACGAGGGCGGCGTGCATGGCGTGCCCGGCGCGCTCGGCGATGACGCGGCCGACGAACGGCCGGCCGAGGAGCGCGAGATCGCCGATCAGGTCGAGCACCTTGTGGCGGCAGCACTCGTCGGGGAAGCGCAGCCCGCCCGGGTTCAGGATGCCTTCCTCGCCGAAGCAGACGGCGTTTTCGAGGGTTGCGCCGCGAATGAGGCCCATATCGCGCATCAGCGCCAAGTCGCGCTCAAAGCCGAAGGTGCGGGCGGGAGCAATCTCGCGGGCGTAGCACTGAGGCGTGACGGAAAACTGCACCCTCTGCGGACCGGCGAGCGGATGGTCATAGGAGGTGCTGCAGTCGATTTCAAATTCGTCCGCGGGCTCGATCCGGATTCGCTTGCTGCCTTCGCGCACTTCGACCGGCCGGCCGATGCGGAGGTAGCGCCGGGGGCGGCGAAGGGTCTTCACGCCCGCGCGCCGCAGCAGCTTGACGAACTCCAGACCGCTGCCGTCGAGAATCGGCACTTCCAGGTTGTTGATCTCGATGCGGACGTTATCGATGCCGAGGCTATAGAGCACGCTCAACAGGTGCTCGGTCGTGGACAGGAGCACGCCTTCGCGCATCAGGCTGGTGGCGTAGCTAACGCGGGCGACGTACTTCCACTGCGCCGGAATCGTGAAGCCGTCCAGGTCGGTGCGGTGGAACACAATGCCGGTGCCCGACCGGGCGGGTAAAATGCGGATGGAAACCGGAACGCCGCTGTGGAGACCGAGGCCGTGGGCTTCGACCGGATGGATAGTGGTAGTTTCAAACTGCAAGAAGTGGGGGACTCCTTCCTAGCGGGAGCAGTGCTACCTGCATCTCGGTAGCCAACCTCTAAACCATTCATTATAAAAGAAATTTGACGACATATACCGTGTCTTTTCTGCCACAAGAGCGCGCTGAGTGTGTCTTGCCGCCAACGGCTGGAGGCGATGACATCAGCACCATGGATGCAAAAAAAGGGACGGACCCTCGGTCCTGATCTCCTTTGGTTCCGGGCGCTGCCGCAGCTGCTGCAGTTGGTCCCTTACTGACAAATCATTGAAGAATAAAGGGTTGGGCGCTGTAAAAGGGGACCGTGACCTTTTGTGTCCCTTTTCCTTGCGGGTCTGTCGATGTTGGCGTGTCTCGTTCGACGTCAGAGCAGAGAGCAAGAATCAGCCGGGCGAAAGAACCTGATAGGCCCGGCAGCGGACTCAAGACGAAGGGAGAAAATGACAATGCGATTCATGATGATGGTGAAGGGCGACAAGGACTACGAGGCGGGCCGGCCACCCGATCCGAAGCTCATCGCCGCCCTCGGGAAGCACACCGAAGAGGCAGTCAAGGCCGGTGTCGTGATCGGGATTGGGGGGCTGCAGCCCAGCTCGATGGGTGCTCGCGTCCAGGTCGCGGAAGGCAAGGTGACCGTCACTGATGGCCCCTTCGCCGAGGCGAAGGAGCTGATCGGCGGCTACGCGATCGCGCAGGTGAAATCGAAGGCCGAAGCCATCGAACTGGCGAAGAATTTCATGAAGATTCATGTGGATGTCCTTGGACCCTCCTATGAGGGCGAGTGCGAGGTACGCCAGATGTTTGACGAGGGGGAGTGCGGATCGGGACGTGGGCAGAGCTAGGCAGTCGCAGCCCCATTTCATGAGTTTCTATCGAAGGCCATACAGCTTACGGAGACGGCAACCATGGAATCGAGAACAACAGCTACCGCCAACTCGAAGAAGAGGCACTGGATCGGCTGCACCCTCACCACCCTTCCCGTTCTGTTTCTGCTTTTCGATGCCGCCGCAAAAATCGTGAAGGCGGCCGTGGTGGTCGAGGGAACCAGGCAACTCGGATATCCGGAGAGCACGATCGTGGGGATAGGCCTGACCTTGCTGGTTTGTACCGTCCTTTACGCGATTCCGCGCACCTCGATGCTGGGCGCGATCCTGCTGACCGGCTACCTTGGCGGCGCCGTGGCCACCCACGTCCGCGTGGAAAACCCACTCTTCAGCCACGTCCTCTTTCCGATCTATCTCGGCTTCTTCATTTGGGGAGGACTCTTCTTGCGCGACGAACGCCTACGCGCGTTGCTTCCCTTGCGAGTTCCCCTTGCTCGATGAGGGAACCGTCGCTGGGCAGCGGTCACTGATCGAAGCGGAGCCTTCCGGACACCGCGCCCCGCTTGAAGGCAGGAGACGAAACGGCCATTCGCAACCTTGAGGGAAGGAGCAGAACAAATGAAGATGATTGACTCGCTGCGGACGGAGTTTGAGCATGAGGCGTTGACAGCGCGCAAGCTCTTAGAGCGTCTGCCCGGCGACAAGCTGGACTGGCGGCCTCACCGGAAGTCGTTTACGGCACGCGAGCTGGCCTCGCACATCGTCGACTGCGCCGGCTGGGCCGAATCGATCTTCAACGCGGAGGAGCTGGACTTCGATCCGGCCAGTTACAAACCCTATCTGGCCGCGTCCGTGGCCGACTTGCTTGCAACTTTTGATGGGAAGGTTTCGGCCTGCAAACAAGTGTTGGGGCGTGCCGCCGAAGCGGAATTAGCGCAGCCCTGGCGTCTCAAAATCATGGGCCGGGTTCGATTTGAAAAACCCAAGGCAGCCGTGTTCCGGGACTTCACCCTGAACCATCTCATCCATCACAGAGGCCAGTTATCCGTCTACCTGCGCCTTCTGGACGTGCCGGTGCCGGGTTCGTACGGCCCGAGTGCGGACGAGGCGTAAAAATCCCTGCGACTGCCGTTACACCGGAGCCAAGTGAGAGAACACACAAAATTTGCCGGCAAGCCCGTCCGATGCAGAGAAAGATACTCATTTGTCGATCTTGCCGCCCCTCGGCCGACGTCCAAGTAGAGAGCAAAAAATCAGCCGGGCGAAAACGAAGAGGCAGATCGCTCCGCAACACAAAGACAAAGGGAGAAACAAAATGCGAGTCATGGTTATCATCAAAGCCGACAAGAAGTCAGAAGCGGGCATCATGCCCAGCGAGAAGGTGTTTGCCGAGATGGGCAATTACAACGAGGAGCTGGTGAAGGCCGGAATCATGCTCGCGGGCGAGGGGCTGCAGCCCAGCTCGAAGGGCGTCCGTGTCAGGTTCTCGAAGGCAAAGAAGGCCGTGATTGACGGGCCATTCGCGGAGACGAAGGAGTTGATCGCCGGTTATTGGCTATGGAAGGCGAAGTCGATGGACGAGGCGATCGAATGGGTGAAGCGCTGCCCTAATCCGGACAGCGAGGAATTCGAAATCGAGATTCGGCAGGTGTTTGAGATGGACGACTTCGGTCCGGAGTTCACTCCAGAGCTGAGGGAGCAAGAGGAACGTTTGCGCGCGCAGATGGAAGCGAAGAAATAGCGGCAGCAATTCTCTGGAGCGGCGATTCATGATTTTCCGGGACTCATTCGGGTTGATACAGCAGCAAGGAGTAGATAATGCAACTGATCCCTTATTTCAATTTCAACGGCCAGTGCGAGGCTGCGTTTAAGTTTTATGAGCGGTGCCTCGGCGGGAAGATCGTCACGATCGTGAGTTACGGTGATTCGCCCGCGGCGAAGGACGTGCCGCCAGCGTGGCACAACATTACCATGCATGCCAGTTTGGCGATAGGAGACACCGTCGTACTGATGGGAACCGACCGGCCCCCTGATAAGCACGAAGAGACCAAAGGCGCCTGGGTCTCGATCAACATCGATGATGCGGCGAAAGGCAAACGCATCTTCGACGCTCTCGCGGAAGGCGGGACGGTGCAGATGCCGTTTACGGAAACGTTTTGGGCCGTCGGCTTCGGAATGCTGGTCGATCGATTCGGCACACCGTGGATGGTCAACTGCGGCCGCCCCACCTAAGGCGCGCCGCCCTTAGCTCAGCTGCCAGCCATAAGGAGAAGGAACGATGCGATTCATGATGCTGATGATCCCGAAGGGGTACGAGAAGGCTGCGCCGGGCGCGATGCCGGACGCCAAAGCCGTTGCGGCGATGATGAAGTACAACGAGTCCCTGCAGAAAGCCGGCGTGCTGCTGGCGCTGGACGGACTCCACCCGCCCTCGATGGGCGCGCGTGTTTCCTTCCACGGAGGGAAGCCCCAAGTCACCGACGGTCCTTTCAGCGAAGCTAAGGAAGTGCTCGGCGGCTACTGGATGATCCAGGTCAAGTCCAAGGAGGAAGCGATCGAGTGGGCTTCGCGATGCCCTGGTTCCGACAACGAAGTGATCGAGGTTCGCCAGGTGCAGGAATTCTCGGACTTCCCGCCCGATGTCAAGGAGGCTGCCGCCGACTTTCCCGAGATGCAGGCGAAAGCGGGACAGCGGGCGGCGTCGTAACGTAGCCGTCACACAGCCCGGCGTTGCAGCGGGGGCCGGAACAATGGTGTGATCGGTAGAGGTGACGGCTACGGATACACACCGCGCCATCGATGCGGTTTGGAGAATCGAGGCGCCGCGGCTCATCGCCGGCTTGGCGCGCATCGTGCGCGACGTCGGCGTCGCTGAGGATCTCGCCCAGGACGCGCTCGTCGCGGCCCTCAAGCAATGGCCGCACGAGGGGGTGCCGCGCAATCCGGGCGCCTGGCTCATGGCCACGGCCAAGCACCGCGCGATCGATCACTTCCGCCGCAACAAAAGGCTCGAACGGAAGCACGAAGAGCTGGGTTATGAGATCGAGGCCCAGCGAGAGGGAGCAACGCCGGACCTCGACGCGGCTCTCGACGATGACGTGGGTGACGATCTGCTTCGCCTGATGTTTACGGCCTGCCATCCGGTGCTTTCCACGGAAGCGCGCACCGCCCTCACGCTCCGCCTGCTCGGCGGCCTCACGACCGGCGAGATCGCCAGGGCGTTTCTGGTCTCCGAGGCCACCGTCGCCCAGCGCATCGTGCGCGCCAAACGGACATTGGCGGAAAAAAAAGTTCCCTTTGAGGTCCCTCGCGGAGAGGAGCTTGCCGCCCGTCTTTCCTCGGTGCTCGAGGTGATCTACCTCATCTTCAACGAAGGCTACACCGCAACCGCCGGGGACGACTGGATGCGCCCAGCGCTCTGTGAGGACGCCTTACGGCTGGGCCGCATCCTGGCGGAGCTTGCCCAGGGGGAACCGGAGGTGCACGGCCTTGTCGCTCTGATGGAAATTCAGGCATCGCGTTCGCGGGCGCGCGTGAGTCCGGGGGGCGAACCGATTCTCCTGTCCGATCAAAACCGCGCGCTGTGGGACCAACTGCTGATCCGCCGCGGCCTCGCGGCGCTGGAGCGAGCCGAGAGGCTCGGGGGCGCGGGCGGCTCGTATGCGCTCCAGGCCGCCATTGCCGCCTGCCACGCCCGGGCCGTCACTTCCGGGGAAACGGACTGGGCGCGCATCGCGGACCTCTACGGCCACTTAGCCGCGCTTGCGCCCTCGCCCGTGGTCGAGTTGAATCGGGCTGTGGCTGTGGCCATGGCCTCGGGCCCGCAGGCCGGTCTCGATCTCGTCGATGATTTGATGACGGAGCCGTCGTTGAAGGCTTATCACCTCTTGCCGAGCGTGCGCGGCGAGTTGCTTCGCAGGCTCGGCCGGTTCGACGAAGCGCGCCCGGAGTTCGAGCGGGCGGCTTCGCTCACTCGCAATGCGCGCGAGCGGGACTTGCTGCTGCAACGCGCCCGCGCGTGCGCCGGTGAAGCAACGACGCTCGAGCCGCAGTGATCGTGCGCCCCGTGATTACCACCTGGTTCCGCCGGTTTCGCACTCAGGACGGACCACCGCCTTTCGAGAAACCCGGCAACCGCGGTGAGCCATCGATAAACCATCGAAAGGAGAAAGGGTTATGAAGAGCATCCTAGTTATCGGCAGTACCGGGAACGTGGGTCGCGCCCTCACGGAGGAACTTGCGCGATCCGGAGAACACGTTCGCGCCGCCACGCGAAACGTGTCGCAGGTGAAGGCGAGGGAGGGAATCGAGCCGGTGCGGTTCGACTATGATGATCCGCGCACATTCGCACCCGCGCTTGAAGGATCGAACCGCGTATTCCTGATCGGCCCGCCTACGCCAACTCCGCACCATGTCATGATTCCCTTCCTGCAGGAGGCCACGCGCGACAGCCGTAAGGTTGTACTCATGACGGCCATGGGAACGGAGTTCGATGACAGCGCTCCTCTGCGGCAGGCCGAACTTGTCCTGGAGCGGTCAGGCGCGTCGTTCGTTATCTTGCGGCCGAACTGGTTCATGGATAACTTTCACACAGCATGGCTTCAACCCATCCGAGAGGAGGGCGTGATTCCCCTGCCTGCAGGCGATTCGCGCACTTCACTGATCGACGCTCGAGACATCGGAGCTTCTGCGGCGGCCGCGCTCCGCACCGGTCGCTTCGACGGGCGGGCGGTTACCCTCACCGGACCGGAGCCGCTGACGTATGCGGAAGCGGCGGAAATCCTTTCGAAAGCGGCGGGCCGCGAGATCCGGTACGTAGCCGTGGACGACGAGTCTTTCGTGAAATCGCTCACCACAGCGGGCGCGCCGGCCGACCTGGCGCGCTATCTCGCCGTCCTGTTTGGTTTTGCGCGGCAAGGAGCCACTGCGGCCGTTTCCGCCGGTGTTGAGGAATTGACGGGGCGGGCGCCTCGCACACTGGCGCAGTACGCCAAGGATCACGCGCCGGCGTGGAAGTGACGCGAGATTGGCGAAGACGAGTGTTCCCGGCGCGATAACGGGAACTTTGGAAGCGAGAGCTGCCTCTACTTCTTCCGCTCTACCACCCACTCGCAATGTGAATCGCCACGAGGCATGACTTTTGTAAGCTTGAAGGTGAAGTCCGGGTTTAGACTTTCGGCGGCTCCGTCACCCCATGCCTGATGCCCTACGCCGCAAGGATCGAAGTCGAGTCCTTGTTCCTTCCACCTCTTGTGCCACGGACACTCAGTCGTTTTTCCGACGCATCTGTCCTTGGTAGACTCGACAACTTCGAACTTGAACTCCGGGCCCATTGACGCTTGTGCGAGCAGATGCATGGCGCCTTCGATATCGCCGGCGGTCTCGGTGGCTAATCCGAGGTTGCCGGCAAATTCTCTTGCTCCCGTTCCGGCCTGATGCCAGAGCGACCCATTGAACTCCTCAAACTTTTTCTGTCCCACAGCCTGCTTCAGGGCATTCGAAATGGCAATGTAGGCGCCGGTCAATCCCTTGGTCGCGATCTCCCATCTTGTTTTCTCAGGAATCGATTCTATCGCGCCAGCCATCGAGATCGTCCCCTTGTGCAAATTCTTGTGCTGTGCCGTGCTTTTGGCAGGTAGAAGTATAGCAGCTTCCTGTCCTGTACTTCGGAGAACCTCTACCCGCCCGCAATCGCTCCCACAACGAGGAAAGGCTCGGTTCCCTGAGCGATCGCTTCGGGCAGGGGAGCGTCCGGCGATTCGTGGGAGAAGTCCTCTTGGCAGGCGAAGAACCTCACAAACGGACGGCGGTGTTGGGTGGCGTGATCGCGGATCGTCCCGCGCAATGCCGGATAGCGAGCCTCGAGCGCATCGAGGACCGAGCGCGTGGTGATTTCGCCTTCTACATCGAGGCTCACTTCACCCTCGACTCCCGCGATCGTGCGCAAATGCTGGGGGAGTTGGACCCGGATCATGACAGCGTCTGGACCTCCACCGACAGCACCGGCGGAAGATGTTCCACAATCGCAGCCCAGCTATCCCCCGCGTTGGTGGATGCGTACACCTGCCCGCCTGTGGTGCCGAAATAGATGCCGCAGGAATCGAGCCGGTCGACGGCCATGGCGTCGCGCAACACGTTGACGTAGCAGTCGTTTTGCGGCAGACCGTTGGTGAGTGCTTCCCACTCGTTGCCGCCCGTGCGGCTGCGGTAGACGCGCAGCTTTCCGTCAAGAGGAAAGTGCTCCGAGTCGCTCTTGATCGGCACCACGTAAACGGTATCCGGCTCGTGGGCGTGAACGTCGATGGCGAAGCCGAAGTCGGTCGGCAGGTTGCCGCTGACTTCGTGCCACGAGTCTCCGGCATCATCACTGCGCATAACGTCCCAATGTTTCTGCATGAACAGCACGTTGGGACGCGAGGGATGCATCGCAATGCGGTGCACGCAGTGGCCGACTTCGGCCTCAGGGTTGGGCATCATCTCAGACCGCAGGCCCTTGTTAATCGGCTTCCAGGTTTGCCCGCCGTCGTCGCTGCGGAAGGCCCCCGCCGCCGAGATGGCGATGAAAATCCGTTGGGGATCGGCCGGATCGAGCAGGATCGTGTGCAGGCACATGCCGCCGGCGCCCGGCTGCCAGTGGGGCCCGGAGCCATGCCCGCGCAATCCCGAAAGCTCCTGCCAAGTCTGGCCGCCGTCCGTCGAGCGGAACATGGCGGCGTCCTCGACCCCGGCGTAGACGGTGTAGGGGTCGGTCAGCGACGGCTCCAGGTGCCAGACCCGTTTGAATTCCCAGGGGTGGGGAGTGCCATCGTACCACTGGTGGGTGCCCGGAACGCCGTCGTAGGCGAATTGATTTCCCACGGCCTCCCAGGTTTTTCCCCCGTCGCTGGAACGCTGGATCATCTGTCCGAACCAGCCGCTCGACTGCGAAGCGTAGAGGCGATTAGGGTCCGCGGGTGATCCCTTGACGTGATAAATCTCCCAACCCGCAAAATGGGGGCCGCTGACGTCCCAGTTGGTGCGCTTGCCGTCCGACGTAAGGACGAAGGCCCCTTTGCGGGTGCCAACCAGAACGCGTACGCCACTTGAATTCTTTGCCATGAATGTCCCTTCGTTAGTGCGTCGTTCTGCGCACACCGGGATCGACGCGGGCGCAGAAAATATTTTCAGCTCTCCGCCAGCCGGACTACTTCCGGATCGGGATCAGCCTCCGGAGTTCGGGGACCCGCAACCAGGCGGCCACCCAGACGAGCAGCCCAACCACCAAAGCGTGGATAAAGTCCGATCGGCCAATGATATTCGCCAGCGTCGCTCCGCCCAAGTACCCGGTGACCAGAAGAGTTCCCAGAACCGTTGTTCTTGGAATGAGATAGATGGCCAGGCAAAGCAGCTCCACGATGCCAATAGGCACGATGGCTTCCGGCGGAACACCCATCTTGGCAAATCCCTCGGTCGCCGCCGGGTGGTGTATCAATTTCATGACGGCGCTGGGTACAAATGCCAGCAAGATGAGAGCTGTCAGGATGATCACGGCCCATTTCCCCGGGGCCGACAGGCGCTGTTGCGAAACCGTTGTCATGGAAGTCTCTCCGCCAGTTGGATGCGCCTCAAGGGCTGAAAGCGTCGGCGGAGATAATCGATGAACATCCTCTGTGACCTTCCTGACAACCCGCTGATCTAGCGTGGTCTGCCGGCGAGCTGGCGGATCGGCCGCACCTCAATGCTTCCGACCTGCGCCGGCGGAATCTCCGCGGCGATGCGAGTCGCTTCGTCCAGGTTCTTGGCGTCGATCAGGTAAAACCCGGCCAACTGCTCCTTCGTCTCGGCGAAAGGGCCGTCGGTGATGGATACTTTGCCTTCCCGCACTCGCACGGTGGCGGCGGTCCGCACCGGCTGCAACGCCTCGGAGGCGATGCAGACGCCGCGCCGCCGAAGGTCCTCGTCGTAGGCGACGCAGTGTTCGTCGGGCATGCCCTCCAGCTTGCTTTCTTCGCTGTAGACCAGGCAGAGGTACTTCATCGCTATCTCCCTCCATTTGCTCATTTCACTGGATCGTCGTTTGGGAATCCCCAAAATCGACAGTCGCGCAAGGAGTTGACTCGCAGCGGACCCGATAAGGTGACCACCTTTGCTGATTGGCCGCAGCGGCGTATGGTTGAATACTTTCGGCGGCGCGCGCCGGAGATCATGGGATCCAGGCTTGAGACTGTTCGCTAGGAAAGCCAGTTGGCGAAAGCTTCGCGGCCCGCGTACCGGGCGCGCTTGCCGAGTTCGGCCTCGATTTCCAGCAGGCGGTTGTATTTGGCGATACGTTCGCCGCGGCAGGTGGAGCCGGTCTTGATCTGGCCGCTGCCGGTGGCCACGGCAAGGTCGGCGATGGTGGTGTCTTCGGTCTCCCCGGAACGGTGCGAAATGATGAAGGTGTACTTGCTGCCGCGGGCGATTTCAATGCACTCGAGAGTTTCACTCAGCGTCCCGATCTGATTCAGCTTGATCAGGATCGAGTTTCCGAGACCGGCGGCGATGCCCTTCTTGAAAATCTCTGGGTTGGTGACGAACAGATCGTCGCCCACCAGCTGAATCTTTGGTCCGAGCTTTTCGGTGCCGCGCTTCCAGCCGTCGGTGTCGTTTTCCGCGAATGCGTCCTCGATCGAGACGACCGGGTACTTCTTGACCCACGAGAGCCACATTTTACGCATGTCGGCGGCCGACTTCTTGCTGCCGCCGGATTTTTTGAAAACATAGGTCTTTTTCTTGGCGTTGTAGAACTCACTGGTGGCGGGGTCCAGGGCGATGCAGATGTCCTTGCCTGGTTTGTAGCCCGCCTTCTTGATCGCCTTGACGAGCAGCTCCATCGGCTCTTCGTTCGATTTCAGCCGGGGAGCAAAGCCACCCTCGTCGCCGGTCGCTGTTTCGTAACCCTTACGGTTCAAGATGGCCTTCAGTGTGTGGAAGGTTTCGGTGACGGCTCGCAAGGCCTCGCTGAAAGTCGGGAGGCCTAGCGGGACAATCATGAACTCCTGCAAGTCGACGTTGTTGTCGGCGTGTTGGCCGCCGTTAAGAACATTGACCATCGGAACCGGCAGCGTGTACTCCTCGCGGTCGGCGAGATGGCGGTAAAGCGGCGTCTTCTTGTCGGCGGCGGCGGCCCGGGCGACTGCAATCGAGACGCCCAGAATGGCGTTGGCGCCCAAACGCCCCTTGTTGGGCGTGCCGTCGAGTTCGATCAGCTTGCGGTCGAGACCGGCCTGATCATTGGCCTCGATGCCCTTGATGGCCTTGAGAATCTCGCCGTTGATGGCGGAAACGGCCTTGGCTACGCCTTTTCCGCCGTAGCGCTTTCCGTCTTTGTCGCGAAGCTCGATCGCCTCATGCATGCCCGTCGAGGCGCCCGAAGGGACGCGCGCAACGGCGAATGCGCCGCTTTCGAGCACGGCCGTGGCCTGCACGGTCGGGTTGCCACGGGAATCCAAGACCTCAAGCCCGGCCAAGTGAGCAATCTTCGACATGGGTTCCTCTGACTGTAATGAGATAAGCCGGCAAATCCGGGGGACTTGCGGCGGGATAAGCGCGAGGGCTCGCGCCTCAAGCCCTTCAGGGTAGCATGGCGAGCCCTCTTTCCTTGCTTTCCGGGCGAAAAAATCAGGGCCCCCTGGGAATGCGGGCCGATAAGACGGCTGGAGGGTTTACGGCGTAGGCCCGGCCGAGAGCGGAGGGCGCGGCGATCCTATGCTGGCTGCGGGCGGCTCCTCCCGTCCCGCGCGGGGTACGGTACATGCATGCTCAGACGCTGCTGATCGTGGATGACGAAGACGACGTGATCCAGGCGTTGCGCTTTCGTCTGGAGACGTCCGGATACAAAGTGGTGACCGCTTCGAATGGCCTTGAGGCGCTGGAGCATCTGGAGAAGATCAAGATCGACCTTGTTCTGGCTGATTTCATGATGCCGGAGATCAACGGCCTGGAACTGGCGGAACGGATCCGGTCGAATGCGGCTTGGGCGGACACCAAGCTGGTGCTCTTTTCGTGCCACACCGAGGCTGAGCTTCGCGCGCGGGCGCGCGCCCTCGGCGCGCTGGACTATCTGCCCAAAACTGCGGGCGCGGGCGCGATCGTCCGCCGTGTCTATGCGATTCTCAGCGCCAAGCACGAGCCGAAACCGGTCTCGCGAGGCGACGAACTCCTGATCTCAGAACAACTCCGTTTCTTTTCGGAGAAGACGTCCAGCCCATCGCATAGGGGGCCCGGAGCCGACGCCGTCCCGGAGGGGATGACCGGCTATCCGGACGACGAGGACGGGCCGGACATCGATTTGCGCCGCCTGGCCTCTTCGATCGCCGCCTTTGGCTCGCGGGACAGCAAGTCTTACAGACAGGCTCCCTGATGTTTATTTTCAATAACTTGCAAAGAGAGCCCCTGATGCAAGAGCAGGTGGGTTCCCTTGCCAAGCTGCTTTTTTTCAATCGGATGACGAACCTCGATGGGATTGGCATAGGCGGCCCTTTCCTACTACAAAATCGACTACATCGACTGTCGAGGGGAAGGTCGCCCGCCTCAGAAACTCTAGGATATTCAATCAGATACGCATTTAGTGTGGCCTGAGAGAGCACCTGGCCTCGTTGCTCTTCGAAGCTAGCGGATTTGTTCGGAGCGCGATCAGCGTTCTGAACCAGGAGTGGCCGGCTCCGCTAGGCCCGCGCGTGATAGCGAAGATAGACCCATCCATTAGCAAAACGGCGCTCGTCCAGGAGATCCAGCTTTACGCGTACGTTGCTGGGCAGCACCCGAATACCTCCGCCAAGCAGAGTAGGCACAACGAGCAGATGATGCTCGTCGACGAGCCCGCTCCGGATCGCGTGGGCGGCGAGGGTCGGACCGGCCACCGAAATGTCGAGAGGCGATTGAGCCTTCAAGTCGCGAACCGCCTGCGGGGCGAATTCCCTTTCGAGACGCGTCTTCGGTGTAGAGACAGTCTCCAGCGATTTGGAATAGACGACCTTGTCGGCCGCTTGCCAGATCCGACCGAAGTTCAGCACGGCTGGCCTCGGGCCGGGAATGACCTCTGGCGTCTCCCAAATCGCCATCGTCTGGTAGTTCCTGCGGCCATAGAGATACATGCCGATGGGGCGCATGAGATCGTTGATGAAAGCAAATACCTCCTCGTCCGGCGCCGACCAGTCGTAGTTCTCATCAGAGATATAGCCATCGAGCGACGTAGGTATAAAGTAGATCAGTTTGGCCATCGTAGCCTCCACATCGTATCAGTAGAAGGGCGAGCCAGTTCTGATTCCTCGATCCCGCCACCGTTCGCGCTAAAGTAACGAGTAGTCGCCCAGCGTTTAGGAATCGCTCTCGGATGCGTCCGTCCTCCACTTAGAACAGCCTTCAGTCGCCGACCTGGAAAGGCTGGCCGGGGTCTTCGGTGTGCCAATCACTGTCTTCTTCCTACCTGGAGCCGCAGCCGAGGTTTACCGCTCTTCTGAGTGCAACGGCAAATCTGTATGACGAAGACTCGAAGAAGTGACGCTGTGCGCTTTCTTTCGACGAGCGCAGCACACCAGGAATCATGGCATCCTTTTGTCAGAATCGTGGCACAAAGTGTCAACAATGCTGTCAACCTACAGGGTAGCCGCCTCATAGCGCTTGCAAGCTGTCGATGATCGATGTATCATTGTCGATGATCGAGGTATTCGGTGCCCAAACCTTCAGATCTGCTGCAAGGAACGCTAGACCTTTTGATCCTGAAAACGATTGCGAGGGAACCCCTTCACGGTTGGGGTATTGCGAAGCGCATCCAGGTGCTCTCCGGTGACGTCCTGTCGGTCGGTCAAGGCTCGTTGTATCCCGCCCTGCATCGGATTGAACAGCAAGGCTGGATCACTGCCGAATGGAAGGACTCCGACCTCGGCCGTTCCGCCAAGTTCTATTCGCTCACTCGCGAAGGCAAGAAGCAGCTCGAGCGCGAACTGAAGACCTGGGACCGGCTTTCATCCGGGGTGCAGCTTTTGATCGAAAACGCCTGAGGGAGACATGGGATGCGACTAGGCCGAATTGTCCGTCATCGTCTCCGCTCGCTATTCTGGCGGTCTCAAGCCGAAGCGGAAATGCAGCGCGAGCTTGGCATTCACCTCGAGCAGCTCGTCAAGCAGCACATGGCATCTGGAATGAGCGAATCGGAAGCTCGCACGGCGGCGCGGCGGGAGTTCGGGCCCCTGGAGGCGACGAAGGAGGAGTGTCGAGACATGCGCCGTGTCAGCGTCATCGAAAACCTCGCACAAGACGTCCGCTACGCCATCCGCACGCTCAGAAGGACGCCGGTCTTCACCGGTGTTGTCGTCGCAACCCTGGCGCTTGGCATCGGCGGGATCACCGCAGTGTTCACCGTGGTCCAGGCTGTATTGCTCGCGCCGCTACCCTACGAGGAGCCAGGGCGACTCGTGCGGGTCTATCAGCATGAGCGGAACGATCCTTCGACTCGGTTCGTCGTGAGCGCTCGACACTTTCGGGAGCTTCGCGACCACGCTGGCACTTTTGAACAGGTTGCCGCCCTTGCCACCTGGAGTTGGGGACGGGACTTGGTCCGGGGCGGGCAAGGGCAACACCTACGCATCTTGCGCGTGACGAGCGACTATTTCCGCACTCTGCGTTCGGGACCGTTGCGCGGGCGAGAGTTCGAGCGTGACGACGAGACAGGGGCGGAACTCGTCGTGCTGAGCGATGCCCTCTGGCGGAACCGTTTCCATACGGATCCATCCGTGATCGGCCAAACAATTCACCTCAGCGCCGAGCCGTACATCGTCGTGGGAATCGCGCCTGCAGGCTTCGAGGACCCCGTTGTGGGCGAGGTCGATGCTTGGGAGCCCTACGACCTCGCGTCGGATACAGATGAGACGAACAATTCCTTGACCGTCATCGGGCGACTGCGGAACGGGTTTACCCTGGCACAGGCGCACGCGGATCTCGTTTCACTGAGCGATGCCCTGGATGACCGCTGGCCAAACAACGACAACAGGCTTGTCGCGGAGCCGCTCAAGGAAGACCTGGTCGCCGATTCGCGGGGGGCCTTGAACGTGTTGACGATTGCTGTCGTCCTCGTTCTCATGGTGGCATGCCTCAATGTGGCCAATCTATTTCTTGTGCGGGCGACAGGCCGCGTCCGAGAGTTCGCGATTCGCGCCGCGCTGGGTTCCGGTGGAGTTCGCATTGCCCGCCAACTCTTGGTCGAAAGCCTGCTGCTCGCTACGGCGGGGGGACTCGTCGGCTTCGCCCTTGGCATAGGCACGCTTCGCATTCTGCGGGCGCTTGGTGCTGACGCGATCCCAAGATTCGGTGAAGTCGGGATCGACCCAGTGGTGCTCGGTGTCACTACGGCGGTTACACTTGCCACAGGACTCGTTTTTGGGATGATGCCGGCAGTGCGATTTGCCCGGATTAATCCCAACCAGGCGTTGCATCAGCAATCGCGTTCGTCGACAGGGGACCGCCGGCAAGGACGGCTGCGCAGCGGGTTGGTGGTCCTGCAGGTCGCTTCCGCGTTGGTCCTTCTGGTCAACGCAGGCATTCTAACAGCCAGCTTTAACCGTCTTCGACAAATCGATTTTGGGTTCCGGGTCACCAGCGTCCTCACGTTTGAGCTGAGTCTTCCATCTGTCCGCTACAACACAGCGCGGCGCGCCATTTTCCCTGAAGAGCTAGCAGGGCGGATTGAGACCATTCCAGGTGTAACGGCCGCAGGCGGTACCTCACGGCTTCCAGCAACAGGGGACTTTCATTCCTGGCGAACCACCCCCCTGAGTGGGCCGCGCGCCGGGATGGATCTCCGGGTCGAAGCGCAGCAAAGAGTTGTCAGTGGCGATTTCTTCACAACGCTCGAAATCCCCGTTCTTGCCGGCCGGGTGTTTGACGCCCGCGACGATGACAGCGCTCCCATGCGAGCGGTAGTTAGCGCGGATCTCGCGCGACGGGCATTCCCAGGCATGCTGTTTGAGGACGTTGTGGGGCAGCGAATCAGAGTGCTCGCGGCCCAGGAGCGCGAGATCATCGGTGTGGTGGGCGACGTAAAACTCGATGCCCACGGCACGGCTTTCCCTGCTGTGTATCATGCCCATCGCCAGTTTGCCGGCCACCAAACCTGGCCTCTCATGCAAGTGGTGGCAACCGAGGTTCCGCCAGAGCAGATTCTCGCCGCCGTTCGGGCTGAGGTTGCGGCTTTGGATCCGCAACTTGTCGTTTTTCGTGTAGCACCGATGACCGGGGTGGTGGGCAGAGGAGTGGCGCGGGAGCGGTTTGCGCTCGTCCTCATAGGAGCGTTCGCGATCGTAGCTATGGCGCTGGCGGCCGTCGGCCTCTATGGAGTGCTCGCGTACTCGGTTCGCCAGCGGACCCAGGAAATCGGGATTCGGATGGCCCTCGGCGCAACAGCCGCGCGGGTGCGTAGTCTGGTCCTACGCCAGGCGGCCGTGATGGTTGGTCTGGGCACTTTACTGGGCATTGCGGGTGCCCTGATGGCTGGTCGATGGCTGTCCTCACTCTTGTATCAGACAAGCCCGCACGACCCTCGCGTCTTGTTTGCGACCACGCTGCTGTTAGTGGTCGTAGCTCTGCTCTCGGCCTCGCTGCCCGCGCGGCGCGCCTCACGTGTGGAGCCGCGAATCGCGATATACGAAGAGTGACTCAGGCTTCGATGTACTGTTTGGCAAGCTTGCATAGCTCCCTTTGGCGTTCTGAGCACCCGATAAAAATCCGATCGATGAATCGCACGGTCGCCTCGAGGCACGCCGCTTGACCGGAACTCGCTGTAGATAGAAATGAGGATGCCGGATCCTCAGCGGACAACAAGTTTGCTCCGCTAGAGGGAGAGTTCCTGCGAACTCCCAAGGAGACCGGCATGAAACAATCGCGACAAGCAGTGG
>Ga0187893_10000486_pt1 | contig 103024 bp, 89 predicted proteins | sample MA1701074metaG_FD_139574 | JGI IMG/M metagenome (GOLD analysis project Ga0187893, IMG submission 139574) | White microbial mat communities from a basaltic lava cave in the Kipuka Kanohina Cave System on the Island of Hawaii, USA - MA170107-4 metaG ...
CTATAACAACGGCACGTTCGATGTTCCCGCCAAGCCGTCTGAAGTGGTGTCGGTGGACAAGGATAACGTTCAAGCCGCGATCATCGACTCAGGCTATTGGCCCGCTTCTGACTTTACCGGCTTACCGTAATATCGCAGTTTGATAGATAGAACAAGAATAGTGGTGGACTCGTCCGCCACTATTCTTGTATAATATTCAAAAATCCAGCTAAATTGGGACCGACATGAACACTCCGATCTTAGAAATGAAGAATATCACCAAGGAATTTCCCGGCGTGAAGGCATTGAGCAATGTCAGTTTCAGCGTAGCGGAGGGCGAAATCCATTGTCTGGTGGGAGAGAACGGTGCAGGTAAATCCACATTGATGAAGGTGCTGAGCGGGGTACATCCATACGGTTCTTATACTGGCGACATTTTATTTGGCGGGGTTGCCCAAAAATTTCACGGCATTAACGATAGTGAAAAGGCGGGGATCGCGATTATTTATCAGGAATTGGCGCTCGTGCCTGCGATGACAGTGTATGAAAATATCTTTTTGGGGAACGAGATTAGAAAGGGGTTGGCGATTGATTGGAACGAGACGATCCGGCGCGCTGGCGAAGTGCTGAAAAAGGTAAGGCTAAACATCAACCCTGAAACAAAAGTGAAGGACTTGGGGGTCGGTAAACAGCAATTGGTCGAGATCGCAAAGGCTCTTAGCAAAGACGTCAAGCTGTTGATCTTGGACGAACCCACAGCGGCTTTGAACGAAGATGACAGCGAAAATTTACTGAACTTGTTGCGTGATCTTAAGCGGCATGGTGTCACCTGTATCTTGATCTCTCACAAGTTAAAGGAAGTGATCGAAATCGCCGACTCGGTCACTGTTTTGCGCGACGGTCAGACCATTGGCACTCTGGATGCGAAAAAGGGTGAGGTGGCTGAGGGTGCATTGATCAAAAACATGGTGGGGCGGGAGATCAATAACATTTACCCTGCAAGGGACAGGAAGGAATTTGGCGAAGTTGTGCTTGAAGTACGCGATTGGAATGCCTACAGTTCTGCTCTAGGGAGAACTATTCTAAAAAGCGTGAACTTTCATGTGAGAAAGGGTGAAATTGTCGGCATCGCTGGCCTGATGGGGTCGGGGCGCACGGAACTTGCCCTCAGTATTTTTGGCAACCCTATCGGCTACAATATCCGCGGCGATATATTCATCAAAGGTAACCGGAAGCGATTTCACCATCCACAGGATGCGATTGCTTCGGGAGTGGCTTACGTGACCGAAGATAGGAAGGGAAATGGATTGGTTCTGATTCAAGATGTAAAGCAAAATATAACCCTTGCCAACCTCAGGGAAATTTCGCGGCGCGCTGTAGTGGACGGCAATCTTGAGGTCAAGATCGCGAATGAATACAAATCATCCTTGAACATAAAGACCCCGACAGTAGAGCAAAAAGTCGTGAAGTTAAGCGGCGGCAACCAGCAGAAGGTATCTGTGGCGAAGTGGTTGTTTGTCAAACCTGATATTTTGATACTCGATGAGCCGACGCGCGGAATCGATGTGGGCGCCAAGTTCGAGATCTACACGATCATGAATAGGCTGGTGGATCAAGGAATGAGCATTATCATGATTTCGTCGGAATTGCCGGAGGTGTTGGGCATGAGCGACAGGGTGTATATCGTATCCTCAGGCAGGATTGCGGGTGAACTCCCCACGGCGGAAGCGACGCAGGAAAAAATCATGCAATTGGCAACGAATTGAGGAGACGCTACATGTCATTCTTCAACGATCTACAGAAGGTCTTACGGCAGAACATTCGCGAATATGGCATGTTTATCGCCTTGTTTCTGATCATGACGATCTTTACGATTACGACCGACGGCATCTTCATTTCATCGCGCAACATCAGCAATCTGCTAAACCAGACCGGCTACATCGCCGTGCTCGCGGTGGGAATGACCTTGGTGATCGTCATCAGGCACATCGATTTGTCGGTGGGTTTCCTGGCTGGGTTTCTGGGAGCGATCGCGGCAATTGCGATGGTGTCCTGGCATCTACCGGTCTACATTGTGATACCGTTGGTGCTTGCTCTAGGCATTCTCGCAGGCTGCATCACTGCCTTTCCAGTGGCGCAGTTGGGTATCCCGTCGTTCGTCGCGTCATTGGCGGGTTGGCTGATCTATCGCGGCGCGATCTTGCTGGTCACGCTAAGGACGGGCACCATCATTATTCCAGACCCAGCCTTCAACGCTATTGGAAATGGATATATCCCCGACATTCCGGGGTTAAGCTTCCTGCCGGAAGTTCATAAGTTGACTCTGCTCCTCGGTTTGGTGGGGATTGTTTTGTATATCATCAGTGAGGTCAGAAGCCGCAGGAGCAAAATGGCGTATCACTTTGAAGTGCTCTCGCCGGGCGTCTTTGCCCTGAAGTTGCTGTTCATCTCTGCATTGGTGGCGTTGATCACTTGGGTGCTTGCAGGATACAACGGACTTTCTTGGACTGTAGTCATCGTGTTGATTGTTGTAGGTGTATATCACTTCGTAACCACACAGACAGTTTTGGGACGCCATATCTATGCCATGGGCGGCAACCCCGAAGCGGCACAACTGAGCGGCATCAACGTGAAGCGATTGATCTTTGTCGTGTTCGGATCAATGGGAATGCTTGCGGGCCTTTCCGGTATCTTATTTGCATCACGCCTGCAATCTGCCACCACCACTGCGGGAACACTGTTCGAGTTGGACGCCATCGCGGCGGCATACGTGGGTGGGGTTTCCGCGGCAGGGGGCGTTGGCAAAGTAACGGGTTCCATAGTCGGAGCATTGGTGATGCTCTCGCTCACCAGCGGTATGAACCTGATGGGCATAGACATTTCGCTTCAATATATCGTCCGCGGCGCGGTACTCGTAATGGCGGTGATTTTTGATGTAGCGACACGTACCAGCGGGAGATAATCCTACTACGGTTAATCGCTAGCAAACAAAAAAACTTTGCAGAGTCTATTTGTTTGACATTTCTCCTCGCCTCGTCTACACTTCAAACATGCTTGCACGCGTATTTTCCTGTGCGGTCATCGGCCTTGAAGGCGTCATAGTCGAGGTTGAAGTGGATACCACAGCCGGGCAGGGCGGAGTCATCATCGTCGGCTTACCCGATGCGGCTGTGCAGGAAAGCCGCGAGCGGGTCTTCACGGCAATTCGCAACGCGCATCTTGAATTCCCACGCAAACGCGTCATCGTAAATCTCGCGCCCGCATCGGTCCGCAAAGAGGGACCCTTTTATGACCTGCCCATTGCGGTCGGCATCATGGCATTGACCGGCGAGATCGCGCACGAGTCGATTGAAGGTGCGATGTTTGTCGGCGAACTGTCTTTGGACGGCGTGGTGCGGCATACCCCTGGCGTGCTGCCGATGGCGGCTACGGCACGAGCTAACGGATTCAAGCGGATGTTCGTGCCGGAAGTGGACGCACCCGAAGCATCGCTGATTCCCGACCTTGAAGTTTTTCCCGTTAGATCGCTTGCGCATCTTTTCAACCATCTGGCTGGCCGCCGACTCATTCAGCCTTATCTCCCCTCCAGCGCAGAATCGGTCGAGCCGCTCTTTGCACCCACAGACTTTGCAGAGATCAAGGGCCAGGAACATGTCAAGCGTGCACTAGAGGTCGCGGCTGCCGGCGGTCACAATGTTCTGATGGCTGGGTCTCCCGGAGCAGGCAAAACGTTGTTGGCGCGCGCCATGCCCGGCATTCTGCCGGAGATGAGCATCGAAGAATCGCTCGAGGTGACGAGCATCTATTCCATCGCCGACCAATTGCCACCCGGCATGCCTCTGATGCGGCATCGTCCGTTCCGCGCGCCGCATCATACAATTTCGCATGCGGGATTAGTGGGCGGAGGCAACATCCCGAAGCCCGGTGAAATATCCCTTGCACACAGGGGTGTTTTGTTTTTGGACGAGTTCCCTGAATTTGGTACGCGCGTCCTCGAAGTGATGCGCCAGCCAATGGAAGATAAGGTCGTCACGATCAGCCGCGCGAAGGGCTCGCTCACGTTTTCCGCCAACTTTCAGTTGATTGCCGCCATGAATCCGTGTCCTTGTGGCTATTTTGGCGACCCAGTGAAGCCTTGCACGTGTGCCTCTTCCATGGTGACGAAATACCAAAAGCGGATCTCGGGTCCCCTGCTGGACCGCATTGACATCCACGTTGAAGTGCCGCGCGTGGATTATGAAAAACTAAGCGGAGATCGTACAGGCGAAGCATCCGAGACGATTCGTGGACGGGTGCAGGCGGCACGCGATATTCAACAAAAACGATTTTCGAAAGTGGAATCTTCAACGATTGTTTCTAACGCCGACATGCGCGTGGGGGAGGTACGGCAGTTTTGCCGGTTGCAGGACGAAGGTCAGAACCTGATGCGTGCGGCGATGAGCCAGATGAACCTGTCAGCGCGGGCATATCATCGCATCCTGAAACTATCACGTACGATCGCCGATCTCGCGGGCAATGAAGAAATCGAATCCCCGCATCTCGCCGAGGCGTTGCAGTATCGTCCGAGGTTGATGATAACCTAGCGTGCGCTTAACACCACCCATACTGCGCGCATAGGCTGATTGCTCTTATTGACAAGACGATGTGGGGTGGTTGACTCGAATACAATGCTGTCGCCGGCTCCCAATACGTACGACTCGAACCCTAGTTCGACAACCAATTCACCTTCAAGAATTGCGCCAAACTCCCGACCCTCATGATGCGACATATTTTCACCCGACATTGCGCCGGGCGCATATGTGATCTCCAAAAATTCTGCGCCATTTTCCGCATGGGCTGTAAGACGTGACCAGGTTACGCCTCCCTTAAGTTCAATCATGGGCCTCGACTTCGCATGAACGATGGGCGAAGGTTGCAAGTGCCGCGGAAACTCCGCGACAGATTCGGTCACTCCTCTTACCTTTGCATCACGCATCTCGCTTGCGGTTAACCCACCCGCCTCGCTCAAGATAGGGTTCGAACTTGCAACATCTGTATCATCTTGTTCGGGGAAAAAATAATCCACAGAGACGTTCAACGCGGATGCAATACTGTATAGCGACCGCACAGAGGGAAAGACCTTTCCCGTTTCGATCTGGCTGAGCATGCTGGCACTTACATCCGCTTTCGTGGCAAGTTCGCGCAGGCTCATTTCGTGCTCCTGACGGATTGCCCGAAGTTTTTCACCGATGGCGCGCGCGTGGTAGGGGTTTATGTCATTCATTCTTGCCGATTGAGTTGTGCAGCTCGATTATATTCACTTGTAATGAACACTGCAAGCGTTATTTGTTCATTATTTCTTAAAATTTTCGGCATGTGTTCAGTATAGATTGACAAAAGCGCTCGTTTCGATATAATTTGTTCAGTAGAATTGAATTCCGCCCAGGCTAATCGGGAGCGTTTCAGTATGGCGAATCTCGGCTTTGTGGGGTTGGGTTTGATGGGCAGTCGAATAGCACGACGTTTGTTGGCGGCCGGACATCAGGTGTCCGGTCATAATCGTACACGAGCCAAGGCCAAATCTCTGATCGAGGCCGGCATGCAGTGGAAAGACACCCCTCGGGAAGTGGCGCAAGCCGCCGATATCACGTTCAGCATGGTCGCGGATACGGCGGCTTTATCGTCGGTCACAGATGGGGATGACGGAATACTGAACGGACTCTCCGCCGGGAAAATTTACGTGGACCTGAGCACGGTCAGCCCGAAACTCATCCGCGATCTCGCGGGACGTGTGACTGCCACCGGCGCCGACATGCTGGAGGCGCCCGTGTCGGGGAGCATCCCCGCCGCAGAGGGTGGAACGTTGATCATTTACGTTGGGGGAAGTGTAGAAACGCTAGAAAAAGTCCGGCCTGTTTTTGAACAAATTGGCCAAAAGATCATCCATGTGGGGACGAACGGTCAGGCAATTTCCATGAAGATCGCCATTAATCTGAATATCGCTCCGCAACTGGTGTCCCTCTTTGAAGGTGTGCTGCTCGCCGAGCGGAGTGGGATCCCGCGTGCCGAAGCGTTGGATGGATTATTGAACAGCGTCGTTGCTTCTACTGCGATGAAGTACCGAGCGCCGTTCATATTGAAGATGCCGGAGGAAGTCTGGTTCAGCGCAACGATGATGAAAAAGGACATTCAACTCGCGCTCGAACTTGGTGAGGAAACAGGCGTCTCATTGCGGTCCGCGAAACTCGTGGATGAGATGCTGGATTATGCGATCAAGAGAGGATGGGGCGATGATGACTTTGCAGTCCTGTTCAAGGTGGTGGAACAGTTGTCAGCGAGGAGTGAGGCGTAAATGTCCGCTGTGAAGACAAAGAAATCCAAAGAGGAGTCCATATCTGATATTGACCGCGAACAGTGGTTGCACATGTACGAGCAGATGTTCAAGATACGGGCATTCGAGGAGCAGGTCAACGAGTTGTATCAGGGCGCGAAGATGCCTGGGCTGGCACATTTGTATATTGGCGAGGAGGGGATCGCGGTCGGAGTCTGTGAAGCGTTGACGCGTGAAGACTACATCACCAGCACGCACCGCGGGCACGGTCATTGTCTTGCCAAAGGTGCATCCGTGGATAAGATGTTCGCTGAACTGCTCGGCAAGGACGCAGGATATTGTCACGGCAAGGGGGGCTCGATGCACATTGCCGATCAGGACACAGGAAACTTGGGAGCAAACGCGATAGTTGGCGGAAGTTCAGCCATCGCCACAGGCGCGGCGTTTGCGAGCAAACGATTGGGCAACGGTCGTGTGGCTGTGTGCTTCTTCGGTGAGGGAGCACTGGGGCAAGGATTGGTTTACGAGTCGATGAACATGGCGCAATTGTGGAAATTACCGGTCATCTATGTTTGTGAAAACAATTTGTACAACGAATACACACACCATTCTGAGTCAACCGCAGGAAGTATGAAAGCCCGCGCGGAAGCTTTTGGCTTGATGTCTGCCGAAGTAGATGGACAGAATGTGCGTGAGGTGTACGAAACCGCATTGAAACTTGTCGAACGTGCGCGCAACGGTGAGGGACCTGCATTCATGTTGTGCAACACGTATCGCTATCTTGGTCATCACGTGGGAGATATCGCTCGGGAATACTACCGCCCGAAAGAGGAGGAAATGCGGTGGCGGAGTGAACGCGATCCGCTCACAACCCTTTCGAGTTGGTTGACTGAAAACAGGCTGGCAGACGCAGGTATCTTCGAGCAGATCGAAAGCACGGTCAGCCGCGAGGTCGAAGCCGCGGTGAACTTCGCATTGAACGCTCCCTTCCCCGCTCCCGAAGAGGTGACCAATCATGTCTATGTCTAATTCTTTGAACCGCCAAGCACGCGAAGGACGCCAAGAGCCCATTTTCAAAACCTTCGCGCTCTTTGCGTTCTTAGCGGTAAAAAACTTTACTGTCACAGAGAGTAACCATGCCTGATCGCGAACTATTCTTCGGCGAAGCCATCAAAGAAGCGCTGGCGGAAGAACTGCGCCGCGACCCAACCGTGTTCATGCTTGGCGAAGACATCGCCGAAGCAGGGACAACCTTCAAAGTCCTGAACGGACTCGTCGAAGAGTTTGGCAAGGAGCGTATGTTGGACACGCCGATTTCTGAGCCAGGGTTTACAGGTCTTGCAGTCGGCGCGGCAATGACGGGGATGCGCCCCATCGTGGACATCATGTTCGGCGATTTCAGCGGGCTCATCATGGATCAAGTCGCGAATCAGGCGGCGAAGATTCACTATATGTCGGGGGGCAAACTCAAAGTCCCGATGGTGTTGCGGACGACGATGGGCGCAGGACGTCGCTCTGCCGCGCAACATTCGCAGTCACTCCACGCGTGGTATAGCCACATCCCGGGTCTCAAAGTTATTGTGCCGTCCACGCCGTATGACGCCAAAGGTTTGATGAAGAGCGCCATTCGTGACGATAACCCCGTGGTCATCCTTGAAGACAAGATGATGTACAAAACCGTCAAAGGGCACGTCCCCGAAGAGGAATACATCATCCCGATAGGTGTAGCAGATGTAAAAAAAGAAGGAAGCGACATCACGCTTGTTGCCACGAGTAGTATGGTCTACGTCGCGTTTGATGCCGCAAAGATGCTTGAAGAAGTCGGCATCAGCGCCGAGGTCGTTGACCCGCGCACGCTTGTCCCACTCGATAAAGAAACTCTCATTAATTCGGTCAAGAAAACCAGCCGCGCCATCATCATTGACGAAGGCTACGAACAATACGGCGTCACCGCCGAACTTGCCTCCGTCATCGCGGATGGCGCGTTCTATTATCTCGATGCACCAGTCAAACGTATGGGTGCGATGAACGTCCCCATCCCCTTCTCGCCCGCCCTTGAAGACCTGACCATTCCGAATGCCCAAGGCGTATTCGAGATGGCAAAGTCATTATGTAATAAATAACTCCGTTGGTCGAGTAGGCGGCGCTCGTCCGCCGTATCGAGACCAACTGGTTTCAAAAAATATTTTGTAATAAACATAGTTTTGCTTACTGGTGGTCTCGATACACCCTTCGCAACGAGCGCTCAGGGCTACTCGACCACCAATCAAAAATCGTCAATCGCAAATCGGAGGAGCCATGCCCATCAAGACATTCGGAACCATGGGAGTTGACTGGGAAGAGCGCGTTCACTTTGACCGCTTGCGCGAGGATCGTCTCGCCCGCATCAAGGCACTGCTGAAAGAATCAGAGATCGGCGCGTTGCTCTGCTTCGATATGAACAACATCCGCTACATCACCAACACGACGATTGGTACATGGGCGATTGACAAACTCGGTCGCTTCTGCCTCCTCCCGCAGAACGACGAACCCATCAACTGGGACTTTGGCATTGCCGCCAAACATCATCAGATGTATTGCTCATGGTTCAAAGAGGGACATTCCCGTGCAGGCATCTCCACCCTGCGCGGCGCCATGCCGCCCGGCGCACATCGCGCCGAGGATGTAGCCCGCAAGATCCGCATCGAACTCGAAGAGCGCGGACTTCATAAAGAGCCGCTTGGCATAGACGTGGTTGAACCTCCCGTCCTCTTCGCCCTTCAAAAAGAAGGCATCACCGTTGTGGATGGGCAACAACTCATGCAGGATGCGCGTGTCATCAAAACGCAGGATGAGATCACTCTGCTTTCGATGGCTTGCACCATGGTGGATGCCGCCTATGACGAACTTTACCGTTTTATGAAACCCGGCATTCGTGAAAATGAATGTGTTGGTTTGGTCAATAACGTCCTGTACAGCCTTGGCTCAGAGCATGTCGAAGGTGTCAATGCCATTTCAGGCGAACGGTGCAGCCCACACCCGCACATTTTCAGCGACCGCGTGTTGCGCCCCGGGGACCTTGCCTTTTTCGACATCCTGCATAGTTACATGGGCTATCGCACTTGTTACTATCGCACGCTTGCCGTTGGTTCCGCCTCACAATCTCAAGTGGATGCGTACAAACGTTGCCGCTACTACCTCGATGCCGCCATTGACGCGATCAAACCCGGCGTCACGACTGCGGATGTCGTCAAGTTATGGCCCAAAGCGGAAGAGTTCGGCGTGGCGAATGAAGAACTCGCCTTTGCGCTTCAATACGGACATGGTGTCGGTCTCGCCATTTGGGAGAAGCCCGTCTTCAGCCGCCTCGTTTCGTTCGAGAGTCCCGAAGAAATCAAAGAAGGCATGGTCTTTGCCCTCGAAACCTACTGGCCCGCCTCCGATGGCTGGTCAGCCGCCCGCATCGAGGAGCAACTTGTCGTCACGAAAGACGGATGCGAAGTCATCACACGCTTCCCCGCCGAGCAGCTCATGGTCGTCGGCAAAAAATATTACACCGCCACAGGTCCGCTTTCAGAAACACGCGAAACCCAGTCGCACAAAAACCTCGATTACACCGGCGTGGATTACGGAGGCGCAGGTTTGCCCGAGGCGTCCGAGTTAGCTGGCTCAGATGGTCGGAACAAAAACAAAGTGAAGAGCAAGTAATGGATAGCTCACGAGGTTTTGCTTGTGGCTAAAGATGTCATCATGCCTGCACTCGGTATGGCGCAGGAAACAGGCACGCTCATTCAATGGCTCAAGGCCGCGGGTGATTCGGTCACCAAGGGCGAGCCGTTGATGGAGATCGAGACCGACAAAGCGACAGTCGAGATCGAAGCGCCTGCATCTGGAACCTTGTCGAGCATCACCGCTCAGGCTGGGGATGTGATCCCTGTCGGTCAGCGGATCGCGTTGATTCTTGCGCCGGGCGAGACAGCGCTTAGCGCATCACTTCCACAAGCGACTCAACCCGCCAACACGCTTCAACCTCAGCCGACGCCTGTTTCGCCCCAACCGGCATTTGCATCCGTCAAACCTGTCACTGCCACTCCCGTCGCCGCGCGGCTCGCCGCTGAACACAGGCTCGACATTACCAAAATCAAACCCGACGGCGGACAGATCCGCAAAGAAGACGTGCTCGCCTACCTCGACACTCAAAACAAACCGATTGCTATCACGCGAGTCTTGGCATCGCCCAAAGCGCGAAGACTTGCGCAAGAACGCGGCGTTGACCTCAAATCCGTTTCAGGCAGTGGACCCGATGGCGCCGTGCTTGCGAACGATGTGTTGACTTTCCGGGGTACCCATCCTGCATCTGAAAGCCTGACCGTCTCCCGCATGTGGCGCGTCATGGCAGACCGCCTGACACAGGCATGGACGACCATCCCTCACTTCTATTTGATTCGCGAGGTCAGCGCCTCCCGCTTGATCGCATGGCGCGAAAAAGCCCAAAAAGAGTCCGCCGAAAAGATCACCTATACCGATCTGCTTGTGAGATTAACTGCCGCGGCATTGCGGAGATATCCACGCTTGAACGCCTCATGGATGAACGACACCATCTCCCTCAATACAGAGATCAATATCGGTCTCGCCGTTGCCGTGGCCGATGGATTGCTCGTCCCTGTCATTCACCGCGCCGATGAATTGAATCTTTCTGAATTGGCATTGCGCCGCAGTGGTATTGTCGCGCAGGCAAAGGCTGGCAAACTCTCGCTCGATGATTTGAGCGGAGGCACGTTCACCATCAGCAACCTCGGCATGTACGGCGTAGATGCATTTAACGCAATCGTCAACCCACCCCAAGCCGCCATCCTCGCCGTCAGCCGCATCGCCGACCGCGTAGTGCCCGTCAACGGACAGCCTGCCGTCCAGCCGATGATGACGTTGAGTTTGTCCTGTGACCACCGCGTTGTAGACGGTGCTCGCGGCGCAGAATTTTTACAAGCCCTTGCTGATCTTATTGAAGAACCTTTGCAATTATTGAATTGACAAGGAGACCTGATGCCATCAAGACATATCGTCCGCACCGCCGACCAGGAAGACTTCAAAATACCCAAACCTTTTGAAAAAATCAGCAAGAGTTTTCGCCGCTGGTGCATTGTGGATGGGCCGAATGGTTCTGTCCATCAGGAGTTCAGCATCTGCGAACTTGATGCTGGTGGAACGGTTGGCGCGCACGTCCATACGTTTGAGGAACAAATTTATCTTCTTGAAGGCGAACTGATCTGTGAAACGGGCGATGATACATACTCGCTTGAACCAGGCGATTACGGCGTGATCCACGTTTCTGCCCCGCACTCGTATCGCAATGATAGTATGGCTCGCGTCCGCTGGGCGGAAATGCTTGCGCCGCAGCCGCGTCTCGATGGAGATGGCGACATTTATTCCGTAGCCGCCCTCCCGAAGGTAGAGCCGATCAAGGTTGATGCACGCGATCCGCGCACGCGTTCGTTCGGTCACATCTCACCTGAAAATATGGAAGCGGGCATGCAAACCCAGGACAAGCTTGCGCTTTCCGCGAGCATGCGCACAGCACTTCTCGTGTACAGCGGCATCACGGTCAAGATGATGGTGGATAGCGACCTCGGCGCACAACTGGCGACCATGTTCATGGTCCAGTATGAACCGGCGGGTGTGGCTGGCGCGCACGATCATCCGCTAGAAGAGACTTATTTGATTTTGGAGGGCGAAGTGTATGGCTGGTTCGACGGCGTGAAATATCACCTCAAGCCCGGTGACTGTGCCTGGGCGGGGGTGGGCTGTATTCATGAGTTCAAGAACGCAACAGACGGAATTGTGCGCTGGCTGGAGACTCAGGCGCCCCAGCCACCGCGCCGCCACTCATATCGCTTCCGCCGCGATTGGAAGTATCTCGAAGAGAAGTTAGAGAAAGGAGATCACCACCATGGCTAATAATGGGACAGTCGTCATTGCTGGCGCAACCAACTCATTGGGCAAAGCGCTTGCCAGGCATTATGTGGATAAGGGGCACCGCGTTGTAGTCAGCAGTCGTCAAATGGATCGCGCCGAGGCGCTTGCCAAGGAACTGGGCGGCGATTGTGTGCCCGTTGCCTTTGATATGGCGGAACCCCATAGCATTGCTCCCGCCCTAACTGAAGTTGACGATGTCTTACGCATCGTGCTGATGGGGTTGTATCGTGACGAGAACAAGGTTCGTGAGTACAACATTGACGAAGCAATAAAACTTGCCACACTGAAACTTGTCGGTTACGCCGAAGTGATCCATGTCCTCCACTCGAAAATGCGCGAGAACGGGTCCATTCTGGTCTTCGGCGGGTTGGCAAAGAATCAGCCGTATCCCGGTTCCACGACCATCACATCGGTTAACGGCGCGATGGCCACTTTGATTAATTCGCTGGCGGTCGAGTTATCGCCGATTCGGGCGAACGCCATCCATCCCGGGCAGGTCGGTGATTCGCCGGTATGGGCGGCAAAGCCGAAAGAAGTCATTGATAACTTAAAGTCCCGCACCGCGATGGGGCGCTTGGTGACAGTTGCGGAAGTGACCGATGCCGCTGTATTTTTGCTCGAGAACGGCGGCGTGAACGGCGTCAACCTGCATGTGGATGGCGGAAGGATGATGAAGTAGTCGAGGCTAATATGCACTTCGTTTCCAAGATCGAACCAGCCGCCGCGCACACCCCGAAACTGTACGAAAAGCATAGTTCCGGCTTTCGGCGCGCAGCATACGTGGATCGCGCGATGGGTTCAGTGCACATGGGAGCGGGCATTTGTTACCTCGATGCGCAAGGCTTAATTCAGCCTCATCTACATTCCTTCGAGGAAAGCATCTATGTGTTGGACGGTGAACTCATCGTGCAGATCGGCGACCAAGCCTATTCGCTCAGTCCCGGTCACTTTGGGTTGATCGGTACGGGCGTCAAACATGCCTTTCGCAAAGCCGGCGATACACCGGCACGCTGGCTGGAGATGCAATCGCCCCAGCCGCGTCCAACTCACTACGGGCGCGACACGTTCTTCGTCGCGGGGGATGCGCCAACACATGGAACGCCGCCCGACTCTTCCTCACCCATGCTCGGTCACTTCGACGAGTCGCAGTTGCCTCACCCCGGCGGACCCTCCCAAATGGAAGGCTTCAACCCGACGACCGGCGTCGCCATCAAAATGTTCGTGGATCGCTCTTTCGGCGCAGTCCACCAATCGTTGTTCCTCATTCAGTATATGCCCGGCGCGAAGATCGATCCGCACGACCACACATTCGAGGAATCCTATTTCATCGTAAGCGGGCGCGTGAAGGCAACCGCCGACAGCGAAACGTACGACCTCGGCGCGGGCGATGTCATCTGGACCGGCGTCGGTTGCATCCACAGCTTCGAGAACGTCGGCAATGAGCCTGTGCGCTGGATCGAGACTCAAGCGCCGTTGCCGCCAGCGAAGGAAGTCTTCCGCTTCGAAAGGGATTGGGCGCAATACGCCTCCTGACAAATCCGATGGCAGAGAAACGAACCCTACTCAAGAACGGCATCGTCCTCACGCTCGACAAGAAGGTCGGCAACTTCCATCAGGCGGATGTGCTGATCGACGGGACGAAGATCGCGGCGGTCGGTCCGAACCTCGACGCGGAAGGCGCGGAAGTGATCGACGCGTCGGAGACGATCGTGATGCCGGGGTTCATTGATACGCATCGCCACGTCTGGGAGGGAATCCTCCGGAACATAGGAACAGATGTCCCCTTGGAGGGCGAGGCGAGTTACCTGTCGTTCATCCTCAACACACTGGCGCCGGTGTATCGTCCCGAAGATGCGTATATCGGTAACCTCGTCGGGTTGTACGGCGCGATCGACGCAGGCATTACAACCATCCTCGATTGGTCGCACATCCAGGCGACTCGCGAACATGCAGACGCGGTCATCAAGGCGTTGCAAGAATCAGGTATGCGCGCGGTATTCGCTTATGGCTACCCGTGGTGGAAATCTGCCGATGAAAAACAGGATGATTGGATTCGTGAAATTGCCAAACAATATTTTTCATCGAAAGGTCAATTGCTTACATTTGCCATTGCCCCGCCGGGACCGGAGTTCACTCCGTTCGAAACGGCGAAAGCACAATGGGAACTGGCGCGTGAACTAAATGCGCGCATCACCGTGCATGTGGGCGTGGGGACGGCAGGCAAACAGGGCAAATTGGCGGAGATGGGCAGGGCAAAACTGCTTAGGGATGACACGACCTACATTCATTGCACCACGCTGAGCGATGACGAGATCAAAATGATCGTGGATACCGGTGGCACGGTTTCGTTGGCGTCTCCCGTTGAAATGGTGATGGGACATGGCATGCCGCCGATTCAGAGATTTTTAGATCGCGGTCTGCGCCCCAGTTTGAGCATCGATGTGGAGACCAACGTGCCAAACGATATGTTCACGCAGATGCGCTCGGTACATTCGTTGCAAAAGACCATGATCTTCGACAAGAAACTTGCGGGCAAGGGCGGCTTGCCGTCTTTTCTGAACTCCCGCGATGTCATCGAGTTCGCCACCATCGAAGGCGCACGCGCAAACGGCATGCTTCACAAGATGGGCACGCTCACGCCGGGCAAGGAAGCGGACCTCATCATGCTGAAGACAGACCGCCCGAACATCCTGCCGGTCAACGACCCCATCGGCGCGGTAGTGTGGGGCATGGATACGAGCAACGTGGATTCAGTCTTCGTGGCAGGAAAGCCACTCAAGCGCAACGGCAAATTGCTGAACGTGGATCTAGACGAGCTCCGCAGGAAGGCGTACGAATCCCGCGATTATGTCGTGTCCCGGTCCGGATTCAAACTGCCCGAAATTTAGGATTAGCCAAAATGAAAAAACAAAATCCGTTTTTGACCTCCATTGTCATCTCATCCCGTTATCTTTCGGTGTGGATCGCTCTGGGCTTGCTGTTTGTGACAGCGCATTTGATCGCGCCGGGAAGCCTGACACGCACATCCTTTTCTGCGGTTCTACCGCTGACCTCCTTTCTGGCTCTCGCCGCATTGGGGCAGATGCTGGTGGTGATGACCGGCGGGATTGATTTATCCACCCCGGGCGTGATGACGCTTGCCGCAATCATGGTTGTGGGTATCTCCGGCAACACGGATGAGAGGTTGCCCTTCGCATTGGTGTCAGCGCTGGGCGTCTCGCTCGTGATCGGTCTTATCTCCGGCGTTTTGGTCGGTGTATTGAAATTGAATCCGCTGATCGTGACGCTGGCAATGGGTCAGATCGTCTACGGTGCTACGCTGGCGTATGCCGATGCTGTGCCGAACGAAGCTTCAGTTCCGCCGAGGTTTGCGGAGTGGATCAACGCCCCCTTACTCGGTCTAAGCAACGTTGAGTGGACCGCCATTGCCGCCTCGCTTCTTTTGGTGCTGATGTTTCGGTACGCCGAGTTTGGTCGCAAGTTCCAATCTGTGGGGGCAAACCCGCATGCGGCATGGATATTGGGACTGCGAGTCAATGTGTATGTCATCCTTGCCTACATGACCGCCTGCCTGCTCTACGGATTGAATGGCATCCTGCTGGCTGGATTTCTGCGAAGTCCGAGCCTCGTGATAGGCGTGCCATATTTATTGGGCCCGATTGCCGCGGTGGTTATTGGCGGGGCTTCACTCACTGGAGGGCTGGCAAATGCCATTTCCACCTGGGCGGCGGCATTCTTCCTCACCTTGTTGAATCAAATGCTCCGCGTGTTGGGGCTTCCGACCGCCCTGCAATTTGCTGTCTTCGGCATAGCGATCATCGGCGGCATGGTGATTTCAGGAGATCGAATCGTCACGCTGATCGAAAATTCGCTCATGGGTCTTTCGAGATTTAGAGTCAGAGATGCTGAAGGAACGAAAGGAGGCGCCGAGGCTTCGTGAGCGAAATCCAGTTCACAGCCGATATCCCGATACCCTCATAGACTAGATTTATCTCTATCAACCAACCATAAAGGAGAAGATAATGAAACGTTTATTTGTGCTTAATCTGTTGATCGTAATGGCGCTGGCACTTGCCGCATGTGCGCCGGCAGCAACGGAAGCGCCAGCCACCGAAGCGCCAGCCGCGGAATTGGGTCCCGGCATTGACGGCGCAGACGAGTACGGCGAACGCTATGACGCCGATCCCGCGGTGCTCACTCAGTCCGTCGGCACACCGGATGGGGTACCGCAGATTGCACTTGCCGCGCTCTATCGCGCGGGGTTGCCGGTCAGCCAGGAAATGCAAGACCTTGCGGTGAAATGCTGGAAGGATAAAATTTGCGAGACCGGCACTGGCGGTCCGATCACGATTGCCCTAGCGGACGGCTTCGGTGAAAACTTCTGGCGGCAGATGACCCACATGGAATTCATACTGCAGGCGCTCACCTACCCTGAGATCGGCAAGATCATCTACGTTACTGCCTTCATGTATTCCACTGGCGACGCCGCCCGCTCGATCGCCGATTTCAAAAGCCTCGTTGCGCAAGGAGTGGACATTATTGTGTTCTTCCCCGATGCCGGGGATGCACTCCTGCCGGCTGTGCGTGAAGCGACCGAGCAGGGCATTGTCGCGGTTACACACTCGTACGGCGCGATTGGCGAACCCGGCAAGGACTATGCGAGCTTTGTAGCTGAAGATGTCTGTCTGTTGGGTCAACTCTTTGCCGAAACATTGAATGAGGAAGTTGGAAGCGGCAAGGTCGCTTTCCTCGGAGGAACGCCGGGTAATGCGCTTTCTGCCTACTGGCAATCTTGCGAAGAACCTGTGCTTAGCTCAGACTTGGAATTGGTCGGCCGCGCCGACACTAGTTGGACGCGCGAAGGCACCCTGCAGGCCGTCTCCGGCTTTATCAGCGCTCACCCGGATATCAAGGGTTATAGTTACGAAGCCGCCGATTCGTTCATGGGCGGCGTCCGCGCGTACGAGCAGGCAGGTTTACCACTGGATATCACTGTGACGCTTCGCACCGACGAGATGAGCCTGTTCTGCGAATGGGAGAAGATCAACAACCCGAACTTCAAGGTCTTCTACGCGTCGGGCGGCAACTACCAATCCCGCATTGCTCTCACCGCAGCGATGATGAAACTCAAAGGCTACGAACTCCCCGCCAATGGCATCATCATTCCCACTGTTATGCGTGAGTTGACCAAGGGCACCTGCAACCCCGATGTGCCTCAAGAAGGCTCGACCTCGTCGCTGATCCCGATCCCGATCTTCCAGGCGATGGGCAAGTAAGTCCACACACAAATTCCGATGAAAGCGTAGATAATGCCAAACGAGAATCGTTCATTGGTGCTTGAGCTTCAAAGCCTCTCGAAACAATACGGCACGGTGCAAGCCTTGTCCGGCGTGACTCTTGATTGTTATGCCGGCGAGATTCACGCTGTAGTTGGCGAGAATGGCTCGGGCAAGTCCACGCTTCTCGGAATTGCCAGCGGATTTGTGGAACCCGATCAAGGAGTGATCCTGATCGGTGGGAAACGACTCCGTAAAGATTCCCCAGCCGAGGCGCTCCGCCTCGGCTTGGGGATGGCATATCAAGATAACTCGCAAGTCCTTCCAATGATGGTAAGGGAGAATTTGTTCCTTGCGGCGCCGCGGAAACTCCGCCCGCCGTATTGGAGGATGAAAAAGTGGGCAACCGACACACTCGCAGAGTTCGGATTGGATTTATTCCCCGACGCGCCGACGATGTATCTCACAATGGCGCAACGCCAATTATTCGAAGTGGTCAAAGCCTTGATGGGCGACCCGAAAGTTCTTCTGCTCGACGAACCGACGACCGCCCTCGGTCCGGATGAAGTGGATTTGTTGCATCGCATGATTCGTTCGCGCGCTGAACGCGGCGTGGGCATCGTCTATGTCAGCCATCGCTTGCCGGAAGTCCTCACGATTGCCAACCGTATTACCATATTGCGCGATGGGAAGAGTCAGGGAACATACAATGCTTCCGAGATGTCCGAACAGGACTTGGTCTCGCTAATGATCGGACGCCCGTTTCAATCGGCTTTTCCGCCCGTCAAAGACGGTGTTTCGGAGCTGGAAAGCGTTTTGATGATCACAGGGTTTCAGGGTCCGCTGTTCGGGCCCATCAACCTGACCGTGCGAAGAGGCGAAGTGGTCGGGCTGGCAGGCGCGGAGGGCAACGGGCAGGGTGAATTCTTCAAGTGCCTGTCGGGACAAATTCCTCCCAAAGCAGGCTTGGTGTTGTGCAATGGCAGAGAGTTGACATTGATCTCACCTGCCGACGCAGTGAACGCGGGTATCCTCCTGCTCGCAGGAGACCGCAAGCACGACGCCTTGTTCCCGGTGCTAGGCGTGCGAAACAATGCGACAATTCAAGTGCTGGACAAATTCAGCAGTCTTGGGTTGGTCAATCGAAACCATGAATGGAAGACAGTAACAGACTTGGTGGGCCGACTCAAAGTGCGGACACCCTCGCTGGAACAACCGGTTCAATTCCTCTCTGGTGGAAATCAGCAAAAGGTATCGCTGACCCGGCCGCACCTGCGCGAGACCGTCAATGTAATTTTGGCGTACGAACCGACGCAGGGTGTTGACGCGGGAGCACGCCTCGATATTTACGAAGCGTTGCGCGCAAAGGCAAACGAGGGCGCGGCGGTGATCGTCAAGTCCAGTGATCCCATTGAGCTTTCCGGTTTATGCGACCGCGTGGTGGTCATGTCGCGCGGACAGATCATTGACGAAATCCAGCGCGTGGATCTAAGTGAAAAACGGATCGTCGAATCGATTGTCGGCGGCGTGGGGTTTGGGTTGAAAAAGGGGCGTCCGCGGCCCACAGGTCCGCGCGCCGCCACTAACCTCGATAAAGACAGAGGAGATTAACCATGCTGGAACTACTCGACCTTGCCCGCCGAAAATTCAAGAATGCCATTCGCGACATCCGCAATGGCAGTATGCTATGGCAGAAAATCAAGCACTTCTTCAGGGTCAGGGCATGGACCTCGGTTGCTTTGCAAATCGTTCTAATTCTGTTCGTTGGCAATTACACGGCTTCACGCTCTCCTGCCTTCCTGTCCGATTTCAATTTGGAGAGCTTATTACTTGCGACCATTCCACTTGCGCTGGTGACGATGGCGCAGATGAACGCCCTGGTCGCGGGCTATCTTGATATCTCGGTCGGCTCGATCATGACCATGGGGTTGATCATTGCATCGTTTATCATCACACAAGATGCCTCTCCTAATGCAGTCCTGCTCGGCTCGCTGGCTATGCTTAGTATGGGCATTCTTGTCGGTCTCTTCAATGCCACGCTGGTGCGCTGGGTAAAACTGCCCGCCATTATTGCAACATTGGCTACCCTGAGCATCCTGGATGGAATCGCCCTTTCGCTTCGTCCCATCGCCGCGGGATTGATCAGTTTCGATTTTTTGGATTCAATCACTACGAGTATTGGATTCATTCCTGTTGCTTTTATCGTCATGCTCATCGGCGCGGCGCTTTGGGATATTTGGCTGTATGCCACCCCCGGCGGACTCACCCTACGCGCGGTCGGTTATGACGCCCAAGCCGCGCGGCGCATCGGCGCGGCGACCACGCGGATTCGCGTCGGCGCGTTCGTGCTTGCGGGCTTCATGGCGGCGGTGGCTTCGTTTTTCCTTGCCGCTCAGGTCGGAGTCGGCGACCCGCGTGCTGGGAGTAGTTATGCGTTGTCCAGTATCGCCGCGGCGGTGTTGGGCGGCTCAAGTCTGATGGGCGGTCGGGGCACGTTCATCGGTGCGATCGTTTCGGCTTTGTTCCTCACGCTCATCATCAATATTCTTCCGCTACTCGGCTTGAGCAACGTTGTAGGCTTGATCGCCGTCGGTGTGTTGTTATTGCTTGGTTTGGCTTTTTATCAGATCAACGATCTCAAAGAGCTGATCAAACTCAATTACAAGCGCGTTCAAAGGCTCGTGCGAGGTTCACGCTTGAGTCAACTCCGTGACCTTCCCAAAGTTTATGTTGGCGATGCAACATCGCTGCCGCAGCCGAAGAAACAGATTTTGCTCAAAGGCGGAACAGTGTTGACGATGGACCCTTCATTGGGAAATTTTCGAAATGCGGATGTCTTGATCGAGGGCACGAAAATCGCAAGCGTCGGACCGAATTTACCTGTCAACGGCGCGGAAGTGATAGACTCCTCGAACATGATCGTCATGCCCGGGTTCGTGGACACGCATCGTCACATCTGGGAGGGCTTGCTGCGGAATGTGGGAGCAGACACCCCGTTGGAAGGACGCGAGGGTTACATCCGTTTTGTGCTGGGAAAGTTCGCCCCATCCTTCCGACCACAGGATGCCTATATCGGGAATTTGGTCAGCGCCCTCGGCGCGTTAGATGCAGGTATTACAACATTGCTCGATTGGTCGCACATTCAAGGTTCGCCGGAACATACGGACGCGGTCATCAAAGCGTTGCAAGATTCGGGGATGCGCGCGGTATTTGCGTATGGCTTCCCGTGGTGGGGCGACTGGAACGATCGCCAGCCAAGTTGGTTTGTGCGCGCCGCAAAGGAATACTTCTCTTCGAGAGATCAATTGCTGACCTACGCGCTCGCCGCGCCGGGACCCGAGTTCGTAGACTTCGAGATTGCCCGCGACCATTGGAAGTTGGCGCGAGAAGTGGACGCACGGATCACAACACATGTTGGCGTTGGTTCATATGGCATGGAAGGCAAGGTGCAGGAAATGGGCGAAGCAGGTTTGTTGCGTGATGACACCACCTACATTCACTGCACAACGCTGAATCAGACGGAGATTCAAATGATCGTGGATACGGGCGGGACGGTTTCGCTGGCGGCGCCCGTGGAAATGATGATGGGGCACGGCATGCCACCCATTCAAAAATTTCTCGACCGCGGCTTGAAACCGAGTCTGAGCGTGGATGTGGAAACCAATGTGCCGGGCGATATGTTCACGCAGATGCGCTCGGTGATGGCGCTGCAACGCGCGATGTCGTTCGAACGGCAGCTGGCGGGCGATACCTCGGTTCCGGAACGAATCGCTTCACGAGATGTGCTGGAGTATGCCACCATCGAAGGCGCGCGAGCCAACGGTCTTGCCTATAAGACGGGCTCGCTCACGCCGGGCAAGGATGCCGACGTTATCATGCTCCGCACTGACAAGCCGAACGTGTTCCCGGTCAATGACCCCATCGGCGCGGTGGTCTGGAGCATGGATACCAGCAATGTCGATTCGGTGTTCGTCGCCGGAAAGCCCATGAAACGCAACGGTGAGTTATTGCACGTGGATTGGAACGCGGTTAAGAAAGCGGTAAACGAATCGCGCGATCATGTGATGAGGAAGTCCGGATTCAAACTTCGGGAAATCTAATCCTCGTTTTACTCCCCCACTTCCTCCGCTCGGCTTGCCGAATAGACTTCAAATTCTCCGAGCGGATCATTGTCAATAAACCGATATAAGCTTCTCGCTACGCCCGCGCTGGCGATGAAGTTAGCTATGGTGTTGGAAAGTGAGCAGGCCCGCGGTTCACCGGTCGTTTCTCACTCCAAATGGCGATTGATGGTATAACCTTATTGTGTCGAGACCCTTAATAGAGAATGAATCCCAATCTTCTAAATACAAAGTTGCACACATCTCGAAACCATCATAAGGACTATCGTTTACCTAATGACCATCGAACGCGATTTTCAAGGACCCAATCTCGGGTACATTCTGGAACTTTATGAGCGATTCCGGGATGATCCTGATTCAGTGGATGATGACGCCCGCAGACTGTTCAAATCCTGGAAGCCATCCATTCCAACCGGGCAGACGCATCTCCCCACTCCCGACCTGATCGCCCTTTCCAAAGCCGCAGACCTCGCCCAGGCGATTCGGTCACGCGGCTATCTTGCCGCATCGTTGGATCCGTTGGGCAGTGAACCTGTATCCGACCCGACGTTGACCCTCGAATTCCACCACCTGACCACCAACGACCTGCATCGCATTCCAGCCGCAGTGATCGGTTTCGAGGGGGACGGAACCGCCGAAGAAGCCATCGAAACCCTGCGCGGCATTTACTGTTCCAGCATCGGCTATGATTACGATCACATCCGCATTCCGGAGGAACGCAACTGGCTGTATCAAACCGCGGAAAGCGGAAAGTTCCGCGAATCGTACGACGGCGTGAACCTGCTTGAACGGCTTTCACAAGTGGAAGCCTTCGAAATGTTCCTGCACCGTCTATACCCGGGCAAGACACGCTTTTCCGTAGAAGGCCTGGACATGCTCATCCCCATACTCGATGAGATCGTGGGCGCGGCAGAGCGTGAAAAAATAGGAATGATCCTCATCGGTATGGCGCACCGCGGGCGTTTGAATGTGCTGGTACATGTGCTTCAAAAACCGTATTCGCAAATCCTGGCTGAGTTCAATGATCCTCAAAACCGCGCCACCACCTGGGACGAACTCGGCTGGACTGGCGATGTGAAGTACCACATGGGCGCGTACAAGTCGCCCAAGGAAGGCGAACAAGCTGACTTGATCATTCGTCTGCCGCCCAACCCCAGTCATCTCGAACTGATCGACCCATTTATCCTCGGCATGGCGCGTGCCGCGAACGAGGATGCGAGCAGCCACGGCGCGCCCACGATGCATCCGAACGCGTCCATGCCGGTGTTGATCCATGGCGACGCTTCCTTCGTGGGACAGGGGATCGTGGCGGAGACGTTGAACCTCTCACGCCTGAAGGGCTACTCGACCAGCGGGACGCTACACATCATTGCCAACAATCAACTTGGTTTTACTGCGATAGACGAGGAGTCGCGCAGCAGCCTGCATGCCAGCGACCCGGCGAAAGGCTATGAGATTCCGATCTTACACGTCAACGCAGACGACCCACAAGCCTGCATCGAAGCCGCCCGCACAGCATACGCCTACCGTCAGAAATTCCACAAGGATTTCGTCGTCAACCTGATCGGGTATCGACGCTATGGGCACAACGAGGGGGATGAACCGCGCTTTACCCAGCCGTTGATGTATCGCAAGATCGATGAGCATCCCACTGTGAGACAGATCCTCGCAACCAGATTGGAAGCGGACGGCAATCTGAGATCTGCCCAGGCAGAGGAGATCTTGAAGGGATACTTGGATAAGCTTCAGGAGATCAATGATGGACTCGACGAGGAGGGCGCGCTTGAGGAACCCTTGCCCAAGCGGCCTCCTGGTGGAGCCGCCCAAAGAGTGAAGACATCGGTCACGTTGAAACAGCTCAAAGATTGGAATGAAGCGCTCCTCGAGTTTCCGCAGGACTTTAACCTAAATCCCAAGTTGAAAAAGTCCATTGATCGGAGGAGTAAACTTCTCGAAGATTCCTCTAGCACAGTGGACTGGGCAAGCGCAGAAGAACTCGCCTTCGCCTCAATCCTTTCGGAAGGCATCCCCATTCGCCTGACCGGTGAAGACAGCGAACGCGGCACGTTCAGCCAGCGGCACGCGGTCTTTCACGATGTAAAAACGGGAAAGAGGCATATTCCATTACGCTCTTTCAGGCATGCAACCGCTTCGTTCGATGTGCTGAACAGTCCGTTGAGTGAGATGGCGGCAGTGGGATTCGAAGTGGGATACAACGTTCAAGCTCCGGGTAGGCTGGTGCTGTGGGAGGCGCAATACGGCGACTTCGTCAACAATTCGCAGACCGTGATTGATGAGTTTTTGCTTTCGGGGCGCGCCAAATGGGGGCTTACGCCTTCCCTCGTGATGCTCCTGCCCCACGGCAATGAAGGTATGGGTCCGGATCATTCGAGCGCGCGCATCGAACGGTTCCTTGAACTTGCCGCCGAAACCAATGTACGCATCACCTACCCCTCTACGGCGGCGCAATATTTTCATTTACTGAGACGACAAGCCCTGTTGCTGGAAACCGATCCCCTGCCCCTGATCGTGTTCACGCCGAAGGGCTTGCTGCGTCATCCATTGGTGGCTTCGCCCGCCAAACACCTGATGGACGGCAGATGGCAGGCCGTGATCGACGACCCCGAAGTTCCCGCACGACGGACGGATGTTGATAATCTCGTGCTGTGCAGCGGGCGCGTATACGTGGACCTGATCACCAGCGATCTACGGCAAAAAAACACCGATGATGCCATCGTACGTGTGGAACAGTTGTATCCGTTCCCAAAGGCAGCGCTCGAAATGATTCTCGATGCGTACCCGAACATCAAGCGTTTGATCTGGGTACAGGAGGAACCGATGAACATGGGGGCATGGAATTTTGTCCGTCCGCGCCTCCGTCTACTGACCGATGACCGTCTGCCTGTCCATTACGTGGGGCGCCCTGCAAGTTCAAGTCCTGCAGAGGGCTCGTCCACACTGTTTCATATCAACCAGCGGGAGTTGATCGAGCAGGCATTTGCATTCGAAAAACAGACACGTACTCGCAGTGTGGTCAAGGAGAGAGGATAATATGACAGTCGAAGTGATTGTCCCTGAAATGGGCGAATCGGTGCTTGAAGCCACGGTTAGTGTATGGCTTAAAAAGGAAGGGGAATTTGTCAATGCCGGAGATTTGTTGGTCGAATTGGAGACCGACAAGGTCAACCTTGAGGTCGGAGCAAAGAGTGCCGGGAGTCTGACAAAGATTAAGGTAAAGGAAGGCGAGGATGTGAAAGTGGGGGATGTGCTAGCCTTAATCGACGATACGGTACGGCAACCAGATGATGACGCCCCGCAGGACAAATCTCAAAAGCCGGAGAAGGGGAACGGCAAGGATAACGGACAAAACGAGGCTGAAGCGCGCAGTGCATCCGCGCCGCAGGCAACGCCCGTCGCTTCGAGGCTGGCCAAGGAAAAAGGCGTGAACGTAAGTGAGGTCAAAGGCACGGGAAGCGATGGACGCATCACCCGCGCCGACGTGGAACAATACCTTGAAACAAAGGAAAAAGCCGCGGAGACGGAGAAGCCATCTCCTGCAAGGAAAGAGGCTGACGTATCTGAACCTCGCGAATCCTCCCCCGCTCGCCGGGAGGAACGCATCCGCATGACGCGCCGGCGTCGCACCATCGCCCAGCGCTTGTTGGAGGCTCAGCGATCCACCGCCATGCTGACCACGTTCAACGAGGTGGATATGAGCGCGGTGATGGAGATGCGCAAACGCCGCAACGAGGAATTCCAGAAGCAGCACGGCATCAAATTGGGGTTCATGTCATTTTTCGTGAAGGCATCCATCGGCACATTGAAGGCGTTCCCACAGGTGAATGCGGAGATTGATGGCGACGAGATCGTGTTGAAACATTATTACGACATCGGCATCGCGATCGGCGACGAGGACGGGCTGGTCGTCCCTGTTCTGCGCGATGCGGATCGGTTGAGCTTTGCCGGGATCGAACAACAGATCAAGGACTATGTCGCGAAGACAGGGGAGGGAAAACTTTCGATCGAAGACCTGCGCGGTGGGACATTCACCATCACCAATGGAGGCGTGTTCGGTTCGTTATTGAGTACGCCGATCCTGAACCCGCCTCAGGTGGGTATCCTCGGTCTGCACAAGATCGAGGAACGGCCGATTGCCGTGAATGGCGAAGTGATGATCCGCCCAATGATGTATGTGGCGCTCAGCTACGACCATCGCATGGTGGATGGACGCGAGGCAGTGCAGTTCCTGGTCAAGATCAAGCAGTTGATCGAAGATCCTGAAGCGTTGTTACTGGAAGGCTGAGCACACAGGTTTCATGGACCCAAAAAGGGTGTAAAGGATATATCCTTTACGCGTACGGTTGTTTATTCAGGAGCGTATTCGGATTATTCGCTGTCGTCCCACTTCCTCCACTCGGCATGCCAAATGGACCTCAAATCCCCCGAGCGGATCATCGTCAGCAGGTCAGGGCGGGATTTTCGTGAATAGACTTTATACAGTGCGTCTTTTGAGGATGACACTTTTGCATCGAAGTCAACCAGATTTTCGACGAGCGTGATCAGTTCGAGGCGGTCCACGATGCGGAAACTTTTCGAGAGTTCGAAGGCGATCAAATCCGCGTGACCAGCGTACAACCAGCCCTTATCGTCCACGCGAACGCCGTGTAGCTCAATCCACAAATACTCATCCTGCGTCTCTTTGTCTTCACGGGCAACGCGCTTTCGGCTTTTCACGTCCACGCGGAAGGTCTTGTCGTCGCGTTCCATCACGTAGTCGAAATGTTCGTCCTTGTTGCTATGCCCGCTGGATGCGCTGATTTTGAAACCCTGTTTGACCGCCAACCGCGCGAATTGATCCTCCGCGTTCTGACCAAGTTCGAGCGAATCTTTCTTGTCGTAGCGGTTTCGGGAGTTTTTGGTAAACATCTTGTTTGGAAGATCGAAAAAATCGGTCGGAGAGGGCACAAAGTTCTTTGAGATTTTCTCCGAGTCTTAGCGCGCTCTGTGGCTGAACAACTTTCTCACTCCACGTACTCGCACCAGCCTTCGTACTTCGCCACCTTGCCGCGAATTGCATCATGATACACATTTTGAATCTCACGGGTGACCTTGCCCGACTTTCCATCACCAATTGTGCGGAAGTCAATCTCGCACAAGCCGATCACTTCCGCCGCGGTGCCGCACACAAATATTTCTTCAGCAAGATACAACTGATCGCGTGAAACGGGCGCCTCGATCACTGCATATCCCAAATCTTTGGCGATGGTGAAGATCGTATCGCGCGTAATACCCTCGATCATGGGCGCGGTGTGCGGTGAGATGATCTTGCCACGACGAATAAGAAACAAATTTTCGCCGGTGCACTCTGCCACGTATCCTTGCGGGTCGAGCATAATGGCTTCCTGAAAACCGAGCCGCTCAGACTCGGTCTTGGCAAGAAAACTATTGACGTAATTCCCGGCGATCTTCGCCTTCGTCATGCTAACGTTCGGATGGTGCCGCGTGAACGATGAAACGTTCGCACGCACGCCCTTCTCAAGCGCTTCTTTCCCCAGATAATGACTCCACTCCACCACCGCGATCGCCAGCGCCGGTTTGCCTGCATCGATGTTCAAATTCCACGCCACGCCATCGAGATACAGCAACGGGCGGATGTAACAATCGGTGACACGGTTGGCACGCACGGTATCTTTCACCGCTTTGATGATGTCATCCACAGTGAATGAAAATTCGCGGAAGCCGAAGATGCGCGCCGAGGCGAGCAACCGTTCGGCATGTTCCCGCAGACGGAACACGGCGGGACCCTTCGTCGTGCCGTATGCGCGGATCCCTTCGAAGACCGCCGCACCGTAGTGCATGGCGGGGTTGAGGATGTGAACAGTGGCATTGTCGTAGTCCACCAGTTCGCCGTTCATCCAGATGAATTTCGATGCAGTGACCATGCGCGCCTCTATTGCTCGTCAGCCCATTCGACGATTCGTCTGAATCCCGTTTCCACTTCCTCATCCGACGCGGCGAATGACATGCGGATGAAACCTTCGCCCTGTTCGCCGAACGCGGAGCCGGGCACCAGCCCAACGTTTTTCTCTTCCAGAATCTGTTCGCACATTTCCACATCGTTCATCTTCAACGCGCGCAAGTCGAGAAAGCAATAGAATGCACCCTGCGGCGGCGTGACGCGGACTCGTTCGCTTTCCAACTCTGTTGATAATCTCATCACCAGCGCGCGGCGACGCGCGTACGCCGCGCGCATCTTGGCGGTCTCTTGCTGGACAGCGGGATCGGTGAGTGCGAACGCCGCGGCTTTCTGGATGAACGGCGCGACGCACGTAATGGTGTTCTGCCCCGCCTTGATCGCGTTCTCGATCACTGGCGCAGGCGCGGCGAGGAAGCCGACCCGCCAACCGGTCATCGCGTAGGTTTTAGAGAGGCTGTGCACGATGAGTGTCCGCTCTTTTGCGCCTTCGATGGCGGCAAGCGAAAGCGGCTTCTCCTCGAAATACAAACTGCTATAGACCTCGTCAGTGATCACCCATAGGTTGTGCGCTTTCGCGAAATCTTGAAGTTTTCGCAAATAATCAGGGGATGGAACGATTCCTGTCGGATTGGACGGATAGTTGACAACCAGCGCGCGTGTCTTCGGTGTGACCGCGCGTTCCCACGAGTCGAACGAGGGGATGAATCCATCCTCCACAGGGGCAGGGACGCGGACTACTTCTGCGCGCAACATCATTCCCAAATTGACGTGTGTCGCCCACGTGGGATCGGGCATAAGCACCTCGTCGCCGGGGTTCAAAATGGAGAGCATTGCCGAGTAATACGCGTGAATTCCGCCATGCGTGACGATGATCTCAGTGGCAGGGTCGTACGAAACGCCCTCATCGCGAGTCAACTTGCTGGCGATGGCAGATAACAGGTCCGGTCTGCCGCGTGAGGGTCCATAATGAGTCAAGCCTTCCTGCAAGGCTTTGTATGCCGCGTCGATCACTGTTTTCGGCGTTGTAAAGTCAGGGTCGCCCTGTTGCAACCCGATGATCTTTTTTCCGCTCGCTTTGAGCGCCTGAATGCGGTCGCCCATCGCGACCGTGGGCGACTGACGGAATTGTTCGAACTGTGTGTTGAGATTCATGATGTACCTGCCATGTTGAAAACAGCCCCCGCGTCTGCGAGGGCTGATCGGATCATCCGACTGCCTGCTTCGCCGCTTGAATCACTTCCTCGTAATCCGGCTCATCGCCCAAAGTGGGCAGGTATTTTACGTAGGTGAGTTTGCCGTCGCGCCCGACGATGAACACCGAGCGGCGCAGGTAGCGGCGCTCTTTGATCAGCACGCCATATTTGAGCCCGAATTCCGCGTCTACGACATCGGATACCACCTTCAACTTGTCCACGCCCGCCGCGCCACACCAGCGTTTTTGCGCCATCGGAAAGTCGCAACTGATGGTGTAGATGACGATGTCTTCGCTGAGTTTGGCGGCTTCTTCATTAAATCGACGTGTCTCGCGGTCGCAGGTATCTGTATCAAGCGAGGGCACCGCTGAAAGGATGATGACCTTCCCTTTCGATTCCTGCAACGGGTTGACGGTTCCCCAGCCCGGGACGACTGAAGTGAACTCGGGCGCGGCATCGCCCACCTTTACTTCGTCTCCGAGTAAAGTGGCGAACTTATCTCCTAGCTTGAACACATCGGTCCGAACAGTGACCATTACGATTTTCTCCGTGATAATTTGAGCGCAATTGTACTTGATTATCCGCCCCTCAGCGACGACCTTTGGATCAAGTTTCGAAGATGTCGTTTCCCATAACCTGTATATAATTAGATTATCCTACTCAACGGTAAATCTATGGCATCCAATCATTACGACGCAATCATCATCGGCGGGGGGCACAATGGACTTGTCGCTGCCGCGTATCTGGCACGCGCGGGAAAGAAAGTCGTCGTGCTCGAGCGCAGACATCTCGTCGGCGGTGCAACAATGACCGAGGAGATTTTCCCTGGGTTCAAGTTCACGGAGTTCTCGTATGTGGTGAGTCTCTTGCGCCCCGAGATCATTCGTGATCTGAAACTTCCGCAGCACGGATTGAAGATCCTGCCACTGCCGAGCACCTTCACGCCAACCGATGACGGCGATTACATCGCAGGCTGGGACGATCACGATGTCACCCGCCGCGAAATTTATCGTCACTCACCGAAGGATGCGGAAGCCTATGACGAATATGGTCGCCGCATGGCGCGGCTGGCGAAAGCCATCAAGCCAATATTGAGCATGCTGCCTCCCGACCCAACGTCGCTGCATCCGAAGGATTTGATGGGACTGATGAAACTCGGTCAATTCGCTTCGACGCTGACCGAGAAAGAATTGTACGGTCTGGCGAAGATCATGACCCAGTCCGCGGCGGACATGCTCGAAGAATGGTTCGAGACTCCCGCTCTGCTCGGCACCAAGTCCGCGAGCGGGATCATCGGCACGTTTCTCGGTCCGCGTTCGCCGAGCACGGCGTATGTGTTGTTGCATCACTACATGGGCGAGATCGACGGCGCGTTCCGTGCATGGGGATTCTCCAAAGGCGGCACAGGCGGGGTGGCAAATGCCATCGCCAGCGCAGCGCAGTCGCTTGGGGCTGAGATCAGAGTCAATAGTACAGTGACGCAGGTTATCGTTAAGAATGGGCGCGCGGTTGGCGTCGCGCTTGAAAACGGCGACGAGATTTACGCGAAGGCGGTCCTGTCCTCCGCGCATCCCGTTGTCACGTTCCTGAAACTGGTCGATGAAAAACACCTGCCCGAAGAACTCATCCACGGCATCAAGAAATATCGCACGCGCGGTTCGTCAGGCAAGGTCAACATTGCGTTGAGCGAGCTTCCGAATTTCACCGCACTGCCATATGATGTAGGGGCGAGTCATGACTCGCCCCTACATCGCGGCGCGATCTCGATCAGCCCGAGCATCGATTACATCGAGCGCGCGTATGACGCGGCGAAGTATGGGCAGTACGCGAAGGAGCCGTATATCGACATGGTCATCCCTTCGATGATCGACCCCGACATGGCGCCGCCCGGCAAGCACGTGATGTCTTGCTTTGTGCAATACGCGCCGTATGATCTCGAAGGCGGCTGGGACGACCCTTCGACAGGCTCAGGGCAGGCGAAACGCGAAGCCTTTGGTGAAACGGTCATCTCGACCATCGAGCGCTACGCGCCGAACATCCGCCGCGCCATCATAGGCAAGCAGGTCATCACGCCCGTGGACATCGAACGCATCGTGGGCATCACGGGCGGCAACATCTTCCACGGCGAACTGCTGTTGCATCAACTCTTCTTCATGCGACCCACTTCCAAATGGTCGAGTTTCCACACGCCTATCAATGGATATTATCTGGCTGGCTCGGGTGCGCATCCCGGCGGCGGCATCATGGGCGCGCCTGGCAAGTTGGCAGCGGAAGCGGCGTTGAAAGATGGGGTGTAGAGAGTGGAGATTAGATGATTAGAGATTGGAGATTGGAGAATAGTCGCTGGTTGAGTAGCCTTGAGCGATTGTTGCGAAAGGTGTATCGAAACCAGCAGGATGAAAAGCCGCTTCGTTCTTAAGGGACGGTTGGTTCTGTCCGAGAAAATCATTTTACTCTTTGAGAAATTTTCTATATGACTGGCAAACCGAATTCAAAAATGCACGAAAACGAAGTCTACACTGACGAAAGCCTTGTGCGAAAACTACTTGCAGCACAATTTCCGCAATGGAAAGAATTACCTATTAAACACATTGCTTCATCAGGAACAGATAACGCGCTCTATCGGCTGGGTAAAGATATGGTTGTTCGGTTACCTCGTATTGATTGGGCAATCGAACAGGTGATGAAAGAACACGAATGGATGCCAAAACTTGCGCCACACTTACCGTTCGCTATTCCTATCCCGCTTGAAATGGGAAAACCTGCGGAAGGGTATCCGTGGAATTGGTCAATATATCGCTGGCTTGAAGGTGAGAATCTTATAAGGGAAAACTTGACAAATCCGCAACAGACAGCCATGGATTTGGCTCATTTCCTGCTTGCATTGCAAAGTATTGATACCGCTGGCGGACCATCCGCCAAAGAATATGAACTGCGAGGTGAACCTCTTTTGGAGCGAGATGAAGCCACTCGTGAAGCAATAACCGCTTTGGATAATATGCTCGATACAAGAATAGTCACCAATATTTGGGAATCGGCTCTTCAAGCATCTGAATGGTCTCGTACTCCAACTTGGTTTCACGGGGATATGCTGCCAGGAAATTTGTTGTTCAAGAACGGGAAATTAAATGCGGTGATTGACTTTGGCGGATCAGGTGTAGGTGATCCCGCCTGCGACTTAATGATTGCATGGAGTTTGTTCCATGACGAACACCGCAATACTTTTCGTTTGGCGTTGGGAATTGATGATGCAACTTGGGCGCGCGGTAGAGGACATGCATTGTCTCAAGCATTGATTTTCATCCCATACTACATCAACACCAATCGAGTCGGTGTTGAAAATGCCTGGCGAGCTATCAATGAAATCTTGGTAGATTATTCTAAAAACAATTGAAATGCTGATAAAGGAATTTTTCATGACACAAAATCAGTATGACTACATCATCATCGGCGCGGGCGGTTGGACCTCACCCCTAACCCCTCTCCTGAAGGAGAGGGGAATGTGTTGCTCCAAAAACAAAGCCCCCGCTTGGTCAACGAGGGCTGGTGGTGATTGATTATGCAGGCACCGCAATGTACTCCGCGGAAGCAGTCCCTTCGGGGATTGGAAGTTCATCTTCCTTCAAACCCTGAACGTGCATTTCCACGGCTTCGTGCATGTTGCGTTCCGCCTCTTCACGAGTCTTGCCTGTTGCCACGCATCCCGGTAAATCTGGAGAGTAGGCTGAATAATTATTATCTGTTTTTTCTATTACGATAAGAAAGCGATACATGGTTACCTCTTGTCTTTCGGCTTTTCAACTTGAGCCTGTTTGAAAATACTGCTTTGAGTGCCTGGTGCCAAGTCGTCGCCTGAGTGACCTGCAATTGTCACGCGACCTGGTTTGGAAGGATGTTTGTACTGCCTATGACTTCCTTTCGTGACAACCAAATACCAACCATCGGCTTCGATAAGTTTGATTACGTCACGAACTTTCATAGTGGAATTTTAGCACAGAGGAAACTCTCATGACAAATTCATACGATTACATCATTATCGGCGCGGGGCATAATGGACTGGTTGCCGCGGGGTATCTTGCAAAGAAAGGCAGAAATGTTCTCGTCCTTGAACGACGGGACATCGTCGGTGGGCAGGTTGTGACCGAGTCTTTCGGCGAAGGTTTCAATGTTGACTCCCTCCACGCAGGCGGAACTTTGCGTCCCGACATTGTCAAGGATTTGAAGATGGGTCTCGATACGCCTTCGGCTACTCGACCACCGTTTATCTCTCTACAAGCAGATGGCAACCACCTTGTCCTCGACCCTGATCCCGCCAAAGCAGCCGAATCCATCAAACGTTTCTCAGAAAAGGACGCGGCGAACTGGAAACCGTTCCTTGATTTCATGGACAAAGCCTCGCGCTTCATCCATCTCGCCAATGAGACGATCATGCCGCGCCTGCCGAAGAACTTCAACTTCGACGAAGGATTCGGTCTCGCTGAACTCGGTCTCGACCTGCGCTTGATGGGTGGCAAGGATATGATGCGCATCGTCCGTGGCATACCCATGACCGCCGAAGAATTCGTGGACGAATGGTTCGAGTTTGATGTGGTCAAGGCAGCGGTGGCATCGCTGGGTATCAATGGCTTGACGCTTGGTCCAATGGGTGCAGGGACGGGCTACACTCTCATGCATAACTGGGCGAATCGAGGCGGCTTGACCCCCCTCCGTCTCCCCCCATTTTCCGCGAAAATGGGGGGAGAGAAAGAGGGGGGCGGTATCGGTCACATCTCCGAAGCGCTTGCAAAAGCAGTGAGATCATTCGGCGGCGAAATCCGCACAGGCGCGGAAGTGAAATCCATTCAAGTGGATACGTTCACCTGCAAAGGCGTTGTTCTTGCGAATGGCGAGGAGATTTCGGCAGACAACATCATCTCTGCCGCAGACCCGAAACATACTTTCCTGACCCTCGTCGGCGCGGTCAACCTGCCGCCTGAATTTGTGTGGAATGTCCAATCCATCAAGATGCGCGGATCGGTGGCGAAGGTCCATTTGTTGACGGATGGGAATCACGGCATTCCCGAAGGGACTCTCGTTGTTGCCCCATCCATCAAATATTTGGAAAAAGCCTACGACGCGGCGAAGTATCATCAGATTTCAGATAAGCCGTATCTTGAAGTGACAACTTCGGGGAATGTGGTCTCCATCCATTTTCAATATGCGCCATATACTTTAAAAACTGGAGACTGGGGACTGGAGACTAAAAAGAAGGTTGAAGAACTGGCAATTAACACCCTCTCGGAATATTTCCCTAATCTCAAGTCTCAAGTCTCTAATTCCCACGCCATTACGCCTCTTGACATCGAACAAACCTACGGTCTTACCGAAGGCGACCTCAACCACGGTCAACTGATGCTCGATCAGTTCATGTTCATGCGTCCGATCCCTGGCTGGTCGAACCACAAGACCCCGCTCGATAATTTGTATCTCTGCGGAAGCGGCGTCCACGGCGGAGGGGGAGTCAGCGGCGCGGCAGGCAGGAATGTAATTAAGGTGTTGAAGTAAACAAAAACATCCGAAGTTGACAAGGCTTCGGATGTTTTGATTCTAAAGATGTTTTATTTTTTCACAGTTAAAACAACACCATTTTGCGATGGGTCGTGGAGAAGAAGCCCATCGTCAGTCTCGTTGGATGCGATCCCTGCTTTATCCACGCGTATAACGACTTCATCATAAGCTTGTTGGTGAGGCAGTTCGACAGTGAAGTATCGTAGACCAACTGCATCTTCGGGCGGAGGCGGCGCGCCGCGTCCCTGCCAGGTGTTCAAGCCGATGTGGTGATGATACCCGCCTGCAGAGACAAACGCCGCCTGAAATGCCTTTGCCACGCCCATTACATCGAAGCCGATGACACCATGATAAAAATTCACCGCTTCATCTACATCGCGGACGTGCAGGTGCACATGTCCGATTTTCAATTCAGGCGGCACGGACGCATCGAGACGATCATCTTCCTTGATGTGTTTGAACAAGGCATCTACGTCCAGCGGCTCGCGCCCGTCGCTCCAGGAACCGTCCGCGCGGCGCGCTTCGAACTTGCCGTTGGTTATCGTCCACGTGCCGTCTTCGGGTGACTCGCAATACAACTCGATGCCGTTGCCTTCAAGATCATCGAGATAAGTTGTCTTGGTCATAATGTGATCGGTGGGCGAGTTGGGATATTTGATGGCGAACAAACGGGCCACCGCAATCGCCAGCTTTCGCCGATTTGGGAAAACGTATGCCACATGATACAAACCCGTCACACTGCGATATTTCTTGAGGTCGGGTAATTCAGTGAGTAAGAGTAAATCCGCGCCGCCAGAGCCAAGCCCTGCCTTGTTGCCATCGCGCCAATGGAGTTTGAAGCCCATCGCTTTTTGATAGAACTCGATCTGGTTGTCGAGGTTTGCAACTTTTAGTGAGATATGTCCGATTTTGGTCTTGGGGTGAATGGAGAATTCCGATTTTGTTTTGGTTTGTGATTGATCCATGTACTTTAGACAACGGATCAATTGCCTATCTTTCAATAGACCTCCGAGTTGCCTGTCCCCATTAGGGGATCAAAAACTCGGAGGTCTGCTCTTTACTGCCCTAACGCCGCCGCAATGAACGGGACTCTAAACGGCTGGCACCAGATCACAACCGATTGGAACTGACTCAAATCCAGATCGGCGGGGATCTCGTAATTCTGATCGCCGATGTTGCCTTTGAGTTTGCCAAGGTCAACCGAGCCTGGAATTTCTACGCCAACTGAAGAAGGCACAGGATCAATGGGAACAAGATATACATGCAATTCGGGACCATTATCCACCTCAAAGTCTTGAAGCCGTAAGATGCGCGAGCCGTCTGCGAGTTGATAGACCAACGCCTGTCCGCTCCCCACATGGAACAGATCATAGAACGAGCCTTGTGCGAGCAAGGTCATTTCCGCTTCGGGCATCTTCTCTTCCATGACCGTGTCCGGTTCCGCCATCGCGGTGGACATGGCTTGCGTGGCTTGCACGCTCACCTCCGCGGGCATCGCGGTGGGGAAGGATTCATCCACCTCCACGTTGATCCACAGCGGGGAAAGCAGATAGTAGGCAATGGGCAGCCCAACCGCGAGGGCAACAATGATTCCCAAATAGATCAGATTCTTGTTCTTCATTTCATCACTCCTTCCAAAGTTACTTCTGGGACATAAACACGAAACGCAATCTTACAGCAAACCGATTACGAAATGATTAACAGGAGGGATACTGGATGATACAATCGTGAAACTCCCTGCTGAACCGGGCTCGAACCATGGCAAAACCCGTAATCTTTTCCATTGACGACGATCCCTCCGTGCTGAACTCCATCGAGCGCGACCTGCGCAACCGATACGGAGGCGATTATCGAATCCTTCCGATCAATTCGGGAAGAGCCGCTCTCGATTATTTGAAGAAAATGGAACAGCGTAACGAGGCGGTCGCGTTGTTCCTCGCGGACCAGCGCATGCCCGAGATGAGCGGTACGGAGTTTCTCGCCGAGGCGATGAAGACCTATCCGCAAGCCAAACGGGTTCTACTCACTGCCTATGCCGATACACAAGCCGCGATCGAGTCTATTAATGAAGTGCGGCTCGATTACTACCTGATGAAGCCGTGGCATCCGCCGAACGAACGGCTGTATCCCATTTTAGACGAACTTCTCGAAGATTGGAAAGTCCATGTGCGGTTGCCCTATGACGGCATCCGCGTGGCAGGCACTCTCTGGTCATTGAGCAGTCATCAAGTGAAAGACTTTCTCACGCGGCACCAAATCCCCTATCAATGGCTGGACATCGAAAAGGATGAAACCGCTCACAAATTGGTGGAAGGCACAGCCGCGGAGACGAAACTCCCGGTTATCTTTTTCCCCGACGGCAAGACATTGGTCGAACCCAACCTGCAGGAACTTGCCGACAAGGTCGGCTTGCAGACGCGCGCCGCGCTTCCATTCTACGACATCATCGTCATCGGCAGTGGACCGGCGGGTCTGGCCGCGGCAGTGTATGCCGGCAGTGAAGGATACAAGTGCCTCGTCATCGAGAAAGCCGCGCCGGGCGGGCAGGCTGGCTCAAGCCCGAAGATCGAAAATTATCTCGGCTTCCCGGCGGGCATCTCGGGCGATGACCTCACGCGACGCGCCGTCTCGCAGGCGAAACGCTTCGGCGTGGAAATCGTGTCCGCACAGGAGGCAAGCCAAATCGTCGTCAACGACGCGTATCGAATCGTGAAGTTGAACGATGGGACGGAGATTTCCTGTCACGCGGTGCTCATCGCCACAGGCGCGTCGTTCCACACGCTGAAGATGCCGGGCGCGGACAAACTGACCGGCGCAGGAATCTATTATGGCGCGGCATACACCGAGGCAATGAATTACAAGGACGGCGATGTGTATGTGGTCGGTGGCGCGAACTCCGCAGCACAGGGCGCGATCTATTTGAGTCAGTTTGCTCGCAAGGTCACGGTGTTGATTCGCGGGCACGAACCCACCGCGTCGAAACATCTTGTAGATGCAATGCAGAGCAACACGAAGATCGAAATCCTCACTGACACAGACCTGCTCGAAGTGAACGGAAGCAACACACTCGAACAGATCGTCATCAAAAATACGAAGAGCAATGAAACAAAAACGTTCGATGCATCTGCGTTGTTTGTTTTTATTGGTGTGCAACCGCAAAGCAAAATCGTTTCCGAGCTGGTGATGTGCAGTGGCAAAGGATATGTTTTTACAGGGCCCGATGTAATGGTGGACAAAAAACCGCCTCCGCACTGGACCCTCGAACGGGACCCGTTTCTCCTCGAAACCTCCACGCCCGGAATTTTCGCGGCAGGCGATGTGCGTTACGGGACGAGTCACCGCGTCGCGTCGGCGGTGGGCGAGGGCGCGATCGCCTACGCGTTGATGAAGGAGTATTTGAAGACGCTCTAAATTGTCATTGCGCGGAGAAGCGGCGACGAAGCAAACTCTCCACGAAGTTGGAGATTGCTTCGAGCGGACGAACCCCGCCCTCGCAATGACACTGGTTATCGCATGAACCTCTCTGACCTCCGCAAATCGCCTCTCTTTCAGGGCTTGTCCGATGAGGAGTTGCAACAACTCATGGACGAAGCCAAGCCCCTCTCATTGCGCGCGGGCGACTACCTGATGAAGCAGGGAGATTTCGGAGATTCAGCCTACGTGGTCTTGAAGGGCGAGTTCGAAGTCAACAAGCAGTCGGGGCAATCGGTGATCAAAATTGACGTGCGCAACCCGGGCGATGTGTTGGGCGAGATGGCACTGCTTTCGCGTTCGCCGCGCTCGGCATCGGTGATCGCCATCACCGATTGCGAAACGTTGTGCATTGCGCAGGAGAATTTCGAGAGACTATTATCCACAAGTTCGACCGCCGCGCTGGCTGTTCTGCATTGGGTGATGAATCGCCTCAGCCAGAACGATGCCCTGCTCCACCAGCAGGAACGGATGGCGGCGCTGGGAACGTTGAGCGCGGGGCTGGCGCACGAGTTGAACAATCCCGCCGCCGCGGCGCAGAGGAGCGCGGCTGAATTGCAGAAGACGCTCGTCAAGTGGCAGGCGTTGACTCACGAAATCGAGTCGGTTGGGTTCAAGGAGAATCAAACCGAATGGCTGAACGAGTTCATGAAGGATGCGACGCGTCGGTTCGAATCGCCGGTCAAATTGGAGGCGTTGGAAAAAATTGACCTGGTGGATCAACTTCAATCGTGGCTCGAAGCGAACGGGGTTGAGTCCGCGTGGGAACTTGCGCCCGCGATGGTCAATTTTGGGTGGAATGTCGAGTCGCTTGAAGAGTTGAAAACATCCACGTTTTTCAAGTTATCAATCCAATGGCTTGGCGCGAGTTGTTTGATGATGGAGTTGCTCGCTGAAGTGCAACACACGACAGAGCGCGTGTCTGAAATCGTGCGCGCGGTGAAATCGTATTCGTATCTCGATCAGGCCCCGTTGCTCGAAGTGGACGTGCACGAGGGACTCGAAAACACGCTGGTCATCATGCAGCATAAATTGAAACAAGGCGTGACGGTGAAACGCGAGTATGCGCCCGACCTGCCGCGCATCGAAGCGTACGCCAGCGAGTTAAATCAAGTGTGGACGAACATCATTGACAATGCCGTGGATGCCATGAACGGAAATGGTGAAATCACCTTGCGTACGCGCGTGGAAGATAACCGCGTAGTCGTCGAAATTGTGGATAACGGCGCGGGCATTCCTGAGAATATTCAGGAACGCATCTTCGAGCCGTTCTTTACGACCAAGCCGCCGGGGAGCGGCACAGGTCTCGGCTTGCACATCTCGCACGACATCATCGCCAATCGTCATCGCGGGCAGTTGCTGGTGAGGTCGAAGCCGGGTGAGACGGTGTTCAAGGCAGTGCTGCCGATCAAGCATGAGCATGAGGGCGCGGCAAAACATTATGACAGATAATACACTGTTGGTCGAGTAGGGCGAAGCCCGTATCGAGACCATCAATGAATGGAAGAAAAGGAGAATTAAGCATGAATAGTGAAAAAGAAATGAAGGAAATACTTCTGTCGGCAAAGACGGTTGCCAGCGTGGGGCTTTCATCGAACCCCGCCAAGGAAAGTTTCGGCATTGTGCAATATTTGAAAGACCAGGGATACAGGATCATTCCCGTGAATCCCGGCGCAACGGAGATCATGGGAGAGAAGGCATATCCCGATTTATCTTCCATCCAAGAATCAGTGGATGTAGTGCAGGTATTTCGCAAATCGGAAGATGTGCCGCCTGTCGTGGATGAAGCCATCAAGATTCGCGCAAAGGTCGTGTGGATGCAGGAAGGCATCGTCAATGAGGAAGCCGCGCAGAAGGCGAGCGACGCGGGCTTGCAGGTGGTGATGGATGCCTGCATGCGCGCCACGCACCGTCACTTGATCGGACCGAAATTAATGCGAATCTAGCAGTGAAATACGACGAGGGAGCCGAGTATCGGCTCCCTCGTTTATTAGAGGCAGGCAAAGTCTGTTACTTCGCCATTGCCATCTGTCCGCCCATGAAGCCGACATACACGCCCCACGCGCCCAGTACAACATGCGCAAGGTTGCAGACCAGATCGAAGTGAATGCCGAGCGGGAGATCAGGCACGAAGAAGCCGATCACGCCGAGCAACAGGTAAATCAGACCGAACCACTGGGCATACGGCTTCGCAAAACTGCTGTAGCCTCCGCCCGTGAAGCCAGCCCAAGCCGCCAGCGCGCCCGTGATGAAGTGCACCGCGATCTCAGCCGGCTCATTGATGGACAACAGCCCAGGGATGCCAAACCCGACCAAACCCAGTACGCCCAACGCCAGCAGAACCACGCCAGCCACCTGACAGTAAGTTTTTACGTTCATGTATTCCTCCGGATTGGATGATTAATGATCTTGCAACAAACAAATGTATTAAAGGTCTTTTTCTTCTGAGGGAAAGTCACCTCCTCAAGCCGATAATTGAAATCAGATTTCACTTAAACATACGTCCGAAAGTGGTCAATTGGATTTTCCCCCTCGGATATCTCATCCCTGCTTTGCAGGCACAACCGAATCGCACGCGGATCGCGCCCAAAGGCGAGCCGTTTCGCCCACGTGGTGGGGATACCGCGGAGATCGCTCGCATCCAAACTGGACCGTGATCTTGTTTTCCAGCCTGCCGCGTTCAGGGCGCGTTCGATTCGATCCGCACCGGGTTCCAAATCCCAGCCAGTTGTGGCGAGCGCGTCGGCGTTGAGGTGAACATCCATCCCTGCGCACGGACGCGTCACGCGTAAGAGCCCATTCAGCAAACAAACGTCGTCGGTCAATAGGCTTTCGAGCAGACTTCCCCACGGGAAGTTGATGTTGACGTGTGAAGCCGATCCGTTCAATTCGCGCGGCAACGATTGTGCGCTGGCAATGACGAACAACGCGTTCGTGATTTTCCTTTGCGAGTTGACGCGCAGGTTTTCGCGGCACGAGTCGATGCCGATGAAGAATCTGTCTTTATGCTTTTCCGCGCTCTTGCAGATGAATCTTCCGTCGCCTGTGCCGAGGTCGAGCCAGATATTCTTACAACCTGCAAGTATTTGATTCAATTCCGCTGCGTTCATTTCACGGGACTGCCTGCCCCGAATCGTTTCCATGAGGAACCTCCATTCTGCCGAGTAAATTCAGTGAGACAGAATGGAGCGAGGCGGTCCACGCGCACGATGTGGGGCGATTAACGCAAGAATGCACCTTCGTCAGGTGCCATCTAAATCGTCAGGCGTAGGTTTTTTACAAGTGTGGGGGAACGCGAAAATTGCCCATCGGGCTATGCACAGACTGCATCTCGGTTCAGAGATGACTTAACAGGGTGGTCGGGTGAAGTTCCTGTTCATGGAGCGCATTCTAGCACCACTTTCCACAACCGAAGGTTAGAGATTGGTATGAAATCAGGACACGGTCGTGATTAGTGTGCGCTTCGCGCCGGCAGACACGAGAGCGGATGAAACCTCCCCGGCGTTTTCTGCTTCGACGAGCGCGATCATGTTCCCGCCGCGTCCTCCGCCGCTGAGTTTGGATCCTATCGCCCCAGCCTTGCGCGCCGCCTCGACAAGCCGATCAAGTTCAGGCGAGGAGACTGTCATCTCTTGCAGGAGCGCGTGGTTTTGATTCATTAACTCGCCCAACTCTCTTGTCTTTCCTCTTTCAATCGAGTCGCGCGCTTCGCTTGAAATTTTTCCCACTTCATCAAATACACTTTCCCACATCTCTTTATCCGCTTCCCAATGTTTCCTCACATCCGCGACAGATTCCTTTGTCGGCGCGGGGATGCCGGTATCGCCGATAACGATCGTGAACGGCGCGCCGACTTTGAATAGTTCGATGGGTTGATTCTTTACAAAATACACCGGCTTGGCATACGTGACGACTGTGTTATCGATCCCTGAAGGCGTGCCGTGATGAAGTTTTTCGATGTCGTAAGCGAAAGCGTTGATCTCTTCATCGGACATCGGATAATTCAGATAAGAAGACAGTGCGCGGACGAGGGCAACCGTCACTGCCGCGCCGGAGCCGAGACCCGAAGCGACGGGGATGGTGGAAGTGATGCGAATATTGAAGTGCGGGAGTCTGCCCTCACCCCTAGCCCCTCTCCCGCTGGGAGAGGCGAATGTACGTGAGAGGAAAAGAAAATTGTGGACGACGGCGGCAATCGGATGGTCGGAGGGAAGCGAGTTGAGTTCGGCGTGGAGATTTATGTCGGGAGTGTGGATCCAAATCCCCGTTGAATCCGAACCGGCGATTTCCACCTCCGCATGGACTTGCGTGACCGGCACCGCAAGCGCGGGGCGTCCGTACACAACGGCATGTTCGCCGAACAAAATGATCTTGCCGGGCGCGGAGGCTTTCACGATAGATAAAAGATCGCCAGCACGGCAAGCATCCACAATCCGACAGTCACCTGCAACGGGCGGTCTTTGAGCGCGACCTCATCCGGGGCGCCTGCCGCGTCACCGGTTTGGATCAATTGCAAATAGCGGAAGATGCCATAAACCACGAACGGGATGGTGAGCATCATGCTGTGATTCGCCGGCAGGTTTTCGGCAAAGAACGTGTACAGCGAGTACGTGACGATGGTCATGCCCGAAACGATGGTGATGAACTGGTCGAGGAGCGGCAGTGTATATCCGTCCAGCACTTTGCGGTGCGAACCCGCGCCTTTGTCAAGCAAGCTCAACTCGGCGCGGCGTTTCCCGAAACCAAGATACAGCGAGAACAGCGTGGTGATGACGTACAGCCACGGCGAGAACCGCTCGACCGTGATCAACGTCACGCCTGCACCAACGCGCAAGACGAACCCAAACGATACGACCAGCACGTCGAGAATCGGCACGTGTTTGATCCAGCGCGAATAGACGATGTTGATAGCGAGGTACGCGGCAAGGAACGCGCAGAACGTCGGCGCAAGCAGATAACCGAGCGGCAATGCGATCACAACCAGGGCGATCGCCGCGACCCATGCCGCGCCAGTCGGCAGTCTGCCGGAGGCGATCGGGCGATGCCTCTTCTGCGGATGATTCCGGTCTGCCTCCACATCGGCAATGTCGTTGATGAGATACACCGCGCTGGAGATCAGGCAGAACAAAAAGAATCCCGCAAGCGTTCGCAGGAACGGCTCGCGCAGGAACAACTGTTTATCAAAGATCAGCGCGAAGAATACGAAGCCGTTCTTCGTCCACTGGCGCAGGCGCATGGTCTTGAGCAGGGCAGATAACATGATGCAATTTTACCTTTTTTGGTCGCGGGAAGTACAATAAGAATATGTCAAAAGTTCGATTGGATGTGTTGCTTGTCGAGCGCGGACTCGCTGACTCGCGCGCCAAGGCGCAGGCAATGATCATGGCGGGACAGGTCCGCGTAGCGGATCAGGTCGCGCTGAAGTCTGGGGCATCCGTGGACGGCGACTCAACCGTGACGGTTGACTCCGGTCCGCGTTTCGTTTCGCGCGGCGGCGAAAAACTGGACGCGGCGCTCGAAGCCTTCAAACTCGATGTCACCGGCTTCGTTTGCGCAGATGTAGGCGCATCCACCGGCGGATTCACAGACTGCCTGCTCCAGCGCGGCGCGGCGAAAGTCTACGCGATTGACGTGGGCAAAGGCATCCTACATTGGAAACTCCGCAACGACCCGCACGTCGTCGTGATGGAGGAGACCAACGCGCGGTTTGTCGAATCCTTGCCTGAGCCGATCGACTTGATAACAATTGATGCTTCTTTTATTTCCTTGAAGATATTGTTGCCGGTAGTAAAACGTTGGATTGCCAGTTCCGATTCTTACCGCCAAGCACGCGAAGATCGCCAAGAAGAACTAAATATTAGCGCCCTTGGCGATCTTGGCGGTTCAAAAAACGGGGAAGTAATTGCCCTCATCAAGCCCCAATTCGAAGCGGGCAAAAAAGACGTCTCCCGCGGCGACGGCGTGATCCGCGACCCTGAAATCCACAAGCAGGTGCTACTCGACGTATTGACCTTCGCTCAACACGAAGGATTCGGCATCCGCGGACTGATCAAGAGTCCGCTGTTGGGACCGAAGGGGAATACCGAGTTCTTGGCGTGGATGGGTTTAAATGGTGACAGCAAACAGCTGGAAGAGCTTATTTCGGCAATTCTGCTTTGATCCCTTCGAATCGATTGAAATGCTTTTGGTCGAAGGTGTAAATTTTGTCCACATCGTTCTTGACCATCCATGCCGCGTTGAAGGCATCAATGAAATCCACATTTTTATCGGCATAAGGGACGATAGCTTGCAGAACCAAATCTGAATCGATGACTTCCAATCCATCCGTATTCAAAATCCCCAGCACCATTGCTTGAATTTCCTTTTTGTCGAGTTTGTAATAGCTTTCCAGCGTCCAAACAATTTCGGCAATGACGATGCCGGTTGTAACGAGATTGACTTTTCCCTTTGCCGCGCGCTGAAGCAGGGACTCGACCAGGTCTGCCTGATCGGGAACATCATTGGTGAGATACCTCAAAAACAAGTTGGTATCCGCAAAGACGGTTTCAGCGTCCATCCTTGTTTCCCCGTTTTGCCGCGCGTTTTGTCTTTACCTGTTTACGAATGGAATCAAAATCCTGCCTGCCTGAAACCTTCACCCGCCCGCGCAACTCAAGCAGGGTATGGGTAATTGGCTTGATGACAACCTGCTCGCCGTCAATGACAAACGCGATCTGGTCGCCCTCTGCAACCTTGATCTTCGTCCGCACTTCTTTGGGCAGGACGATCTGTCCGCGGCGTCCAACCTTTGTGGCTAGCATATGAAACTCCTATGGCTGACAGAATTAGGTTTTGTCAGTCATTTTGATATTTTATCAGATTTCTAGGAAATTGGCTTTCTCTGTGCCCCTACCGTTACCGAAGGGCAACGCCGAGTTTTTGGTGTGGATGGATTCGAAAGAAATCAGCGTATCGCGAGAACGACTTGTTTCGGCAGTAATACCTGAAATCAAGTCGGGCTAGAGCGTTATTGGAGATAATAGCCGTGATGAAAAGTAGTTGTATAATGGACTCACGATGGTCGTTGTAAACGTCCCTACCATTGACAAGCGCAAGCGCATTCCACAAGAAGCCATTGACCAGGTGGTGGAGCAGATCGTGGAAAAGTTCAAACCGCAGAAGATCATTCTGTTCGGCTCATACGCGCGCGGGAATCCGCGCCCCGAAAGCGACGTGGATATGCTGGTCGTGATGGATACGCCGCTCAAAGAAGTGCAACAAACTATTCAAATCTGCCAGCAAATCGAATATCGCTTTGGGCTGGACTTGATCGTGCACACACCTAAATATCTGGCGGAACGAATCAAAATGGGCGATTGGTTCCTTCGTGATGTACTAAAAGAGGGCAAGGTTTTATATGAAGCCCGCAACAACTGAGTGGGTTAAAAAAGCCGAAGGCGACTTCCTCACAGCTGGACGCGAAGTGCGAGCGCGCAAGTCCCCGAATTACGATGCCGTCTGTTTCCACTCGCAGCAATGTGCTGAGAAATATCTAAAAGCTATTTTGCAAGAAAACGATAAGCCAATTCCCAAAATCCATAATTTAGTTGAGTTGATGCTTCTGTGCGAAGAGGTTGACAGCATTTTTGAAATGCTGCGCGCCGACCTTGTGACCATGGAACGTTATGCGTGCGCGGACGTTACCCTGGCGAGACGGCAGAAAAAGATGACGCTCGATCTGCCTACGCCGCAATGACGACAGTGCGAAAGTTCATCAAGCAGAAGTTGGGGGTGAAGTAAGTCCAGCCGCTGTTGGGACCGAAGGGCAACGCCGAGTTTTTGGTATGGATGAATCAAACTGTAGGTCTAGGGCGAAGCGATTTGGATAGTTTGATGGAAAAGATAATCAACCCCATGTATTAATGCGCGAGGAATCTTTTCGGGGATATTATTTCATCTTGTAATACGTATTTTTGCCTTTTCCCTCGCGTTTGATTAACCCCATTTCGATTAATTTATTGAAATCCAGTCTGCGGGTTTGCCTTGCGCGATTAACCATGCCTGCGTAATCCTTGTCGGTGATGTAGCCTTTGTCTTTAATGAAATCAAGAATCTTCTGATGATACGGCTTGAGTTCATCTTGCGGGCTTTCGCTGGAGCGCGGCAGGATTTTTTCCACACGCAAAAGTTCGTCAATGATGCCGCCCGTGAAATATTCCAACCAGGGACTGAAATCAATCGCCTTCGCAATCTCATAGTAGTTTCCCCGCACGCCCACTGTTTGAAAATAGCGGGTTACATTTTGGTTATAGTAATTCTCGAAACTGAACAAATTGAATGTGTTCAATCCCATATTGGCAAGCAAAATCTTCGTGAGCAGACGCGTGGTTCTGCCGTTCCCATCCATGAAGGGATGGATGACCACCATCTGCTTGTGAAATAAGCCAGCCAGGATTAACGGGTCTATTTTGATCTTGTTGGCTTCGACAAACGCGATCAGGTCTTTCACAAGGGCAGGCACATCCGCGGCATCGGGGGGCCAGTAGATCGTTGTGTGCGAGCGCGGGTCATTTACAAAAACAGGGTCCGACCGCAACTTGCCCGATTGGGATGCTGGCAGTAATTTATTCGTCACCTGTTTGTGGATTTGCAATATCAATGCCAGCGTGAAAGGGATTGTGCCTCTGCCAAGTTTGCCGTTGATCTCCTTCAACGCCTCGTTGTAGTTCAAGACCTCCCGCTCGCTGTCACGAATGTTTTGCGGTTTATTCTTGAGAATCCGTTTTACATCTGTCAACGGGAGGGGATTCCCCTCGATGCTAGTAGAGGCGAAACTCGAAACTGCCTCGGCATCCTTTTGCAATTCCACCAACACGGGTTGTGGGAATCGCCGCTGATTCAACGCCTGTGTGAGGCTTGTGACCCTCTTGATATTCTCGAGCAGGGAGTGAGTTATCTCATATTTCGGTTCGAACATTGGTCGAATTATAGTCGAATCTTAGTCAAACGGTATGTTCGTAGGCGCACAGCGAGACGATCTCTCGTCAAAAATCTAAACAAATTCGCTGTGCCCCCTATTGTTACCGAAGGGGAACGCCGAGTTTTTGGCGTGGATGGATCAAGCCTCTAGTCCAGAGGGAAGCGATTTGGATAGTTTGATAAGAAATTTGGGTATATAATCCAAGCATGGTTTAACCGGTGAGCATGAAAGGCAAACGATGAGCGAATATCAATTTACCGTTGTCATTGAACCGGACGAAAAAGGTTATCACGCCTTTGTCCCTGCGTTACCCGGTTGTCACTCGTTTGGCGATACCGTCGAAGAAGCGCAAGGGAATATCATGGAGGCGATCGAGGTTCACGTCGAATCCATGCTCGAAGATGGGGAGCCTGTGCCTGTGGAACGCGATCCCGTTTTCATTACCCGGCTTTCCGTTCCTGTGGCGGCATGAGCAACAAGTTTCCGCGCGTCACGTGCGACGAATTGGTGCGCGTGTTGAAAAAGGCGGGATTTATCGAGAAAAGACAAAAAGGCAGTCACCTCACCCTGTGGCGAGAAACAGACAAACGACGCGTGACCGTTCCAATTCATGCGCGCAGGGAAGTCCCGATAGGCACATTGCGAAGCATTTTACGCGATGCGGATATTTCAGCGGACGATTTTCGCGCGCTACTCAAGAAGTAAGTGAATTTCTGGATCAAGTAGAGCAAGTGCTCGCCGCGCTTGATTTACCGTAAGCGGGTTACCGAGGGGCAGTGCCGAGTTTTTGGCGTGGATGGATTTGACAGGCATACTGACTGAAATTGATCTTGAGAAATTGGCAGAAGATTCGATCGGTTTAAAATAGACGAAGGTAAAATAAAAGTCACGAGAGGATTTCCCGATGCCGTTGCCTGTGTGGTCTAGGAGATATGATGATGGTTTTGGAAGGAGTTGCTGGGAGGCGGAGAGAAGAGGAGCAAGGAGCAGAATTTGAGGGAGTTGGGGTTTTGATTGACACGGAGAACACATGATGAATATCCCAAATGAATCGATAAAACTCAAAGATATTCTTACCTCGTTGAAAATCGGTCTTCAGGAAAGTTGGGGATACTATCAGGCTATCATCTGTATTGGTGATTGGTCTAGGAAAGGTAATCAGTATAGAGTCGAGGCCCGATTTCTTGATTTAGTAAACGAGGCTTGCATCCGATGCTCAATATTGACTTTAGCAGGATTTATCTCAAAAAACAAGAATTCGGTAAATTTTCATTATTTACTAAATATTGCAAACGAATCGCTCAATTTATTCCTGTCACAGGATAAATTAGCGATTGAAAAAAGTATACAAAGGCATAAAAATTGGTTGGAAGCCTTGATTTCAAAAGGAGCGATTGGCAATCGTATTATTGATAAACGAGATAAGATGATTGCACATCTAGACCGAGAGTTTGTTACTCAGAAAAAACCAAGTTTCTTAGATGATAACCCACCATTAAACGCAGATGAAATAGAAGGCATATACAAACAATTAATGAGTATCATTAATGAAATCGAGACCTTTTATTATGACCATCCCACGACGAATGATTTGGATTTGAGCGTGAAAGATGATATAGATTCCATATTTACATTGATTGAGAATATGCCCAATGACCTGTATCCATCTAAAAAAACAGGTGGACTTTCATGAAACTAGCAAGAGAGCTTCGAGTTAACAAAAGATATAGCGAAGCATGGAATGCTTTGAGCTTGGGGCACTTAGAAAAAGCTTACGGACTAATCAGGAGAGCATCGGCAGGTTCAACTGACAAACAATTCCGCCAAAAGTTGTTGGATGAGTTGCATTGGTTTCAGCACTATAAGTATCCCGAGCTCAAGAATATTAGCGACAAAACAAAATACGAGTTTACTTTAGTAACAACATGGAATCACCTACTCACGGAAAAGGATGTTCAAGATTCATGGGCATTAAGGGAAATATTGTCTCCTTTACTTGGCACATCTTATCAACTCGACATTGACTTAAACAGTGTAAACAAGGTTCTTGGCTTTGGGGATGAATTTCTTGACCATAACATCAAGCAACAGCACCAAGTTTTTTTATCTGAATTTTCAAGGGTAAACAATTTGCCTTTACTTGCTCGTAGCTTGTTTGTCCGTATCATCAACTGTGGTCAAGTTATGTCTGGTGGACTTTCAAACTTACGCATGATTGGACCCCTAGAAACAACTGAGATAAAGCAGGCTATGTCTGAATTAACTCTGCACAATCTGGTAACAAGCGAATTGTCACTTAGTGATTTGTTAATGAATAAAACACTTCGCGACTTGAAGTTATTCTCTTTTGAGAATGGACTTGATGCTCACGGCTCAAAACACCAAATAATACAAGCGATTACATCAAAAATACACGAAGCAAAAATTAGACACTGGCTTTATAAGCATGATGCATCAAGTTATGTGCGTCCGTTGGTTAGAGATTTTCAGTCAGTGAAGAAATATTTTTACGGTGCATCTAGTGAACTTTTCCTTTATTTGCGTTGGCTCAGAGAAACAAAATACCTGGGCAAATCTATCGAAGCCATCGAAAATGAGAAACAGGCTCAAATAAATGCCTATAGTTATAGACCTTTGGATCCATATAGACGCTTCGCAAGAAATCGCACACGGGTAAAGAGCGTACGGAAAACAAAGAGAATGCAAACGATTTCTGAAATGTGGAATGTTGAATGTGACAAATTTTTGCTAATGGCAGCCGAGAAATATGCGTGGGATTTAGAACTGAATATTATTGATGCCATCAACTCTCAAGCGCCCTCCGAAAGAATTGTAGAGATAAAAAGTTTTTGCAACAATGACTTGAATTTAATAGATTTTTGCTATAAAAGGCTACGAGATTTAGGCGTTGATATTCATAAACCCAAGCTGTTGACATGTGAAGGGTGTGGGATAAACTATTTTGGGTGGTCAATTGAAAAAGGAATAGCCGAGCGTGTGGGGTATCAGATTTATTTTTGCAAGCAATGTTATGTAAAAGCATTTTGGGGTTCAAGAGACGCAACAAAGGATAAAGAGAAAATGCTGGAGCATCTTTACAATGTGGCTAATGTTTTGGGGACTGTGCCAACTGGTACGTATCGCAACAGAAATTTGAACTTGTCCAACTTGACTAAAGAAAATCACATATCGCTCGTAAAGACCTTGATTGATATGCCAGCATACAAGGAGTATGTAGAAAAATTTGGCTCGTGGTTACAAGCTCTCATTCTTGCTGGAGTTCTTGAAAACGGTACACAAAGAACAGGACGAGGCATCAGAAGTATTGCAAACGATGGACATGTATGCAATTCTCTGGCGGAACGAACAATAGATGATTGGTTGTCTGCACATCGAATACAACACGAAAAGGAACCCGAGTACCCTTATCATATGTATTTGAATACAACAAAAATGAGGGCTGATTGGCAAGTTAGAGATATTATGATTGAGTATGCGGGACTGATGAGCGAACCATCTTATGCTGCCAAAATAAAGGCAAAACAAGAATTGGCAAATGAATTTCACCTACAGATAATAGTTATTGAACCTCAAGACATTTTAGATTTAGATAAAAAACTGAAACTTTTAACCGTGAATGGAATTCTCTGACATAATATTGCCTTACAAATGGCTCAAAGTTATTCGATCTGCTCATTGCTATTGCGTAGGATTATTCAGGAACGACGCGGGAAGTCCGTGTGATGGATAATGTAGGGACACGGCGAGGAATCTGAACAACCTTTACGGGAGATAGTCCTGTCGCATCCCTACACAATTAGACCTTACGTACCCTTTATATCCCTCGTGACAAAAAAATACGTTATACTCCGCACGCAAACACTATAGTACTGCGTTGAGATTTCACTCTGCAAAACTAAACACCCATGTACTCAATTTCCTAGAATCAAGAAATAACCTCCAGAAAGCAGTATGACCGATCACATCCGTAATTTCTGCATCATCGCCCATGTGGACCATGGCAAATCGACGCTTGCCGACCGCCTGTTGCAAATCACAGGCACGATCTCGGAACGCGATATGTCCGAGCAAATGCTCGACACGATGGATCTCGAACGCGAAAAAGGCGTCACGATCAAAGCCTCCGCGGTGCGCATGTATTACACTGCGAAAGATAATCAAAAGTATGAAATCAATTTGATCGATACGCCTGGTCATGTTGATTTCGGTTACGAAGTGAGCCGCGCGCTCAAAGCGTGCGAAGGCGCGGTGCTCGTCGTGGATGCCACGCAGGGCATCGAAGCGCAGACGCTGGCGAATCTCTATCAAGCACTCGATGCCGATCTCACGATCATCCCTGTCATCAACAAAATTGACCTGCCCTCGGCGCGTCCCGACGAAGTGGCTGAAGATGTGGGGAGTCTGCTTGGAATTGACCCCACAAGTGTGATTCAAGTCTCCGCCAAAGAGGGCATCAATGTGGATCAAATCCTGGAGGCGATCGTTACACGCGTCCCGCCGCCGAAAGATGAAGATGAGGCGCCCCTGCGCGCGCTCGTCTTCGATTCGCATTACGACTCCTACAAGGGCGTGATTGCGTACATCCGCGTGGTTGAAGGTTCGTTCAAATACAACGATGTTCTGCGTATGTTTTCAACTCGCGAAGAGATGCGACCTGTAGAGATCGGAATCTTCGCCCCGGGCATGAAACCTGTGGATCGTTTGGGATCGGGCGAAGTGGGATACATCGCAACGGGATTCAAAACCGTGCACGAGTGCCGCGTAGGCGACACGATCACACGCGCGGCGCTTCCCGCTTCGCACCCCTTGCCTGGGTACCTAAACCCCAAGCCAATGGTCTTCGCCGGGATTTACCCGGTCGAAGCCGACGATTACCCCGAACTGCGCGACTCACTCGAAAAACTGCAACTCAACGACGCCTCGCTGACGTATCAACCTGAAACTTCGCAAGCGCTGGGGTTCGGATTCCGCGCGGGCTTTCTCGGTCTCTTTCACATGGAGATCATTCAGGAACGCATCGAACGCGAATACGATCTGGATGTATTGTTCACCGCGCCGTCGGTGGAATATCAGGTACTGTTGATTGACAATGAAATTATTCCAGTCGATTCACCTGCTGAGTTGCCCGATGAATCGAAGATCGTCGAAGTCCGCGAACCATGGATGACCATCGAGATCATCACGCCAACGGACTACTACGGAACGATCATGGATCTGGTGACGAAACGCCGCGGCATCTTCAAAGAACAGGAATACCCCGCGCCGCATCGCGTGCAACTCGATTTTGAAATACCGCTTTCAGAGATCATCGTTGATTTCTTCGACGACTTGAAATCACGCACCAAAGGGTATGCTTCGCTTGATTATCAATTTCTGGAATATCGCCCCGATCAATTACAAAAACTGGAGATCCTCGTCAACGGCGAACCTGTAGATGCGCTCGCCACGATCGTCCATCAAAAGGATGCGTATCACAAAGGTCAGCGGCTCATTACGAAATTGAAGGAATTGATTCCGCGTCAACTATTTGATGTAGCAGTCCAGGCTTCCGCAGGCGGACGAATCATTTCGCGGGCAAACGTCAAAGCCACGCGAAAAGATGTGTTGGCGAAATGCTACGGCGGCGACATCACCCGCAAAAAGAAATTGCTCGAGAAACAAAAGAAGGGCAAGAAGCGATTGAAGATGGTCGGCAACGTCGAGATCCCGCAGGACGCGTTCATGGCGGTGTTGAAATTGAATGAGGAATAATTCATGTAGGGGCGAGGTCCTCTCGCCCTAATTGTTTGATTCAAATATTGGGTGGGGAGACCCCGCCCCTACGAGGAATCATTTATGAAAGACGTGAAACGATGGCTACCCGGCGCGATCATCAGCATCTTGCTCATTGCCGCAATCCTGTATTTCGTTGACCTGCGCGCCATGGTGGACGCGCTCCGCAACGCAAATTATGCCTACCTCGGGATCGCGCTTGTCATCGGCTTCGTGTGGCTGGGGGTACGCGCAATCGTCTGGCGGACTCTGCTCCGCAACCGCGCCTCGCTCAGCGATGTGTTCTGGACGGTCGGCGAGGGATACCTGCTCAATAACTTCCTGCCGTTCCGCCTCGGCGAGATCGGGCGCGCGTTCTTGCTCAGCAGAAAATCGGGCATGACTTTCATGGAAATTCTGCCCACCATCGTCATCGAGCGTACAATGGATTTGGGTTATTCGGCAATCGTCCTGCTTGCGGCGCTGCCTTTCGTCGTCGGCGCGCAAGGCGCGGAACGGATCGGCGTGGTCGTCGGCATTATCGTTCTCATCGGTTTCGTAATACTCTACCTTGTGGCTCGTTATAATAAACAGGCGCTGGATATCTTTCACAAACTCAGCGCGCGCTGGCCCGTCCTGCAACGCGTCGGCGGCGGATTTCTCGAGTCGTTCTTTGCTGGTTTGAGCGTACTCACGGATGGCTGGCTCTTCCTGCGCTTCCTGTTCTGGATGACGCTGAACTGGGCTATCGCCATCGTTGCCTATTATTTCATCGTCAAGGCGTTCTTCCCGGAAACGCAGATGATTTGGGCAATGTTCGGCTTGGGCATGGCGGCGTTCGGCGGCGCGGTTCCCGCACTACCCGGAGCGGTCGGCACGTTCGAGGCAGGCTTCGGCGGCGCGCTCTACCTGATCACGGGCAATGAGTCCACATCCTTTGCCGCGGCGATCACGGGTCGCCTGTACAATTACATCAACAGCACCATCGTGGGCGGCATCGGCTTGATGCGCGAAGGGCAGACGCTTTCAGGCGTCTATCAGCAATTGATGAGCCTAAGAAAGCGGCAAAACACAGAGCAGGCAGAATAAGTTATGTTCCCTCTTTACGATACCGCGCGTTCGCACAAGTTTCCCTTGATCAATCTCGCGTTGATCGGCGCCAACGCGTATGCCTTCTTTAGCGAACTCAGCATGGGACCCGCCGAACTGGAAGCGTTCATTTTTGCAAACGGGCTTATCCCCGCGCAACTCCTCGCCAACCCCAACGGCGAATGGATGACGATCCTTTCGTCGATGTTTCTGCACGGCGGCTGGTTCCACATCATCAGCAACATGTGGATCTTGTTCATCTTTGGCGATAACATCGAATCGCGCATGGGCGGGTTCCGCTATCTTCTGTTTTACCTGCTGAGCGGCATCGCGGCAGCGTTGTTGCAGACCTACATCCTGCCAACCAGCACCGTTCCGATGATCGGCGCGAGCGGCGCGGTGGCTGGCGTGCTCGGCGCATACCTCGTTATGTTCCCGAACTCGCGCGTCGCGAGCCTCGTTCCCATCTTTTTCATCTTCACGCTCGTTGAGATCCCCGCTTTCATCTTCCTCGTGTTCTGGTTCATCTCGCAGTTGTATTCGGGATTATTTTCCTTACAAGGAAGCGCGGGCGGCGTGGCATGGTGGGCACACATCGGCGGATTTTTGTTCGGGCTGTTCATCGCATCCTTGTTCGGGCGAAGGCGGACGAACTATTACGGCTAAGGAGATCGGTTGGCTCGCCATTATTTGATCACGGGAGGCGGGGGATTCATCGGTTCGAACTACGCCTTTCGGCTGATTCAACGCGGTGAAAAGGTCTCCATCTTCGACAATCTTTCGCGCGCGGGCGCGCCGCGCAACATCGCCTGGCTGAAGGAAGAATTCGGTGAAAACAGATTCAACCTCATCGTCGGCGATGTGAGAAGCGCAGACCAAATGACCACTGCGGCGAATGATGCCGATGTGATGATCCATTTAGCGGGTCAGGTGGCAGTGACGACCTCCGTGACGAATCCGCGTGAAGATTTTGAATCCAATGCGCTGGGCACGTTCAACGCGCTCGAAGCCGCGCGCCTCTCGGGACGCGATCCGATCTTCCTGTACGCATCCACCAATAAAGTCTACGGCGGCATGGAAGATGTGAAGTTAATGGAAGACCCGACGCGCTGGCTGTATGCCGACCTCGAACACGGTTGCTCCGAATCGCAGCCTCTCGATTTTCATTCGCCTTACGGCGTGAGCAAAGGTTCGGGGGATCAATACGTGCGCGACTACGCCCGCATCTATGGTCTGCGCTCTGTAGTCTTCCGTCAGAGTTGCATTTACGGTCCGCGCCAATTCGGCATCGAAGACCAGGGTTGGCTCGCCTGGATGATGATCGCTGCAGTGACCGGGCGCAAGATCACGATCTATGGCGACGGCAAACAGGTGCGCGATGTGTTGCACGTCAACGACCTCCTGGACGCGTACGATGCGGCAATTGAGAAAATCGATTCGGCAAAAGGTCAGGTTTACAACATTGGCGGCGGCAAACGCAACGTGATGGCGATCTGGGCGGAGTTCGGGCCCATTTTGGAACGGTTGTTAGGGAAAAGTATCGAAGTATTGCGCGAAGACTGGCGTCCAGGCGACCAGAAAGTATTCTACGCAGACCTACGCAAATTGAAGAATGATTTGGGCTGGGAACCGAGAATTGATCTCGAAGAGGGCTTGGATCTGATGTACGACTGGGTGAAGGCGAACAAAGAACTGTTCTAACCCCGTCTACAAAACAAAGATAAAATCAGCGCTCCTGAAAGTCCCACCGCCATATCCACAATGGTGTCTTCCAGTCCGCGCACCATGGTTGTGCCGAAGAAATGATCGAACGCGTTCTCGTAGAACTCCCAAAAGATGATTGTCGTTCCGGTACAGGTAAAACCAAACACAATTTGGATGAAAACAGGAACATCACCGACAATTTTTTGTGAGTGCCGAATAGCTGAGCGGAAGAAATAGGTGATCGCCACACCGCCCATGAAATGTGTAGGCATGTCCAGCGGTGGATATCGATCATACAGGTCGAGCGCGATCCCAAGCAAGTACAATCCAAACACGCTCAGAGGCGCCCACGCGGCTTCGCGCGACATGGCAATAACCCAGTGGATGATGAGTCGTTTGATGTTCATGGCTGAAAAAAAGCATTTCCGTTCAGTGAAATAATAATGTATTGATTGCCCTGTTCTGCTGATTGTACCAATTAAAAAATCAACCGCCGATCGCTCGGCGGTTACTTGTTCTACGAATGACGATCACATCATGCTTCCAAAGTATTTCTTGGAAAAATGCATGATGACCTGCGCCAGCACGACGGGTCCCAGAAAAGCGGCGAACCCGCCAACGAAGCCGGATACGTACCCGCCTACCATGCCGGTCACACCGAGGAAGGTTGACGAGGCGCTTGCGACAGCCAGCACGATCAGGTAGCGCAAGCCGAAGTTCATCACGTCAGCCGAGTCGAAGTAGAGGAAGCCAACGAGAAGCCCGGCGAGCAACAGCACCCAACTCAGGATCGGATTCGAAAAACCAATTGCCCCGGTCACGCCTGCCACCAAAGCTCCCAGAACGTAAACCCACTTCCACGGAGATTCGGGAGCCATCATGCCCGAACTCATCGTCGGCGCGGATGCACTGGCTTTCGACTGCGTCTTGGATTGTGATCTTTTAGTTGCCATTTTTATTCTCCTTTTAATAACGGTGTTTTCCACAAGTATTAACACATACAAATTGGAAAGTTCCTCGGTTTTTTGCGCTGGAGCCTGCCTGAACCTATGCATTACATCCTACTCGTGAGGGTATAATCTTCCCGCTTTATGAAGGTTCTGACCGTTCTTACCTATTACCGACCGCACACGTCCGGTCTTACGATTTACGCGGAGCGCCTCGCGCGCGCGCTTGTGCGGCGCGGTCACGAAGTGACGGTGATGACCACGCAATACGACTCATCGTTACCGCGCGAAGAAACAATGGACGGGGTCAAAATCGTCCGTGTGCCGGTGGCGGCGCGAATCAGTAAAGGCGTGCTCGCGCCTACGTTTGGGCTGGTTGCAACCAAACTGGTTGCAACACATGATGTCGTACAACTGCATCTGCCGCAATTCGACGCGCCCGGTGTGGCGCTGCGCGGTCGCCTCTTCGGCAAGCCTGCCGTGCTCACATATCACTGCGACCTGCTCCTGCCTCCCGGTTTGTTCAATCGCGTGGTCAACAGCGTAGTTCATTTGATGAACCATCTCTCAGGGACATTTGCGCATCATATCGTGACGTATACGCAGGATTACGCCGATAGCTCGCCTTTCCTCTCGCTCTACGCCTCAAAACTGACGCCCATCCTGCCTGCCGTAGAGTTGCCGAGTCCGCCCCCCGGCGCCGTGGACACATTTTCTAGGAAGCACCGCGTGAAAGAACGAAAGCCGGTCATCGGGATGGCCGCCCGCTTCGCCGCGGAAAAGGGGGTCGAGGTCCTGCTTGACGCGCTGCCTACCATCTTAAAGAAATACCCGACGGCGCAAGTGCTCTTCGCCGGGACGTATCAGAACGTGATGGGCGAACGGGCATATTCTGACCGGCTCATGCCGCGCATCCGTGAATACGAAGCGCAGGGACATTGGACATTTCTCGGCAACCTTGACCCGGTTGAAATGGCGGCTTTCTACCCCAACCTCGATGTGTTGACCGTTCCGTCGTTGAACTCAACCGAGGCGTTCGGGCTTGTCCAGATCGAAGCGATGATGAACGGCGTGCCTTGCGTTCCGTCTGCGTTGCCGGGCGTGAGACAGCCGGTGATGATGCACGGCATGGGCCGCGTTGCCAAAATCGGCGATGCGGCTGATTTGGCTGAATCCATCCTCACCGTCCTGAATGAACCGCAAAAGTTCAAAGGGGATATTGCGTCCATTCAGAAATCCTACGATCCAGATTCTATTGCGGCTGAATACGAAAAATTATTCGAAAGGCTGTTGGGGAAAACGTCTTGAAAGATTTCCTGTTCTTACACCTGCGCGATTTACCGTACTTTCGCGCGTTGTTGCGTTCCGTCGAAAGTTCGTTTTATCAGGATTTGCCCCTTCCAGCGCCGGTCTACGATGTGGGGTGCGGCGACGGTCATTTCGCGTCAGTAACGTTCGATCACAAAATTGACGTGGGCCTCGATCCGTGGCATGCGCCTATACACGAGGCGAGGAGGTATGGCGTTTATAGATCTCTGATCGAAGCCGATGGGGCAAGAAGTCCGTTTCCGAACGGATATTTTGCAAGCGGTTTCAGCAATTCGGTCCTCGAACACATTCCGCATATTGATGACGTGTTGAAGGAGACTGCCCGCGTTCTAAAGAGCGGCGCGCCGTTTTACTTTTGCGTGCCGAACCCTCGATATTTGAACGAACTTTCGATCTCCCGCATATTTGGCAAAGGATATACCGAGTGGTTTCGGAGAATTTCGCGCACCCAACATGCCGACGGCCCGGAGGTGTGGGAGGCACGCCTCGAACAGGCTGGTTTTGAACTGGTGCGCTGGTGGCATTACTTTTCGCCCGCCTCCTTGCGCGTGTTAGAATGGGGGCATTATTTTGGCGTCCCGTCTCTCGTTGCACGCGTTCTCACGGGCAGGTGGATCATTGCCCGCACTTCTTGGAACCTGTGGCTTACCCAGAAATATGTGAGCAGATTTGCATCCGCTCGACCCATAGAAAATGGGACATATACTTTTTATGTAACTCGCAGAAAATAGAGTTACCGCACTAATCTGCCTCTTCCCCACTCTTGATACACTACCAAAGCGTAACGATCCAGAATAACGATGAGCAACGAGAATCATAACCCGAATAAAACCGGCGAGCCGAGTGTTCTCGATTATGTAAAGTCTTTGTTTCGATTCGGCGGTGGGGAAACGATTTCGATACCCGAATTCGCCGATGAAAAGCCAACAGTTGCTGCCGTTCAGCCTGAAGCGCAGTCATCCCATCCCATTCGACTTCAATCTGATTCATCTGTTCCCTGGCGGTCGTTGCTCGCGCTATTTCTTGCCATCGCCGGACAGTTTTTCTTCGAGCCGCCTGCCGCTACAGCGGCATTAGGATATGTCCTTTATATAGCCGCTCTCGGGCTTCTGGGTTGGGCGATCTACCGCAAAGAATGGACGCTTCGCCCGCTCGCGCAGGAATCCGAGAACACCGATCCGCTTACCTATCGTCCCGTTCCATTGGTCATTAGCCTCGCGTTAGGCGTGCTAGCGTTCAGCCTGTTCAATGGCAACCTGTTCACAGGCTTCAATGTATTCGTCTGGATTCTTGCAATCTCATTTTTTCTTTCGGCTTTTTGGATTCGAAGTCAAAACGCGACACCGCTTCGCGAACGAATCACCGGCTGGCTAAGGCGTGATTTCTGGACGGTCAACATCTCTCGCTGGACGTTGCTCGTGCTCGCCGCGATCGCGCTCTCGTTCTTCTTCCGATTCGCACAAACCACCGGCGTCCCTCCTGAACCGTTCAGTGACCACGCGGAAAAGATTCTCGATGTGTACGAGGTTTCGCAGGGTCAAACGCGAATCTTCTTCCCACGTAACACCGGGCGCGAAGCATTTCAAATGTATTGGACTCTGCTTGTCCTCAAAGTCTTCGGGACAGGGTTTACATTTCTTAGCCTCAAACTCGGGACAGCCATCTTAGGATTCTTGACCCTTCCCTTCATTTACCTGCTCGGAAAGGAGATCGGCGGACAGCGTGTGGCGCTCTTTGCCCTCATCCTTGCAGGAATCGCGTACTGGCCCAATGTGATCAGCCGTGTGGGACTACGCTTCCCTCTCTACCCGCTCTTCGCCGCGCCGATGCTCTTCTTTCTCTTGCGCGGCTTGCGGACGCGTAACCGAAACGATTTTCTCCTCTCGGGTATCTTTTTGGGGCTCGGTTTGCACGGGTATAGCCCGTTCCGCATTGTGCCGTTCATTGTCATTGCTGTGTTCGTGTTGTACTGGATTCATCCGCAATCGAACACCGCCCGCAGGGAATTGTTGATCTGGCTGGCATTGTTGGGGTTCACATCGTTATTCGTTTTCCTTCCTCTCCTGCGTTACTGGGTGGAAGACCCAGAAAAGTTCGGCTTTCGCGCCGCCACTCGGTTGACAGGTATTGAGACACCGATCATAGATCCTGTGTGGCAGGTATTCCTTTCGAACGTGTGGAACGCGCTGAAGATGTTCAACTTTGACGATGGTAACATCTGGGTGCACTCTGTGACCGACCGTCCCGCGTTGGATATTGTCACCGCAGTGTTGTTAATGTTCGGCGTTGTACTTGTGTTGACTCGTTACCTTCGTCATCGTCACTGGCTTGATCTGTTCCTGCTCGTTTCCATCCCGTTGTTTCAATTGCCTTCCACGCTGTCCATTGCATTTCCGGGCGAGAATCCTTCATTGAATCGAACCGGCGCGGCTTATATCCCCGTGTTTATTCTGGCGGCGATGGCGCTCGACGGTTTGCTGACCAGTTTCGGACGGGGAAAGATGCGGCTCGTCTTCGCATCGTTGGTGACAGGAATCTTGTTGTACGTCTCAGCACTTCAAAATTACGATCTGGTTTTCAATCAGTATTTCACATCCTTCCGCGGAACATCATGGAACACATCAGACATGACCCGGGTGATTCGAGGTTTCGAGCAGGTCTACGGGACGAAAGAGACTGCCTGGGTAGTGCCGTTCCCTCACTGGGTGGATACGCGTCTGCCCTCGGTTTGGATGGGCATCCCAGACCGCGATATAGCGATGTGGCGCGAGAACATGGCAGGCACGCTGGGGTTTCAGGGACCAAAATTGTTTATTGTGAAGGCAAATCTTGAGAATCCCGCCGCGAACGATCAAGAGTCGTTGGACGTTCTAAAGACGCTCTACCCGGACGGGCAATTGCGTTTGTTTGACTCGGACATTCCCGGCCGCGACTTTTGGATATTCATCGTACCGAGCCGGTAAGGACTCGTCGGATCTGAATTATGCGTCGTGAAAAATACTTCTGGGCTTACGATATTCTTCTCTTGCTTGTGTTACTGCTCGCGGGTTATTTGCGCTTAACCGGCGTGAACTGGGGCGAGGGCGAACATCAACACCCGGACGAGAATTTCCTCTCCGGCGTATTGGGTAGTCTGCGGGCGTATACGTGTGAGGATGAAAACTTCATTTTTGCGAACTGCCCGGAGGAGCAACAACGTTGGATCACCCTCGGGGAATATTTCGACAGCCAAATATCTCCGCTGAATCCATACAATTACGGATACTCGTTCTTCGTCTATGGCAACCTGCCTCTGACCATCGTGCGGGTCGCGGCGGAGGCGTTGGGCGATCCGGATGTGAAATTGCTCGGCAGGCAATTCTCCGCACTCGCCGACTTGTTCTCTATTCTTTTCCTTTATCTTATCGTGTCGCGCTTGTACGACCGCCGAGTGGGGTTGCTGGCTTCTCTGTTCTCCGCACTGACCGTGATGCAGATCCAGCAATCCCATTTCTTCACGACCGACTCATTTGTGAACACGTTTGCTTTTCTAGCTATTTACTTTGCTGTTGAAATTCTACTGTGGAAAGAAAAGCAACCGGAGAACCGAGACACCTCAACGCACACACCCGACGATCTTCAATCGCAAGTCAGTCGTCCTCCAACTCTTCCCACTTTAACCTTCGATTTCAAGTCACTGTTTACCAACCCCCTCTTCCTTTTAAGCATCGGCTTTGGCGTTGCCTACAGCATGGCGCTGGCATCGAAACTCAGTATCTATCCACTGGCGCTGCTCCTGCCGGGCGCGTTTGCCGTTCGTTTCCTGCTTGAAAGGAAAAGTGAGGGATCACTGCCTGCCGCTCACTTGCGAACGGAGTATTGGACACTCATATTCGCCTGCCTCATCGCCGGCGGACTCGCCTCGCTGATTTCCTTCCGCGTCTTCCAACCATATGCTTTCGACGGCATCGGACTCAATCCGCAATGGATCGCGAACATTCAGGAACAACGCGCGCAGGCAACCGGTGAAGCTGACCTGCCATGGAATCTCCAATGGGCGCGGCGCTCTCACCTCTACTCATTTGCGAATCTCACCGTATGGGGGCTGGGCCTTCCACTCGGCATTCTTGCCTGGACCGGCTTCCTCTACATGGGCTGGCGAATCCTCAAAGGCGAGTGGCGTCATGCACTCCTCTGGGGCTGGACGGCCTTTCATTTTGTCTGGCAGTCGCTTCAATTCAATCCAACCATGCGCTATCAATTACCGATCTATCCACTGCTGGGGGGGATGATGGCGGCATGGATTGTCTTTGAAGTGCCGCGTCATTCGAAATCGCGCATCACAAAATACACAACGGCATTTGTTGGAATTGCTGTTCTCCTCCTGACGGCCGCGTGGGCGTTCGCCTTCCAAAGTATCTACACGCGCGACGAACCTCGCATCGCCGCCTCAAGGTGGATCTATCAAAACGTGCCGGGTCCTGTCAACCTGCACATCCAAACCTCCGAGGGTAAGACATACAACCAGCCCCTGTCGTTCCCGACCGGAGTTTTCATCGAGCCGGGAATGCCCTACCAGACCTCGTTCACTGCGAAGAATGAAGGCTTGCTCAAAGAAGTCTTCCTTGCGCACGTCGCGGCTTTGCCAGACCAACCACCTCCGCAGCTGTATCTCACCATCTGGCAAAATCTGGATGATCCCCAGCCTCTCGCCTCAGCCATTTCAATTCCCGCACAGGATGCAACGCAGGTTGTGAATTTCGACGTCGCGACGTTCGTAAATGCAAATCAAACCTACCACCTCAAATTAGAAAACCCCATCCTTGAAGAACGTGTGAACCTCTGCGGTTCGATGCGCGTCGTCATTCAGAACGGCGACCAGTCCATTGAACAGGTCATTGACGTATCCGCTCCGTGCACTGTAACTTCTGAAGCCCCATTCATTCTATCCTTCATCCCGCAAGTTGACGGGACATTGATCGAGATCGATCTGGCAAATGTTGTGAACACGACACCCACCGCTTCATTGGAAAGTCACACGCTCAGCCTGTCCATCTCTGGGAACCCAGAGTTCACATCAGATTCCTTGCTTGCCCGCGCTTCGGTAACCGGGACATTCACAGCCAACGACGATCCACGCGGCGACTCGTACACATTCACGCTCGACGAACCGATCGATCTTGAAGATGAAACACCTTACTATCTTCGTCTCGAAGCGGATTCAGGCACGCACACCCTCACTGGCTCCGCAGTAGTCAACGAAACGGACTACGATTATCCGCTTCCCTTCCGCGTGGACGGCTACGACGCGTTCGGCGGACTCTATCGCGGCGACCTGAACCTCCAGGTCTACTGGGACGACAACGCGGACAAACTCACGCGCTTCACATCCACACTCGATCAAGCGGACTACATTTTCATTCCCACCAACCATCAATACGCGCAAATCACGCGCCTGCCGGAGCGGTATCCGCTGACAACGTTGTACTACCGCGAACTGATGGGATGCCCCATCGGTGAAAACATCATCCGCTGTTATCACGAAGCCAAACCCGGAGATTATGAAGGCAGGCTTGGCTTCGATCTCGTGGCGGTGTTCGAAACATACCCGAAATTCGGCGGCTTTGAGATCAACGACCAATACGCGGAAGAGGCGTTCACATTCTACGACCATCCGAAAGTGCTCATCTTCAAGAAGAGTGACAACTACGATCCCGCGCACGTGCGATCCACTCTGAGCGCGGTTGACCTCTCCAAAGTTGTGCGCCTCACCCCGCGCCAGTTCGACAATTTCTCCAATTTGTTGTTGCCCGCCGACAGGCTCGCCAGTCAACGCGCAGGCGGCACATGGTCCGAGTTGTTCGACTACGATTGGATTCAAAACAAATATCCGTGGCTGGGCTTGCTCATCTGGTATTTCTTCATCTTCGTCCTCGGCTTAGCCGTTTACCCATTGATTCGCATCGCCATGCCGGGACTGTCAGACAAAGGTTACCCGCTCAGCCGCGCGCTGGGACTCATCCTCTTCGGTTATTTCGCTTGGATAGCCGGCTCGCTCGGTATTCCGTATACGCGCACGACCATTGCGGTCGTGTTTGGAGGAATCCTCCTGCTGGGTGTAGTTCTCGGTTATCTCCAACGCGACGAACTGACCGAAGAATGGAAGACAAAACGTCAATACTTTTTGCTCGTCGAAAGCATCTTCCTCTCGTTCTTCCTGATTGACCTCATCATCCGCCTCGGCAACCCGGACTTATGGCACCCAGCCAAAGGCGGCGAACGCCCGATGGACTTCTCCTATTTCAACGCGGTCATCAAAAGCACATCGTTCCCGCCGTACGATCCGTGGTTCGCCGGTGGTCACATCAATTATTACTATTATGGATTTGTACTGGTCGGAACGCCGGTGAAGATGCTCGGTATCGTGCCGTCTATTGCCTACAATTTCATCCTTCCGACGCTCTTCGCCATCGTCGGCATTTGCGCGTTCTCACTCGGATGGAATTTACTGAGTCCCTTCTCTCGCTGGGAAGGGACGGAGGGTGAGAGAGAATCTTCATCGTCTGGCATCACCATTCAACAACTCACCGCCGGTTTCTCCGCCTCAGCCCTCACCCTTCTGCTCGGTAACCTCGGCACGATTCAGACGATCTACAACCGGATGCAACAACTGGGCGCGCTCGGCGCATTCAGTTGGGATTCCACCTTCACACAGCGCGTGACGTGGGCGACACAGGGCTTGAAGATGATCGTCCGCGGCGAGGGCACGCTTCCCGTCGGACCGGGGGACTGGTACTGGGACCCAAGCCGTGTCGTCCCTCCGGGCGGAGGCAACGAGATCACCGAGTTCCCGTTATTCACCTTCCTCTACAGCGATTTGCACGCGCACATGATCGCCATGCCGATCATGTTGCTCGCGTTGAGTTGGGCGTTCGCCGTCGTGGCGGGCCGCGCGAAGTGGAAGAACCAGCTATCCATTGGCGTTGGAATCGTCCTCGGCGCGTTGATCATCGGCGCCTTGTATCCCACCAATCTCTCCGATATGTATACCTTCCTGCCCGTCGGTCTCGCGGCGCTGGGGTATGCGTTATGGCGAGATGCTGATGCATCGTCCATCACACAAAGAATCACTGTAGTCGTTGGTGCGTTGTTCGCCTTGACGTTTCTTTCGTTCGCCATGTACCAACCGTATCGCGCATGGTACGCGCAGGCATACAGCACGCTCGAACTATGGAAGGGACCGTTCACACCCATCTCTTCGTATTTTACGATGTGGGGCGTGTTCCTCTTCATCACCGTTTCGTGGATGGTCTGGGAAACGCGTGAGTGGATGGCATCCACACCCGTTTCGGAATTGCGAAAGTTGAAACCTTTCCAATTATTCATCGAAGGCGCACTCATTGTGTTTGCTCTTGTTCTGCTCGTATTGCAGTACAACCAATCGAACTCTACATATGGCGGCGTAGCGGTCAGTTGGATCGCGTTACCTATCGCAGCATGGGCGGGTATTCTCCTGCTTCGTCCGGGTATGCCAGACACAAAACGATTCATCCTTTTCTTGATCGGAACATCCCTTCTCATTACTGTGGTCGTTGAAGTGCTCGTTGTAGTTGGTGACATCGGGCGGCAGAACACGATCTTCAAGTTCTATCTCCAGTCGTGGTTCATGCTGGCGGTAAGCGGCGCCGCGGCGTTCACATGGACACTTCCCTCGTTCTTCAGGTGGCTCCCCGGCTGGCGCGCCTTCTGGCAGATCTCGATAATCCTGTTGATCTCCGGCGCGGCAATGTTCACTGTGACCGGGACATCCGGCAAGATCAAAGACCGCTGGATTCTCGAAGCCCCTCATACTCTCGACGCGATGACCTTCATGCAATATGCCAATTACGACGATTTCGGTCAGCGACTCGATCTGAGCGAAGACTACCGCGCCATCCGCTGGATGCAGGATAACGTGCAGGGCTCGCCGGTCATCGTCGAAGCGAATTGCCCCGAGTACCGCTGGTGTACGCGCTTCACCATTTATACAGGCTTGCCCGGCGTCGTCGGCTGGAACTGGCACCAGCGGCAACAACGCGTGTTCACTTCGGCATGGGTCGAGGAACGCGTCGCACAGATCGGGGAGTTTTACAACAGCATTGACCCTGAATCGATTCGGAACTTCCTCAAAACCTACGATGTGAAGTATATTATCGTCGGTCAGCTCGAACGCGCCGCGTATACGCCTGAAGGTATCGCCAAGTTTGATCTACTCGACGGGCAGTATTGGCGCGAAGTGTATCGGGATGGCGCAACGGTCATCTATGAAGTGATCCCAAATCCCTCACCCTAATCCTCTCTCAAAAGGAGAGGGGATAAAAGGAGCAACCATGATCTATCACCTCACGTTCCGCAAAAACTGGAAATACGCGTTGGCAACAGGCCCGTATCGCGACAAGAGCCTCGACAAGGAAGGATTCATCCATTGCTCGACCGCCACGCAACTGGTGCCGGTGGCGATGGAATCCTTCCCGAAGCGGCGAAAATTGACCATCCTTGTGATTGATGAAGCGCGCCTGACCTCGCCCGTGAAATGGGAAAAACCCTCTGGCGGTCCGCCGCCCGGCGTCCCACCGACCAACAAATTCCCGCATGTTTACGGTCCGATCAACTTTGAATCGGTAGTCAAAACGCTCGATATGGAACGCGACGTAGACGACATGTTCGTTCTGCCAGATAATCTATAGCGGACTCCTTCGGTACTTCGACCTCCATGTTTTCTTTTCTGGCTTGGTACGTTCTCTCCGCGCTCGTCGGCTGGCTGGCATTTCCTGTCGCATATCACCTCTTCCCTGCGTTGAAGGACCGCGGATACACACTTTCGCGCGCGCTCAGCCTGTTGATCTGGGGATACGCCTTCTGGCTGTTCGCATCCTTCGGCATCGCTCAAAACGACCACGGCGGGCTGTTGCTCGGTTTGCTGGTGCTTGCCGGCTTCAGCGCGTGGGTATTCGTAAATAGTCAATCGGAAATCGTAAATTGGTTTGGCGAGAATCGCCGCCTCATCCTCACAGTCGAAATCCTCTTTTTCATCTCCTTTGCCTTCATGGCATTGATCCGCGCGGGCAACCCGGAGATACTTGGAACCGAAAAGCCGATGGAGTTGATGATGATCAACGGCATCATGAACTCGCCGACCTTTCCTCCGCGCGACCTGTGGCTTTCGGGGTATTCCATTTCGTACTACTATTTCGGCTACGTGATGACTTCAATGCTGGCGACCTTCACTGGCACACCGGCGACCGAGGCATTCAACCTGATGATCGCTCTCGTCTTCGGCTTGTCCGCGGTCGGCGCGTATGGGATTTTGTATAACCTTCTGGCTCTGACCACAGACGGCAGATCACAGACCATGGAAGACGGAGTCGTCCATCGTCCGTCGCCCATTGTCGCTTCACTGCTCGCGCCATTGTTTCTTCTCCTCGTCTCCAACGTCGAAGGCTTTCTCGAAGTGCTTCACCGTCGCGGATTGTTCTGGGCGAATGGAAATAATTTTTGGACGTGGCTGGATCTCCCCGAACTGCGCGATGCACCGTCTCAACCGCTGGGATGGATTCCCGACCGCTTCTGGTGGTGGTGGCGCGCCTCACGCGTGGTTCAAGACTACGAACTGAACGGCGCGTTCACCGGCGATACGATTGACGAATTCCCGTTCTTCTCGTATCTGCTGGGCGACCTGCATCCGCATGTGCTTTCGATGCCGTTCCTCCTGCTGGCTGTCGCTCTTGCAATGAATATTTTTCTAGGTGGATTACGCGGAAGGATCAATTTGTTTTTTGGCGAATTGCGAATCAGCAAGACAGGATTCTTTCTTATAGCGCTAATGCTGGGGGGGCTGACGTTCCTCAACACGTGGGACATCCTCGTCGCAGGCGCGTTGATCGTTTTCAGCTACGCGCTGACTCGAGTTCGCGAATCAGGTTGGGGGTGGGGGCGAATCGAAGATGTCGTATTGCTGGCGGTCCCCGCCGGCGTCATCGCGTATGTGATGTATCTTCCGTTTTTCATTGGATTCGATTCGCAAGCCGGGGGATTGGTGCCGAACTTCATGTTCCCGACGCGCGGCGCGCACATGTGGGTGATGTGGGGAACCTTGTTCGTGCCGATCTTCGCATTTCTCATCTATCTACTCGGAACGAAAACTCCTGCCGATTGGCGCACGGGGATTTGGACGACGTTCACCCTATTGTTCGTGCTTCTCGCCACGATGTTCGTCATTGGTTTGCTCGCACTGCAGTTCAGGTCCGATGTGGTCGTCCCCATTTTGGAATCCCAGGGACGCGACGCGGGCGAATTCGTTTCAGATAGTTTTGCGCGCAGATTAAGTTATATCGGCAGTTTGATCACATTGCTGGCTTTGCTAATTCCTTCATTATCTTTTCTGTTTTATCGAAATCAAGGGTCGCTCGACGCACTTGCCTCCTCTGAAAACGCAGGATCAACCGCCAACCGTCAACCACCAACGTTCATCATCCTGCTCATTACGCTGGGAACCCTTCTCATCCTCGGGCCGGACTTCTTGTACCTGCGCGACAATTTCGGCTGGCGTATCAACACGGTCTTTAAATTTTATTATCAGGCATGGATTCTACTCAGCCTCGCCGCTGCATTCGGAACGGCTGTGCTTCTTTCGAACCTGCGCGGCGCATCGAAACCGGGATTTCGAATCCTCTTTGCCCTCGTGCTCATCGTCGGGCTGACGTATCCCTTGCTCGGCATCTTCAGCAAGACCAACAACTTCAATCCGTCTTACGGACTCACGTTGGATGACTTCGACCGGCTGGAGATCGAGAACTCTGACGAAGCTGCGGCGATCCGCTGGCTTCGCTCCGCGCCGGATGGGGTGGTTGCTGAGGCAGTGGGGGGCGCATACTCCTCATATTCGCGCATCGCAAACTACACCGGCTTGCCGACCGTCTTAGGCTGGGACAATCACGAAGGGCAATGGCGCGATTATCTGCTCATCGGCAATCGCCGCCAGGATATTGAAACTCTTTACACCACGTCGGATGGATTCGTCGCGCAGGAGATCATTGCGCGTTACAACATCCGCTATGTCTACATCGGCGGACTTGAACGAAGCGCCTACCGAGTGGACGAAGGCAAGTTCAATAGTTTGTTAAGGCTGATATTTCAACAAGGGATTGTGACCATTTACGAAGTACCCTGATAATCAAGGGTAAAATTGCGCCCATGAATTCGTCCCAAATCAAATATGAAGGCTGGCTGTACGGGCTGGCTTTTCTGATTGCACTTGCGTTCCGCTTCATCGCGCTGGGTGCATTCCCACTGACCGACTCAGAAGCGATGCTCGCTCTGCAAGCCCTTGGCATCGCCCGCGGGGATTCTCCGATCCTTGCGCCGCAACCGGCGTACATCCTCTTCACAGCTGTTTTGTTCGCGATCATGGAAGGCACAAACTTTCTGGCGCGTTTGCTCCCCGCTCTCGCAGGGAGCGCGTTCGTCTTCGCGCCGTGGTTCTTCCGCCAAAGGATTCATCCGCGCCCGGCGTTAATCCTCGCCTTTCTCTTCGCTTTCGACCCCGGTCTCGTTGCGATGTCACGGCAGGCGAGTGGAACGATGCTCGCTGTGTCCTTTCTGCTGTTTGCATGGGCGATGTGGAATCACAAACGCGTCATCGCCTTTGGCATCCTCTCCGGTCTTGCGCTTCTCTCGGGAGCGTCGCTTTGGGGCGGATTGCTGGCGCTCGGTCTGACACGGTTATTCCTTCAAGGCATGAAGCCGCGCTCTCACGAAGGTCAAGAAACCCCATCTCCCGGTCTCCGATCCCAATTCACTAATCCTCAACTATTTGCTTCTTTTCTTGCCACTTTTCTCTTTTGCGGCACGCTCTTTTTTCTGGCGCCAAACGGGTTGAGCGCAGCGTTGTCGTCCGTCGCCGCATATTTGAGCGGCTGGGTCGCGCCGACCGTCACACCGCCCGGGCGCATTCTCTTCACGTTCCTCACCTATGAATTGCTGGGCATCTTCCTCGCCCTGCTCGCCATTTTCCGCGCGGTGCGAACCAACGGAAAACGCGCCATCTGTCTGATGCTCTGGATGGGAGTTACGCTTCTCCTTGCAGTTTTCTACCGCCAGCCTGGCGAGTTGGTTTGGGCAGTGATTCCTCTGCTCACCCTGAGCGCCCTCGAACTCGCGCGCGCCTTCGACATTCGTCGCGAAGAACGCACAGAGGTGGGCATCGTTGTCGCGGCGATCTCCATCTTGCTGGTCTACACTTGGTTCAATGTTTCCGGCGTTGCCCTAAACCCGTTCAACCAATTTCCGACCACTTTGCCGCTTCTGGGAGAGGTGCAGAACGCGCGTCTCGTCGTGTTGCTTGGCTCCATCCTTATCGTCATCGTTTGTATTGCGCTCGTTGCACTCGGCTGGTCGGCGCGCATCGCCCGGTTGGGCGTCACGTTGTGCTTTAGCGCGTTCCTATGCGTTTATGCTCTCGCCTCTGCATGGGGTGCAAGCGGATTGCGCAACCCAAACGGGTTTGAACTCTGGAGAACAGACCCGCGCGTCGCACAAGCAGACCTTCTAATCGCCAGCGTGGACGATCTTTCCGAGTTCAGCCTCGGTCATGACCAGTCCCAGCCTGTTACAGTTGCGGGAGTTCTTTCTCCCGCCCTCGAGTGGACTTTGCGGGATCACACGGTCGAGACAGTTTCAGTGCTCGACCCGCAAATCGCGCCACCCGTTGTCGTCACTCCGGTGATGGAAGATCTCGGTTTGCCCTCCGCATATCGCGGGCAGGATTTTACATGGAGGCAACAGCCGGGATGGGCGAACCTCCAACCGCAGGATTGGTTAAAGTGGTTTGTCTTCCGCGAGTTGCCGATGGAAAACGAAACGATCATCCTATGGGCGCGGGATGACCTATTCCCGGATGCACGCGGGGGCGCCCAGCCTTGACCGTAAAGCCGCCTTCGATCATCGCCATAGACGGACCCGCCGCGTCGGGAAAATCCACGTTGGGACTGCGGCTGGCGCACGCGCTCGGCTATTTGTTCTTCGATACCGGCGTGATGTACCGCGCGGTCACGTGGCTCGCGTTGAACCGCAGCCTCGACCTGCGCGACGAAGAGGCGGTCACCGCGCTGGCGGAGAATACTCCAATAGATGTCGCGCCAGCCTCCCAGGCGGATGGACGCGCTTGCGATGTCATCGTGGATGGAAAAGATATCACGTGGGAAACACGCCTGCCTGAAGTGGAGGCGAATGTTTCCTTTGTCTCGGCTTATCGCGGTGTGCGAAGCGCGTTGAGCCAACAACAGCGGCGCATAGGTCAACGCGGAAATATCGTGATGGTCGGGCGCGATATCGGCACGGTCGTCTTGCCGGATGCAGATCTAAAGGTCTATCTCGATGCAAGCGCGCAACAACGCTCCCGGCGACGATACGACGAGATCCTTGCCCGTGGTCGTAACGCGAATTATGATGAGATCCTCTCGAAGGTGCTCGAACGCGACCACATCGATTCGACCCGGGATGTGGCTCCGCTCAAAGCGGCAGACGACGCGGTAATCATCGATTCCGATGCCCTGAGCGCGGACGAGGTTTTCGAGAAAGTGCTGGCGCTGTGCAGATGAAACCCCATCGAGTTCCACTCCACTATCGCGCGATGCGACATGTGATGAAACCGCTGACGCGCGGGATTTTCCGCCTTTTGGCAAGCGTGCGAATCACCGGCAAAGAACATATACCCTACGGAAAGCCGTATGTGGTGGCAATGAATCATATTTCCATTTTCGACCCACCGTTCGCCGCCGCGTTCTGGCCCGAGTGGCTGGAGGTCATCGGCGCGGCGGATGTGTTCGATAAGCCCGGTCAGGGGCTGGCGCTCAAAATGTACGGTGTGATTCCTGTGCACCGCGGCGATTACGACAGAGCCCTGCTGACAAAGATCATTCACATCCTCAAATCGGGTTTGCCATTGTTGATCGCACCGGAGGGTGGGCGCTCTCACATCACCGCGATGAAACGCGCAAAGCCGGGCATCGCATATATTATCGAACAAACTGGTGTGCCTGTGGTGCCTGCCGGGCTGGTCGGCACGACAAAAGACTTTTTTCAACGCGCGTTTCGCCAACCGAGACCGGTGCTCGAAATGCGAATCGGAAAACCGATCATCTTGCCGGAGATCGAAGTGAAAGGAACACAACGACACGAAATGAGACAACGGAACGCGGATATTGTCATGTCGCATCTTGCCGGGTTGTTGCCAGAAGAATACAGAGGAGTCTATGCCGGATCAGCCGTCCGCTCCGCCTAAACCTGTAAGCGAAATCTGGAGACCGGAATTGATCGTCCTGCCGCGGCTGACACTGGCGCGGCGCGCTTTCCGGGTATTCTACCGGTATTGCATGAAGTTGCTGGTTCTGCTCACCATGCGTGCAGTCGTGAACGGGCTGGAGAATATCCCTAAAAAGGGACCGGCTCTCCTAGTGGGGAATCACTCCGGGAACGCTGATGTGGTATTGGGCGCCGCAGTCATTCCGCATTCTGCCGAATGGATCGGAAAGATCGAAAACCGCGACGACCACTGGCTGGTCGGACCGATCTTTCGTGCCTACGGGTTCATCTGGATTCATCGGGGCAGACCCGACAAGAAGGCGTTACGTGTGGCTCTCGAAGCGCTTGCCAACGGACGCATGGTCATTATCGCGCCGGAGGGCAGACAGACCCTCACCGGCGGACTTGAAGAGGGAACCGACGGCGCCACCTTCCTCGCGCTCAAATCTGGCGCGCCAGTGGTTCCGATCGCCATTGCCGGGGCAGAAAATTCCAACGTTTACGGTCACTTAAGAAAGTTCCGCCGCGCAACAGTAACGTTCACGATTGGGAAACCTTTCCATATCCGCGAACAGCCAGACCGTCGCGATTCGATTCGGGCAGGCACGCGTCAGATCATGGAAGCGCTGGCGCGCATGCTGCCTCCGGAACGGCGCGGGCAATACAACTACGTTTCACACACTTACGAAATTGAATAGCAACGTCTGACGACCTCCATTGGGGCTATAATCCGTCCATGCAGTTCGTCGCGACATTGTTGAATCGGCTTGCATATGTAGAAGCCGTGTCACTTGCAGGCTGGATGGTTTGGATCGGGCTGGGGGGTCTCTTCGTTTTTTCGATCTTAAGCTGGCGCAACTTTCATTCGAAATTCAACATGCGCTCGCGGTGGATGTTGTTCACGCTGGCGGTTTTCACCCCTCTAGCAACATTATTTCTGGGCGTCGAATTTCAAGACGGAGGGCCGGGTTCCACAGTTATGCTGTTCTCTGCACTACCGTGGACGCTGGCGGCAGGCTTGCTCGGGCCCTACGCCGGCGCGGGGATCGGAATGTTCAGTGGCCTTTTGCGCGGCATTTGGGATACACACAGCGTCTTTTCGATACTTCAATTTGGAATCCTCGGGGCGATCTTCGCGGCTTCCACGCGACAACACTACCAAACCCCTTTGTTTCGTCTGTTGCGACAGCCACTGTTCAACGTCATTCTGCTTTCGATCGTCCATGCGTTGATATTCATCGTCAGTGCGTTTTTCACCACTGCCACAACCATATCGGCACCCGAACGCCTCGAGTACGCCGTCAGCAACGTGGGAATGGCGACTCTGACTTTTGGCATCGAAATGCTCATCGCCGGGTTTGCCGCACAAATTCTGATCACCATTTCCCCGCAGGCATGGAATAGCGCCGGCATACCGCAACCTTCCCCCGCGGAGCGAAGCATCGAGACGCGTTTTGTTTCCGGGGCGGGCACGATCATCTCGATTCTGGTCGTCCTCTTGCTAATCGGCGACTGGATCGTTGTCAGTTCCGTTGCACGCAGATTATTGGAAGGTCAGCTCGCCGGAGCGGCACAAGTCAGCGCGCAAATCATTCCTCACTTCCTCGAAACGGGGCAAAACCTATCGTCGCAAATTGCGTCCGAGGCAAGCCAGATTCAATCAACCGGCTCAGACCTGAATGTGTTCCTCAGCGAACAGATCCGGTCTGTTCCGTTCTTCAGCCAACTGGCTATGTTCGATGTGGCATCCGGTTCATTGTTGGCAAGCTATCCGCCGGAACTGGTATTCCAATTGACTGCGCCCGAACAGGCGGGTATTCCGCTTGTTTCAGGGATTCAGAATCAGACCTACGCGATACCGCCAGCGTCGCCGGGTGAATCGGCGCGCGTGTCGTTCCTTGTGGCAATTCCAAACTCGACGCGCGCATTGGTCGCGCGAACCGATTTTAATTCGAATCCATACCTGCGTTCGCTTATCGAGAATCTGCGAAATTTACAGGAAATGGATGGTGCAGGAATCCTTTTGGACGAACGAGGGACGATTCTGTACCATCCTCAACCAGATTTGATTTTTACCACGTACGCCGGTCGACGAAGCGACCAGCCGGCGTTTTTCGATGAAACCGCTTCGAGCGAGACGAGACAATTGGTCTACTTTCAGCCGGCGGAAGGCCAACCGTGGGCAGTCGCGGTGACCGTCCCCGGGGGACAGGTACAACAAGTCGCCCTCCAGATTGCCCTGCCGATTGCCTTGCTCATCGTTGTGTTCGGCGCAATCGCCCTTGTGGCTTTGCGAATTAGTCTGCGCGCGGTGACCGGTTCACTGCAAAACCTCGCCGCTGAGGCGAAATATATTTCAACAGGCAAGCTGGATCGTCCGCTTGTGACAGAGAGCGTAGACGAGCTCAGCGAGGTGCGTGACGCGTTTGAGCAGATGCGGGTCAGTTTGCAAGACCGCATGGATGATCTCAACCGATTGCTGGCGGTTAGTCAGGGTGTGGCATCCAGCCTCACGCTGGGCGACGCACTCCGCCCTGTGCTCGAAGCGATCGTGGCAAGCGGCGCGAGTTCCGCGCGAATCATATTGATTCGCGATACGCTCCCCGTCGAAACGCCTCTCCGATTTGCAGATGGATTGGAGCAGGATGTGTACATGCATCTCGACCAGCAGATACTCGCGCTCACTGAAGAGCAGGAACGCCTGGTGATGGCGACGCTTGCAAACAATCAAGCATTGCTGCTCGACCCCAATCTGCCTCAACCTGAGTCACTAATTGCCCTCGCTTTGCGCCATGAGGAAACCTTCTATGGAACGTTATGGGCAGCATACAATCGCCAACACATTTTTACCGAATCGAATTTGAAATTCATAACGACGCTCGGAAGCCAGGCAACGCTGGCTATTGCCAATATCCGCCTGTTCATGGCGGTGGAGGTCAGCCGCCGCCAGTTGGAAGCCATCCTCAATTCCACGCCGGACCCGGTGCTCGTCACCGACGCTTCGAACCGGTTGATCTTGGCGAACCCGGCCGCAGGTCACGTGTTCGGCGTAACCATTCGCAACGGCGAGAGACCCAAAACGGAGAAGTTGATTCAGCTCAAGGCGTTGAACGAATTGCTTGAGGCTACATCCAGTGAACGCCACTCAGCAGAGATCGGCATGCCGGACGGGAAAACATATCTTGCGATGGCTTCGCCGATGACGGCGGAGGGAAAAGCCATCGGGCGGGTATGCATCTTGCGCGACGTTACCCAACTTAAGGAGATCGATACGCTGAAATCCGAATTCGTCGCAACGGTGAGTCACGATCTGCGCTCGCCGCTCACGTTGATGCGCGGTTATGCCACAATGCTCGAAATGGCTGGCGAGTTGAACGAACAGCAGAAAAATTATACAACCATGATCGTGCAGGGCGTGGACAACATGACGAAACTGGTCAACAACCTGCTCGACCTCGGGCGAATCGAATTCGGTGTGGAACTGCAAGTGGAAAGAATCTCTGTGCTCGATTTACTCGAACGCGCCACAAGCGAATTGCAAATGCAGGCGAAGCAGAAGAATATCTCGCTGGGAGTTGAATTGCCGCGCGACCTGCCGAACGTGATCGAAGCCGACCGGGAGTTGTTGCATCAGGCACTATATAACCTCATCGAAAACGGGGTCAAGTATACGCCGGAGGGCGGGGCAGTGACCGTCCATCTGCAAACGCTACCCGACGCGTTGATCTTTGCCGTGCAGGATAGCGGCATCAGCGTTTCCGAAAACGACCAGAAGCGATTGTTCGAAAAATTCTATCGCGGCACCAACCGCGAGGCGTTGATGCAACGCGGCAGCGGGCTAGGGCTTGCCATTGTAAAGTCCATTGCGGAGCGCCATGGCGGGAAAGCATGGCTGAAGAGCGAACCCGGGAAGGGCAGTGTTTTCTTTCTGCACGTTCCGCTGACACAACAGCAAACTGTAAATTCATAAACCAGCGTATAATCCAACTCCACGCCATCATGATCGATCCGCAAACGACGAAAGACACTTCGTTCATACATCGCTCCACTGGAAAAGCTCCAACCCGTCACTTTAAAGATTACCTTTTAGGACGCCCCCTCCCCACCGCTGACGCCGAACATGAGACCATCGGCAAGCGCGTGGGCTTGGCTGTATTCGCCTCCGATGCGCTCTCCTCCACCGCCTACGCCACGCAGGAGATTCTTGTCATCCTGGCCGGCGCGGGGACTCTCGGCTTTGGGTATGTATTTCCGATTTCGATTGTCATCGTTGCCTTGCTTGCCATCGTGGTCATTTCGTATGAGCAGATCATCCATGCGTATCCCAACGGCGGCGGAGCGTATATCGTCGCATCGGACAACCTCGGAAAATTCCCGGCGCTTGTGGCCGCCTCGGCCCTGCTCACCGATTACATCCTGACGGTTTCTGTATCTGTTTCGTCGGGCGTCGCGCAGATCGTTTCAGCGTATCCGCAGTTTTTCGAGTTCCGAGTAGCTATCGCGGTTTTTTTTGTTTTCCTGATCACACTCATTAACCTGCGCGGGGTTCGAGAATCAGGCGCGGCGTTTGCGATTCCCAGCTACTTTTTCATCACCATCATGTTCCTGATGATTGGGACCGGGCTCTTCCGCATGATCGGCGGTTCGCTCGGAGTGGTCGTTGACCCACCCGAGATCGAACACATCGGCGAATTGACCGGGATCACCGCTTTCCTTCTCCTCCATGCATTTTCAAGCGGCACCACCGCGCTCACCGGCGTGGAAGCCATCTCGAACGGTACAACTGCCTTCAAGCAACCCCGTGCACGTAATGCCGCGATCACGTTGATCTGGATGGCTTGCATTCTGAGCTTATTGTTCATGGGGATTTCATTCCTCACCCGGGAGGTCAAAGCCATTCCGTCCGAGAGAGAGACGGTCATTTCGCAACTCGCCCGCACGGTCTTCGATGGAGAAGGGTTCTTTTACCTGTGCGTAATCTTCGGCACAACCATCATCCTGATTCTCGCCGCCAACACGGCATTCGCCGGTTTTCCGCGCCTAAGCGCTCTGCTCGCCAGCGACGGCTATATGCCGCGCCAATTGACGTATCGCGGAAGCCGCCTCGTCTATTCGTACGGGATCGTTGCCCTCGCGGGGATGGCATCCCTACTCATCATTATCTTTCAGGCGAGCGTGACGCGGCTCATCCCTTTGTACGCGATCGGCGTGTTTTTATCGTTCACACTGGCGCAAGCGGGTATGACGCGGCGCTGGTGGCGTTCGGGAAAATTAGATCCGGCGATTCAACCTGCTGACCACAATCAGCTGCATCCGTTGCATTACGACAAGGGTTGGTTCATCAAAATGGTCAGCAACGGGTTCGGCGCGCTGTGCACCGGTATCGTCATGTGCGTTTTTGCAGTGACGAAATTCAACGACGGCGCGTGGATTGTGCTGTTCCTCACCCCGGCGCTGATCGGGATTTTCCTATGGATCCATCGCCACTACACCAGCGTGGCTAGCCGTCTCTCGCTGGAAAACTATGGCGAACCGCCGCCGTATAACGTCCGACATCGAGTGTTGGTGCCGGTCAGCAATATTCATCAAGGTACACTCGCCGCACTCCGCTATGCGCGCATGATGTCTGATGATGTGACCGCTATCCACGTCTCGGTTGAACCGGCGGATACGGAAAAGGCTCGCAGGAAGTGGGAGACGTGGGGGCGCGGCACGCGCCTCGTCATCCTGGATTCACCGTACAGGCTTTTCCTCGAGCCGTTACTGAGCTACATCAAGGAAATTCTCGAGAGCCGGCAACCCAATGAGACGATCACCATTGTTGTTCCGCACTTTGTATCTGAAAAGAGGGTATACAATGCCCTCCATATGCAGACGGCTGAGCTGCTCCGCCGCGAGTTGCTTGCCACACCCGGAGTTGTGATTACGGAAGTGCCGTATCAGATCCCATGATGTGTCAAAACATCCCGCAGGTTTTACCATGAAAAAATCGGTTTGCCAAAACTTGCAGGGCGATCAGCGCATATAGAGAGAAGAAAGGTTCTGCCTGATGAATTTCATTGTTGTAGGATGCGGCCGTGTAGGCGCGGAATTGTGTTACCACTTGTTCAAAAGCGGACATCAGGTCGTGGTGGTAGACAGCCGCCGGGAGTCGTTCAACCGCCTCCACCCGGACTTCCGCGGACGCACACTCGAGGGCGAAGGTCTCGCTGAAAGCGTGCTCGAACGCGCAGGTATTCAGGAAGCGGACGGGCTCGCCGCTGTCACAAACTCGGATACATTAAACGCAGTGGTGGCTCATACCGCGCGCGTGTATTACAACGTACCGAATGTGGTGGCGCGCAACTACGACCCCAACCTGCGCGCAGTGATCGAAGCCTTCGGCTTACAGACGGTGGGCTCGACATATTGGGGCGCGCAACGAGTGGAAGAATTATTGATGAACCCATCCCAGCGCGCTGTGTACTCTGCCGGAAACGGCGAGGTGGAAGTCTACGAGATCATCATCCCTGAATTATGGAATGGAAAGACCTTGGGCGAACTATTGAGCCCGATCAAGCAGTGTTATCCGGTGGCATTATCGAGAGCGGGCAGGGCATCACTCCCTGAAACAAATACAGTGTTGCAGACGGGAGATTTGCTAAACGTGAGTTCAACATTTGAAGGCATGGGCGCACTCACCGTGCGACTTTCCGGAAAGGCGGAGGCGTAACATGTTCGTACTCATTGCCGGAGGCGGGCGCACTGGCACACGCCTCGCCAGCCTGCTGATCAACCAGAATTACAAAGTTCGCCTGATCGAACACCGCCGCGAACTACTAACCTACCTGCATCAGGAACTGCCCACCGAGGCGATCTATGAGGGAAATGCGGTTGACCCCAGCGTGCTCGAAGCTGCCGGCGTTCGCGAGGCGCACGCAGTGGCGGCGGTCACCAGCGAGGACGCCACAAACCTCGCCATGTGTTTCGTTTCCAAAACCCTTTTCGACGTACCGCGCACGATTGCGCGCGTGAATAACCCGGTCAACGCGTGGCTGTTCAATGAAAATTTTAAAGTGGACGTCGCACTTAATTCGGCGGATGTGCTGGCACACCTCATTCAAGAGGAAATGTCTCTCGGCGATATGATGACCATATTCAAAATCCGCCGCGGACGATATTCGGTGGTGGAGGAAAAAGTACCGGAAGGCGCGAAGGGCATCGGCATCCAACTCAAGGACATGGGACTGGCGGAACATTGTGTGATCGCGGCGATCATCCGCGACGGAGTGATGACTCTGCCGCGCGGCGATAGTACATTGCAGGCATTTGATGAGATCATCGCCGTTGCCAGCCCCGAGGGCGCGCAACGACTCTCGGAACTGCTGGCGCACCCGGTCTACCCTGTTCGGAATGGAAAGAAAGCCGGATAAGGAGAAACAGGTTTACCCTTAAGAACGAACGTTAATAAAGGTCTGATGAATCGAAATTGACCGAATCGAAAGCCCTACGGTATAATGTCGTGCCGGTTCTATAGAATTTCGAAGGCGATTATTTTGAAACGAGGAAAGTAGAATGCCAAAACGTACGTATCAACCAAAGATTCGCCGCCGCGTGCGCGTGCACGGTTTTCGCAAACGCATGGCGACGGCAGATGGACGCGCAGTTCTCAAGCGTCGCCGCTTGAAACAGCGCCGTCAATTGGCGAAGACTGCCAATAAGCATGTGAAGAAAGTCCGCTGGTAGGCGGAACCGAGTGCGCGGGTGCAGAGAAAGTTCCGTCTGACCCGGTCTGAAGATTTCAAGCGGGTGCGGCGTTACGGCAGGTCCTATGCCCACCCGCTTGTTATTTTGATTGCTTTGAAGAACGAGAAGAACGAACAGGGAAGCCTGCGTGTGGGAGTGACGGCAGGACGCGCCACCGGAACCGCTGTCCAGCGCAACCGGGCGAAGCGCATCTTGCGCGAAGCGATGCGGAGTCTCCTCCCCAACATCGCTTCAAACGCGGACTTGGTCTTGGTCGCTCGATCGGGGATTATCTCTGCCAACTTCGACGAAGCCCGCCAAGCCCTGCTCCATCTTCTGCAACGAGCACAACTGTACACACCCCAAGTTCATGACGCCTGAATTTCACCTGCACGACTATTCCCACGAACCGCGTCTGCGCGACATGCCGCGCACGATCTGGAATTTTCCGCGCATAGTGTTGCTATCTTTAATCCGCCTGTATCAGATGACCATCTCGAAAGGGATCCCGGAAAACACCTGCCGCTTTTATCCCTCCTGCTCGCACTACGGCTATCAGGCAATTTACAAACACGGCGCATTGAAGGGATCGTTCATGGCAATCTGGCGCATCCTGCGCTGCAACCCGTTCAACCCCGGGGGATATGACCCCGTTCCATAGGAGCACTATTTTTCAATGCGAAAGAAAAAATTCTTAGTTGTTTCCATTCTTATTTTGGCAGTTCTGTTAAGCGGATGTACCGGAGCAATTGCCTGGCCGGGTCTTTCTGCCACGGACGAAGTGGCGTATCTCGCCAATACCACCGCCGTCTATGCAGTAGACCTCACGAATGGCGCTGAATTGTGGACCTTCTCCGGCGAACAAACCGGCTTTTCATTGTTCAATACCAATCCAAGTCTGTTCGTTGCAACGCCTGTTGTGACCGAAGATGGCCTGGTTGTCGTTCTCGATTCGAGCAACAAGCATGTAATGTATGCAGTTGACCCGAACGATGTCGACCGGGAAGAGCAAACCCCTCGCATCGAATGGACATTCGATGCCGCCGACGGATTATGGATCGCCCCTCCGTTGGAAGTGGATGGCCGCCTTTTCGCGCCCAACTCCGATGGCAATGTGTATGTGCTGGACCTGACGGACGGCAAATCGGAGAAACAAGCCATTGAGGTGGTCGAAATCTCACAAGCAGATGAAGGCGAAGCCCGTTTGTGGGCTCAACCGGTCACTGATGGCGAGCGGCTCTTCGTCACGTCGCTGGATAAAAGTGTGATCGCCATTGACCTTGAAACTTACGCAGTTCTCTGGCACGCCGACCTTGGCGGTGCAGTGCCCGGCGGAGTCGCTCTCGGCGGCGATGGAATGCTATACGTCGGTTCGCTCGCCAAACAATTGGAACGATTCGACCCGGTCACTGGCGAGCATCAAGCCGTGCTGGAGACCAATGGCTGGATTTGGGGAACGCCCGTTGCTGACGGGGACAATTTGTACTTCGCCGATGTGGAAGGTTACTTCTACTCATACAACACAGTGGAAGGACGATTAAACTTCGAACCGGTCAAACCAGATGCTTCCATCACAGCCAACCCGCTCGTGCTGGGTGAACAAGTATTGGTTGCCACCGAATCTGGCAGCGTGTTCGCCTTCGACGCGACCGGCGAATTCGACGAATGGTATAACCCCGGTGATGATGGCAAGGCATACACCACACCGGTTTCTGCGGGAGGCTTCGTGCTTGTCGCATATCTTGAATCCGATTATTATCTTGTTGCCCTCGATGATGAGGGCGATGAGAAGTGGACCTATCCAGGAAGGTAAGAGCGTTTCAAATCATGAAAAACACCGGTAATCAAACTCAGGCGCAACGGCCTGAACTGCCCCAGATCAACCCGCGCGAATCGCTCAAGACGTTCGCCGTGATCGCCGTGCTGGTGCTGGCATTCACGAATTTTAGCGTGGTGATTGACCTCGTTGTAAACATCCTCATTTTCATCTATTCGTTCGTTGGTGAAAGTTTTGGCATCGCGATCATCCTGCTCACCGTGTTGATCCGCCTGATCACTTGGCCCCTCAACGCGCAACAGATGAAGAGCTCGAAAGCGATGCAGGAACTGCAAACCGACAAGGAGTGGCTTGCGATCCAGAAGAAGCACGCCAAGGACCGTGAGAAACTTGCGCAGGAGCAGATGAGGCTCTATCGCGAGCGCGGCATCAACGTGTTCGGTTCGTGCCTGCCGATGCTCATCCAATTCCCGATATTGTTCGCGCTCATCCCTGCCATCACTTATGCCATCGGTTCCTACCCACTGAGTATCCTCCGTTTATCCAAAAGCCTCGAAGCATTCGGGCTTCAGGATGTGGTTTCGCTCATCCCGCTCAACAGCAAGTTTCTGGGAATAGACATGGGGTTGCCGGAACGAACGCTGATCTTCGGCATCGGCATTCCCGTGCTGGCGCTCACCGTCGCGATCACAACCTACATTCAAACCAAGCTCACCATGCCACCCTCCGCCAACCCCAACGACCAGTCCGCGGCGACGGGACGAATGATGAGCATCTATATGCCGGTCATGCTATATCTTTTCTCCGTCAACTATGCCTCCGGGCTTTCAGTATATTTTGTGGCAAGCAACATTCTGAGCATCATCCAATATGCCATGATGGGCAAGGTCAACTGGCGAAACCTGTTACCCGGCGGCAAGAAATCGTAATTTCAAGGAGGCGGGCATGAACGAAAGAACCACCCTCGAGATCATCGCACCCACTGTGGAAGAGGCTCTCGCGCAGGGGCTAGCTCAACTCGGTCTCACCGCAGACCGTGTCAGCGTTGAAGTGTTGGATGCCGGCAACAAAGGCTTGTTCGGGTTGGGGAAAGCGCAGGTGCGCGTGCGTTTGACCGTCATTCCTGAAGGCGGGATGCCGGTCGAAGCGGCCGCGCCAGCCAAACCGAGGACAGACGCGAAACCCAAGCCGGTTCCTTCGTCGGTTCAGCCTGCTCCGGTCAAGGAAGACGAGCCTCACCCCGAACATGATCCCATGCTCGACCGCACCGAATCCATTATCTCCAAATTGATCCATCTTATGCACCTTGAAGCGCAGGTCTCCGCGCACTACGGCGAACGCGATCGCGATGGCAGGCGGAGCATCCATGTGGATATTCGCGGCGACGACCTGAGCGTGTTGATCGGACGCCACTCGGAAACATTGAACGCGTTCCAGTATGTGTCATCGCTTGTGGTCGGCAAGGAAGTGCAAGACTGGGTGCAACTCTCAGTGGATGTGGAAGGTTATCGCCACCGCCGCGAGAAGCAGTTGATTCAAATGGCGAAACGAATGGCGGAGCAGGTCGCCAAGAACGGCAAACGGCAATCACTCGAACCCATGCCCTCCGGCGAACGGCGAATCATTCACATCGCCCTGCGCGACCACCCGGACGTAACCACCGAAAGCACCGGCGATGAACCGCATCGCAAAGTAACGATCATGCCGAGGAACTCGTAAACCCCGCAGGGGCAGGTCTAAGACCTGCCCCTGCGTTTTTATCGGTATAATCTGCGCATGCGCAATCTCGTTTCGCTCGATGCAGTGGATTATCTCGCGATCGGTCATGTGGCGCATGATTTAATCGCGAACGGTCCGCGGCTCGGTGGAACGGTTACCTATTCCGCGTTGACCGCGAAAGCGCTGGGCTTGAAGGTGGGAATTGTTACATCCGTCGGGAAGGAAACCTCGCTCGATGCGTTGGATGGAATCCCGGTCGTTTCGATTGAATCCCCGCAAAGCACAACGTTTGAGAATATCTATACACCTGAACGGCGCATGCAATATCTTCGCGCGCAAGCCGAAAAAATAAATTTCGATATGATCCCGGCATCGTGGCGCGACGCCTCGATCATTCATCTGGGTCCTATTGCCAATGAAATAGATTCAACTTTGCCGGATGGTCTTTCACCCGAACTGTTGGGTGTTACACCACAGGGCTGGATGCGCAAATGGGATTCGGATGGGCGCGTCTCACGAAGCGAATGGTCAAATTCAAAGACCGCCTTAAAAAGTGCCGGCGCAGTTGTCATCAGCCGCGAAGATGTGAACGGAGATAACGAACTCATCGAACAAATGGCACATCAAACGCGGATGCTGGTCGTTACCGAAGGCGCGGAAGGATGCGTCTTGCACTGGAACGGTGACCGCCGCCGCTTCCGCGCTCCCGAAGTGAATGAAGTGGATGCAACCGGCGCTGGCGATATTTTTGCCGCCGCATTTTTCGTCCGATTGCTCGACACACGCGACGCGTGGGAGGCGGCGCGTTTCGCAACGTTGATCGCCTCGCGCTCAGTGACACGTAGCGGGTTGGAGGGAATCCCGACTCCGCAAGAGATCGAAGAATGTAAGATGGAAGTGTTGCAATAAATTTGGCGGTTTGGATACGCCCATCGCGACAAGTGCTCAGGGTTACTCAACCACCGGACAGTCGTCAATAAAAAATCATAACTCGGATATTCAATGACTCGTATCTACACCCTCGTCAACCAAAAAGGCGGAGTGGGCAAGACCACGACCGCCATCAACCTCGGCGCGTACCTCGCGAAACTGCATCAACGTATCCTTGTTGTGGATATCGATCCGCAAGCCAATGCCACCTCCAGCCTCGGTGTGGACAAGCGCGGTGTTCAGTCGAGCACCTACGACGCGTTGCTTTCCGGTGACATCCCGCCGTCATCCATTTTGTTTAACGAGAGGCTTCAACTCTCTCTGCTCCCATCCTCTCCCGCACTGGCGGGCGCGGAAGTCGAGTTGGTCGAAGAATCGAACCGGGAATTCCGCCTGAAGAACGCGCTAGAAGCGGTAAAAGGCAAATACGATTACGTGTTGGTTGACTGCCCTCCTTCGCTGGGATTGCTGACGGTCAACGGACTCGTCGCGGCGAAAGATGGCGTGTTGGTCCCGGTGCAATGCGAATATCTCGCGCTGGAAGGCTTGGGACAGATCACACAGACTATCGAGCGCGTGCAATCCTCGCTCTTTCCAAAATTACGCGTGCGCGGCGTCATTTTGACGATGTTCGACCCCCGGACGAATCTTTCCACCGACGTAGTGAAAGAAGTCAACAATCACTTTCCGGGTCAGGTCTTCAAGAGCGTGGTGCCGCGAAGCATTCGCCTGGCTGAGGCACCTTCGTATGGACTGCCGATCTCCGCGTACGCGCCGTCGTCCGTGGGCGCGCAGGCGTACGAATCTCTTGCGAAAGAACTCTTGAAGGGCGATGGAAAATAGATGATCTATAGGGGCGCGGCGACACTGTGCCCCTACACGTTAATGTGAGGAGAATTCATGGCAAAACGTTCCGGTCTTGGCAAAGGACTCGACGCTCTCATCCCTGCAGGGAAAACAACGGGCAGTGATGCTAGCGGTATCACGCAAGTACCGATTGATTCGATCCAGCGCAACCCGCGCCAACCGCGTGAAAAATTCGACATTACCGAACTGGAGAATCTCGCCGCGTCGATTCGCGAGCATGGAGTGATCCAACCGTTGATCGTTTCGCCGGGCAGGGGCGGCGTGTACACGTTGATCGCCGGTGAACGCCGTTTGCAAGCCTCGCGCAAAGCCGGGTTGAAAACCGTTCCGGTGGTGATTCGCCATGCGACAGACCAGCAATTGCTCGAACTCGCGCTCATCGAAAACATTCAACGGGCAGACTTGAATCCTATCGAAGAAGCCGAGGCGTACCAAAATCTTGCCAAGGAATTCAGGATGTCTCACGAGACCATCGCTTCACGGGTGGGCAAGAGCCGCGTGGCAGTGACCAACACCCTGCGTCTGCTCGACGCGTCCGCGGCAGTGAAACAGGCGCTCGTGGATGGGCGAATCAGCGAGGGGCACGCCCGCGCCATGTTGTCTTTATCCGCCAAGGCGCAGGAACATTTGCTGAGCCAGATCATCAATCTTGATTTAAGTGTACGATCTACCGAAGTGCTGGCACGGAAATATTCCGGTCAAAAACCCGTGGCAAAAAAGAAATCTGCTTCGAACGCCAACGTGAACGACATCGAAAAACGGTTGCGAACCAGCCTCGGGACGAAGGTTACGCTGAAATACAGCAAGAAGGGCGGGACAGTGACGATCTTCTATTATTCCGACGAGGACTTGGATTCGCTGTTGGAAAAATTGACATAGGAATAATAAACCTCACAGGTCTTAAAGACCTGTGAGGTATTGTTTGAAAAATATGAAACTTCTCCACAACGCGCAAGTCATCACGCAGAACCCATTACAACCAACCGCCTCCGCCCTCCTCATTGATCACGACAGAATTGTCGCAGTGGGCGAAACGAATTCTCTGTTCAACCACTACCCTCGCGCCAAGGGACAGGACATGGGCGGGCGCGTCATCGCCCCCGGACTTACCGACGCGCATCTCCACTTGAAATATTATTCGCTGGGCTTGCAAAAGATCGATTGCGAAGTGGACACAAAAGCGGAATGTCTGCGCCGCGTGGCAGAACGGGTAAAGAACTCAAAACCCGGAGAGTGGATACTCGGCCACGGCTGGAATCAAAATGTGTGGGGAACATGGCCCGCCGCATCGGAATTGGACACAATTGCGGCAAACAACCCCGTGTATCTCACTGCCAAATCGCTTCACGCCGCGTGGGCAAATACTCCCGCGCTGAAACTTGCAAACATCGCTCCATCCACGCCCGACCCGCAAAACGGACAAATCCAGCGCGACACACAGGGCAACGCCACGGGCATCCTGCTTGAAACCGCCATGGAACTTGTCAGCCGCTCCATCCCCGAATCATCAATTAACGAGATCGCGGATGCCATCGAAAAAGCGCAACCGATCTTGTGGAAAATGGGTCTTACGGGCGTGCACGATTTCGACCGCCGCGATTCTTTCATGGCATTACAGGAACTTCACTCACAGCACAAACTCAAACTGCGCGTGCTGAAAAACATTCCTGTCGAGCTGTTAGATGAAGCGCATGCGCTGGGCTTGCGCGGCGGCTTCGGCGATGACACGCTCCGCATTGGCAACGTCAAAGTGTTCATGGATGGCGCGCTCGGTCCGCACACCGCGGCGATGTTCCAGCCGTACGTCGGCGAGGAAAATAACCGCGGCATCCTCAACATGGACGGCGAGGAACTCTTCGAACACGGACGCAAAGCCGCGCAGGTCGGGCTGGGCATGACCGTTCACGCCATCGGCGACCGCGCCAATCACGAGGTGCTGAACGCCTACGAACAACTGCGCAAATACGAAATCGAAAACCATCTCCCCGCGCTCCGTCATCGCATCGAGCACGTGCAGGTGATTCATCCCGACGATGCACCGCGGCTCGGTAAACTCAACGTGATCGCTTCGATGCAACCGATCCACGCCACTTCCGACATGTTGATGGCAGACCAGTTCTGGGGCGAGCGCGCCAAACTTGCCTACGCGTGGAAAGCCCAACTTGATTTCGGCGCGCCGCTCGCCTTTGGGTCCGACGCGCCGGTCGAGTCGCCAAATCCGTTTTTGGGATTGCACGCCGCGATCACGCGACGACGCGCGGACGGTTCCCCCTCCGCCGACGGCTGGTACCCGGAACAAAAATTGTCCATGCCCGACGCCTTCGCGGGCTACACCACCGGCGCCGCCTACGCCGCCTGCATGGAGGATCGCCTCGGCAAACTCGCGCCCGGGTTCCTCGCCGACCTGATCGTGCTCGAAAAAGACCCGTTTACCTGCAATGCAGATGAACTGCTCACCCTTGAATCCTCGGCTACAATGGTTGGCGGAGAATGGGTTTACTCGTCATTCTGAGGAGACTGGAAGCGACGGTGAAAAATCTTCGTTTGTGGTGTTAGACACGCTTCGCCATCTTTAGGGTGACATGACTTGAATATGACAGACCAACCTCGTCTCACACCCGAAATGCTTGTGCCTCGCATGGGGGAATATCTGATTCAAAAGGGTTTGATCACCGCAGACGATCTGCAAAAAGCGCTTGCGCACCAGCAGGAGGAAATTTCCAAAGGGAATCACCCAATGCTCGGGCAGACGTTGATCGAGATGGGCTTGCTCGAACGCTCCGCACTCGATCAAGCGGTCACCGAACAGATCATCCAGCTGCGCTCCGCGCTGCAAGCCGCTAATCGCACACTCGAGCGACGCGTGGAGGAGCGCACCGCCGAATTGCAAAAGGCGCTCGAACGCGTTTCTGAACTTAGCCAGTTGAAGGCGAATTTCATCTCCAATATTTCTCACGAACTGCGCACGCCCCTCACGCACGTCAAAGGTTACCTCGAACTGCTCATCACCGAATCGCTGGGCAACATCACAGAAGAACAGAGGCACGCCTTGCAGGTCACACAACAATCGGCGAATAACCTCGAAGGGCTGATCGAAGACCTCATCATGATTTCGCTCGTCTCGCGCGGAGAACTCAGCCTGAAACCGGAGCCGGTGGACATACGCCGCATCGCCAGCCTTGCGGTCAAATCCGCTTTGGGGAAGGCGGAGAAACGAGGTGTGACCATCCACGCCATGACCGACGATGAGGTGCCCCTCGTCCAAGCCGATTCGCAGAAGATCGCCTGGGTGTTGAATCAGTTGGTTGATAACGGGATCAAATTCACCCCGTCGGGCGGACGCGTGATCGTCAACGTCAAGCGCGAAGGGGAAAATCTCGTGATCGTTTCCGTGACCGACACGGGAATCGGAATCCCCGCCGAACGGCAAAAGGATGTCTTCGAATCGTTCCACCAACTCGATGGTTCATCCACGCGCCGCTACGGCGGAACGGGGTTGGGACTTTCGCTCGTGCGCGAGATCATCGAAGCGCACGGTTCAATGATCGAAGTGCAATCTCTAGAGGGCCGCGGCTCATCCTTCAAATTCCCGCTGCTCTCAGCCGCAACCGAAAACTGACGCATGGATAGCCCGACGCTCGAATTTCTGCATGGTTTGATCCAGATCGCGGCGCAGGCAGGAAACTCGCGCGGCACCATCGAAAAATTCCTCGCTTCTCTTCGTAAACAATTCGTGTTCGACAATGTGGCGGTCTATCTGCAGGATGAGCGCACCGCTTCGCTCGAAATTGTATATGCGCGCGCCATTGGACGCGCCCGCAACGCCGAAGCTGACGCGGCTTGGGGCGAGACCTTTGCCAGTCAGGTCTTTGCAAAGGGGAAGCTGTTAAAACAGGACCCGCAATCAGACGCGCCGACGAACGACCGCTTGCGGCGGGCATACATGCTCGGCTTGCCTTTGGGCGGAGATGGTTCCATCACGAAAGGCGTGCTGGTCTTTGTGCGATTCGGCGGTCCGGTCTACGAAGAGGGTCATGTTCGCATGGCGAAGATGGCCACAGATTTGCTGTCCGTGCTATTCGAACGCGCTGAATGGAGAGGGACCAACTCAGAACTCAACGAACTGAGGCGTCAGATGCAATTGCAGGACGATTTCGTGAGCACCATCTCGCACGAATTGCGCACTCCGCTCGGGTTCATCAAGGGCTACAGCACCAGCCTGCTCCGCCAAGATACCGAGTGGGACGATGACACCCGCGACGAATTCCTGACCATCATAGACGAGGAAGCAGACCGACTCTCGCTGTTGATCGAAAATGTGCTCGAATCCGCGCGTCTGCAAAGCAAGACCCTGCCCCTGCGCTTCCAGCCCTTGCGGTTGGACGCCGTACTGCGCGACGTTGTCATGCGCATCCGTTCGCGGCACAAAGACCTGCAAGTGGATATGGATATGGATTCGAGTCCAATCCCACCGATTCAAGGCGACGGCGTGCGCATTGCGCAGGTCTTCGAAAACCTTTTTACCAATGCGCTGAAGTATGCGGCGGGCGCGCCTATCACCATTTCCGTACACCCGAAGGGCGAGAGTATCGCGGTCATTTTCAGGGACCATGGACCGGGCATCGCGCCGGAGGCATTGCCGCTGATCTTCGAGCGGTTTTACCGCGTGCGAAGCGAGAAAACGGTCACCGGCTCCGGGCTCGGACTTTACATTTGCAAGCAGATAATTCAGGCACATCGTGGTAAGATTTGGGCAGAATCGAAGCCCGGTGAGGACACCACGTTCTTCATCGAACTGCCCATCAACCCATCGAACTGACAGGAGGTCTGGCATGGCAAAGCGCATTTTGATCGTGGATGATGAACCCCGCTATTTGCGCCTGCTCGAAGCAAACCTGCGGACGGAGGGATACGAAGTCATCACCGCGCAGGATGGCATGCAGGCTGTCAGTGTCTTTTCAGACCAGCCAGTGGACCTCGTTTTGATGGACGTGATGATGCCCAAATTGGACGGGTTCGGGGCGACTCAGCGCATCCGAGAATTTTCGAACATCCCGATCATCATCCTCACGGCAAAAGGCGACGAGCAGGACCGCGTGCGCGGTCTCGATCTCGGCGCGGATGACTACCTCGTCAAACCGTTTTCCGCCACCGAACTGCTCGCGCGTGTTCGAGCCGTGTTGCGCAGGGCACAACCGCCTGCCGAAGCCGGGCAATCCCGCTTCTTTACCCATGATAATTTGAAAATTGACTTCGCCCGCGCCGAAGTGTGGAGGGGAGAAACGCCGGTTTCCCTCTCTGCTACCGAATACCGTTTGCTATTGCAATTCGCCCACCACGTGGGAAAGATCATGACCTCCGAAGAATTATTGACCAGTGTGTGGGGACCCGAATACCGTACAGACAAGGAAATCTTGTGGGTGAGCATCGCGCGCCTGCGCCAGAAACTGGAGGATGACGCGCACAGCCCCAAACACATCGTCACTCGTTCGGGGCTTGGATACCTGATGCCGCCCATCGAGGAATAACCGATAGCCGATTGTAAAGTGGCGTAAAGTAAATGAAAGGTTGAGTTACGCGTATTTCGACTACACTCGGCATGCGGGCGAAAACCCATGCACAGCGACAAGCCCTGCAGGTTGTCGCTGTTTTTTTTCTGAAAGAGGCAGTATGTCCATTGAATACAATGAAAAGGGGAAGATCTTCACCGAAGTTATATCCAAAGTCCCGGTGTTTGCGACGATCCAGACCACTACACATCGCATGCGCGGACGGCTTCACATCCGCCGCGACCAGCGCGTGAAGGATGAACTCGACCGCAACGAAAACTTCCTCGCGTTAACCGATGTGGCTGTCTTCAATGTAGATGGAACCGTGTTGTATGAAGCACCCTTTCTCGCAGTGCAACGCGCCAGCATCGTCTGGGTGATGCCGGAGTCCAATCCCAATGGAGGGGGTTCGTAATGGCGACACCCCTTGCCGCCAACGTCACGCGCCTTACCTCAGCCGATCTGCTCAAATTCAAACGTTATCTGGTCGAAAACGTCAGCCGCTCGCTCGAAGGGGAGCAACTGCAATTCGGCAGTCGCACCGAGGCAATCAAAGCGCGGCTCGATGAAACCTATGTTCAGACCAAGGTTAACCTGCCACAGGATTTGCGCAAACAGGTCTTCGATGAAATTCTCGATGAATTGACCGGTCTCGGTCCCATCCAACCATTGCTCGATGACCCGGAAGTCAGCGAAGTGATGGTCAACGGACCCAAAAAGATCTATGTCGAAAAGAACGGTAGATTGGTGAAAAGTCCCATCGTATTCGACGACGATTCCCATATCTTGCGGATCATTGACCGCATCGTCCTGCCCCTCGGCCGGCGCGTGGATGCGGACAGCCCCACCGTGGATGCCCGTCTGGCTGATGGATCCCGCGTCAACGCGGTCGTCCCGCCTGTCGCGTTGGATGGCCCGTCCATCACGATCCGCAAATTCAAAAAGGACAAGCTTTCCATCCAGCAGTTGATCGAGTACGAATCACTAACGGCGAACATGGCAGAGTTCATTCGCGCCTGCGTCATCGCGCGGCTGAACGTAGTCGTTTCCGGCGGCACCGGCTCCGGCAAAACGACGCTTCTGAACGTGCTTTCCGGTTACATACCGGAAGAGGAGCGCATTATCACCATCGAGGACGCGGCAGAACTACAACTCCAGCAGGATCATGTGATGCGCATGGAAACGAAAACTGCAAACACAGATGGCAGGGGTGCGGTGACCATCCGCGAACTTGTCCGCAATTCCCTGCGCATGCGACCGGATCGAATCGTAGTGGGCGAGGTGCGCGGCGGAGAAGCGCTTGATATGTTGCAAGCGATGAATACCGGCCACGACGGCTCACTGACCACCGTACATGCCAACTCGCCTCGCGACGCGATCTCGCGCCTCGAAACGCTCGTGCTCATGGCTGGCATGGACTTGCCGCTCAAAGTGGTGCGTCAGCAGATCTCATCCGCCGTGGATCTCATCATTCAACAGACCCGCCTCAAAGACGGTTCGCGCAAGGTGACAGCTATCACAGAAGTCGTCGGCATGGAAGGCGACACAGTTGTGCTCACAGACATCTTCAAGTTCGAACAGACCGGTGTCGGTGAAAACAACAAGGTCATCGGCGAATTGAAGCCCACCGGAATCCGTCCACTCTTTTCGCCGCGCCTCGAAGCCTCCGGATTTAAACTCAGCGGCGAGATCTTTATGCCCGGTACCGTTGGGCGAAGCCAACGAAACTAAACCCTCCATACTCTCTGCTATAATCATGGCATTCGTTCGATTCAACGCTGAGGAGCCATGGATAGCAAAACCCAAATCACGATTCGCGCAAAGAAGCTCGGTGTGCTTATCCGTGATGCGCGCCTTGCCGCGCGCAGGAAGATCGCCGAATGTGCGCAAGCGATAGGCGTCAAGAACGGTCAGTTTCGCGCCTACGAAGACGGGCGCAAGGCTCCCTCCCTCCCCGAACTCGAAGCCCTTGTCTATTTCTTGGATCTGCCGATTGACCACTTCTGGGGGAAAGAAATTCTCTCAGACGACTCGTTGCCCCACGAAAAACTCGATCTCCCCAAACTTTTGGCTATTCGCCAGCGGAAGATCGGCGCGCTCCTGCGGCAGGAACGAAACACGGCGTCCCTTTCCATTCGCAATCTCGCTCAGCAAACCGGCATTTCCGGCGCCCGCATCAAAGCCTACGAACTGGGTGAACGGCCCATCCCTTTGCCAGAACTCGAGATCTTGCTTCAGGTGTTGAACAGCCGCATTGAGACCTTCTTTGACCGGAGCGGACCCATCGGTCAGTGGCTCATGAATGAGGAGGCAGTTCAAAACTTCCTTGAACTGCCGGAAGATTTACGCCAATTTGTTTCACTGCCGGTCAACCGACCCTATGTCGAACTTGCCATGAAACTCAGCAGTATGTCGCGCGACAAACTACGTTCGGTTGCCGAAGACATCCTCGATATCACCCTTTGACCTGAACGTGAGCGAATCGAACGCGGCCGCGCTGGCGGAACAAGGCAAGAAGCAATACGAGAAGGGGGCTTATCTCGCCGCGGCGAAACTGTTCTCGCAAGCCGCGCAGGCATACACAGACGCCAACGATTCGCTCAACGCCGCTGAATTGAAGAACAACCAAAGCGTTGCACTGCTGCAGGGAGGCAAAGCCGGTGAAGCATTACAAGCCACGGAAGGAACCGAAAAGATTTTTGAGAATGCCGGTGACTTGAAGCGGCAGGGAATCTCTGTCAGCAACCGCGCCGCCGCGCTCGAAAGCATGAAGAAATGGAGCGAGGCGCTGGCAGAGTATGAACGCGCCGCTTCGATCTTTGAACAGGCGGGAGAAGGCGATATGCATTCCGTCGTGAGAAAAGCCTCCGCAAATATTCACCTGAAATTCGGGCAGGTAAACCGAACGGGCATGGATATCTACGACTCGCTTCGTTTGGTGGAAAAGCCCACGCTGACCCAGCGCATGATGAAATTTTTGATGCGCATCGGGTTGATTCGCTAGCCGCTCCACCCTCCATGTGGGAGAGGGTTGGGGTGCGTGATTTATGTTGCCATGCTCAATACTCTTGTCCGCCCTGTCAGCCCTGCCGACCACCAGCAATTATCAAATCTGATCTTCTTCGAGACGCGCCTGCACCGTCATCTCGATTGGCGTCAGCCGCTTGAGTGGCTGGGTAATCCCTTCTATTGGGCGCTGGACAACGGCAGTCATATCACTGCGGCACTTGCCTGCCCCCCGGAGGCTCCAAATATTTTCTGGATCCGACTGTTTGTGTTTTCAGGGCAGTCGCATTCCGAGAACGTGTGGAATATCTTGTGGCAGTCCGCGCGCGAAGAGATCGCGCGCGCCGGCGGTGAAAAGGTCGCTGCAATCGCCATACAACCCTGGTTCCAGCACGCGCTTGCCGCAAGCGGATTCGAAAACCGCCAAGACATTGTGATGCTCGAGTGGAGATACCAGCCCTGGGTCCGGAAAGAAGCGCAAGGTCTTCTCATCCGAAGGATGACCGAAGCGGATCTTCCCGCTGTGGAGGAAATTGACTCCACTGCGTTCGACCGTCTATGGCATAACCCGCTAGCAACCCTGCGAGCCGCGTTTACGCAGGCGTTATTCGCATTGGTGGTGGAGGATGAACGCGGCATCATCGGCTATCAATTGACCACCGGCGGTGGAGGGCGCGCTCATCTTGCGCGTTTGGCAGTTCGCCCGGCCGCGCAAGGACGCGGAGTGGCACATCATCTATTGAGCGACCTGCTCGCACGCCTTACGAATCACGGGGTTGGAAAACTCAGCGTGAACACGCAAAGCGATAATCTTTCATCGTTGAATCTGTATCAGAGATTGGGCTTTACGCGCACAGGCGAGCAATACCCGGTCTACTTGTACGAAATACGCGGGTAGGCAAAGGAGGAACCATGGCGGAACGCAAAGATACAATGATCGTCAACGCGCTGGTACGGCAGGCGCTGACCTCCGCTCAGGAGGTGATGGGTGAAAACGGTCTGAACGCCGTCCTGCGCTCCAGCGGGTTGGAACGATTCGTCGGCAACTTTCCTCCGAACGACCTTGATCCTTCGATCCAAGCGTCGCAATACGCGAAACTCAACCAAGCCATCGAGGAATTTTATGGGCGCGGTGGGCGCGGCATGTTGAAGCGCATCGGCAAGGCATCCTTTCAATATGCGGTGCGTGAACAAGCCGCACTGCTCGGCATTGCCGGCGTGGCGCTGAAACTCCTGCCCGAAAAACAGCGCCTCAAATTCATCTTGAACAGCATGGCAAGCGCGCTCAAGAAAAGCAATCCACAGGTGGAAGCCTGGGTGGACGACAGCGGCCAGAGAATCGCCTATCTCGAATCCACATGCGCAATTTGTCAGGGACGAAACAGCGAAAACCCGGTCTGCCATTTGTACGCCGGTTCGATCGCCGAAGCCGTGCAATGGGCAACCGGGAAAGAGTTCGAGATCATCGAGACGCATTGCTGTGCAAAAGGTGATCCGTACTGCCGCTTTGAAGTGGGTGAAGCGCGTGAGTGAAATAAAACTTTCCAATCGCATCGCCCGCCGTTTTGCCGAGACGGTCGCTCGCGAACTTGGCACTGAGCAACTCAATATTATGCTCGGCTTATCGAAATTCCCTGCTGAATGGGCAAAGCCGGACGTATTGTCGAAGCTGGACGCGTTCGAATCGGCAAAGGCTTACGCGTCCCTTCAAGCCGCGATGCGCTCATACTTCGGACGCGGCGCGCGCGGCATTCTTCTGCGCGTCGGTCAACGGATGTGGAATCATTTGCTCGAAGACGCCAGTCTCGGGAGCCGCGCGCAGGCGGGCATCATCAAGCGACTGCCGATCGGCGCGCGTCGCAAGCCGAGTCTCGACCTGCTTGCAAAATTCCTCTCCGCTTCCTCCGGCGATATCACGGTTCACACTCTTGACCTCGACTTGCTTCTGGTTGACCACGCCTCCCCTACCGCCAGCGGACGGAACGAGTCCGCGCCGATCTGCTATGTGACTCAAGGCTTGATTCGCGAGAGTCTGTACTGGGCGACGGCCGTTGGGTTCGATGTGGAGGAAACCGCGTGCAAAGCGCAGGGGCATCACGCTTGCGAATTCAAAGTTACCGCAGGGAAATAAGCATTCCCTAAACTTTTCCTAGACAAAAGCTTGCGCACATGGGAAAATTTGCGCGGCAATACATTTCATCAAGGAGCTTTCATGAACGTCGAAAAGAAAAGCAAGCGCCAGTTGCGGCGCGAGCAAATGCACAAGAAACAGAAACGAGGCCGCTGGATCACCGTCACTCTCATCACATTGGGAGCGGCATTTCTGTTGTATGCCATCCTTGCGCCCACTCTGCGCCCCATCGCGGAGGTCGTCACTGTCGAATCGCGGGAACGCTACCTGGCAGATGGCGCCTCGATGGGAGACCCGAACGCGCCGATTCAGATGGTCGAATATTCCGATTTCCAATGCCCGTTCTGTGACCGTCATCACACGGAAACAAGTCCCTTACTCGAACAATATTACATCGATACTGGCAAGGTTCTATTCACGTATAGGTCTGCTGGCAATTTTGTGAGCGAGAACAGCGGCGTTGGCACCGAATCGCAGGACGCGGCTATGGCGGCTTATTGTGCGGGAGATCAGGACAAATTCTGGGCAATGCACGATTCCTTGTTCATAAACAACCGTGATGTCGAAAATCAGGGTTCGTTCACCAACCGGCGACTCAAAGCCATTGCTGAAACCGTCGGCTTGGACATGGACACGTTCAACGAGTGTCTTGACGGCGGCAAATACCAACAGCGCGTACAAGACGACCTCGCCTCAGCCATCGAAAACGGCTTGCAAGGAACACCGTATTTTCTGGTCACCTACACGGTAAACGGCGAAACGAAGACCAAGATCATCGAAGGCGCACAACCGTTCAATGTCTTCCAAGTGGAACTCGAAGCCATTCTCAACGAGATCGGCGCACAGTAATTCTTCCGAATCAAAAAAGGACACGGAACAAACGTGTCTTTTTTGATTCTTAATACACATTGAAGGGCATACAGTACCAACGAGAGTATAATGATTTGGGAATTCCTGCGGAGGACATATGACCGACAATCGCCTCGCTCGAAGCATGAACTGGTTCCTCCTCGTGAGCCTGATCCTCGCTTCATGCTCTGGTCTTCCCGGTAGAGCCACACCTACACCCGTCATCCCCACGCCGACATTTTTACAACAAGGCGCTCCGCCCGCCATCATCGAAACAGACCCGCCGCTTGACAGCGTTATCGGGCACCTTTCTCCCATTACGTTCTACTTCAACCAACCCATGAATCAATCCACCGTGGAGCCTGCCTTTGGCGGGCTCCTGCCCGGCGCGTACGTGTGGAAGGATGAATCAACTCTCTTCTACACTCCAGCACAACCGTATGCGCCAAACTCAAAATTGAACGTCATCATCGGCACCTCAATTCAATCCGCGGCGGGATTCGGAATCACCGAACCCATCGAGGTGAGATTCACCGTCGCGGACTTTCTGCGCGCAACGAACCTCTTACCCAAAGCCGATTCATCCGATGCAAACGTGGATGCGGCCATCGTGGCCTCATTCAATCAACCCGTCGTTGCACTGGGAGATACTTCAAATCAGCCGTCAGCATTCAGCGTTCAACCGTCCGTTTCAGGTAACGGTGAATGGCTAAACACCAGCACGTACGTTTTTTATCCCGACCCTTCCATGTCCGGCGGGACAGAATACGCTGTCAGTTTGAACCCCGAGTTGAAAACAGTGTCAGGCGTCCCGTTGGACGGAAGCGGGCAGAACGCGTGGAGGTTCGTCACCGCCAGGCCGCGCGTCGTATCACTGACCCCGCCGGCTGAACGTTTCGTCGCGCCCGATGCCGAGATCACGCTAACTTTCAACCAGCCCATGAACGAAGGAAGCGTACAGGAAAATTTCCTGTTGAGCGGAGTTGACGGACCCGTACGCGGGAAGTTTGCGTGGAACGAAGAGGGCACAGAATTAACCTTCACGCCGGAGAGTCAATTGGCGCGCAGTGTTGGCTACCTGTTGCGAGTGGATGCGGACGCACAATCGCGCGGCGGTGTGACACTCGGCGAAGATTACGGCGCGGTATTGAACATTTATGCACCGTTCGCAGTCACCGCCTCGACGCCTTATCAGACCCATGTGGAATTTCGTTTCAGCGCACCGCCTGCCGAAGAGGATTATGCGGATGCCGTAACCATAACGCCGCCGTTGGAAAACTCGCAGGTTGATCTCTATGATTACGGCGAAGGACCGATCTTGTCGGTGAACGGAAGTTTCCTGCCGGAGACAAACTACATCATCGAGCTGGCGAGCACGGTCAAGGATCAATGGGGGCAGGCACTCGGCGTCCCTTTCGTTCTGAACTTCAGCACGCCGCCCTTGCCGGGCTCGTTGAATTTTAATTCGTGGTACAACGCCGCGTTCATTCGACCGGACGCGCCGGTCTTACACGCCAACGCGGTGAACATACGGAACGCAGATCTGGCGATCGAACCGCTGCCATTGCCCGAGTTTTTCTCGCTTCAGAATTCGTTTGAGTCACTGCAGGCATATCAGCCGAGAAACGCTGTCACGTTCCCGCAAACATTCGAGATACCTGCCAACACGTTTCAACCTGTAACGTTCAATCTCACCGCGGAGAACAGTGAGTTGTCGCCGGGTGTGTACTACATCGAGATCAATTCGCCGCAAATTCAAGCAAATTCACATGTTGACGGTGTGATCCCCGCGAGAGCAAGGAGGGAGAACCCTGCGCCAAACTCCGGCGGAGGCGCCGGTTACGGAGTCAACTTCATAATTTCGAGTCAGGTGAATCTCACCTTCAAACGAAGTGCAAAAGAGGCGTTGGTATGGGCAGTGGATCTGCCCTCGCAAACGCCGGTCGCCGGCGCGCCGGTGGTCATCTACGACAGCACCGGCAACGCGCTGGGTTCCGGTACAACAGATTCGAATGGTGTATGGCAGGGTGCGATCAATCCTCATCAAGGATCAATTTACGCGGTGTTAGGCGCGCCCGGCGAGGAAAATTTCGGATTGGCGGTCAATACATGGAACTCCGGATTCAATGCGTGGAATTTCGGTTATTCGCAATATGTAGAGCCGCCGCGCACTCGAATTTATTTGTACACCGACCGCCCGATCTATCGTCCGGGACAAAAGGTTTATTTCCGCGGCGTGGCGCGGCAGGCATTCAACGGGCGCTATGAACTGCCGCCCCTCGCTGAGATCCCGCTCACCGTGTTGGACTGGAATGGAACACAACTCTCGAACATCAATGCGAGCCTTTCGCCCTACGGCACGTTCAACGGAGAGATTCAACTGCCGGAAGATGCGGGGCCCGGATATTATATGATTCAGAATCCGACTTTCGATTTCTATTTTAGTTTCCAGGTAGCGGAGTATCGCAAGCCCGAGATCAACTTGAGTGTGGATTTCCCAACGGATGAGATCAGACAGGGCGATGCAACATCTGCAACGGTGGACGCGCAATACTTCTTCGGCTCGCCCGCAGGGGATGTTGATGCCACGTGGACGATGTACACACAGCCTTCGTATTTCGACATCCCCGGCTTTCAAACTGGGATGTTGAGCACAAGATGGTATTCCACACCCATGCCGTGGACAGACTTGGGAACCGAAGAAGAGAGGAAGGGCAAGACCGACCCGCAGGGAAACATCTCCATAGAGTTGCCAACCGTCCCTGAGTCGGAAGAGGCGCAAGTCGTCACACTGGAGGTCACTGTACGGGATGAATCCGGTTTCCCGGTCAGCGCGCGCAGTGAGTTGCTCGTTCATCCTGCAGATTTTTACATTGGCGTTAAGCCGGATTTGTGGATCGGTAGATCAAAAGAAGCGGTGGGCTTCGATGTGTTGACAACCGATTGGACGCGAAATCCATCAGGCGATCACGAGTTGGTTGCGGAATTCAAACAGGTGCGCTGGGAAAGGGAAGCAGATCAATTTGGTTATCCGCGATATGTACCAACATTTAGTGTGATCAGTAGTAGCAATTTCGCAACAGGACCCGATGGCCGCGCGCGGCTTTCGTTCGTGCCGCCCAATGCAGGCACATTCATGCTGGATGTTTCAGGTGACGGCACGCGCACGCAAACGATGATCTGGGTCGGCGGGCCCGGCGACGCACTATGGCCCCAACTCGACAACAATATATTGCAACTCACCGCCGGAAAAGATTTGTATAACCCCGGCGAGAACGGGAGCGTGTTCATCCCGAATCCGTTTGGAACGAACTCGCTTGCGATGGTCACAGTGGAACGCGGCGTTGTGTTCCGATCTGAGGTAATCACATTGACCGGCAGCGGCGAGGAATATTCGTTCGCCGTCACCGAAGACGACGCGCCGAATGTGTATGTGACCGTCACGGTCTTGGGACGAGACAACGAGTTCAGGCACGGCGTTGTCAATATCCCCGTCGCGGCGGACGCGCTGGAATTGAACGTGCAAGTGACTCCGAATCCGACGCAGGCGGGTCCGCGCGATCCGGTGACCTTCGATGTGCTGGTGACCGATCATCAAGGTCAGCCGGTGCAGGGTGAGTTTTCGATGGCAGTCGTTGACCTTGCCGTGCTCGCGCTTGCCGGTCCCAACTCAGCGGATATTTTCACCGAATACTACAGGGAACAACCGTTGGGTATCGAAACCAGCATCTCTCTCGCCGCGCTCAATAAAGAAGGATCACCCGGCGGACTTGGCGGTGGAGGCGGTGGAGGCGATGGAGGGATTCCATTTGTGCGCGAGGAATTTCCGGATACCGCGTACTGGAACCCGGCGCTTGTCACCAACTCAGACGGGCGCGGGCAGGTGACGATGACACTGCCCGATTCGCTCACCACATGGAATATTGACGTGCGCGGACTCACCATGGATACAAAAGTGGGACAGGCAGAAATGCAGATCGTTGTGACGAAACCGCTTCTTGTCCGACCGGTGACGCCGCGCTTCCTCGTCAGCGGCGACCATGCCTTGATGGCGGCGGTAGTCAACAACAATACATCCGATAACTTAAGCGTCAGCGTCAATTTGCAGACCGAAGGGTTCGTTTTGGATGAGCCCGGCAAAGCCACCCAACAACTGAACGTCCCAGCCAACGGACGGGCTCGCGTAGAATGGTGGGGTACGGCAAGCTTGGCACAATCCGCGGATTTGATCTTCACTGCGACGACAACTGGAAGTCCGTCGTTGCAGGATTCAACGCGTCCCGTATGGGGAGCGCTTCCCATTTTTCAATACACGTCGCCGCAGGCGTTCGTGACGGGCGGGGCGTTGCGCGGCGCGGCTACTCAACAGGAAGTGATCTCACTTCCGCGCACATTCACGCCCACTACCGGCGGCTTGGAGGTGGAGTTAAGCCCGTCGCTGGCTGGCAACCTCACGTCCGCGCTGGAGGCGATGCCCGAGCCGAACGAAAACAGCGCGGAGGACATAGTCTCGTACATCCTGCCGCATATCGAGGTCTATCGCGCATTGAATAGCGCCGGATCGAACGACCCGAAACTCGTCGAACGCGTGGAGGCGAATCTCAACTCGAGCGTAAGTCGAATCTTCTACCTGCAAAACGCGGACGGCGGTTGGAGTTGGTGGGGAGGAAACGACACCAGCGACCCTGTTATTTCGGCGTATGTGTTCTTCGGCTTGTTGCGCGCGCGCGAGGCGGGTGCGCCAATGAACGAGGATGCGCTTCAACGTGCCGGGGCATATCTGCGCGATCGCAAAGCGCCGCATCGCTTCAACAGCGAGGCGAAGAACCTCGACGACGCGGCATTCATCCAGTTCGTGCTGGCGCACGCGAACACATTCGACGAGCAAACGATCAACAGCTTGTACGACCAGCGTGATCGGATGAATCCCTCGGGCATTGCGCTGCTTGCCTTCACCATCAACAAATTCAACTCAGCCGATTTACGCGCCCGCGATCTGATATCGAATCTGGAATCCACGGCTGTGCTCACATCGTCGAGCGCGCACTGGGAATCTAAGGGCTCTGACATCTTCACCAGAGACTCGACCATTTACACCACCTCGATCGTTACGTATGTGCTGGCACAGATCGACGCGGCAAATGCCATTCTGCCCAACGCGGTCCGTTATCTCGCCGCGCATCGCAGTGCAAACAAATTATGGAATATCGGTCACGACAACGCCTGGGCGATCCTCGCGCTCAATGCGGCGATGGTCGGCATGGGCGAGGTGCGCGCAGACTTCGCGTTCGACGCGGCGCTCAACGGCAATCCGCTGACAAGCGGCGATATCGCCGGCGTCCAAATCATGCCGCTGACCGCGACCGTTCCGCTCGAGTTCCTCTCGCCCAACTCGCCGAATCTTCTCACCATCCACCGCGAGGACGGGCTTGGCAGACTCTACTACAACGCGACTCTGCAGATCAACCGCCCCGTGCAGGATGTGAAACCGCTGGATAAAGGGATGCAGATCGAACGCGCCTACTGTGCCCTTACCCTCCAGAGACCCGAAGCAAAGTCGAAACGTTGTTCGCGTCTTTCCTCCATTCAAGCGGATTCCAATCGGCAATTTTCCGCGCAACTGACGCTGACCCTCCCCCACGACGCGTACCACGTGATGATTCAAGACTTCATTCCCGCGGGGACAGAGATCCTCAACCAGACTCTCGAAACCAGCCAGCAAGCAGTCGGAGGAACCGATATAGAAATCCAATTCGATGATGAAGACCCGTTTGAAGAAGGCTGGGGCTGGTGGTTGTTCAACACCCCGCAGATACGCGATGACAGCATTTTATACACCGCTGAATACCTCCCCGCCGGCACTTACGTGTTGACCTACACGTTGATTCCCCTGCAAGCAGGCGAATACCGCGTGCTGCCCGCGCATGCATGGCAGGCGTTCTTCCCTGAGGTGCAGGGAACAAGTGCTGGTGTGGTGTTTGAAGTCAAGCCGTAAGCATTAGGTGTTGACAGATCCATCAAGATACTATGATGATACAATTAGCCTAAAGAGGTAATAATGGAACGGATCGTAGTTGACCCGCATGTTCACTTTGGCAAGCCCGTCATCAAAGGGACGCGAATCACCGTACAAAATGTACTTGAACTGATCAAGGAAGGGCTAACCTTCGAACAAATCATTCGCGAGTATTACCCTGACCTTAAAAAGGATGACATACATGCCTGCATGCAATATGCCATCGCACTAGTCGCGGCAGAGGATATTCACATTTCCTCGTTGGCGGCATGAAGTTTCTTCTTGATCAAGATGTTTATGCACTGACTGTAAAATTCCTGCGCGAGCAGAAATATGATGTCGTGACCGTTTCGGAATTGGGGCTATCGCGCGCAAACGATAGCGAATTATTGAAACTTGCAAGTCAACAGGGGCGAATTTTTGTTACGCGTGACCGAGACTACGGAAACCTCGTCTTTGTACAAAACATGGGGAGTGGAGTCATTTATTTGAGACTCTTCCCCGCTGAAA
>Ga0187893_10000487_pt1 | contig 102981 bp, 96 predicted proteins | sample MA1701074metaG_FD_139574 | JGI IMG/M metagenome (GOLD analysis project Ga0187893, IMG submission 139574) | White microbial mat communities from a basaltic lava cave in the Kipuka Kanohina Cave System on the Island of Hawaii, USA - MA170107-4 metaG ...
GGAGTGGCTCACGGCGGAGCCCGAGGCCCCGCCGTGGGAGTGCCCGAAGTGCGGGGAGGCGATCGACGGCCGCTTCACCTCCTGCTGGGAGTGCGGGACGGAACGCCCCGCGTGACCCTTCCCTCCCCCCCGCCCCCTCCCTTCCCCGCCGAGCCGGTGGACCGGCTGCTCGCCCCGCTCCAACGCTTCCTGCGCGTCGAGGCGGCGAGCGGCATCCTCCTCCTCGTCGCGACCGTCGCCGCGCTCGTGTTCGCGAACTCGCCGTGGTCGCGCGATTACCTCCTCTTCTGGGACCGCGAGGCGGGGGTGCGGATCGGCAGCGGGGAGCTCGCGCTCTCGCTGCGCCACTGGATCAACGACGGGCTCATGGCGATCTTCTTCTTCGTCATCGGCCTCGAGGTGAAGCGCGAGGTCGTCCTCGGCGAGCTGCGGGACCTGCGTGCCGCCGCGCTCCCGCTCGCGGCCGCCGTGGGCGGCATGGTCGCGCCCGCGGCGATCTACCTCGCGCTCGTGCCCCACGGCCCGGGTGCGCGCGGCTGGGGCATCCCGATGGCGACCGACATCGCGTTCGTCGTCGGCTGCATGGCCGTGCTCGGGCGGCGCGTGCCCCTTGGGCTCCGCGTGACGCTCCTCTCGCTCGCGATCGCCGACGACATCGGCGCGATCCTCGTGATCGCGATCGGCTACTCCGCAGGGCTCGACTGGATCTCGCTCGGCCTCGGCGTGCTCGGGATCCTCGCGGTCCTCGCGCTCGCGCGGATCGGCGTGCGCAGCGTGCCGGTCTACGTCTTCGTCGGCGCGCTCGTGTGGATCGCGTTCCACGCGTCGGGCGTGCACGCGACGATCGCCGGCGTGATCCTCGGCTGGCTCACGCCGATCCGGTCGTGGATCGGCAAGGAGCACCTCGCGGCCATGAGGGAGGGGGGCGTGGGGGGCAGGACGCTCGCGCTCGCGGCGCGCGAGAGCGTGTCGCCGCTCGAGCGGCTCGAGACCGCGCTCCACCCGTGGGTGGGCTTCGCGATCATGCCGCTCTTCGCGCTCGCCAACGCGGGCGTCGTCCTGTCGCCGGAAGCGTTGCGCGAGCCGGTCGCGCTCGCCGTGGCCGCGGGCCTCGTCGTCGGGAAGCCGCTCGGGATCGTGGCGTTCGCGTGGATCGCCGTGAAGGCGGGCCTCGCGCGGCTGCCCCAGGACGTCGGATGGGGCGCGGTCGCCGCGGGCGGCGTGCTCGCCGGGATCGGCTTCACGATGTCGCTCTTCATCGCGGGCCTCGCGCTGCCGTTTGAGCTGCTCCCCGCGGCGAAGGTCGGCGTCCTCGGCGCGTCGGCCCTGAGCGCGGTCCTCGGCATGGCGGTGCTCGCGGCACGGCCTCCGGGATAGACTGGCGCGCCGTGGATCTCTTCGACCTCGGGGGGCGCGCGTTCCGCGCCCGGCTCCGGCGGGAGCTGCCGCGGTGGCGCGCAGAAGGGCTCGTCAGCGAGGCCGGCGCCGCGGAACTCGCGCGCCGCTACCACCTCGACGAGGAGGGGGTGTCGGCCGCGGCGGCGGCGATCTACACGCTCGGCGCGCTCCTCATCGGCGGCGGCGTGATCTCGTTCGTCGCGTGGAACTGGGAACGCATCGGTCGCGCGGCGAAGCTCGCGATCCTCTTCTCGGCGCTCCTCGCCGCGCACGGGACGGGGTACTGGATGTGGCGGATCGCGGGGCGCCTCCCGAAGCTCGGCCACGCGCTCGTGTTCCTCGGCACCCTCATCTTCGGCGCGAGCATCGGGCTTGTCGCCCAGATCTTCAACATCCCCTCGACGGCGGGCACCGGCTTCGGCCTCTGGGCCATCGGGGCCGCCGTCGCCGCCTGGGCCCTGGGCAGCGTCCCGAACGGCGTCCTCGGCGTCGTCCTCGCGGTGATCTGGGGTTGCGCGCGCGTGTCGGAGACGGACTCGCTCCACGCCGTCGTGCCGTACGCGGTCGCCGTGCCCTTCCTCCCGCTGGCGTGGCGGCTGCGCTCGCGCCTCCTCTTCTTCGCCGTGGCCCTCGGGTCGCTCTTCGTCATGACATGGGCCGCGACGGCGGAGACGGATCAGTTCGCCGGGTTCGCGGCGGCTGTCTCTTCGGGCTCGCTGCTCCTCCTCGCCTTCTCGTGCTGGGCCCGCGAGGGGACGACCGCGGCGCACTTCGCGCGCGTCGCGCACCTCGTGGGCCTCCTCGCGATCGTCCTCGTCCTCTTCCTCTGCTCGTTCGGGGACGTCGCGGAGGACGCGTCGTGGACGAGGCTCTCGGACCAGCCCTGGTCGTGGGTCGCGTACGTCCTTCCTGCCGCCGCGGCCGCGGTCGCGCTGCTCGTCGCGGGCGGCGCCCGTGCACTCCCAGCCCGCCCGGCCACGCTGTGCGTGGTCCTCGGCTCCGTGCCCGTCGCCCTTACGCTCCTGGGCAGGAGGCCGGAGGTGGCGGGCGCCGTCGCGGCGAACGTCGTCCTCGGCGCGGTCGCGATCGCCGCCGTGACCTCCGCCGTCCGCACGCTCGAGCGCGGGCCGTTCTGGGCGGGCAGCGTGCTGGGCATCGCCCTGATCCTCTCCCGCTTCGCGGAGTTCGAGACGGACCTCTGGCTCAAGGCGATCGTGTTCCTGGCCTCCGGCGTCGCCGTGATCTGGTTCGGGATCGTCTTCGAGCGGCGCAGGCGCGTCGCGGGGGCGGGCCGTGCGTAGCCACTGGCGGCTTGCCGTCGTCGTGCTCGTGCAGGCGGGGATCCTCGGCGCGATGGCCGGGCGCCACGTGGCCGTGCGGGCGTGGGGGACGGCCGTGACGCTCAGGACCGTGCCGGTGGATCCTTACGACCTGATGTCCGGGTACTACCTCGTGCTCCGCTACGAGGTCGAGAGCCCGCCCGAGCTGCCCGCGGGACTCCGCGCCGGCGATCGCGTCTGGCTCGTCGTTCGCCGCGGCGAGCCCGCTTGGGAACTCGAGGCGGTCACGCGCGAGCGGCCGCCCGCCGCCGCGGACCGCGCGGCGCTTGCAGCCCGCTGGAACGGCTGGCGCGCGACGATCGAGGGCGCCGACCGCGTCTACATCCCCGAGTCGCAGCGCGAGGCGGCGGACAAGCTCAGCCGCGACGCGCGCGGGGTCGGTCTCGTCGATCTCCGCGTCGGCAGCGACGGCACCGTCGCGGTCCTGCGGCTGCGCGTCGGCGGCGCGTCGTTCGGCGACTGAGGCTACCCGGGCAGCCGTTCGCGCAGCGCGCGGACGTGGGCGGGACCGGTGCGACAGCAGCCGCCGATCATCGTCGCGCCCGCGTCGCGCCAGCGCACGGCCATGTCGGCGAACTCGCCCGGGTCTCGCGTGCCCGCCCAGCAGCGCCGCGCGGCGTCCCAGCGTTCGCCCGAGTTCGGGTAGACGACGATCGGCTTTCGCGTGGCGCTCCGGATCCGTCCCACCAGCTCCTCGACGAACCTCGGCGGCGTGCAGTTGACGCCGATCGCGGCCACCTTGTCGATCCCGTCGAGATGGCGCGCGCACGTCTCGATCGGCGTGCCGTCGCTGATCCGTTCGCCGTCGCGGCAACTGAAGCTGAACCAAGCGGGCGTGCGGTCGAGCAGCCGCGCGAGCGCGCGCGCCTCCGCGAACGACGGGATCGTCTCGCACGCGAGGAAGTCCGCGCCGCCCGCGTCGAGGATCGCGAAGCGTTGCGCGTGCCAGCCCCCGAGCCCCCGCTCATCCACGTCGTAGTCGCCGGTGTACTCCGAGCCGTCGGCGCGCGCTGCCCCGTACGGCCCGACGCTCGCCGCGACGAGTCTCGGCTTCGCCTCGCGCGCGAGCCGCACGGAGAGGCGCAACGCGTCGGCGTGGAGGCGCTCGAGCGTTGCCTGGTAGCTCGCGGTGATCACGCAGTCCGCGCCGGCCTCGACGTACGCGCGGTGGACTGCGAGGATCGCGCCCGGGTCGTCGCGGAGGAGCCGCGCGGACCAGAGCGCGTCGGACAGGTCATGGCCGCGAGCCTCGAGCTCGGTCGCGAGGCCGCCGTCGAGGATCGTCACCGCGGCGCCCGTTCGCGCGGCCGGACGGTCAGCTTGACCGCGATGCCCTCGCGCAGGATCTCGAGCGGCAGGTCGACTCCGATCGCGCTTGCGTCCAGGCGGCGATGCAGGTCGGCGACCGTGGTGACGGGCTCGCCGCGGAAGGCCAGGACCGCGTCGCGGGGGCGGAGGCCCGCGGCCTCGGCCGGGCTTCCCTCCTCGACCTCGTGGACGGCGACCGCGCGGGCGTCCTTCCGGTCGAGGCGACGAGCTAGGGGTGCGGGGAGCAGGACCTCCTCGCCGTGGATCCCGAGGAAGGCTCGGCGCACGCGGCCGTGCGCGAGGATCTCGCCCGCGATGAACGACGCCGTGTTCGAAGGCACCGCGAACGCCAGCCCCTGCCCGCCGAGCACGATCGCGGTGTTGATTCCGACCACGTTGCCTTGGACGTCGAGGAGCGGGCCGCCGGAGTTTCCGGGGTTGAGCGGCGCGTCCGTCTGGATGATCCCCTCCATGAGCCTCCCCCGGTCCTGGCTCGGGAGCGTGCGGCCGAGCGCGCTCACGATCCCCAGGGTGACGGTGCGCGCGAGGCCGAAGGGCGAGCCCATGGCGACCACGACGTCTCCGACGCGGAGCTTGTTCGAGTCGCCGAGCTCCAGCGGCTCGAGCCCGCTCGCCGCGAGCCGCAGCACCGCGATGTCGGTCGCCGGGTCGTGGCCGATGAGGTCCGCGATCACCGTGCGACCGTCCGCGATCTCCGCCTCGATCCCGGTCACGCCGTGGACGACGTGGCTGTTCGTGAGCGCGAGGCCGTCGGGCGAGATGATCACGCCTGAGCCGCCCGCGACCGCCGCGCGGCCGTCGCGCAGGGTCTGGACGTGGAGCACGGCGCAGCCGGCGCGGTCGGCGAGAGCGGAGACCTCGTCGGAGAGTGTCTTGAGGAGCGTCATGGGCCCCATCATCCCTCCGTAAGGGAAACGGACGTTCCTGCGGCAGCGCTGCCGCACCCTGAACCCCCTAACCCATTGCCACGCAGCGGTTTGCGCGACCCTTGAAGTCTGAGTGTCAGACCTGTCCGATCGTCACGGGGTAGAGGATGAGGTCGGTGGGGGGGATGTCGATCAGCTTTGCGGTGTCGTCGTCGAAGAAGCCGCCGATGCCGCAGCCGGCGAGGCCCTGCGCCCCGGCGGCGAGCTGGAACCGTTGGCCGATCGAGCCCGCCTCGAGGTGGAGATAGCGGTACGCGCGGTCGCCGTAGAGCCTCATCGACTCCTGCGCGGGGGCCCAGAGGACCAGCACGGCGGCGCACGTGTGCGCGATCTCCTGGCCGAGCGAGACGCGGAAGAACTCGTCGCGGAAGCTCCCGAGGCTCACCGGCAGCAGCGCCTCGCCCGCCCCCTCGACCGCGTAGAGCCCGGGGTCGAGCCCGTCCACGCCGAAGGCGAGGAGATGGGCACGGAGAAGCCCCGCGTCGCGCGTGCCGAAGCGGATCGCGCGACGCTGGGCGCGCCCGAACGCGAAGCCGAGCGCGCGCCCGAGGGTCGCGAGCGCGATCGCCCCGCCCGTGTAGCTCCGGGCCGACCGGCGGGTGAGGATCGCGCCCGGCATCCTCGCGTCGAGGCCCGACGGATCCTTGAGCGGGATCGACCGGTCGGAGACGCCCGGCTCCCCGCCCTTCGCGTCGTCGGGGAGCGCGCGCTCCGGCGCGGCCGAGGCGCGGTGGAGCGCGACCGTCGCGCTCTCCGTGAGGTCCCTCTCCTGCTTGAGCGCCGCCGCCTCGAGGCTCGCCTCCCGGGCGGGCGAGGCCCAGAGGGGCACGTTGACGCTCGGCCCCGTGTCGGCAAGCAACGGCACGACCGCGAGCGCCGCCTCGCTCGCGTCGTCGAAGAAGAACAGCCCGTTCACCTCGCCGTCCAGGAAGCCGAGGCACGGGCACGCGCTCGCGCCGGCATGCGCGGCGATCGTTCTCAGGTTGCCGAGGACATGGCCGCTGTCGAGGAGCACGCGCCGGTAGCCGCGCTCGCGGTAGCGCCACGCGCTGCGCCAGAAGATCCCGGTGAGGACCAGGCAGAGCGGGGCCCCGTCGAAGCCGGGAGCACCGCCGCATGCGGCGCGCAACGCGTCGAGCTGGTCCCCTTCCCAGAGCCGCACGAGCTCGTGCGCCGGCGCCTGGTAGTTGTAGAGCCCCGGCTCGAGCCCCGGCACCGAGCGGACCGCCGCGTAGATCTCGGTCGGGTAGAGCGCTCCCGCCGAGGGCGCCGCGCGAAGGAGCTGGCCGGCGTCGCCCTGGTGCCGGATCATCCCCGTGATCCCGTTCCCGAAGTAGAGGAGCCGGCTCAGCTCGGCGAGGCCCAGACCCTTCGCCGTGCCCGGCGGCGTGAGCGGCGCGTCCATCGCGGCCCCCGGCGCCGGGAAGTTCACGTACGGCCGCAGCGAGAGCCGCTGGCTCGAGACGATCTCCTTCGTCTGCGCGGGCTGGATCGACCAGTCGAGCCCTTCCGAGCGCCGGATGCCCTCCTCGGTGTACTTCGTGAGCGTGTGGTATTCGAGCGCGGACCAGCGCATGGTCTACCCCGCGATCCGGGAGCGCCCCCCGGAGCCCCAGAGGCGGATCACGGCGATCCGCATCCCGTCGAACGCCGGCCGACCCGGCGGCGAACCATGAGGATCCGCATGCCCTCCCGTCACCCGTCGACCCGGCGGATCAGGTCGATGTCGCGCCCCGTGACCCCGCCCTCCTCGTCCGTCGTGACGGTCAGGGTGACCCGGTCGCGCCTCACCTCGATCCGCGGGAGGTGGCCCATGGCCTCCGCGACGTCCGCCACCCGGTGGACGAACTTCATCGCCTCGCGGAAACCCGCGAATTCGTAGATCCGCCGGAGCGCCCCGTTGGTCTGCTGCCAGCCGGGCAGGTGGCCGAGCGCGGCCGCGATCTCCTCGTCTCTCAGCAGGTCGCCCCTTGCCATGGCCCGATACTGTACGTTCTTTCTGTTGGGAGATGCACGCGGCACCGGTCGCGGCGCGATCAACGTGAACGGGATCATCGTCCTCCTCCTGCTCCTCTCGCCCGAGACCGAGAGGCTCCTTCTCGGGGAGAGCCCGTTCTTCCGACACGAGGGGATGGATAGGGCTCGGGAAGAAGGGGACGTCGAACTCCTCCTCAAGGCGGCGGGCTCGCCGCTCTGGGATGTGCGACGGTGCGCCGCGGAGGGCCTCGGCCCCCGCACCCCCCCGGCACTCCTCAGGGACCCCGTCGCCGTCGTCCGCGAGGCCGCGGTCCGCGCCCTCGGCACGACCGCGCCCGAGGAGGCGCTCGTCCGCCTCCTCGAGGATCGCGACGATGCCGTGCGCGCCGAGGCGGCGTGGGCGCTGCGGAGGGCGTCGTCGAAGCGCGCGCTCCAGCCGCTGCTCATCGACCCGTCGCCGACGGTGCGCGCCGCGGCGCTCGCCGCGACGGGGGCCTGGGGGCGGCTGCGCACGCAGGCGGCCCGCGACGAGCTCGATCTCGCGGTGCCGGCGCTGATCGCGCTCGGGCGTGCGGGGGGCACCTCCGACGCGGCGTTCCTCGTGGCCCGGCTTCGCGCGGCGCTCAAGCGCGGGGCGAAGGACCCGGCGCCGCACTACGTGCGCGAGGAACCCGCGTCCGACGTGGCGCTCGCCCGCGCGCTCGGCGAGATGGCACGGCGCGGGGTCGCGCTCGGCACCGGCACGGTCGCGGACGAGATCCGGAAGCTCGTCGCCGCGAGCGACCTCCACGCTTCCGGCGCGCTCCTCCTCGCGGAAGCCGCGGCGGGCGCGCGCGATCTCGAAGCGGCGGGACGCATCCTCTCGGCGCAGATCGAGACGCGAAAGAGGTCGCGACTGCCGAACGTCGACCTGGATCCGGGCGTCCAGGGAATCCTCCACGCGTTCGCGCGGGAGCCGTGGCCGGAGCTCGCGCCGCTCCTCGCGCCGCTGCTTGCCGCGAAGTCGCCCGCGGTGCGCGTCGCGGTCGCCGAGGCGCTCGTCGGGGACTCCGCGACCGCCGCGCTGGCCGACGAGGCGCCCGACGTCCGGGCCGCGGCGTGCGGACGCGTGCGCGACGCGACGGCCCTCGCGGCGGTCGCGCGCGACCCGGACGCGCGCGTCCGGGAGGCGTGCGCGCGGGCCCTCGGCCGGCTCGGCGATCCCGCCGCGGCGCCCGGCCTCGCGCTGCTCCTCAACGACGGGACGCCTTCCGTCCGCCGCGCCGCGGTGGGCGCGCTGCTCCGGGTCGCGCTGCCGGGCCGGACCGAGATGCTGCTGCTCGCGGCGCTCGCCGACGACGCGCCGGAAGTCCGCGGCGCGGCCGGGGCCGCCCTCGAGTTCCTCGGCGCCGAGGAGGCGGTGATGCCGCGCGCGATCGCGGCGCTCCTCGCGGACCCCGGGATCCGCCCGCGCGCCCTCGAGCTCCTCGAGAGGCTCTCCGAGGCGCGGTTCCCCTATGACCCCTCCGATCCCGCGGCCGGGCACGGCGCGTGGAAGGCCTGGTGGGACGCGCGCGAGGGCCGCGCGCCGAAACCCGGCGCGTTCCGCTACCACGTGGAAGACCTGCGCCGGAAGGGGATCGACCTCGTGATCGCGATGGACGCGACGGACTCGATGTCGCCGGTGATCCAGTCGACGAAGCGGAAGATCGAGGCGGTGATCTCGGGGCTCAAGCGCGTGGTGCCCGACCTGCGCGTGCGCATCGTCGCGTACCGCGATGAGGGGGACGCGTTCCTGACGATCGGCTCGCCGCTCACGCACGATCCGCGCGTGCTCGAGGACTTCCTCGCGTGCGTGTCCGCGTGGGGGGGCGGCGACCTCGAGGAGTCGGTGCTCGCGGGGCTCAGGGACGCGATCGAGAAGACGCCCTGGCGCGAGGGCACGCAGCGCGTGATCGTGCTCGTCGGCGACGCGCCGCCGCACGACCGCGAGATGCCGCTCATCGAGGCCACGTGCAAGGAGTTCAAGGGGATGATCCACGTGGGGGACGTCGGCCCCTACGGTGGGGAGGAGGGGGGCGCGGGGGGAGGACGGCAGCCGCGGGCGCCCCTCGGCGCGTTCGTGAGCATCGCGGCGTGGGGCCACGGCGCCGCCGTCGTGCTCGAGGACGAGACCGCGCTCCTCAAGAACCTTCTCGTCCTCACGCTGGGCCCGAACCACCGTACCGCCGTCGAGACGCTGTTCGGCTTGTGATCCGACGCGTCGCACGCACGGTTTCCGCTAGGATCCCGCGCGCCAGGAGGTGCGTCGACGCGTCGGTTTCCCGCCGTGAGGTGCGCTTGTCGCCACGGGGGTCCCGCCGGCAGTTACGTGGGTACCATGAGGAAGCTGCGCGGGTTCGTGTGCACTGTCATCCTCCTCGGCGGCTGCTTGTTCGACGACTTGGCAGACTCGCTGGGTGACACGATCTGCACGGCGTTCACCTTCGGGTTGGTGTCCGACTGCGACTCCCTTCCCGACACCTCCATCTACCCGGCGGTCCCGCCCGGAGGGGTCGCGGAGTCGGAGGTCGTGGCGTTTCTCCTGGGGGTGTCGCTCACCGAGCCCGTGTCCGACGCGGACCGCGGAGACGGGACCGACTTCGAGTGGGCCTATGGCATTGTCGTCGACGGGGCGAACGGCCGCGCGCTCGTCACGGACCGCGACCGCGCGTCGCTCTTCGCGGTCGACCTCGTGACCGGGAACCGCACCGTGGTGTCCGGCCCAGGCCACGGTTCGGGAACTACGCTCATCGGACCGGGCCCGCTCGATCTCGACGCGGCGCGCAACCGCGTCTACGTCTCCGACTTCGGGCGTGCCGTCGTCGCGATCGACCTCGCGAGCGGCGGACGTACGACCGTCGCCGGCCCGGGGGTCGGCTCGGGCCCCGTGGTCGAGCCGAACTGGCTCGCGTTCGATCCCGTCGCGGACCGGATCCTCGTCACCGACTTCGACACCAAGGCCCTCTTCGCGATCAATCCCGTGACCGGCGCGCGCTCGCTGGTCTCCGGTGCGACCCGCGGCGGCGGCCCGATCTTCCCCGCGCCGCGGCAGATCGCCCTGGACCCGGCGACCGGAGTCCTCTACCTCGTCGACTCCGCAGAGAAGGCGCTCTTCGCGATCGACCTCGCGACCGGCGACCGGTCGATCGTATCCGGGGGGGCCGCGGGGGCGGGCGCCCCCTTCGAGAACCCGCGCCTCGTCGTCCACGACACGGCGCTCATGCGCGTCCTCGTGATGGACGCGGGTTTCGACGACCTGATCGCCGTCGATCTGGCCACGGGGGCGCGCACGGTTCTTGGAGGCGACGGCCCCGCGACCACGGACACGTGGGGCATGGCCCTCGACGCGAGCAGGGACCGCGTCCTCCTCGCCCGCAAGTAGGGGGAGGCGCGCGCTCGGTGCGGACCCCCGTGCCGCATTCGGGTGCCGCAAGCCCATGTCCGATAACCTCTTGTGTCCACCCGACGGCGCAAGGGATGCGGTACCTCTTCCTCCTCGCGGTTCTCCTCATCGGCTACGGCTCGCTCTACCCGTTCGAGTTCCGCGGGGAGTACCTGCCGTTCCGGGTCCTCTTCGAGTCCCGACCGGCGAGCCCCGGCGACGTGTTCCAGAACTTCGCGCTCTTCCTGCCCTTCGGGTACCTGGGCATGGTCGCGTGGCGGCGGCCCCCGCGCCCCCTCCTCTTCCTGATCCTCGTCGCAAGCGCCGCGATCTACTCCACGGCGCTGCAGGTGGCCCAGCTCTGCGTCCCCGGGCGCGATCCCTCCCTGCGCGACGTCGTTCTCAACGCGCTCGGCGCGGCGGCGGGCGCGTTGGTGGGCGTGATGCCGCTCTTCGACGTGCGCCGTATCGGGGCACGCGCGCGCGCGGCGCCGTGGGTGCTCATCGGCCTCTGGCTCGCGTACCGGCTCTCGCCGTTCGCGCCGTCGATCGACCTGCAGGAGTGGAAAGAGAGCGTGAAGCCGCTCGTCGCATGGCGCCCGTTCCCGTGGACGGGCGTCCTGCACGACGCGGCGGCGTGGCTCGGCGTCGCGTGTCTCTGGGCCGCGGCGCCTGCGGGCCGGTTCTCCGTGCGCTGGCTCTGGGCGCTCGCGCTGGCGACGCTCGGGCTCGAGGTCGCGATCGTCGACAACGTGGTGTTCCCGGCGAACGCCGTGGGCGCGCTCGCGGGCTCGGCGCTCGCCGCGTGCCTCGGCCGGCGGCCGGCCGCGGTCGCCGCGCTGCTCGCGGCGGCGATCGCGGTGACGGGGCTCGCGCCGCTCGGGACGGGCGCGCCGCAGGGGTTCCAGTGGGTGCCGTTCGGCGGCTTCCTGCACGGGTCCATGCTCGTGAACGCCCAGAACTTCTTCGAGAAGGCGTTTCTCTACGGCACGCTCGTCTGGCTCCTTCGCGAGGCGGGACTTGGGCTCGCCGTCGCCACCCTGGGGACGTCCGCGCTCCTCGCGGGGATCGAGGCGCTCCAGACGAGGGTGGCCGGACACACGCCCGAGGTCACCGACCCGCTCCTCGCGCTCCTCGCGGCGCTGTTCCTCGCCGTCGCCGACCGGCCTTGCCCCCCCGAGGCGCGGAATCCGTTAGAATCCGGGGACGAACGGCGCAAGGAGGACCTATGAGTATCCGGCTCGGGGACATCGCTCCCGACTTCACCGCGGAGACCACGCAGGGCCCGGTCCGCTTCCACGAGTGGAAGGGCAATTCCTGGGCGGTCCTCTTCTCGCATCCGAAGGACTTCACGCCGGTGTGCACGACGGAGCTCGGCCACGTCGCGAAGATCAAGAAGGAGTTCGAGAAGCGGAACTGCAAGATCATCGGGCTCTCGGTCGACCCGATCGGCGCGCACCACGAGTGGTCGAAGGACATCGCGGAGACGCAGGGCATGGCGCCCAACTTCCCGATGATCGCGGACGGCGACCAGAACGTGTCGAAGCTCTACGACATGATCCACCCGAACGCGAGCGACACGATGACCGTGCGCTCCGTGTTCGTCGTGGACGGGACGAACAAGGTGCGGCTGATGATCACCTACCCGGCGAGCTGCGGCCGCAACTTCGAGGAGCTGCTGCGTGTGATCGACTCGCTCCAGCTGACGTCGGCCTACAGCGTGGCGACGCCCGCGAACTGGAAGCACGGGGAGGACGTGATCGTCGCGCCCGCGCTCTCCGACGACGAGGCGCGCCGGAAGTTCCCCCGCGGATTCAAGACGCTGAAGCCGTACCTGCGCATCACGCCGCAGCCGAACAAGTAGACCGTGAGGGGCCGACGGGCCGATGCAGCGGACGGCCTTCGGCCGCCGCTGATCGGCCTGCGGGCTGTCGTGAGAGGGCTTCGGGGGCCGCGACCGCGGGCTACCGCTGCTCCCAGCCCAGCGCAGCCTGGTCCACGAGGTCGAGGTTCGCCGACTTCACGACGCGCGCGGCGATCTCGGGGCTGTCCACCTTGAGCGCGAGCACGGGGTGGCCGTCCACCTGCACGATCAGCGCGTAGGCGTAGGCGATGTTGATCTCCGCGCCGAGGAGGCCGGAGAGCACCTTGCGGATGCCGAACTCCTCCTTCGCGGGCAACGCGATGCCGAGCAGGTCCGTCTCGGAGACGGGATAGCCTGCCTCGGCGAGCTGGACTCTCGCCGTCGCCGGCCGGTCGACGATCATCCGCACCACGACGTGGTCCGTCGCGTCAAGGAGCGAGAGGCCGCAGATCCGGACCTGCTCGCGCTCGAGATGCTGCGTCGCCCGGTAGAGGGCCCCGAGCCGGTTCGGCAAGAAGAACGAGAGCTGCCGGAGGCGCGCATCGGAACGGTCGCGTGCGGTTTCGGCCATCGTTCGGACATCGTACACAGGCGCCCGGCCGGGCGAGTGCCGGGCGAGCCGGGCTCGCTACGGCAGCTCCTCGAGCCGATAGATGTTGCCGTCGAAGGAGCAGATGTGGAGCTCGCCCGCGAAGTCCTCGCCGAACGACGCCGGGGCTCCCACGCTCGCGATCTCGGTGTTGGAGACGACGCTTGAGCCGTTCCACAGGAGCGCCCAGATCCTGCCCGAGCCGAAGTCAGCGTAGACGTAGTGGCCCGCGAGCGTCGGAACGCCGGGGCCTCGGTAGACGTACCCGCCGACGACGGTCGAGCCTTGGCCGCGACCGTAGTCGATGACCGGGCGCTCCGTCGTGTCGATGTCGATGTTGTCCGGGTTGTCGTACTCCCGGTTGCCCTCGAAGAGGTCCCACCCGTAGTTCCCGCCCCTCACGATGAGATCGACCTCCTCCCGGTCCCCCTGGCCGACGTCGCCGCACCAGAGGTCGCCGTTCGCGCGATCGAAGCCTGCCCGCCACGGGTTCCGCAGGCCGTACGCCCAGATCTCGCCGCGGACGCCGACGCCCATGCCGACGAACGGGTTGTCGGCCGGGATGCCGCCCGCGGTCGTGATCCGCAGGATCTTCCCGAGCACGGTCGTGAGCGACTGCCCGTTGCCGGACGGGTCGCCGCCGCTGCCGCCGTCGCCCGAGGCGATGTAGAGGTGGCCGTCCTCCCCGAAGCCGATCCAGCCGCCGTTGTGGTTGCTGAAGGGTTGGTCGAACTGGAGGAGGATCGTCTCGCTCGTGTCGTCGGCGACCTCGGGGTTCGCGGTCACCTGGAACCGCGAGACGACCGTGTGGAGCCCGCCGCTGCCCGACGTGTAGTTGACGTAGAAGAAGCCGTTGTTCGCGTAGTCGGGGTCGAACGCGAGACCCAAGAGCCCCTGCTCGCCCCCCGCGTCGACGCGGGCCTGGATGTCGAGGAACTCGGCCATCGTCGCCACCGCCGGGTTGTTCTCAAACACCTGGATCGTCCCCCGCTGCTCGACGACGAAGACGCGAGTCGGGTCGCCCGGCGCGTACGTCAGGAACAGCGGGCTTGAGAACGAGAGCGCGGGGAACGCGTTCACGAGCTGGTAGAGCCCGGCGGTCGGTCCCCCGGAGCCCCCCCCTCCGCAGGTCGTCAGCAGAAGGAGTGCAAGCGACATGCAGGAACGTTTCATCCTTGGCCTCCGGGAGGAAGCCTATCGCACGCGGCGGGCGAGGCGTGGACGGGAGGGGGCCCGGGGGAGGGACGCCAGAAGTGCGGACCCCCGTGCCGCATCCGGTCGCCCCAAGATCCTGTCCCGAAACGGCTTGCGGCGCGTGGGTGGCGCAAGGGGTACGCCTCTAATCCGGGCCGGCGTCGATCCACTCGCCGATCAGGTCCACGGCCGGCACGTCGACGACGCCCGACGCGAGCGGCGGCATGCGGTTCGTATCGAGCCGGCGTAGACGCTCCCAGAGGACGCTCCTTTCCTTGCTGCCGCTGGCGACGATCCGCGGGTCCACGAGGCCCAGGTTGCCGTGGTCCGGCGCAACGTCCACGATGCCCATCGCGTTGAGCGCGATGCCGTACCTCAAGTCGATCTGCGTGGGCGGCGGGCCGCCCGGGCGGTGGCAGATCGCACAGTTCGCGTCGAGATAGGCGCGGGCCCGCGCGGCGAGAGGCGCAGCCTCATCCAGCGGGTCGGGGAACGCGTCGTACTGCTCGTGGTCGCCGATGTCGGTCGTGAACAGATCGATGTTGTTCCACGAGCGGAGCTGGTTGTCGGTGGCCGCCGCGTAGTCGAAGTCCCGGTTGAGCTGCCGGGTGCGGATCCCGAGGATGCGGCCCGCGGCGCTCGTGTGGCAGTTGAGGCAGTCGGTGCGGCTCGGGAAGTTCCACGTCTGCGACCGCACCCCGCCGGGCGCGCTCGCGTCGGGCACCTCGTAGAGCCCCGTCTCCGCGCCCGCGAGCAGGTTGGCCTCGGTCTGCGCGGTGTTCCACCGGTAGGTGTAGCCGTGCCAACCCGTCTCCTCGTTGACGAGCACGCGCGTCTCGAGCCGCACCGGCCCGTCCGTCGTCTCCAGCTCGAAGTGCTTCACGAGCACGGTGCCCTCCGGGAAGCTCCACGACCCGGTCGCGGCGAACCCGATCTGCTCCGTCCCGGGCAGGGCGATCCAGCGGCGCTTCTCGGCGCCGTCCGACCAGAGCGGCGAGTTCACCTCGAACTCGATGAGCCCGCCCTTCGGCGTGAGCGCCGCGACGTTCGAGAAGAGGCCGGTCGCGGTGAGCGTCTCCGGGAAGGACCCGCCCCCGCCGCCCCCGTTCTCCTCGAAGCGGTAGATGTTCCCGTCGAAGGAGCAGATGTAGACCTCGCCGTTCGCGTCCTCGCCGAAGGAGGTCACGCTGCCCACGTCGCCGAGGAGCGTGTTCGACGTCACCGTGCTCCCGTCGTACACGAGGCCCCAGATGTTGCCGGAGCCGTAGTCGCCGTAGACGTAGACGCCCTTGAGGGAGGACACGTCGGAGCCGCGGTAGACGTAGCCGCCGATGACGGTCGAGCCCTGGCCTCGCCCGTAGTCGATGATCGGGCGCTCCGTCGTGTCGATGTCGATGCCGCTCCCGTTCTCGTAGTCCGCTTCCCCTTCGAAGATGTCCCATCCGTAGTTGCCGCCCTCGACGATGACATCGATCTCCTCGCGCGCTCCCTGGCCGACGTCGCCGCACCAGAGGTCGCCTGTGTCGCGGTCGAACCCCGCGCGCCACGGGTTCCGGAGCCCATACGCCCAGATCTCGTCGCGCGCCCCCGACGTCGAGACGAACGGGTTGCCGGAGGGGATCCCGCCGGTCTTCGTGATCCGGAGCATCTTGCCGAGGAGCGTCGACAGGTTCTGGGCGTTCTCGTCCGGGTCGCCGCCGCTGCCGCCGTCGCCGGAACAGATGTAGAGGTAGCCGTCCGGCCCGAAGCCGATCCAGCCGCCGTTGTGGTTGTCCCAGGGCTGGTCGAACCGGAGCAGGATCGTCTCGCTGTTCCCGTTGGCCGCGTCGGCGTCGCTCGCCGAGACCTGGTAGCGCGCGATGATCGACTCGTGATCGACTCCGGACTTGTCCTTCGAGTAGTAGACGTAGAAGTACCCGTTCGAGGAGTACGAGGGATCGAACGCGAGCCCGAGGAGCCCCTTCTCCCCGCCGGCGTCGACCTTCGCCGTGATGTCGAGGAAGGTCTTCTTGGTCGACGTCGTGGACGAGCTCGAGAAGACCTGGATCTTCCCCGCCTGCTCGACGACGAAGAGCCGCGTGGTGTCGCCCGGCGCGTGCGTGAGGAAGAGCGGGCTCGAGAAGGTCAGGTTGGGGAACGCATCCACGATCTCGATCTCCCCGGGCTGCGGCGCCGCGGTCGGGAAGGTGAGCCCGGTGACCTGGACCCGCTGGGTCAGTCCGAACGGCGCGGGATCCGGCGGCGGGGGGGGAGGCGGACCCCCTCCTCCCCCGGGCACTTCCGGCTCGAAGCACGCGGCGAGCAGGATCGCGATGAGCGGCAGAGCGCGGCACCCCATACGGACCTCCAAGGGAAACCCTACCCCAAGACTCGGGCGCCGGAAGCTCAACCCACAGAATCGGTGCGGTTCCCGAGGGAACGTGCTTGATCCCTCTTGCCTTGTGCGGCTAGGCTGTTGGGAGCCTTGCATGTGCAACCGCGAGGCGGGTTAGGGAGCAAGGGTCAAGCGAACCTCTCCGAGGGGGTGCGCTCATGCGTTCGATTCTTTCGGGAGGGAAGACCCTGCTCTTCCTTCTCTCGCTCGTCTGCTTCGCGTGCGGAGGCGGCGGGGGTGGCGGGGGCGGAACCTCGACGCTCGCGGAGCTGACCGCGGAGATCGAGATCCCGAACCCGGGCGAGACCGCCACGGTGCTCCTCGAGATCCTCTCCGACGGGACCGTCAACTGGGCGGCAGCCGTGCCGCCCGACATCGTGGCCGTCGTCACCGGGCTCACGATCAATCTCGGGAGCGATGCGAGCGTCTTCGCGGACCTGCTCGGCGCTGGGACGTTCGATCCCGTCACCGGCACGGCGTCCGGGACCGTGACGCTCACGCCCGCCAACGCCGCGCTGCTCGCCAACGATCCGGAGGACTACCTCGCCACGCTGCTGACGTCCACGAAGCCTCCGGCCAGCGGCGGATTCATCGTCTTCACGGCGGCCGAGTGGCACGCCGTGCTCCTCGGCAGCAACGAGTCGCCCGTCGCGGACGCGGACGCGCGCGGCGCGGCAACGTTCCGTGTCACGTCCCCGACGTCGATCACGTACGCCATCGCGATGGTCGATCCCGTGCAGGCCGACATCAACCTCGCCCACATCCACGTGGGAGACCAGGGGGTGAACGGCCTCATCGTCCTCGACCTCCAGCCGAACTCGGCCACCCGCGACCCGGCCACGGGCACGATCAGCGGCACGGTCGCCGTGGACGGCGAGACGCTCGCGCGGATCGCCGCCAACCTCGGCGGCTTCTACTGCAACGTCCACACGGCCGCCGCGCCGAACGGCGTCGCGCGGGGCCAGCTCGGGGACGACACGATCGAGATGATGGCCGCGCTCCTCGGGTCCGCCGAGGTGCCGACCGTCGTCGAAGCGGATGCTCGCGGCGGCGCCACGCTCGAGTGGGAGACGCTGACCTCGGGCCGCGTCCTGATGGCGCTGCACAGCGCGGTCGAGGACGTCGACGACATCCTCATGGCGCACATCCACGTCGGCCCCTCCGGCACGCCGGGTCCGATCCTCGTCTCGCTCATGAACGCCGACTTCGAGACGAGCCCCGGTTCGATCTCCGCGGAGGGCACCTTCACGAACACGCAGGCGGACGTGACGCGGTTCCTCGCGAACCCGGCGGGCTTCTACGTGAACATCCACACCACGGCGGGGCCGAACGGCCTCGTCCGCGGCCAGATGTCGCAGGAGCCTCGCACGGTCATCGCGTCCCTCTCCGGCGCCAACGAGTCGCCGGTCGTGCCCGGCACGTCGGGCACGATTCGCGTCATCTTCACCGGCCCTCATGCATGCACCTACACGATCACGATGACGTCGCCCGCCGCGGGCACGCTCAACGGCGCCCACATCCATGACGGGCCGCAGGGGGCCGGCGAGGGCACCGTGCTCGTCGACCTCTTCCAGAGCGGAGACGCCTTGGTCTCCGGGAGTACGGTGAGCGGCTCCGCGGCCGTGTCCGGGCGCACGGTCGCGCGCATCCTCGCGGGCACCCCGGGCGGCTCCGCGCTCGCCGGCGGCGCCCTCCCGAGCATCTTCTACGGCGACGTCCACGACCCGGCGCACCCGAACGGGGCCGCGCGCGGCCAGCTCCAGCAGGTCTCGGGCGATCTTCCGCCCTCCGGACTGGCCTACACGTCGCCTGTGACCTACCTGACGGGCGCCCCGATCACGCCCAACAACCCGTCGTCCACGGGCGGCGCGATCGACAACTACTCCGTCGTGCCGCCGCTCCCGGCAGGCTTGACGATCAACTCCATGACCGGCGTCATCTCGGGCACGCCGACCGCCGCGACGGCCGCGCAGAACTACACGGTCACGGCCAGCAACGCGGGCGGGAGCACGCCCGCCATCGTGAACATCACGGTGAACGTCGGCCCGCCGCTCTCGCTGTCGTACACGACGCCCGTGGGCTACATCGTCGGGACAGCGATCACGCCGAACACGCCGACGAGCACCGGCGGCGCGATCACGTCCTACTCGGTGGCCCCCCCGCTCCCGGCGGGACTCAACCTCAGCGCCACGACGGGGGTGATCTCGGGCACGCCGACGGTTGCGGCCGCGGCGGCGAACTACACGGTCACCGGCGACAACGCCGCGCCCGGAAACATCACGGCGATCGTGAACATCACGGTCACCTCCACCGCCACGGCGCCGAGCAACCTCACGTACACGACGCCCGTGAGCTACCCGACGGGATCCGCGATCACGAACAACGTGCCGACAGTGCAGGGCACGACGCCGATGACCTTCAGCGTCAACCCGGCCCTTCCCGCGGGGCTCTCGCTCGACGGGAGCACCGGCGTGATCTCCGGAACACCCACCACGGTCACGGCCTCGGCGAGCTACACCGTGACCGCGACCAACTCGGTCAACAGCACGACGGCAGCCGTGAGCATCACGATCACCCTCGGGGCCCCGGGCCCGTTCACGTACACGCCGTCCTCGACGATCATCGGCTACATCGGGACGCCGATCACCTCGATCTCGCCCTCGCACACGGGCGGCGGCGCGGTGTCGAGCTACTCAATCTCGGGAACCCTCCTCGCCGGGTTGACGTTCAACACGACGACCGGCGTGATCTCGGGCACCCCGACGGCCAAGACGCCGGACGCGAACATGGACGGCATCCCCGATGCCGTGAACCACACCGTGACGGCGACCAACGCGACGAACAGCACCACGACCACCGTCACCGTCATCGGCTACTGAACCTCCGGGGCGGGGCCGCAGAGGCCCCGCCCTCGCCCTGCTGACGAGGCGGGGCGCGCGTACCATAGTCCGGTGCGCCGCCCCGCCGTCCTCCTTCTCCTCGTCCTCCCCGCGACCGCGCAGGAGGAGGAGCAGCGTGTCGCGCGCGAGGTCGCCGAGGCCCACGCCAAGGGCGACCGCGGGCGCCTCGTGCTCCTCGCGGCCGAGCCGCCGCTGCGCGTGAACTACGCGCGCGTGGTGGACGCACTCCTGCGGGGGGGCCACGTCGACGCCGCGGACGCGCTCGCCCGCGAGCGGCAGGGGCCGGAGGCGGAGGGCCTCGCGCGGCTCGTGGGGGCCTTCCGCGGTGGCGCCGCCGCGCGCGACGTGGACCGGAAGGCGCTTCGGGAGGCGGCGCTCCTTGCCGAGGAGGACCCGGAAGGGGCGCTCCGCGCCGTGGGCGACCTACGGTCTCCGGAGGGCACCCTCTTCTCCGTCGACGTTTCGTGGGCGCGCGCCCGCGTGCTCAGCCTGCTCGACCGCGACGACGAGGCGCGCGCGGAGTTCGAGCGGTGCGCCGCGCTTGCGCGCGCCGCCGGCGAGCTGCGGATGGTGCGCGATGCGGAGGAGGCGCGCTTCAGGCTCTCGGACGCGCCGCAAGCGCTCGCGGCCGCCGGGGCCTGGCTCGACGCGGCGAGGCTGCTCGACGACCGCGCCGCGATGCTGCGCGCCCTCTTCGCGAGGGCGCGGCTGCGCGCCGCCGAGGGCAGGCGCCTGAAGCAGGCCAGGAAGCTCGACGAGGCGCGCCTGCGGTGGCGGGACGCGCGCGACGACTACCTCGCGGCCAGCGACATCGCCGAGCAGGAGGGCGACCGCCGCCAGCAGGGGCTCTGCTGGCTCGGACTCGCCGTCATCTGGCAGGTCGACGAGGGGGCCCCCGGGGAGGCGCTCAAGTTCTGCGACCGCGCGATCCAGCTGCTGCGCGGCGCGGACGCCGCGGACGAGCTCGACGGCGCGATCCTCAACTCCGCGCTGGTGCTCACCCAGCTCGCCCGGTACGACGACGCGCTGGCACGGCTCGAGGAGCTCCTCTCCCCGGACCGGTCGGCCAAGGTGCGCGCGAAGGCGCTCGAGCAGAAGGCGTACGTGCTCGCGCGGACGGGTCGGCTCCGGAGCGCGCTCTCGGCCTACGCCGAGGCGCTCGCCGCCGCCGCGGCGGCCGACCGCGTCCGCCTGCTCGTCGCGACCGGCGAGTTGAACCTCGCGCGGCGGGATGCACACGCCGCGCTCCGCGCTTTCGACGAAGCGCTCGCGCTCGCGCCCGATGAACCTGCCGCGTGGACGGGCCGCGCGCACGCGCTCGGCTTGCGCGGCGACGAGGCGGAGGCGCGCGCGGCGCTACGCGGGGCGCTCGAGCGGGAGAAGGACCCGGCGGCAAAGGCGCGCTGGCAGCTCAACACCGCGCAGCTCCGGAGCTTCGGCGACGTGGACGAGGCGGCGAAGCTCGCGTGGGAGGCGCTCCGGACCTACATCGACCTCACGGATCTCGCGGGCGCGGGCGCGGCCTGGGCGACCGTCGCGGAACTGACGATGCTCCAGGGCGACCAGGCGAAGGCGGCGGAGCACCTCGCCAAGGCCGCGACGATCTTCTACCGGCTGAGCGACGCCTCCCGCGCGATCGGGCTCTACGCGGAGGAGACGTTGCTCCTGCTCATGCTGCGCCGCCCCGAGGACGCGGTCGAGCGGCTGCAGATCCTCCTCAAGACGGCGGAGACGACGCCGAACGCCGCGCTGAAGGGCGTGGCGAAGTCGGCCGCCGCCATCTTCGAGGCGAGAGGGGGCCGGGGGGGCCGCGCCCTGGAGCTCCTCGACGAGGCGGGAAAGCTCGCGCGCTCCGCCGACGACCGCGTCGGCGAAGCGACCGTGCTCGCGAACCGGGCGTTGGTCGATCCCGACGCGGCGGTGGGCCACGCGCGCAGCGCGCTCGCGCTGCTCGACGAGGATCGCCTCTGGAGTCCGGAAGAGCGGCCCCTCGTCGAGGGGTACCTGCCCGATTGGACCCCGGGCATCGCGCTCGACGGCATCCTCAAGTCGAACGCGGAGGCGCCCGAGGACGCGTTCCTCTTCCTCGAGCGTGCGCTCGCGAACCGCCTTCTCCTCGCGCTCGGCGGCCGCGACCGGGTCCTTCTCGCCGGGCTCTCGCGGGAGCAGCACGACGCCTACGTCGCCGCGCGTGCGGACCTCGTGGAGGCGCGCGCGACGGGGAACGGGATCCCCGAGGCGGAGGCCGCGTTCGACGCGATGGTCGCGCGACTCCGCAAGGAGGCGCCCGCGATCGCCGGGATCGCTTGGCCCAGAAGCCCCCCCTTGGCCGACATCCGGAAGGCGCTCCGCGCCGACGAGGTGCTCGTTCTCGCGCTCTTCGACCCGTACGCGAAGTGCGCGCTCTTCGTGGACAGGGACCGCGCGATCCTCCGTCCTGTCGCGGCGCCGGGCAATACCCTCGCGGGCCTGCCCCAGGGCTGCCGGACCGTTCTCCTCGCCTCCCCGGGGCCCGTGGATGCCTTCGCCGCGCCCGCGGGCGTCCGGGTCTGCCACGTGGCCACGGCCGCCGCGTTCCTCAGGCAGCGCACGACCGAGCGGAGACGCGGCGAAGGCGTCGCGACGCTCTGCCAGGCGCCGGAACGGCTCGGGCCGCCTGTCGAAGCGCTTCCCGACCGCCGCCTCGCGATGGTCGCGGTGAACGGGAACAACCTCGCGCCGCTGCGCGTGCTCGCGCGCCGGTTCGACGCGGAGACGGTCGTGGTCACGGAGCCGGTCGGGGTCACCGTCGCCGCGGCCCTGCTCGCCGCAGGGGCGGGGAACGTCGTCGCCGGAGGACGGCCCCCGGGCCCCCTCGACGCCTTCCTCGACGCCTGCCTCGACCGGAAGCTCCCGGTCGCCGCGGCCTTCCTCGAGGCGAGCGCGAAGGGGCCGCTCTTCTTCTACGGCGCGCCGGAATAGCGGCGCGGCATCCCCGGAGGCGCGGGATAGGCACATCCCTTGCGCCCCTCCCCAGGAAGAGGCGGAAACGTCCGGAAAACACGACAACGGCGGGAGAGGCATGATCACCAGCTACGTGAATCCCCAGCGGTCCCTGCTCTACCTTTCGCTCGTGGGGCCGCTGAACGAGTACAGCGCGAACGACCTCGTGAACGAGTACTACGAGCGGCACGGCTCGGGGCTGAGGCAGTGCATCCTCGACCTCTCCGGCGCCGAGGGCGCCGACGGCTCCGGGCTGAACGTGCTGCACCGGGTCGCGCTCCTGACGCAGGTGGACGGGATCGAGTTCTCGGTCGTGGCCGGCGGGAGCCCGGCCGAGCGTGCGATCGCCGAGGCCGCGCGTCGCTTCTGGGTGCGGCTCGTGGACGGCAAGGACGTGCCGGTCTACAAGCGCGCCGGCTAGGCCCCTCCTATCCCGGCACCGAGGGCGGCTTCTTCGCCCAGAGGTAGGTCCCGCCGCTCGCGGCCGCGAGCCCCTTCATCACGGTCTCGGACGGCTCACCCTCGTCGCAGATGCGGATCGTGTGGACGACGAGGCGGCGGAACCGGTTGAACCTCTGGAACGCGGCCACCGCCGACTCGGGCGTCATGTAGCGGCCGCCGGCCGGACCACCCCCGTCCCAGAGGTAGACCGTGTCCGCCCGCGCGTCGGGGAAGTCGGCGCCCGTGCCCGCGGGCATCCCGGCGAGCGCGGCGGCGGCGACGAGCCCTTCGTACTGCGCGCACCAGCCGTCGCCGGGGAGGCGTTCCATGTCGTGACGCAAGGCCTTCAGGTCGCGCTTCTCCGGGCGCATGAGCTTCGGCGAGCCGAGAGGGAGCGCGTCGCAGTCCGCGGAGAGCCCGAGCACGCCGAAGGAGAGGTCAGGCGCGAACGCCGCCGCGGTCTTGTCGAACTCGGCGAGGAGCGTCGCGTGGTGGCTCGGGTTCGCGTCCTCCCAGTCGCGGCGCGTCCTGTGCCAGAGCTCCCGGTACTGCTTCATGAGCACCTGGACGTCGGCGGGCCAGAAGAGCCGGCGCGACCCCTCGAAGAGGAAGATCACGCCGGCGCTCGGGGTGGGGATCCCGTAGAACGTGCACGTCGCGGGCGACGGCTCGCGCTTCGCCTCGCGCACCTCGATCGCCTCCTTCTTGAACTTCCCGCCGGCGATCTCCGCCTTGTAGTCCTCGAACCACTCGGCCCACGCGGCCTTCGCGTCGCCGAACTTCTGGTTCGTGAGCGCCTCGAGCGCGCGGACGCAGTCCTCGCGCAGGATGCCGCCCGCGTAGCCGTAGGCGGCGAGGACCGGCTCGATCCAGCCCGGGTCGCCCGCGGCGGCGGTCGCGATCCCCTGGAGGAGCGCGCGCCGCACGGGGAGGCTCCGGTCCGCGAGGAGCGGCGCGAGCGCCTCGCGCGCCGCCGGACCCTGCCTCAGGAGCGCCTCGACCGTCGCGATCCGCAGCGACGCTTCGGGCGCGGCGGCGAACAAGGTGAGCGCCGGGATCGCGTTGCCCCCCGCGCAGAAGCCGAGCGCGTCGAGGACCGCGACCCGGCGGACGATCGAGCGCTTGCCGTCCTTCCGTGCCGCCGACTTCCTCCCCTCCCCGCCGAGCAGCGCGGCGGCGTCGGGACACTGCGCAAGCGCTCGGACGAGCGCGTCCATCCGGACCGCGAGGCCGTGTCGCTCGATCCCGGGGCGCTGGTCGAACCAGTAGTTGCTCTGCTGCGGCCGCACGTCGAGCTGGTCCGCCTCGATCTCGTCGATCCGTTTCGCGACGTCCATCAGCGCGTCGAACAGCTCGGACCTCGCCTTCGCGTCGCCCGACGCCGCGAGCGCGAGGTCCGCCTTCCCCCTCTCCTCCTCGATCAACGCGAAATCCGCGTAGAGGTTCCGGAGTCCCGAGAAGTCGTAGACGTATTGGATCGCCGCGTTGGGGTTCGACGCGGCGTCATCCCGAGGCTTCTCGAACGCCAGCAGCGCCTCCGTGAACCGCTTCTGGTAGTCCTGCCAGAACTTCTGGGCCGCGCGGTCGAGCCGCCGCTGCTCGTCCTTCCAGGGCTTGAGCCCGTCCGCGGCAGCCGCCGGAACGGCGAGGAGCAGGAAGACGAGCGTGCGTCTCACGCACGGCCCATGGTAGCCCAGGGGGAGGGGGCGTGGGGGAGGGGGAACCCGCTCGGGGAGTCGTCAGGTCGGCCAGCGGTTCCAGAGGAGCACGGACGAGGGGAGGAACAGGGAGCTCGTGACCATTGCCAGCGTACGCCGCGGCCGTGGCGCAGGACTGCGACGACAAGGCAGATCGCGGCGGGCCTGTTCCGCATCATCCAGAGACAGAAGCTGATGGGCAACCCGAGGAGGATGGGGGATGAGTAGGCGCGTCGAGGAAGCGGCGGTCCACGTGGATGCCGTACGCGACATCGACGACGAGTCATTGATCGCGAGGTCGAAGAGCTCCGGCCAGATGTCCGACCCGCGCGTCTTGCATCCGGTCCGTGCCCACGCGGCACCGCCCGGCCGGTCAGTAGGGCGCGACGGCGTCGGGCAGAAAACCCGCGATCATGATGACGACGAGCACGAGCGGGAAGATCGCGACGACCCAGAGCAGCTTCCCCTCGTACTTCAGGTGCATGTAGTAGAGACCGACGAGCGCGGCCTTCGCCGCGGCCATGAGCCCGAGGCCGCCCGCGAGCATCATGCGCGAGTGGGGGACCACGTACACCCAGAGGATCTCCGCGACCGTGAGCACCGTGAGGATCCCGAAGATCTTGTAGTACGGGTGCGAGACCTGCGCCTGGTCGCTCATTTCGGCTCCGGCAGGAGGTAGATGATCGTGAAGAGCACGATCCACACGAGGTCCACGAAGTGCCAGTAGAGGCCCACCAGCTCGACCGGGCTGTGGCTCTGCGCCGTGTAGGCGCCCTGCCACGAGCGGATCCAGATGCAGCTCAGGTAGACGACGCCGATCGACACGTGGAGCCCGTGGAACCCGGTGAGCGAGAAGAAGGTCGCCTGGTAGTTCGTGAACGGCGCCGCGAGCCCGGTCTTCGCCGTGTACTCCACGGCACCCTCGTGGATCTGGTGGATGAAATGGGTCCACTCGTACGCCTGGAGGCCGAGGAACGTGAGCCCGCCGAGGATCGTCATCCCGAGCCAGAGGAGGAGCCCCTTCCGGTCGCCGTGGCCGATCTTGTGGAGCGCCGTGACCATCGTGACCGAGCTCACGATGAGCAGGAAGGTCATGAACGCCGTGAGGTTGATCCCGAACGTCGGGTCGAGGTGCGGGGTGTACTTCGTGTGCTGCCAGTCGGGCGCGGTGGTCCGGAGCACGATGTAGGCGCCAATGAGCCCCATGAAGCCCATCGCGTCCGACCCGAGGAAGAGCCACATGGCGAGCTTCCCGTTCGTGAAGGAGTAGGACTTCTTCGCCGGGAGCGTCGCGGCCATCGCGTCCATGAAGGGCGCGATTCTAGGGCCCTTGGCAAGGGGATTCCAGCAATACGGCGGCCCCCCCGGCCCCCTCCATTCACTTCAGGTAGCAGAGCGCCTGCTGCGCCTCGCCGTCCATCGCGAGGTGGAGCGCGCGGCCGGGGAAGGAGGCGCTCACATGGATCACCCGAACCCCTTTTGCGGGCTTCCCGCAGAGGCGCGGGAGCGCGTTCTCGCTCCCGAGGAGGATCTTCTCGTTGAACACGTCCTCGTCGGGGTAAAGCGGCAGGTAGAGGATCGACGCCTCGATCAGGTCCTGGAAGAAGTGCGTGCCGAACGAGGGCTCGGGCGCGAACCCCTCCGACGCGCGCGCGATCTCGAGGAGCGCCGACGCGTTGCAGATGTCGGCGAACGTGACCTGGATGCCCAGCCGGATGTCCTGGCTGCCCCAGCGGCCGGGGCCCATGAGGAGGAAGCGCTTGCCCTCGAGCGCGTCGTTCACGTCGGCGACCGCGCGCGCGACCGCCTGGCGCTCGCCCTTCGAGAGCGGGCCGTAGTCGCGCGGGTCGATGAGGACCAGGTACTCGATCCCCTCGAGCCGCCCGTTGTTCACGTAGCGGCGGGCGGAGAAGACCCGGTCCTCCGCGGGGATGTCCGGGGGCACGGGGGTGCTTGCCCGGGCCGTGTCGCCGCCGAGCGGGCGGCACTGGACGACGTAGAGGTCGTCGTCCGCCGCGAACTCGACGTCCACCGGGGTCTCGTAGGCGGCTTCGAGCGTCTTCAGGATCCTGTGCATCCGCTCGGGGAACTCCCCGCGCGCGAGGAGCCGGTCGAACGTGACGACCATCTGGCGTGCGGACGCGAGGACCCTGTCCGCGACCGGCGTCGAGAGCCGGCCGTCGGGCTCGACGACCGACACGTAGTCCGCGACCGGTCCTTCGATCGCGTTGAGCGCCTCGGCCGCCGGGATCGTGACGAAGCCGCCGCCCTCCATGTCCACGACATCCACCTGCTTCTGCGACGCGCGGATGATCTCCTCGGCCGTGCCCTCCGGCCGCATCGTCGGCGCCTTGAGCGCGACCATGCGCGCGTAGTCGCCGACGCGGTCGACCGCGTGCGTCCCGAGGCCCAGCACGAGCCGGACGAGGCCGTCCTCGCGACGGATGCGGCCGTTCCATCGGTAGTCGTTGCGCGAGAACGCGACGCCCGCGTACGCGGGGAAGAAGTAGCGCCCGCGGCGGCGGCCGACGACCGGCTGGATCATCACCGCCATCCGCTCGTCGTAGTCGATCATGTGGTGGCGGCGGCGGTAGGTCATCGCGTCGGGGCTGAAGACGCCCGAGTAGATCTCCGCGATCGCGCCGAGCAGCTCCTGGAGGCGCTGCTCGAGGGGCGCGGTGTTCGGCAGGAAGATCGACCGGTAGATGCCGGAGAACGTCGCGCCGAAGCTGTCCTCGAGGAGACTCGAGGAGCGGGCGACGAGCGGCACGGGCCCGATCCGGTCGAGCTCCACGCGCAGGAGATCCGCGACCCGCGGCGGGAACTCCGCGTTGCGGAAGACGTCGCCGATCACGCGGAAGTCCTTCCGGATCTCCTCGATGGGCTTGTACTTGTGGTGCTCGAGGTGCGTGAGGCCGTTCAGCGCCTTGAACTGGTCGTACGCGTCGGAGAGGAGGAAGACCGTCTCGGGCGGGCCCGCCGTGGCGCAGCCCTCGGCGCGGAGGATCGTGTGGCCGAGGATCATCCCCGCGGCCTTCCCCCCGATGAGGCCCGCCCCCTGCTCGGTCGAGACGATCCGCTCGAGGATCCACGCGAGGTCCTGGAGCTTCAGGTGGCGCTTCGCGACCGAGATGTAGTCCACCCGGTTCGAGACGAAGCGGCGCAGGAGCGCGACGATCGTGCCCTCGAGCGCCTCCTCGACCAGCCGGTCGTCCTCCGCCGGGATCGCGACATACTGCGAGAGCCGTTCCGCGATCAGCTCCAGCGGCACGTCGCGGAGCCGAGCGAGCGACTGGAGCGAGAGCGCCTCGTCGCGCCGGTGCGCCGACCAGACGAGGTGGTCCACCTCCTTCGGCGTCAGGTGCTCGGCCGCGAGGTCGATGACGATCGCGTTGATCGACTCGCGCTCCTCGGCCGCCCACATCCGCGACCGCGGCCGGTTCGGGTCCGTCGGGAGGTTCCACTCCTCCGCGCGCTGCGCCCGCCGGTAGACCTCCTCGATCCGCGCGAGGCCGCGGCTGTGCAGGTGGAGGAGCAGGATCCGGCACACGCGTCCGCGCAGCCCGGGGTAGGCCTCGAGGTACCCCTCGAGGTGCCGCTGCGTCTCGGCCTTGTCGTGCGCCATCGCGCCATCTTATTCCGGATCGGAGGGGGGCTGGGGGGCCGTACCCTTTGTCGAGATGCTGCTGCCGCCGCGCCCCCTGCGGCTGAACCGCCTGTTCGTCGTCGAGCACATCACCGGCGGTCCAGCTCTGCTGCTCGTGGGTCTCGCGGCGGCGTGCCTCGGCGGGTGGGTCACATTCGGCGATGCGAGCCAGCTCGCCGAGGAGTCGCGCATCTGGGAGAACGGGGTCCCCGCGTCGCAGGTGTCCGCGACGTGCAGGGTCCGGACGCAGCGCCTCGTCATCCATGAGCACAAGGTAAGTGTGCGCTACACCGACGCGAACGGAGCGGAGCATCGGGGCTATGTCGACTTCAGCACGCTCGGAGCGAAGTACGACGGCTCAAAGGAAGCCGTCGTGCGCTACCTTCGCGAGGCCCCGGATCGGTTCGCACTCTCGTGGGCCGTGGATGCGGGGACGGCCCGCATCCTGCTGATCGTGCTCCTCGCGCTGGGCATGTTCCTCGCCACGGCGGCCTTCGGTGCGTTGGGGATGCGGATGCTCCGGCGCTTCGCGACGGCGCGGCGGCTTGCCGCGAGGTCGGACGAGATCGCGGTCCGCGTCGTGAAGGTCGAGCCGCAGCTCTCCCGCGGGCGCCACAAGCGCAGCACGTTCCACTACGAAGGCCGCGCGGCCAGCGGCCGGGAGCTGTCCGGCAAGGAGTCGTTCCCGCTCGACCGGCCGCCGCTGTTCGCGGACGCCTCCGGGAGGACCATCGTGGCGCTCGTCGATCCCGACGACCCGTCCCGCCTGCTGCTCGTGCACGGGGACTTCCTCCCGTTCGAGCCGACGCCGGACGAGCAGGCGGCGATCCGCGCCGCGATCGCCCTTCGCCGCACCGGCTGAGCGGGGGCTTCCGTCCTGGACACCCCGCGTTACGATCGGGTCCTTGCACCTCGGGAGACGACACCTCGCGACGATCGCGGTTGCCCTTCTCGCCGGCTGCGGCGGCGGGGGAGGCACCGGCGGCCTCGGCACGGGCTCCGTGGACCTCGGGATCGACCGCGCGGCGCTGCTCGCCTCGATCGAGATCGTGGAGCGCCGATTCGAGGCCACGGACTGCGCGGTCGCCGAGGGCGCGGTCGGCGCCGCGGGCCTCCGGCGCCTCCTCCTCTTCTCCCTCACGGTCATCAACCACGGCGAGGACGACCTCGTCCTCGGCGACCCCTCCTCCCCCGAACCCCCTTTCGCCTCCGCGGACTTCGTCTTCAGCCCGTGCCAGGACCTCCGGCTCCTCGCGGGCGGCGCGCGTTTCGAGCTCCGCGACGCCTGCGGCGACGTCATCGCGAGCCGCGAGCCGGGGCTCCTCCTCCGCGACTCGGTGGCGCACGGCCCCGATCCGTCGCGCGGGTTCGACGGCGCGTTCCAGGGCCTCACCGCGGGGTGGGCGAGCGTGCAGGACAAGACCGTGGACGGGCAGTGGATCGACATCACCGGCGTGACGCCCGGAAGCTGCACGCTCGCCGTCACCGTGAACGCGGACGGGAGAATCGTCGAACAGGACGACCTAGAGCCCAACGTCGCCACCGTATTGGTCATCGTCGTCGAACCGGCGGTCGGCGGGCCCACGCCGGGGAGCATCGACGTGACCGTGGACCGCGACGCCCTCCTCGCTTCGGCGACGGTGGCCGACCGCCTGTTCGACGCCGCCGATTGCGCCGTCATCGAGGGGGGCGTGGGGGGCGCGGGCCTGCGCCGCCTCGTCGCCTTCGACGCCGTCTTCGTGAACTACGGAGAGGAGCACCTGGCCCTCGGCGACCCTTCGGCCCCCGAGCCCCCCTTCGCCTCCGGCGACTTCGACCTGACCCCGTGCGAGGGCCCGCCCGTGCTTCTCGGGTGGGCGAGATACGAGCTGCGCGTCCGCTGCGGCGGCCCCGTTGTCGCGGCGCACGACCGCGCGCTCCCCCTTGCGGACTCGACGCAGATCCTGACCCTGCCCTCGCAGGGATTCGACACGGGATTCCAGGGGATCTCGTCCGGCTGGGCGAGCGAGCATCCGGGCGAGTGGCTCGACATCACCGGCGTGCCCGAGGGGTTCTACGATCTCGTCGTCACGGCCAACGCGGACGGGAAGGTCGCGCAGGCCGCCGACGAGCGCCCCGACAGCGTGACGATCCCGGTCCGCGTGCCCGACCCGTCGGAGCCCGCGCTGACGCCGGACAGCGTGGACGTGACGGTGGACCGGGATGCGATCGTCGACTCCGTGGATGTCGTCGACCGCACGTTCTCCGCCAGCCACTGCGCGTTCGTCGAGGGGGCCGTGGGGGGCACGGGCGTCCGCCGGCTGCTGCGGTTCGACACGGTCGTCGTGAACCTCGGCGAGGAGGATGTCGTCCTCGGCGACCCCGCGGCCCCCGAGCCCCCCTTCACGACCGCGGACTTCATCTTCAGCCCCTGCCACGGCCACTACCACTTCGAGGGGTGGGCGAGCTACGAGCTGCGCGACCAGAGCGGCGCTCTCGCCGCGGTCGGCCACAAGCAGGCGTTCTGCCTCCTGGACACGATCCCGTACCTGGCAGGCCCGTCCGAGGACTTCGACTGCGACTTCCAGGGCATCTCTTCCGGTTGGGGCGACATCTACGTCAAGGACCTCGACGGCCAGTGGGTCGACATCACCGGGGTGCCCGAGGGGGACTACGACCTCGTCGTGACCGTGAACGCGGGCGGAAAGGTCCTCGAGGCGACCGACATCCACCCGAACCGCGTGACCGTCCCGGTCCACGTACCCGACCCGGCGCAGCCGCCGCCGTAGGCCTCGCGTGGGGGCTGGACGTGGGGCCCCCGTGGTCTAGGCTCTCCCTTCGAGTCGCCTCGGACAGAGGCGGACGAGGAGCAACCGCCATGGCGAAGGGCCAACAGCACCGCGAAAAGCACAACAAGCCGAAGCTCTCGATCCACGAGAGGCAGGCGAAGAAGGCCGCGAAGCGCGCGGCCAAGGCCGCGGGCGGCGGCACGCCCCCGACCACGCCGCCGGGCCGGTAGTCGTTCGCTCGCTGCGGAGCCGCGCCGGCGCCGCGGCGGCGTCGGCATCGGCTCTCGGCCCCCCAAGCCCCCCCTGATACCCTCGCTCTGCCCGACCCTATCCTGCAAGGAGGCCCCGATGGCCGAGCTGAACCCGTTCAAGATCGCGCAGGTGCAATTCGACGAGGCCGCCGAGAAGCTCGGCCTCGACCCCGCGATGCGCGACCTCCTCCGCTGGCCGCAGCGCGAGTACCACGTGACGCTGCCCGTGCGGATGGACGACGGGAAGTACCGGGTCTTCCACGGCTATCGCGTGCAGTACAACTACGCGCGCGGGCCCACGAAGGGCGGGCTGCGCTGGCATCCGGACGAGACGATCGACACGGTGCGCGCGCTCGCGGCGTGGATGACGTGGAAGACCGCGGTCGTGGACATCCCGCTCGGCGGCGGCAAGGGCGGCGTCACGTGCAATCCGAAGGAGCTCTCGCTCGCGGAGCAGGAGCGGCTCGCGCGCGCGTACATCCGCGCGGTCGGTCGGCTGCTCGGCGTCACGAAGGACGTGCCCGCGCCCGACGTCTACACCAACCCGCAGATCATGGGCTGGATGATGGACGAGTACGAGACGTTGCTCGGCGAGGCTCATCCGGGCGTGATCACCGGCAAGCCGCTCTCTATCGGGGGGTCGCGGGGGCGGACGGACGCGACCGCGCGCGGCGGCGTGTATTGCGTGCGCGAGGCGAGCAAGCTCCTGAAGCTCGACCTCGCGAAGGCAACCTACGCGATCCAGGGGTTCGGCAACGCGGGCCAGTTCGCCGCGACGCTCCACCGCGAGATCCTCGGCCCGTCGAAGCTCGTCGCGGTGAGCGACAGCCGCGGCGGCGTGTACTCGTCGAAGGGGCTCGACCCGGCGGCGCTCGTGAAGCACAAGCACGAGAAGGGCTCCCTCGACGGGTTCCCGGGCGGCGAGCCGATCTCGAACAAGGACCTCCTCGAGCTCAAGGTGGACGTGCTCTACCCGAGCGCGCTCGAGAACGTGCTCACGCAGGAGAACGCGGCGCGCGTGAAGGCGCGGGTGGTCTGCGAGCTCGCGAACGGCCCGACGACGCCCGAGGCCGACAAGATCCTGCACCTCAACGGCGTCTGCGTCCTGCCCGACTTCATGGCGAACGCGGGCGGCGTGACCGTGAGCTACTTCGAGCAGGTGCAGAACGCGTACAACTTCTATTGGTCGTTCGACCTCGTCCACCAGCGCCTCGACCGCAAGATGACCGAGGCCTTCCACGCGGTCTGGGAGACCGCCCAGCGCGAGAAGATCCACATGCGCCTCGCCGCCTACCTCGTCGCCGTCCAACGCGTCGCGCAAGCCGTCCGCGACCGAGGCTGGCTGTAGGTCTGACACTCACACCTCGCGGCGGGCGCAAGTCCATGCTAGGGCTTGGTTTGCGTCGGCCGGGGTGCGGCATTGCTGCCGCACCTTGGCGTCGGCCTCGCGCCCCTTCTTCTTCCCACTGCGTGAACATTCCGCACACCGCCGGCGCGGCGGTCCGCCCCGCAAGCCGGCTTTCCGTGGCATCGGCTTCGCGTAACGTGGGTGTGGTCCTTCGGAGGTGCTGCCATGCGTCTCGCGCCGGGTCTTGCGCTTCTCCTTCTCGTGTTGCCCCTCGGGGCCGAGGACCTCGCCGACCGTTTCCCGAAGGGCGCGACGGCCTACTTCGAGGCGAAGGACCTCGGGAAGAAGCTCGACGACGCCATCGCGTCGCCGCTCGCGGAGGCGCTGAAGGGGCACGAGGGTCTCAAGCAGGCGCTCGCCACCCCGCAGCTCGCGCAGGCGCTGTTCGCCGAGGCGTTCGTGAAGGGGGCGACGGGCCACGACTTCCTCGCCCTCTTCCGCGCGATCGCGGGCCGCGAGATCGCGGGGGCCGCGTACGGCTCGCCGCAGCGCCTCCTCGTGATGGCGCGCGTCGATCCGAAGGCGGCGGAGCAGATCCTCGCGGGGGCGGAGATCCTCGCGCGGCAGCAGCGCACGGTCGTGACGCCCGCCGACGCGACCGCGCCCGCGCTCTGGCAGCTCGGCCCCGCGTTCGTCTGCCTCGACGGCGAAGTCCTCGTCGCCAGCACGGACCAGCTCCTTGCGACCGCGGTGCGCGGCCGGACCGCCGAGGGTCTCGCCGGCGAGGAGCGGCTGAAGGAGGCGCGGCGCGCGGCCGGCGGCGGCGACGTGTTCGCGTTCGTCGACCTCACGGTGCATGCGCCCGGCCGCAAGAACGAGAAGGCGAAGGACGTCGGCGAGGCGCTCGTCGCGGGGATGACGACCTACCTCGGCGCCGAGGCGCCCTGGGTCGCGATGCGCGCCGACCTCGTCCGCGCAGGCGGCGGCATCCGGTTCGCCGCGCGCGCGATCGTGCCCGTCCCCGCAGATGTGCCCGCGGCGCTCACCGAGGCCTACGCCGGGACGCTCGACCCCTTCCCCTTCGCCCTTCCCCCCGACACGCTCGTCCTCTCCCGCACGCGCCGGAGCCTCCCGGCGCTCTGGAGCCACCGAGACGACCTCGTGACCGAGCGCGAGATCCCGAAGCTCGTCGAGTTCGAGACCAACTTCGGCAACCTGACCGGCGGCATGGACTTCGTCGAGCAGTTCCTGCCGTCCATCGGCGACGAGATGGCGTTCCTCGCCACGCAGCGAACGTGGCCCGATGGCAAGCCGGCGCCCGCGATCCGGCTGCCCCAGATGGCCTTCCTCTTCCCCGTCCGCGCGACCGAGGAGCTGGCGCTGAAGCTCGAGAGCGCCTTCCACACCGGGATCGGCATCGTCAACGCGACGCAGGGCATGTCGGGCCAGTCCTTCCGACCGCCGTTCTCCGAGACGTACAAGGACGTCCCGATCGTGCAGACCCGGTACATGCCCGCGAGCGCGGGCGAGATCGACGCGAACAAGGGGCTGCCGATCCGCTTCAACTTCGAGCCCGCCGCGGCGATCGTGGGGGACTACTACGTGCTCGCGACCGCGCCCGGCATCGTGAAGCAGCTCGTCGACGGCCGCGGCGGCAGCACGCCCGCCGGCGCCAACGTGAACTCGGGCTTCTGGCTCATGCCCGGGGAGACGCTGCGGAGCCTCGCCGAGAACCGCGAGGCGCTGGTCGCGGACACGATGCTCAAGAAGGGCGACGACCGTGCTACTGCCGAGAAGAAGATCGACTTCGTCCTCGATGTCGGTCGCTACGTTCGCTCCTTCTCGATCACGGCCGAGGAGTCGGGCGGCACGTTCGCGCTGGCGCTCGAGCTTGAGGCGGCCCCCCCGGCGGAGTAACCCATGCACGACGCGCTCAAGCCCTACGAAGGCCCGTTCGACTCCGCCGCGGCGGCCCACCTCTGGCGTCGTGCCGCGTTCGGCGCGCCGCCCGCGCGCGTCGCGGAGACCGTGAAGCTCGGGCCCGCCGAAGCCGCGAAGGCGCTGGTCCGCGGGCCCGCGAAGGACGCGCCCGCCGAGGAGCTCGAATCCGTCTACGTCCAGATCACGGGCACGGGCAACGCGGACGCGATCCGCGCGTGGCTCCTCCAGCGGATGGTGCGGTGCGACCACCAGCTCCGCGAGAAGGTCGCGCTCTTCTGGCACGGGCACTTCGCGACCAGCGTGCTCAAGGTCAACGAGCCGAGCTGGATGGCGCGCCAGTACCGCCTCTTCCTCGATCTCGGCCTCGGCCCGTTCGCCGACCTGCTCGACAGGATCACGCGCGACCCCGCGATGATCCGCTGGCTCGACAACGAGACCAACTCGAAGGGCCATCCGAACGAGAACTACGCCCGCGAGCTGTTCGAGCTCTTCACGCTCGGCGAGGGCAACTACACCGAGAAGGACATCAAGGAGGCGGCGAGGGCGTTCACCGGCTGGCACATCCTCGAGGACCGCTACCACTTCTCGGCGCGTCTCCACGACTCCGATCCGAAGGAAGTGCTGGGGGTGCGGGGCGCTCTCGGCGGCGACGACGTCTGCCGGATCGCGCTCGAACAGCCGGCGTGCGGCCGCTTCCTCGCCCAGAAGCTCCTCGGCTTCTTCGTGACGCCGGAACCGCCCGCCGAGATCGTCGCCGCGTTCGGCGAGGAGCTGCGCGCGCGGAGCTACCGGATCGGCGAGTGCTTGGAGCTGCTCTTCGCCTCGCGCCTCTTCTACGAGAGCCGTGGCACGCTCGTGAAGTCGCCGCTCGAGCTCGTGGCGACGTCGGTGCGGGTCTTCGGCGGCCGGCTCGACGCGACCGCCGCGGCCCCGGACCTCCGCGCCATGGGCCAGGAGCTCCTGGCGCCGCCCAACGTGAAGGGGTGGCCCGGCCACCTCTCGTGGATCAACACCGCGACGTGGCTCGCGCGCGTGGACACGGGCCGGAAGCTCGCGCCCACGTTCCCGTCGCGCGGCGACGAGGTCGTCGCCGCGTTGTGTGGCAAGGCGCCCGGCCCCGAGGAGCGCGAGCGCCTTGCGGGCGCGGGCAACGACTTCGCTCACGCTCTCCTCTGTCTCCCGGAGGCGCACCTGTCATGAGCGGCCCCCAAGCCCCCTCCTGTTCCGGTTGCAGCAGGCGCTCGTTCCTCAAGGGCGCGCTCGCGTTCCCCGCGGCGGCGGCGCTGCCGGGGCTCTTCGCCCGCGCCGCGTGGGCCGCGGGCGAGGGCGACGAGGTGCTCGTGCTCGTGCGACTCGACGGCGGGAACGACGGGCTCAACACCGTGATCCCGTACGCGGACGACCTCTACCATCGCGCGCGGCCGGGACTCGGCGTGCGCGAGCCGATGAAGCTCGACGACCACGTGGGACTGCACCCGGCGCTCGGCGCGCTCCGCGGCGCGTGGGACCAGGGCGCGCTCGCGATCGTGCAGGGGGTCGGGTACCCGGACTCGTCGCGCAGCCACTTCACCGGGACCGACATCTGGCACACGGCATTCACCACCGTGCCGGAGCGGTGGAGCGGCTGGGCCGGGCGCGCGCTCGACCGGATGGACGAGGGCGAGGTGCCCGCGTTGCAGCTGGATCCGGCGCCGCTCTCGCTCGCGCTGACCGGCGAGCGCGTGGTCGTGCCCGCGGTGGCGGACGCGGAGAGCTTCCGCGTGCGCGGGAACAAGGAACTTCTCGCGGCGCTCGTGGCGCGGCCGCGCGACGGTGCGACGGCCGAGCAGGTGCGGCGCGCCGGTTCGACGGCGTACAAGACGGCGGAGCGGCTCGAGAAGGCGCTCGGCAGCGGCGACCCGGCGGGCTACCCGGACACGGACCTCGCACGGAGGCTCTGGCAGATCGTCCGGCTCGTCGAGGGCGGGCTCCCGGCGCGGGTGTACGCGGTGCGGCTCTCGGGCTTCGACACGCACTCGCGGCAGGCCAACGCGCACGCGGTGCTCCTGAAGACGCTTGGCGACGCGCTCGGCGCGTTCCAGGCGGACCTGAAGGCGAAGGGGCTCGACAAGCGCGTGCTCGCGATGACCTACTCGGAATTCGGCCGTCGCGTGGAGGAGAACCGCTCGCTCGGCACGGACCACGGCACCGCGGCGCCGCTCTTCGTCCTCGGCGGCCGCGTGAGGGGCGGCCTCGTGGGCGCCCACCCTTCGCTCGCCGACCTCGACCAGGGCGACCTGAAGCACCACACGGACTTCCGCCGGGTCTACGCGACGGTCCTCGACCGCTGGCTCAAGGCCGACGCGCGCACCGTCCTAGGCGCCGCGTACGAACAGGTCCCGTTCTTCTAGGTACACGGCCAAAAGCGTGCAACTCGTTGTCAGGGGCCCTGTTGCGGCGGCCCGGTGCGGACTTGAAGTCCGCACCTCCAGCGCTCGACGCGCGACGGGGATCGAACGAGGACGCCTCGCTGCCTAGGTCCGCTTCGCCCGCGTGGGCCGCCCCAGCGCGAGCTGGAGCGGCAGGTGCAGCCTTCGCGCCCACGCGCGCTCGTCGTGCGCCTCGAGCGGGAAGACGAGGTGCGGGAAGTCCTCTCGCACGCGGTAGCCGCGCCGCGCGAGCGCAATCGCGAGCGTGCTAATCGCTTCGGAGCCAGCTCGCACGGCGCGGCCTCGGTCCGGAAGCGATCGGCTCGTGTCGCGGCGAACGCGAATCCTGAGGGGGTGGCTCGCACGCATCGCCGGTCACGGCCCCCACCTGGCGGGCCGGGGGCCGCAGCCGGGATAAGGTGGAGCTGTGAGCGCTGCGTTTCCCGTTGCAGGACAACCGGAGCCGGTTATTCTCACGCGGCGGTCGTCACGCATGACGCGACTCGGAGGAACAGGTTCCGGGCGGCGCAGCTGCCGGGTGCGCATCGCGCTTGTCGGCGCGCTGATCGCGGTCGCGCATTCGCCCGCCCCGGCGGACGACGACGCACGGCGCCTGTACACCGCGGCACTGGACGCTGTCGCGAGAGAGGAACGAGAGTTCTGGAAGGGATTCTCGAAGCGTCAATCGACCGCCCGCGAGGTCGCCCGCGTGCCCTGGCGCGAGATGGTCCGCTCTATGAACGGGCACGGCGAGCAAGTGGATATCCGCTTTGACCACTCGGGCTTCCATGCTCTGTATGACGACTATGCGCGTCTCGAGCGCGAACGCGGGGCAGCAGCCGCGGCTCTCGCCGCGACGATCGGCAGCGCATCAGTGCCCGACCTCTGGGCCGAGATCCTCGCCACATGCACGGCGATCGATGGCGCGGAGGCCGAGGTCGAGGCGATCGACGACCCCACGGGGGATACTTGGGCAGCGACAGAGCAGGGCCCGGGCATCCGGCGGCACGGACTCCAGGTCCGGCTCGAGGGCCTGATCGGCGCGCTCGCGGGGGTCAAGGGCGTGTCGAGCTTCCTCGCGGACACGGCATGGAACGAGGCCGCCGAAGGCGACCGCCAGCGCTCGATCACGCGGCGCGTCGCGGTTCTCGACCTGCTCGCCGCAGCGAAGGCGAAAGAAGCGATCGCGGTCATCGACGAGGCACTGCGCGACAAGTGGTCCTCCGTCCGGGTCGCGGCGGTGGAGTGCGCGCTGCAGTTGGATCCCGCGCCGCGGCCGTGCCTGCTCTCCTCTCTCCGTGACGAGTCGCCGCCAGTGAGGCGCGCCCTGCTTGCCTGCGTCAGGACCCGCGCGCAAGCGGACCCTCGGTGGATCCCCGCGCTCGTCGAGCGACTGCCGGATACGGAAGGACTAGAGCGCATCGAGTGCCTCGCCACGCTCGCAGCGCTCGCCGGGCGACACCTTGGACCGGCCCCCGAGGCATGGAGGGCGTGGTGCGAGGTACAGCTCCCCGCGATCGCGGGCGGGACGTTCCGGGCAGAAAGCGATGACGCCGGCAGGTCGACGACCGTGGCCCTCCCCTCCACGACATCGTTCTTCGGCGTGACGCCGCTAGGCGAGGGAATCGTCTTCGCACTCGACGGGGGAGACAATCTCCTTGTTCCGGCGGACTATTCAGTCCAGCGCACGAGGGCGTTCCTCGACTGGGTAGTGGGCAAGCGCGGCTGGCAGAAGGACCACACCAGACACCGCGAGGTACAGCTCCGCGAGTTCTCCGCCGCGCTCGAGCGCCTCGGTCCCGGAGTCGGTTTCGCAGTGCTCCTGTGCACCGACAACGGCAACGTGAAAGTCATGGGCGATCGCAAACCGCTCAAGGGCGGGTCGCGCGATGTGCAGCAGGCCGTCAGGTTCCTAGAGAACCACGCACCCCGCGGCTACCGGAGCGAGTTTGCCAACCTCAGGACGGCTCTCGAGCTCGCAGGGCTCCCGGTGCCTGGGTTCGATTTCCCAAAGCCGGTCGCCGACACGATCCTCGTCGTGTGCGATGGCTCGCTGCGCGGCGGACCATATCTGGATCCGGACGCGGCCACGATCGCATTCACACGCTGGAACCGCTTCCGGCGAGTAGCGATCCACACGATCAGGATCTGCAACGCAGGCCCCGACAGCGAGCGATTGATGCGCGGACTGGCCGATGTCGGAAGTGGCACGTACCACTGGCGCCAGACACCCCCCTGAGCTCGAGCATGCCGTCTGGGCCACCGTGGCTTCTGATTAGAGTCTCTTCAGCGTTCGAGAGGCGCGATCTCGATGGCGCGCCCGGTGATCCGATAGCTGCAGCGCCGCGGGAGAAGAAGGAGGTGCAGCGCGTCGTGCGCACGGATGGCCTCGGCGCTGATCGTGATGCGCTGTCGTCGGTCCACGCCGGCCTTCCAGCGGACGTGGAACTCCAGCCAGCCGGAGACCTGAGCCACGGCGTCCTCCAGTGGCAGATCCACGCACTCTAGGTCCACGCGACGGCGCGCGAGCTCCGTCCGAAGGGCGACCACATCCGGCGGCGTGGGCCCATCGCCCCCCAGATCCGGCGAAGCGAGTGGAATCTCCCCGAGGCGCTCCCGCGAAGCGACATAGACCACGGCCCATCGGGTGTCCCACGCGACACCGCACGACGCGGTGAGACTGTCAAGTGCCGCCTCCACCGAGCTCGGCGGCAACGCGGGTGCAGCGACGCGTGGGGGCACGTCGGTGACGATGGGGATGTCGCACGCGCGGGACAGTCGCGCCAGCATCAAAGTAAGGTCCGCCGCCTCCAGCTGCGGCGCAGGCGTCGCGCGCAGCGCCTCGCGCAGGTCGCGCGTTGCCCGCGGAAGCGGCCTGTCCGATGCCGAGGTCCTCGGCGAACGGCTGCTCGCGGCTGCCGATCCGGAAGTACGAGGAGTGGCTTTCCGCGACGTTCCCGTATCCCACATAGACGCCCTTCGTCGCAGTCGGAGTGAAGTCGACAACGACCGTGAATCTGGGTGGCACGCGCACGGGTTTGGGAAGCGGGATCTCCGCCCAAGTGAATACGCCCTGGATGAACGCGCCGTAGTCCCCCGAGAACCGCGCGAGGATCCGGAACTTGTCGTCGCAGATCGCTACGTGGAAACCCTTCCGTGACGGATCATTTCCCTCCCCGTACCGTGCACCGTAGATGAGGACGGATCGGACGAAAGGGCGCTCCGAACTGGATTCATGCGTGATGGCGTGCCCCGACACGGCCACGCTCTGCTTGCCGGTCCGCTCCCCGTGGTCCCGCCGCACAACACGGTCGCCGCCACCATACACTGATGCAGCAAGCACCAACAGCGCCGCGGCCCTCCGCACTGCACCAGTGTTGTCCGCGTTCCCGTCAACGTCAACCCCCATGCGTCTCCGGACCTGTCGCACCGGGCCTACCAGTGGTTATCAAGAGTCCGCACGTCCAGCGCGCGACGCGCGACGGGGATCGAACGAGGACGCCTCGCCGCCTAGGTCCGCTTCGCCCGCGTGGGCCGCCCCAGCGCGAGCTGGAGCGGCAGGTGCAGCCTTCGCGCCCACGCGCGCTCGTCGTGCGCCTCGAGCGGGAAGGCGAGGTGCAGGAAGTCCTCTCGCACGCGGTAGCCGCGCCGCGCGAGCGCCATCGCCATCGCGAGCGTGACCTCGTAGTTGTCGCCCGGCCAGCCGCTGTCGAGGTAGAACTTCGTCTTCCGCTTCCGCTCCGTGAGCACGCGGTCGATCAGGTCGTCCTTATGCGAGAACGTGCTCGACATGCACGCCGCGAAACCGAAGACCGAAGGGTGCTCCCACGCCATGTAGAACGACACGACGCCGCCGAGCGACGAACCGATCACCCCGGTCCCCGAGGCCCCTTCCATGACCCTCAACTTGCGGTCGACGACCGGCTTGATCTCCGTGACCACCGAGCGCGCGTACGCCCCGTAGCCGGGCTTCGTATAGTCCCGCATCCGGTCCGCCGAGTGGATCCCGACGACGACCGCGCGGTCCGCGGCGCCCATCGCGTCGAGGAGCGCGAGCGCCTCGTCCACCTTCCACTCCTGCCCGCCGAACGCCTCCTCCGGGAAAAACAGGTTCTTCCCGTCTTGCATGTAGAGCACCGGATACCTGCGAAGCGGGTTCTGCTCGTATCCGGGCGGCAGGTACGCGCGCACGAGGTGCTTGCGGCCGAGGCTCTTGGAGTCGATCTCGATCAGCGGCGAGAACGACCCCGTCTCGGGCCCGGCGAAGTACGGGTAGACGTCGCGCGTCCCGTCCGCGGTCAACAGCGCGAGCATGTTGCTGCCGACGGCCCAGCGCGGGCCCGCGCCCGTGCGCAGGACGGGCTTGAAATAGAGGAACGGCTGTTTCGCCTCGAGCGTGAACGTCGATGTCGCCCCGTCGCGCGAGACCGATTTGGGCTCGATGTCGCGATCCCAGTCGATCTCGGTACGAAGGGCGATCCGGCCCTCGCCCTTCGGGTAGCGGATGCGAAGCGTGCGGCGCAGGAGCTTGCGCGTCTGGTACATGCGCGCGGGATTCTACCGTGGCGCATGAGAGGGGGGCTGGGGGGCCGCCGGTCCCCGTGGCCCCTTCGCTTCGATGTCGAGCAGCCGGCGCTTGCGCCAGAGGCCGCCGCCGTAGCCCGTGAGATTGCCGTCCGCGCCGACGACGCGATGGCACGGCACGAGGATCGCGATCCGGTTGTCGCCGACGGCGCGCGCGACCGCGCGGACGGCGGCGGGCCGTGCGAGGTCGCGGGCGAGTGAGCCATAGGTGACCGTCTCGCCGCTGGGGATGCGCGCGAGCGCCCGCCAGACCGCGCGCTGGAACGGCGTGCCCGGCGTGTCCACCGCCACTTCGAACCCGCGCCGCGCGCCCGCGAAGTACTCGGCGAGCTCCTTCGCGGTCCGGTCGAGCACGGCGTTCGTGCCGGGGGCGAACGCGCAGCCGAGCCGGCGGCGCAGCGTCCTGAGTTGCGTCTCGAGCATCCGGCGGTCGGCGAACTCGAGAAGGAAGAGCGCGCGCTCGTCGGCGGCGGCGACCATCGGGCCGAGGGGTGTCGGAAGGCGTGCGATCGCGAGGAGCGGTGCGCCCTTCGCGGCCGTCGGGTTCCTGCCGAGCACGTTCCGGAACGCCTCGTGGAACCCGCTCAGCGACTCGTAGCCGCTCGCGAACGCGGCGCCCGTCACGTCCTCGCCGTCGCGGATCCGGCCGAGCGCCGTCGAGAGCCGACGCGCGCGGCTGTACGCCTGGAACGTGACGCCGTGGTGCGTCGCGAACCAGCGGCGCACACGGCCCGGCGGCAGGCCGCGCGCGCGCAGGTCCCGGTCGCGCCACCGCCGCGACGGATCCCGCTCGACCTCGGCGAGGAGCGGCGCGAGCCACGGGGGCCGCTCGCCCAAGGGCTCCATCGGGCGGCACCGCCGGCACGGCCGGAACCCCGCGAGCAGCGCGTCGCGCGCGGTCGCGAAGAACTGGACGTTCTCGGGCCGCGGCTTCCGCGCCGGGCACGTCGGGCGGCAGAAGACGCCGGTCGTCCGGACGCCCGCGAAGAACACGCCGTCGTACGACGCGTCGCGAAGGGCGAGCGCCGTCGCCATCTCGGAGCGGGGAGGGAGCGTTTGCAGCATCCCCGCATGTTCTACGACATGCGGGCGGCCGCTACCGGGATTCGCGCGTCGATTTCGTAGAATCCACAGGTGCGCCGCGCGCTCCTCCTCCTCGCCCTCGCCGGCTGCAAGGCGCTCCTCAACAAGGACCTTACCCACGAACCCGCGCCTCCCTTCGGCACCGGGACGTGGATCTGGGGAAACGCGCCCGAGCAGGAGTGGAAGGTCATCACGTTCTTCGCGCCCGACAGCGAGCGGTCGGCGGCGGAGGTCCCGCGGCTCACGGCGCTCCGGAAGGAGTTCCGGGCGAAGGGCGTCACCGTGATCGCGATCACGCGCGCGAACAAGGACGACGCGATGCGGTTCGCGAAGGCGCACGGGGTGAAGTACGCGATCGAGGCCGACGGCTCGATGGCGTTCGAGAAGTGGGGGGTAGGCTCGGTGAATCACGCGCCCGTCTACCTCGTTGACCCGAACGGCTGGGTCCTCGCCGAGGGGTACGAGGACTGCGCGGAGATCCTCCGCGAGCGGCTCGGCTCGGCCCCCGAGGCGCCCTCCGAGACGAAGCGATGACGTTCATCCCCCTGGCCGAGCGCTTGAGGCCGAAGCGACTCGACGACGTCGTCGGGCAGGAGCCGGTCGTCGGGAAGGGCTCCCCGCTCCGCGCGGCGCTTGAGGCGAAGCGGCTGCCGTCGTTCGTCCTCTGGGGGCCCCCCGGCTCCGGCAAGACCACGATCGCGCGCCTCGTAGCCGCCGAAGTCGGCGCGGCGTTCGAGCCGCTCTCGGCGGTGACCGCGGGCGTGAAGGACGTGCGCGAGGTGATCCGGCGCGCGGGCGAGCGCGAGACGCCGACGATCCTCTTCGTGGACGAGGTCCACCGGTTCAACAAGGCGCAACAGGACGCGTTCCTGGACGCGGTCGAGAAGGGCGCGATCACGCTCGTCGGCGCGACGACCGAGAACCCGTCGTTCGAGCTGAACTCGCCGCTCCTCTCGCGGCTCAAGGTGTTCGTCCTCGCGTCGCTCGACAGGAAGGCGCTCGAGACGATCCTCGATCGCGGGCTTGAGGAGCTCGGGACGACGTGCGACGACGAGGCGCGCGGGATGCTCCTGCGGATCGCCGACGGCGACGCGCGCGCCCTCCTGACCACGCTCGACCTCGCCGCGCAGATGGGCCCGATCACGGGGCCGCGCCTCCGCGAGGGGTTCAAGGAGCGCTTCCTCCGCTACGACGCGACCGGCGAGGAGCACTTCAACCTCATCAGCGCGCTCCACAAGTCGGTGCGCGCGTCCGACGCCGACGCCGCGCTCTACTGGCTCGCGCGGATGCTCGAGGGGGGCGAGGACCCGCTCTACGTCGCGCGCCGGCTCGTCCGCGCGGCGTCGGAGGACATCGGCAACGCGGACCCGCAGGCGCTCGCGCTTGCCGTCGCGGCGAAGGAGGCCGTGGAGTTCATCGGCATGCCCGAGGCGAGCGTCGTCCTCGCGCAGCTCGCCGTCTACCTCGCGACCGCGCCGAAATCCAACAGCGCGCTGACGGCGTACGGCGCGGCGGCGGGCGACGCCCGCGAGCATGGCACCCTCCCCGTGCCGCTCGCGATCCGCAACGCGCCGACGAAGCTCATGCGCGACCTCGGCTACGGCAAGGGCTACGTCTACGACCACGACACGGAGGAGGGCGTCAGCGGCCAGCAGTGCCTCCCCGACGAGCTGAAGGAGAGGCGCTACTACGAGCCGGGTCGGTTCGGCTTCGAGCGCGAGATCCGGAAGCGCATCCAGTACTGGCGCAGATTGAGGGGCGGGGGCGCGGGGGAGGGGGTTGATCCGGAGCCGCCGCCGGGCGCATGATGGTGGGCGCGAAGGCCCCGCACCAGGCCGCGACCCGCCCGCTTCACGGGCGGGTTCCTTTTCGGACGCTGGCGCACCGTACGGTCGCTATTGCGCCGCGCGGGCGGCCACGAGGGTGTCCACGAGGGTGAACGCGCCGCTCTTGCGGCCGGTCTTCCAGATCGCGGTCGGGTACTCCGTGATCTTGGCGGCCGCGACGTGACGCTCCGGCAGCGTGCTCGGCTCCTCCGGCGGGAGCGGCTCGCCGCGTGCCACGGCGTCAAGGATCGCGCGCCCGTCGGCCGGGAGCGCGTGCCCCTTGAAATAGACTTGGAGGACGACCGCCTCCTCCTTCGTGTCGAGCGCGTCGCGGAGGAGCGAGAGCGACGCGGGCTGCTCCGGGTCGAGGAAGAGGAGCACCTCGTGCCTGGCCCGCGGGTCGCCGAGCAGCACGGCGCCCTGCCGCGGGATCTGCGTCTCGAAGTCCGGGATGATGACCGCCGGCGGCGCCACCGCCAGCGCGGCCTGCTGGGCATCGGCCTGCCGCGCGGCCCCCGCCGCCCCCTCGAGAAAGAACCCGAAGAGCGCGCACCCGAGGGCCACGCCCACGGGCGCGACGCCCCCCTCGCGCACGCGGGTCCCGAGCCTTCCCCGGAGCACCGCCTGCACGTTCATCGCGATCGAGAAGAGCGCGATCAGCAGCGAGCTCGGACTCGTCTTCTTCGCGTCCAGGTAGTCGGCGAGGAGCACGTACACGGCGAGGCCGGAGGCCGGGAACGACGCGAGCCGGGCGAGGCCGAGCCACGCCTCGCTTCGCGGCGGCGCCGCGCCCGCGGCGAGCGCCGCGAGGGTGCACTCGAGAAGGAAGATCGCGGACAGCGCCGCGAGGACCGGGAGGAGCGCCGGGCCGTTGGTGTGCAGCGATTCGAAGCAGTCCAGCCGCTCGGTCCACCGGCAGAGGTCGAACCTCGCCGCGCGGTCGAGCGGCAGCGCCACGTACCAGATCTGGAAGACCGAGAGGGCGAGGCCCGCGAGCGCGCCGCCCGCGAAGAGCGCATGATCCCGCCGCGTCATCGGCAGAGCTGGCCGATCGTGTCGGCGAGGCGTTGGGTATCGACCGCGCGCCCGTTCACGAAGGCGACCGGCACGACCCGCAGGTTGAGCGCGTTGCCCTCGGCGATGTCCCGGTCCACGATCTCCTTCGTCTTCGGCGCCGCGAGATGCGCGGCCCACGTCGCGGCGGGGACGCCGAGATCCTCCCCGATCTTCGCGAGCACGAGCTTGCCGAACTGGTCCTCCTGGTAGCCGAAGATCACGCCGAGCGCCTGCGCGTCGAGCTTGAGCCCCTGCGCAGTCTGTCCGGCCAGCGCGCCGCGGCATGCGGTCGCGTGCATCGTCTGCGAGAGCGTCCGGTTGCACTCGCGCTCGAGCGGGTAGTGCTTGAGCCAGAAGTGGACGCACCGCGGGTGCTGGCGGACGAGTTCCGCGGCCTTCCGGCAGCACTCGCGGCAGAAGGGGCAGCCGAACTCGAAGAAGAGGACGACCGAGACGCGCGTCGTCGGATCACCGAGGAGGAGCGAGTCGGAGATGTCGAGCCGCATCCCCTTTCCGGGCGGGCTGTACGCCTGCACGAGACGCGTCCGCTCCGACGCGTACGCCTCTCCCGAGCGCGCGAGCACGAGGAGGAAGGCGGCCATCGCGCCGCCGAGGAGAAGGGGGCGTCGGGGGAGGAGGGCGCGCGCCCGCCACGCCGCCGGCACCAAAAGGACCGCGAGCGCGAGGAAGCCCGCCTGCATCACCGAGCAGTAGAGGCAGAACTTCCCGAGCAACACCCAGGCGGCGAACGCCGTGTAGAGGACGGCGCCCACCGAGAGCGCCGCCACCGCGCCCGCGGCGGCGAGGAGCGACGGCTCCCGCCGCGAGGCGAGGAGCAGGGAGAGGAGGACGAGCGCCCCCAGCGCCCCCCACGTCGCGAGCGACACGCCGAGGACCTTCGCGTAGGCCGACGTCTGGACCGCGTCGCACTCGGAGCCGAGGATCGCGCAGCTGGACGCGGCGCCCGTGGCCTCGTAGCGCGCGCTCTCGTACCGGAGCAGGATCGCGACCGCCGCCGTCAGGAGCGCTAGGGCGACCGCCGCTCGGAACCTCCCCGGGCTCATGCCGCGATTATAGGCGGCGGAGCGCGGGCACGGAGCGAGGCGCGCCGGCCAAAGGCCCGCGGGACCGCCGCCCGGGCGGCCGGCCGGGCGCCCGTTCGGGTAGCATCGCGTCATGTCGCTGCGCCCCTTCCACCTCGCCTTTCCCGTCCGCGACCTCGCGGAGGCGCGCGCGTTCTACGGCGGCGTCCTCGGCTGCCCGGAGGGCCGCAGCAGCCCGAGCTGGGTCGACTTCGACTTCTTCGGCCACCAGGTCGTGGCCCACCTGAGCCGGGGGCCGGCGGTCACGGCCGCGAACGAGGTGGACGGCGACAACGTGCCGGTCCGCCACTTCGGTGTCGTCCTGCCGTGGGACGAGTTCCCGCGGATGGCCGCGCGGCTGCGCGACCGCGGCGTGAAGTTCCTGATCGAGCCGAGGATCCGGTTTGAGGGCCAGCCCGGCGAGCAGGCGACGATGTTCCTCCTTGACCCGAGCGGCAACGCGCTCGAGTTCAAGGCCTTCAAGGACCTCGGGCGGCTCTTCGCGAAGTGACCGTCGGCCCCGAGGCCCCCCCCGGGAAACAAAACGGGCCCCGCGAGAGGGGCCCGTTTGCTTGGTGGCGGGGGCGGGATTCGAACCCGCGATCCCCAGGTTATGAGCCTGGTGAGATACCACTTCTCCACCCCGCGGCGGAGAACTGTAAAAGATAACCGCGCACGGCGGCTTGGCAAGTCGGGGCACGTTAGGATGGGGAATCCTCCCATGGCCAGGATCGCGGGCTGCCTGCTCCTTCTTTCCGTGCTTGCGCCTGCCCAGGAGGAGGGGTGCGAGGGGTGCGGGGAGAGCGGGGAGGAGGACAGCGGCATCGTCATCGACAGCGGGGCGGGCGAGGGGACGATCGAGCTAGAGGTGGACCCCTACGACCGGCCCCCGGTCGCCGAGGAGCCGAACCGTCCGCCGCCGGTCGAGGTCGGCAAGTGGCAGCCGCCCGAACTCGACGCGGCCGCGGTCCGCGAGATGGAGGAGCTGCTCCGCCGCCGCGGCGAGACGGCGGACGACGCGTCCGTGCGCTACCGGCTCGCGGAGTTCTACCTCGCCCACGGATGGCTCCCGCAGGCGGAGGCGGAGTTCCTCTCGTGCGTGACGCTCGACCCCGACTCGATCCGTCCGTGGGAGGGGCTCTTGCGCGTCTACGCCGTGCTTCAGCCCGAGCTGGAGAACCGGATCAACATCGCTTTCGTCGGCGGGGGCTTCCGCGAGACGCGGCCGCGCGGGGCGGACTGGATCCAGCCGGCGGAGCGAAACTCGAGGATCACGATCGCGTGGCGCGAGATCATCAAGCGGCGGCCCGACGACGTGGCGAAGCGGCGCGAGTTCCTGAACCACCTGAAACGCGTGCGCGACGTGGCGGCGATCGAGGCCGAGGCGCGCGAGATCCTCGCCCGGCTGCCGGAGGACGCGGACACGCGGTTCGACCTCGCGGAGGCCGTGCGGCGGCGCGGGACGATCGACGAGGCCGTGCGGAAGGGCGCGGCGCTCGAGGCGCTCGCGGCCGCGCGGAAGATCCTCGAGGAGAACCTCGCGGCCGCGCCCGGCCACGCGCCGAGCGCGCTCCGGCTCGCGCGCATCCTCGCGAAGCTCGAGGGGACGAAGGCCGAGCGGCGGATCGCGGCGCTCGAGGATCGCGCCTTCTTCCACCTCTTCGTGCGGCCCGAGCTGATGCCGGTCGAGTTCCGCGAGGACACGCTCGCCATGGCGCGCAACCTCTGCGGCCCATCGATCGCGCGCGTCCTCTGGGACTCGGCGCTCGCGCCGCCGCTCCCGGATTGGCGGGTGCAGTTGCTCGAGGGCATCGAGCGGCCGCAGCACGTGCAGCGCTGGATCTACCTGCCGTTCCCGAACGCGCAGCCCAGGGACCAGATCGGCGTCCTCGAGCGGCTCGCCCGGCGCGGCGACCGCGACGCCGCCGGCATCCTTCTCGCCTTCCTCTGGCACGTCGAGGGCCCGGACGTCGTCGCGGAGAACAACCTCGACCAACGGAGCGCGCTCGAGGCGCTCGAGCGCGCGGCCGTCGACGCCGCGGCACGGCTCGGCGCGGTCGCCTACCCCGGGGCCGAGCGCCTGCTCAAGGCCGCGGATGACCCGCGCCGCCGCCGCCGCGCCGCTGGTCTCGTGCGGAAGCTCAGGGATCCGCGGGCGGTGGCGGCGCTTTGCGAGGCGCTCGCGTGGGAGACGGACGAGGCGTTCTCGTACGGGATCGCGACCGCGCTCGAGGAGCTCCTCGACGTGAAGGCCGTCCCCGCGCTCGCCGACGCTGCGCTCGACGCGAGGAGGCCGCTCCCGCGGCGCCGCGAGGCGGCCGAGGCGCTCGCGGCCTTCAAGGACGCGCGCGCGATCGAGGCGATGAGCCGGCTCTCGAAGGAACAGGGGCTGGATCTCGTGTCCGCATACGGCCTCTACCGCCTCACGGGGGACGAGGCCGCGCTCGGAAAGCTCCGCGAGCTCCTGCGCGGCGGGTCCGAGCCGAAGGAGGTCGTGCGGTTCCTCGCGAAGTGCGACGGCCCGCGCGTCGAGGCCGTGCTCGTCGCGGCGCTCGACGACGCCCCGCCCCCGGTCCACCCCTACGTCCTCGCGCTGCTCCGCGAGCGCTACCGGGAGACGTCGGCCGCGCAGGTGAAGGCGTATGTCCTGAAGCAGGCGCGGTCCGGCGTCTGCCCCGAGGACCTGATCGACCTGCTCGGCGAGCTGGGCGGCGACGACGCGGCGACCTGCCTCCTCTCGGTGGTCGAGAACGCCGACGGCACGCGGTGGGCGAGAGCCGCGCGCGCGCTGGCGCAGACCGGCGACTCGCGGGGCGTCCGCTACTTCTCGAAGGCCCGCATCACGAACACCGATCCGGGCCGCCGCCGGCTCGCCGACGAGCTCTACGAGACCGCCACCGCCCGCCGCGCCGAGCTCGAGCGCGCGGTGAAGAAGAGCAGTGGCTGACCGGTTCCACTTCGATCCCGCGGAAGTGGCCGTCCCGGCGGTCGTCCCGCGCGGCCGGCCCCTCCACGTGGAGGTCGGCTTCGGCAAGGACGTGCGGCTGCTGCGCGAGGCCGCCATGCATCCGGAGGAGGACTTCGTCGGGATCGAGATCTCGCGCAAGAAGGCGCTCTCCTTCTGCCGGAAGGTCGCGCGCGCGGGGCTCCGGAACGTGCGCGCATGCCAGGCGGACGTGCGCGGCGTCCTCGCCGACCTCCCGGCCGGTTCCGTGGCCTCCTTCACGGTGCTCTTCCCCGACCCTTGGCCCAAGCGGCGCCACTGGAAGAACCGGTGGATCGAGCCCGGGACCGCGTCGCTCCTCCTCGGCGCGCTCGTCGCCGGCGGCACGGTCACGACCGCGACCGACCATCCGGGCTACCGCGACCAGATCCGCGCGTGCCTTCTCGGCGCGGGCTTCGACCTCGTGCACGAGGGGCCCGAGGTGCCTTCGGAGGATCGCACGCTCTTCACCGAGAGGTTCGAGCGGCTGAGGGCGCCGGTCACGTACTTCCGGTGGCGTAGGCCCGCCTTCGCCGCTGCCGCGGCTGTGGCGGGCAAGAGGGGGGCTGCGGGGGGAGAGGACGCGGTGGGGGTCGAGACGGCGGCTACTCGCCCGCCATCTTGAAGCGGTCGAGCTTCCGGTACATCGTCGCGCGGCCGATGCCGAGCGCGCGAGCGGCGCGGGTCACGTTGCCGCCGGTGACCTTGAGCGCGTGCGCGATCGCGCGGCGCTCGAGCTCCGACAGCGGGACGATCGTGTTGTCGTCCATCGCCAGCGGCGACGGGGTCTCCGCGCGGACCGGCGCGTCGGGCGCCTTCGAGCCGATCTCGTGCGGCAGGTTCTCGATGCGGACGACGCGATCGTTGCCGCACGCGAGGACCGCACCGAGGATCACGGTCTCCATCTCGCGCAGGTTGCCCGGCCAGTGGTAGGCCTTGAAGGCCGAGAGCGCGCGTTCCTCGATCGCGTGGACCGCGGGCGTGCGCTCGTGCTGGTGGAGCGCGAGGAAGTGCTGGGCGAGCGGGCCGATGTCCTCGCGGCGCTTCCGCAGGGGCGGCACCGCGATCGGGAAGACGTTCAGCCGGCAGAAGAGGTCGCGCCGGAACTTGCCCTGGTCCACCAGCTCGCGCAGGTCGCGCCGCGTGGCGGCGATCATGCGGGCGCGGATCGGGACGATGCGCTTGCCGTTCGCGCGCTCGAGCGTGCCGCGCTCCAGGATCCGGAGCACGCGCTCCTGGACGTCGAGCGAGAGCGTGTCGATCCCGTCGAGGAAGAGCGTTCCCGTGCCCGCGAGCTCGAACCGGCCCTCGTCGCGGTCGCCGAAGAGGACGGGCGCCAGCACCTCGGAGGGAAGCTCCGCGCAGTCCACGTGGACGAAGGGCTCGCGGTGGCGCGTGCCCGTGGCGTGGATCGTCCGCGCCACCTTCTCGCGCCCGACGCCCTGCTCGCCGGTGACGAGCACCGCGACGGCGGAATCGCGGACAAGGCGGATCTGCTTCTCCACCTCGCGCATGGCGGGGCTCGCGGCGATGAAGTCCGCAACAACCGTCTCGGGCATCTGCGCCTACATCGGCATTCCGCCCACCCGAGTGAAATGGGCGTGAAGGGGGGGGCCTCCGGTGGCGGAGTCCCCCGACGAAACCCCTTTCACCTCAACGGTTTAGGGCGGCCCCTAAGGCCCCCTAGGCAGTCTCGGCGTCCGCCGCTTCCCGCGGCGCAACCGGCTCAGGAACGAACCCCGGGTCCACGCGGAAATGCCCCTGGAGTTTGGCCCCCGGCTCGACGGAGAGCTTCCGGCAGCAGACGTCGCCCTCGAGCGTGCCTTTCTTGCCGACCGCCACGCGGTCGAGCGCCACCACGTTTCCCTTGAGGCTGCCCTCGATGGCGAGCTCGTTCACGCGGACATCCGCCACCAGCGTGCCCTTCTTCTGGACGTCGATCTTCCCCGCGGTCGCGACGCGCGTGACCGCGTGGTAGCTCTTGATCTCCAAGTCCTCGATGATGACACGCCGGTGGCAGTGCCGGCAGCTGACGGACATCGCGGTCGCGGGGATCTCGATCACCTTCTCGCAGTGGGTGCAGACCACCTCCCGCGTGGCGAGGCTCGGCCGTTTCTGCTCCACGACCATCGGGCTCCCTCGCAGCGCTCGCGCGCCCTACTTCCTCGGGAGCGCCTCGGCGATCCGGTTCGTCGGAGGCGCCGCGGGCGCCGCCTTGTGCGCGTCCGGACCGATCGTGCAGTGGCCGACGAAAGCGGCCCCCTCGGCGACCAGCAGCTTGCCCGCGACGACGTCCCCCTTGAGGCGGGCCGACTTGCGCAGCTCGATGCGGTCGGAGGCGGTCAGGTTGCCCTTGACCTCGCCGTCGATGATGATGCTGCCCGCGTCGACGTCCGCCTGGAGGTGGCCCCCCTGCGAGACGGCGATGTGGCCCTTCGTGGCGACCTTCCCCTCGACCCGTCCGTCGACGCGCACGCCCTTCTCGAAGGACAGCTCGCCCTTGAACACGGCGTCGGCGCCGATGACGGTCGGGAACTCGACGGGGGCTCCGCCTGCAACCTTGTTGTCGATCATTGAGCACTCCTCCTAGCAGCCTTGGGATCTTCCGTAGGATGGCTGCCAGTAGATCGTGCGGCAGGGACAGCCCGGGCGGTCGAGCGTGACGCCGAGCGTACCCGAGCACGTACGCAGGTCAACGCCTAACCTGCGCGGGGCGCGCAACTCGCGCGACCGCAGGCGGTTGCGGGCGGCGTGCGGCGCGCGTGCAGCGGCGGCTAGGGTGAAGTCCCTATTCGCGGCCGCTCACGCGCCGCGCGCCTTCTCGACGAGGCGGCGCAGGAGGTCCAGGGCCTCGAACGGAGTGATGCGCTCCGGATCGATCCGCATGAGCTCCTGGCGGACGTCTTCGCCCGGCGGCGGGAAGAGCGACAGCTGGCGGCTCGGGGGGGCCTGGGGGGCCGGGGCCTTGAACCCCACGGCGCCCAGCCCCTCCGTGCGGCCGGAGAGCCCCGCGATGAGCGCTTTCGAGCGCTCCACCACCGCCTGCGGCAGCCCCGCGAGCCGCGCCACGTGGATGCCGTAGCTCCGGTCGGTGCCGCCCTCCTGGATGCGGTGCAGGAAAACGACCTCGTCGCCCCACTCCTCGACCGCGACGTGCAGGTTGAAGACCCCCTTCACCTCGCCGGCGAGCGCGGTCAGCTCGTGATAGTGGGTCGCGAAGAGCGTTCGGCAGCCGACGACCTGCGCGAGGTACTCGGTGACCGCCCACGCGATCGCGACCCCGTCGAACGTCGACGTGCCCCGTCCGACCTCGTCGAGGATGACCAGCGACCGCTTCGTCGCATGGTGGCAGATGTGGGCGGTCTCCTCCATCTCCACCATGAACGTAGACCGGCCCCCCGCGAGGTCGTCCTCCGCGCCGATCCGGGTGAAGATCCGGTCGATGACGCCGATCCGCGCGCTCTTCGCCGGCACGAACGACCCGGCCTGCGCCATCAGCGCGAGGAGCGCCGCCTGGCGGATGTACGTGGACTTCCCGGCCATGTTGGGCCCGGTCAGGATGGCGACCGTCCGCTCCTTCAGGTCGAGGCGGAGGTCGTTCGGCACGAACCGCTCGTCGGTCAGCGCCGCCTCGACGACCGGGTGGCGCCCCTCGACGATCTCGAGCGTCTCGTCGCCGGCGACGACCGGGCGCACGTAGCCGCGCGCCGCGGCGGCTTCCGCGAGCGAGCGCGTGACGTCGATTTCCGCGACGAGGGCCGCCGTGCGCTGGAGCCGCAGCACCTCCGCGACGACCCGCTCGCGGAGCTCCTCGAAGAGCCGCGCTTCGAGCGCGAGCGCCCGCTCCTCCGCGGTCAGGACCTGCGTCTCGTACTCCTTGAGCTCGGGCGTGATGTACCGCTCGGCGTTCGCGAGCGTCTGCTTCCGGATGTAGTCCTGCGGGACGCGGTCGCGGTGCGTGTGCGTGATCTCGATGTAGTAGCCGAAGACCTTGTTGTAGCCGACCCGCAGGCTCTCGATCCCCGTGCGCTCCACCTCCCGCGCGCGGAGCGCCGCGATGAACCCCTTCCCGTCGCGCCGGAGCGCCCGCAGCCGGTCCATCTCCTCGTGGTACCCGTCGCGGATCACGCCGCCGTCGCGCAGGTGGCCGGGCGGCTCGTCCGCGAGCGCGCGGGCGAGCAGGTCGCGCAGCTCGGGCACCGGGTCGAGCTCGGCCCGGATCCGCTGGAGCGCCTCGGACCGCGCGGGCGCGAGAAGGTTCTGGAGGCTCGGGACGATCGCGAGGGAGAGCTTCAGCCCCACGAGGTCGCGCGGCGTGCACCGCCGCGTCGCGGCCCGCGACGTGATCCGCTCCACGTCGCGCACCTGCTTCAGCGCTTCCCGGAGGTCGCGCCGGAGGAAGCTGTCCGCGAAGAGCTCCTCGACCGCGTCCTGCCGCCGCGCGATCTCCTCGACGTCGGTCAGGGGCATGGAGAGCCGCTCCCGCAACAGCCGGCCGCCCGCCGCGGTCGCGGTCCCGTCGAGCACGTCCACGAGCGCGTCGAGGCCGAGCCGCCCCCGCGCCGCGTGGTCGAGCACGAGGTGGTCGCTCGTCCGGAACCGCCGGAGCGCGGTCACGTGCGCGAGCGACTGCCGCTGCGTCTCCGAGAGGTAGTGGAGGACCGCCGCCGCGGCGCCCAAGGAGGCGTCGCTCTTGCGGACCCCGAACCCCTCGAGCGTCGCCACGCGGAAGTGCTCCTTCAGCGTCCGCGCCGCGGTCGCCTCCGCCACGACCCAGTCCGGCGTCTCGTGCGGCGCGATCCCGGTCACCCGCGCGAGCGCGGTGACGAACGCCTCCTCCTGCGCGAGCGCCGCCGCGGGCAGCAGCACCTCCGCCGGCCGGATCCGCGCGATCGCGTCGAGCGCCTCCTCGCGCGGCAGGTCCTCGACGAGGAAGCGGCCCGTCGAGACCTCCGCCCACGCGAGCCCCGCCCGCCGCGGCGTCAGCACGCACGCGAGCAGGTAGTTGTGCGTCTTCTCGTCGAGGACCGACTCCTCCGTCAGCGTCCCCGGCGTGACGATCCGCGTGAGCTCCCGGTCCACGAGCCCCTTCGCCTGCGCCGGGTCCTCCATCTGGTCGCAGATCGCGACCCGGAACCCCTGGCCGACGAGCCGCCGCAGGTACCCGTCCGCCGCGCGCACGGGCACGCCGGCCATCGGGATCTCCTGCTCCTTGCTCCGCGACGTGAGCGTGAGCCCGAGGGCGCGCGCGGCCGTCTTCGCGTCGTCGTAGAAGAGCTCGTAGAAGTCCCCCATGCGGAAGAAGAGGAGCGCGCCGGGCGCCTTCGCCTTCGCGTCGAGGTACTGCCGCATCATCGGGGTCTCGGCCATGGAGGGCCGAAGCCTACCGCCGCCGCCGGACATCGGAATGTAAAAAACGCGGGGTCCGATGTGCGTAACTTGTTGACAGACTGTGGGTTGTGAGGGGGTAGGGGGGAGAGGCTCCCAAGGGAGGCACCTATAGGATAGAACTATAGGTGACCGTAGGTTCCATCGGCTGAAGGAGTACCCCGAATGCGCAGACTGTTGATCGGCGGATCGACGCTCTTCCTTCTGTTCGCTCTCTCGCCTCGCGTCGAGGCGGGGTGATGCGGCGGCGGTTCCGCGGGCGGTGCCCGCGGCATGGCGATCAGCTCGAACCCGGCGTTCCAGATCCGCTGGCGGGACGTGACCTGCGTCTCCAAGGAGATCACGACGGGGATGACCGAGGAGGAGTCGAAGAAGGCGTCGCTCTCCGAGAAGCCGCTCTTCGTCTTCATCCACGATGCCGATGCGACGACCGGCCAGGAGGACGACAAGGCGTTCAAGGACGAGAAGGTCGCGGTCGGGGCGCGCTTCTTCGACTGCGTCCGCGTGAGCAAGGGAGACGCCGCGGAGGACCGCCTGATCGCGTCGTACGCGGCGAAGGCGCCGGTTCTCCTCTTTGTGCGCCCGAAGTACGAGGTCGTGTCCGCCCATCCGGCCCGCTTCAACGCGAGCAAGATCTTCGACGCGATGTGCGCCACGATGAAGAAGGACTACAAGAACTGCGTGGACACGGTCCTCAAGCAGCAGCGCGAGATCGAGAAGGACCGCGCGGCGCTCGAGCGCGAGAAGGAAAAGCTCGCGAAGCTCGAGGAGGACGGCAAGGGCTCCGCGAAGACCGAGAAGATGCGGGTCGAGGTCGCCGCGAACGAGTCGGCGCTTCTCGCCCGGGAGGAGACCCTCTACAAGCTCGAGCCCAAGGACGAGGGCAAGACCTCGTAGGATAGTCTCCCGATTCCGTAATGGAAACGCCGCGCCGATCTGGCGCGGCGTTTTTTTTTGTCCGCGCCCGGCGGCTTTTGACCCCGGGTCCGGTAGGATGTGGGTGCCGTGTGCGTGTCCGCCACATGCGCTCGGCGACATGCGCTCTTTAGAGCGCAGGCGGCGACGGTCGCGGGCGGGCGACTGGTCGCCGCTTTTTTTGGGCTACTAAGGGCTCGCTCGAACGGGCTCGTTCCCCTGCCTCCGCGACTGCGTCACGGCCTCTTTGGGGGCGCTGGCGTAGCCACGGCGTTCGTGTGCAGAATGATCTGGCATGCCGCTGGCCACAGCCGTCGAGAGAATTCAGTCGAAGATCGTCCGGGCGCGTGCACACATCAGCGCCCTTGAGGTCAGCATTGAGAGCTTTCGGAGGTCGCGGCCACTTGAGCTCGGCTGGCGGGACAGCGCCGACGGATCGGAGCGTACGTTCTTCCTGAAGACCGTCCCACTTGTGCCGATTGAGATTCCTCTGGTTGCCGGCGACGCTATTCACAACATCAGAAGCAGCCTCGACCACCTGGCGTACGAACTGGTGAAGGTCAATGGCCGCAACCCCACGCTGGACACGTGTTTTCCCGTGTTTGTCTCCGCCCAGAAGTTCCAGAGTGGGGCGAAGCGCAAGATCGATGGAATGAGCGGGCCAGCAAAGAGCGCGATCGAGGCTAGCCAACCCTACTCGGTGACAGGCAGCCTGCTTCAAGAAATCCACCAGCTCGACATCGATGACAAGCACCACAACCTGATCCTGACCCCATGCGCGTTCGGCGAGGTCTATTTCGTGCAGGCCGTGGGCCGAGTTGTCATCCCCGGCAGAGGAGTCGAAGTGACCGGCGGCGTCTCGTCCGTTTTCTTCGAGGAGGTCTGGCTGGAGGCCGGCAGGGACATGCTTGTTCTCTCGCGACCCTTCCCGGACTTCGTAGCGCCATGCATTCCCGTGGAGATTGCCCTGACGATGGGAGCCCTCAACGGCGTTCCCGTCGTGGAAGCCGCTCGCCGGATGGCGACGTGCGCAGAAAACGTCTTGTCCAGTTTCAAGTCGCTCTTGGTCTAGCTGCCCCACGTGGTTCACGTGGCAACCGCGAATTGCCTCGTCTTGAGCCCCTCCGGGCACAATGGGCCCGACGGCGCTCAAGTACCACCGTGCTAGTTCGATAGTACGGTCGGCGTGACCTACCGCGTCGATCTCTCCTCGGCCGTCTCGCCCTCGCGGCAGATCGTCGAGGCCGTGCTGGACGCGGTTGCCGCGGGAGCGCTCGCGTCGGGTGCGCGGCTCCTCTCCGTGCGCGCGCTCGCCACCGAGGCGCTCGTCAACCCGAACACCGCCGCGCGGGCGTACCGCGACCTCGAGGCGCTCAAGGTCGTCGAGGGGCGGAACGGCCTCGGCGTGTTCGTGACCGAGCGCGGCCCGGCGATCGCGCGCGGCCTTCGCAAGAAGGCGACGCTCGAGGCCTTCGAGCGCGCCGCCGCGGAGGCGCTCCGCGCGGGCCACGCCATCCACGACCTCTTGGCCCAGATCGAAGGAGTGAAGCGATGATCGAGTTCCAGGGAGTCTCCAAGCGGTTCGGGAAGCGCGTCGTCCTCGACGCCCTCGACTTCTCGCTTGCGCCTGGCGTCGTGACCGTGCTCCTCGGCCGGAACGGCGCGGGGAAGTCCACGCTGCAGCGCCTCTGCCTCGGCGTGCTGAGGCCGGACGCGGGCCGCGTCGAGGTGTGCGGCGACGACCCGGTGCGCCGCCCGCGCGACGTGCGGCGTGTCGTCGGCTACGTGCCCGACAAGCCCGACGTCTACGACTGGATGACGCCGCGCGAGCTGCTGCGGTTCCTGAAGCCGCAGTACCCGACGTGGAACGGGGACCGCGCGACGCGCGTCGCCGAGCAACTCGCCGTGCCCTTGGACACGCCGTTCAAGAGCCTCTCGCGCGGCGAGGGTATGAAGGCGATGCTCATGGCCGCGCTCGCGCCCGACCCCCAGCTGCTGCTCCTCGACGAGCCGTTCGCGGGGCTCGACCCGGTCGCGCGCGAGGACGTGCTCAAGGGCGTGATCCGCGCGGGCGGGCAGACGATCCTCTGCGCGACGCACGATCTGGACGTCGCGGCGCGGATCGCCGACCGGGTGGCCGTGCTGTCGCGCGGCAAGATCGTCGCGCACGGTCCGGCGGAGGAAGTGGTGGGGGCTGGGGGCCGCGCGCCCGAGAGGATGCGCGAGATCCTCGAGGAGGCGGTCGCGTGATCCCGCACCTCTGGAAGGAGTGGCGCGACCACCGCGCCGTGATCCTCGGGATCGTCGCGCTCCTGCCGCCGGTGATCTTCGCGGCGCTGCTGCTGATCCCCGAGGGCACGGTCGCGCTGCCGACGGCGGGCGCGGCGATCGGCCTTGCGGCTGCGGCGTTCGCGCTCGGTGCGGATCTGATCCCCGGCGAGGTGCGCCGCGGGACGCTCATGTTCCTGCGGCGCCTGCCGGGCGGCCTCGGCGCCGTGTTCGCGGCGAAGGCGATCCTGCTCGTCGGCGCGCTCGTCCTCTCTACGGCGCTCGGCTTCGGCGCGGCGAGCCTCGCGGAGAAGGTCGCCGGCCGCCCCGCGGTCGCGCTCGACTGGACGTACGCGCCGGAGGCCTTGGGCGCTGCGCTCTGGATCTTCGCCGTCGCGATGTGGCTTCCGCGCGGCGAGCTCGCCGTGCCCGCGACCGCGCTGTGTCTGGGCGCGTTCGTGCTTCCGATGCGCCTGCTCCTCGAGTGGAACCCGGGCCTCAAGCTGCCGGCGTCGGCGATGGATGTCGGCCGCTGGGCGCTGGTTCCCGGTGCCCTCCTGGTCGCGTGGCTCTCGTTCCGGGGGCGTCGATTCGGAGGGGCGTGGGGGAGCGCTTGGCGCGGCCTCGCCGTGACGCTCGCCCTCTTTACTCCCGCGTGGGGCTATGTCGCGGATCGGGCGGGCGATTGGCGGCACTTCGACCCGCGCGACGCCGCGTGCCGCCTCGACTGGGGCCTCGTGGGTGTCGGCGGGCGCTACGCGTTCCTCAACGCGCGGTGCGGCGGGCCGAACCACGCGCTGGTCGTGGACCTCGAGACCGGGAGCTGGCGCGCGGTCGGGACGCCCGGCGACCGGTTCGAGTGCCTCCCCGGGACCTGGATCGGCGGCCAACCGGTCGTCGCTCACACGGAGGAGAGCACGCGCGACAGCCGTCACGTCTGGCAGAACTACTACGACGGCGCGACCGGCGAGCGGTTCAAGAGCGGCTGGTCCGACATGCGCATGGAGGACGTCGAGGCGCGACGCGCGAAGCAGGTGTATGTGCCGCGTGAGATGCCCGTGCTGCACGCCCGCGACCGCCTCCTCGGCTTTCTCAACGACGGCACAACGATCACCTTTCGCGATCAGCGCACGATCGTTCGGATCCGTGACGGCAAAGAGGAGCAGCTCTTCCCCCGCTGAGGTGACACCATGCGACTGCTCGGCACCTATCTCTGGAAGGAATGGCGCGACCACCGCGTCGTCCTTGTCGGCATGGTCGTCGCCGTGCCGCTGCTGCTCGCGGTGATGGGGTTGTCCCTGACGCCGACGTCGCTTGACGGCGACGGCTACCCGCACTCGGGCAAGCGCGACGGCTTCGCCGTGCTTGTCGCGCTCGCGTGCCTCACGATCTTCGTCGTGTCGCTCGCGACCGACCTCGTGCCCGGCGAAGCGCGCCGCGGCCACCGCTGGTTCCTCGAACGTCTGCCCGGTGGCCTCGGCGCCGCGTTCCGCGGCAAGCTCCTGCTGTTCGCGGGCGGCGGCGCCCTCTTCGCCGCCTACGCCTACGTGGCCGTCGCGGTCATGTGCCGCGTCGTCTCGGGGTATTGGCCCTCGCTGCCTTCGCCCGGCACCGTGATTTGGGCCACCGCCATCGCGGCGCTCTGGATCTTCGCCATGTCGTGCGCGCTGCCCCGTGGCGCTCTCTCCCTTCCCGCGCTCGCGGCGCTCGCGCTGCTCCTCGCGCTCCCTGCGATCCTGCTTCCGACGCTCGGCCCGTGGCACACCCCGGACTGGTGGGTGCGCTGGGAGTCGGGCGCGCTCTGGACCGTCGGCGGCGTGGTCGCCGCGTGGGTTGCGTTCCGGCGGCGCGGGCTCCTGCGCGCGGGCCGCGCGTGCCTCGCGGTCGCCGCGGTCTGCGCGATGCCGTATTGGGCCGACGCGGCGCACGACGCGTGGGACTGGAACCGGAAGTCCGTTGTCGTGATCGACCATGCGTTCCTCGGCGAGGGCGCGAGGTTCGCGTTCGTGAACCGGTCCCGGGAGGGGGTGGGCGGGAGTGTGCCCTTGGCTCCCGTGATCGTCGACCTTCGTGACGGCAGCGAGCGCGAGGTCGGGACAAAAATGTCCAAGTTCGACTCCGCGGGGTGCGCGCCGCCCTATTGCTTGCCGTACCGCTTCGCCTACCTGTGGGACACACGGAACCCCTTCGCTGCTTGGACCAACTACGACACGCGAACGGCTACCGAGCGCGCACGGGTGACCGACGAGGATTGGGCCGAGGCCCGCCGCGCGAGGGCGATCTGGCGGTTTGCGGACGGACGGTGCGCCTGGTGGAACGGCGCACGCCTGGTCGTCGGCGAGGCCGAGGAGCCTCGAGTTCACGGGGGCTGGCCGTGCGGCCTCGGTCTCGGGTGCCTGAATCCCCGGGGCTACTACGACTTCGAGCGGGAACGCTTCTACCTACGCCGAGACCTCGCGTTGCGCGGCGAAGACGTGTGGATCCGGCCCGGCTCGTGGCTCACCCGGAAGGGGCCGGAGCTCCGCCTCCTCGACCCGGACGCGAACGCGTTCTCCCCGGCGCTGGGCTTCGCGGAGAAGGACGAGATCTGCGCGATCCTCGACGATGGTCGCGTGGTCGTGTTCCGGAGAGACGACGGCATGCTGCTCGTCACGCCCGAGACCGGGTCGGTGACCGGCATCGTCCTGCCGGAGGGCTTCGAGTCCGGGACGATTCTCGAGCCCGGCCGGGCACCGCTGCGGACGCCCGACGGCAAGCGGGTCTTCATGCTCTACCGGGATGGCCGGACCGAGAGGCCGCCGACCCCGTACCGGTCTGCTTGCGTGCGCGAGGACGGCGGCGCCTTCGTTGCGACCGCCCCGCTGGACGGCTGTGCGGGCTTCCTCGGCTGTCCGGCAGAGAACGAGGTGCTCGTGCGCGACGACCGCGCGATCTACCGTCTCCGGTTCGGCAGCGACGAGGCCCAGGAGATCTGGCGTGTCCGGTGATCAGCGCAGGCCCAGGTAGAGCGCGAGGCCCTCGTCCACTGCCGAGAGCTCGCCCTGCGGAAGCGCGCCATACGCCCTCCGAATCCGGCGCTTGTCGATCGAGCGCACCTGCTCGACGAGCGCGAAGGACTCCTTTCGGAGCCCGCTTGGCCCCGGCCCGAGTCTCGGGGAGAGGACGCCCTTCCCGGCCGTTCCCGTGACCGGGACGACGCACACGAGGGGGAATCGCAACGTCGCCGCGACTGCAGGGTCGCTGACGATCACACAAGGGCGGACTCCCCGCTGCTCGTGCCCGAGCGTCGGCTCAAGATCGACGAGCACGACGCTTCCGCGTGCGAGGTTCATCACCCTTGACCCAGCCTTTCTCGGGAGACCAACGGACCGGAGTCCCGCCTTTCGGGTCGAGAAGGTCCGCATCCTCCGGCTTGGCCGACGCTGCCCACTCCCCCCAGCCGACTTCGGCGAGATCCGCCGTCTCCGGATGAGGGTTCTCGAGCGCGTCCGTCAGGGCCTCGCGCCGCCGGCGCTCGATCTCCCGGCGAATTGCCTCGGCGACAAACCGGCTCCGGTTCTTGGCTGCGCGGGCCAATTCGAGCACGAGCTCCCTGGGCAGCGTCACCGTGATCCGATCGGCAGGCATGGTATGATCATACCATAGATCATATCCGCTGGGGGCCCCGGCCCCCGAAGCCCCCTCACAGCGGCACAGGCCCGGCGATGCGCGCATGCACCTCGCGCGCGAAGTGCGCGAGCGGCGCGCCCTCCACCGGCACCGGTGCCAACATGCACACCTCGACCCGCGCCGACGCGGGCTGGAGCGGCCACGGCTCATGCGCGACGTCCGTGCGGAACGCGCGCCCCCGCCTCACCGCGAAGAGCGCGTACCGCTCGACCAGGAAGTGCTCGAGCGTGCCCGGCCGCGCCGGCGCTGCCGGACCCGCGGGGCCGTAGCGCGCGACGAACTCCGCGCCCGACGCGAACCGCACGGCCTCGCCCTCGCGCGAGAGCGACATCCGCGCGCGCTCGTACGGCAACCCGAACCAGAGGCGCGCCAAGAGGACCGCGAGCGCGTTCGACGCCTGGATCCGCAGGAAGAAGACGCCCCCCTTCACGTACGTCCGCGCGTTCAGCTCGACCACGCGCGGCAGCGGCAGCCCGAGGAGCCGCGTGCGCGTCATCTCGAACGCAACCACGCCAAGCCACGCGCGGCCTTCGAAGAGGTCGAGCTCGAACGGCACGAGCGGCCGGAGTGCCTTGGGCTCGACCGGCCAGTGCAGGAAGAGCACCTCGCCCCAGCGCTGCGTGATCATCGGACGACCATGATCTCCTCGAGCGGCTTCCGCGCGAGCCCAGCCTCGGGGACCATGCACCCCTCCGCCGGGTAGCCGACCGGCACGAGCACGAACGGCCGCTCGCTCGCCGGCCGCCCGAGGATGCGCCCGAGGAACGCCATCGGGCTCGGCGTGTGTGTGAGCGTCGCGAGCCCCGCGTGGTGCGCCGCGGCGAGCAGGAGCCCGACCGCGATTCCGACCGACTCGACGCCGTAGTAGACGCGGCCGGTGAGCCGCATCACGACGACGAGCCACGGCGCGACCTCGAGATACGCCTTGTCCGCGTCGGTCCCGAGCGGCGCCAAATCCTCGAGCCACCGCTTGCTCGCGCGCCGCGCGTAGAACTCGCGCTCCTCCGCCTCCGCGCCGAGCCGGATCTCGCGCTTGAGCGCGGGATCGGCGACGCAGACGAACCTCCACGGCTGCTTGTTGGCGCCCGAGGGCGCGGTGCCCGCCGCGCGCACGATCCACTCGATCGTCTCCTTCGGGACGGGGCGAGGAGAGAACATGCGAATGCTCCTTCGCGTGCGCATCGTCTCGTAGAAGTCTTGCGGGGGGTGGGAGGGGCCGCGGGGAGGGAGGGGGACGAAGCGAGGCTCGGCCATCGGGCACGAGCGTACGCGCGCCGGGCTTTCGTCGAAAGGTGTCAGGCTCCGCACTTCGAAGGTAGATTCGTTGAAAGGTGTCGGGCTCCGTACTTCGAACGACGTATCACGCGGTCACGGACGCGCCGGAAAAGCTCGCGCGCGCCATCGCGATCGAGCAGACGGTCGAGGTGCCCGAGGCGCTCATCGACGAGCGCATCGACAAGGAGATCGTCGGCAAGGTCGAGGGTGTTTCACCGCTGCAGGGCGGCCGCTTCGCCCTGCGGATCGACTACCCCGCGAGCCTCGTCCATAACCTCCCGGACCTCCTGAGCGTCGCGTACGGCAACGTCTCGATGCTCGAGGGCGTGCGCCTCGCGGAACTCACACTCCCGCCCGAGGTCCTCGGCCGGTTCAAGGGCCCGAACTTCGGCATCGCGGGGCTGCGCGATCTCCTCGGCGTCCACGGCCGGCCGCTCCTCTGCACCGTGCTGAAGCCGCGCGGCGCGACGGACGAGCACTTCGCGAGGATCGCGGAGGAGTTCGCGCTCGCGGGCGGCGACCTCGTGAAGGAGGACAACAACCTCCTCGACGCGACGTCCGAGGCCGCGGAGAGGCGCATCGCCCTCTGCGCGGGGGCCGTCGCGCGCGCGAACGAACGCACGGGCCGCAACTGCCTCTACTTCGCGAACGCGTGCGTGCCCATGGACCGGCTCGAGCGCCTGGTCGCCGCCACGCTGCGGGCGGGCGCCGCGGGCATTCTCATCCCGCCGCTGCTCATGGGCCTCGACGTCGTGCGCGACCTCGCCGCGCGCCACCGGATCGCCGTGATGGCGCACCCGTCGTTCACCGGCACCTTCTTCGAGGATCGCCGCCACGGGATCGACCCCGGCATCCTCCTCGGCACGATCTTCCGGCTCGCGGGGGTGGACATCACGATCTTCGTGAACCACGGCGGCCGGTTCAACTACAGGAAGCCCGAGTGCCAATCCATCGCCGCGGCGTTGCACGCGCCCTTGGCGAAGATCAAGCCCGCGTTCCCTGCGCCTGCCGGGGGGATGACCCTCGAGCGCGTGGACGAGATCGCGGGAGAGTACGGCAAGGATACCGTTCTCGTCTTGGGCGGTGCGTTGCTGGGGGGGCGCGGGGGCCTCGCGAAGGCGACCGAAGCCTGCCTCGCGCGGCTGCGCGGGCGTGAAACGGAACGGGGGTGACCTCGCAGCCACCCCCGTCCCGGAAGAATCCAGGTCTAGTAGCGGTCGCCGCCGCGCCCGCCGCCGCCGCCACCGCCGCGGCCCCCCCGGCCCCCTCCGCCTCCGCCGCCACCGCCGCCCGGCTTGTCGTGCGCGATGTCCACGCGCAGCTGGCGGCCGTCCATGTCCCTGCCGTTGAGCGCGCTGACCGCGGCCTGCGCCTCCTCGTCGCTCGCCATCTCGACGAACGCGAAGCCGCGCGAGCGGCCCGAGTCGCGATCCGTGACGATCGTCACGCGCGAGACGTTGCGGCCGTCCGCCGCGAAGATCTCGCGGAGGGCGTCCTCGGTCGTGGTGTAGGGGAGGTTCCCCACGAACAACTTCTTCGACATCTTTCTCCTGACCTTTCGATTGCGCACGACCGTTCCCGTGGTCGAGGGCGCGAATCCGAGAGCGCCTACGATACCCGCGCGCGATTGCCTGTCCATACGGCCCCCGGAAGCCACGGCGGACTTTTACGCACAACCGCTGCAAGGAGGCTCCCATGCGAGAGTTAGGGCTCTCGGCCCTGGTCTGCCTCCTTGCGCCGCTGGGCGCCCGTCAGTCCCTCGTGAGCTCGCGCGCCTTTTCGAACATCTCGTCGCGGCCCCCCTCGAGGAAGTAGTCCGGCGCGACTTCGATCGCGACATCGGGCTCGATGCCGCGACGGTCGTAGAGGAGCCCCCCGGGCGTGAACGAGGCCATCGACGCGCACCGGACCTCGATGCCCGAACGCGGGAGGACGAAGGCCTGCTTGAACCCGCTCCCGCCGCCGCTCGCGCGGCCGACGAGCGTGACGTTGGGAAGCCCCTTCAGGGCGCCGAGGAAGATGTCGGTCGCGGAGAAGCACCGGTCGTCCATGAGAACGACGATCTTGCCCTTGTACCGGTCCCCCGCAGCCCCCCCCGACAGCACGAGCACGTGCCAGTCGCTGAACTTCGCCGCCGGCGGCTCCCACTCGGGCTTGAACGCCGCGAGGAACTCCTTCGCGAGCGCCTGCTCGGCGGCGCCGAGCCGCGGGTCGTCGGCGCGGGTCATGAACCGCGCGTCCAGGTGCCCCGCGGGGAACGCGAGCCGGTGCTTCGCGACGCTCGCGACGCGCGTGTCCGAAAGCCACGGGTGGATCGCGAGGAGCGCGTCGCGCGAGCCGCCGCCGTTCCCGCGCACGTCGAGGACGATCGCTTTCGTCTCGCGGAAGCGCGGCATCCACTCTCGGACCGCCTTCGCGGCGTCGTCGTCCATGTCCGGGAGCGGCAGGTAGCCGACGCCGCCGTCGATCCCGGGCGGGCGGGGCCGCGGCCACGGGCCGTAGATCGGCGGGGTTCTCGAGAGGGCGAGCTTGACCTTCTTCTTCTTGCTGCCGTCGGAGAGGACGACCTCCATGTCGTCGCGCTCCTTGTCACCGAGGACTTGCCGGCAGACGTCGAGCGCGCGGAGCTGCCGCAGCGCCTGTCGCGTGCGGAAGTGGGGGGAGCCTTGGGGGACGAGGACTCCGATCTTCTCGACCCAGTCCTTCATCGCGCGGCCGTCGATCGACTCGATCCACGGGAGCCCGTCCTCGACGAAGCCGCTGCGGTTGGGCTTGAACGCGACGAACCGGCCGTCGGCCGACTCGACGAGGAACGGCAGGAACGCGCGGCCGCGGGGAAGCTCGGAGACGTCGGCGTGGCCGTCGATGAAGAGCGCCATCACCTTCTGCACCTCGAGCGCGAATTCGGGCCGCGTCATCGCCCGCTTCGGCGCGGCGGGGAAGGAGACCTTCCCGAAGTCGAGGTAAGCGAACCGCTCCTCGAGCGACTTCTTGAGGTGAGCGAAGTCCTCGCGGACGTCGTCCTTCGTGACCTCGAGCTCGCCCCGGAGCGGCGTGACCTTCATCTCCTCGTCGAGGACCTGGCCCTTCGCGGTGACGAGCACCTCGATCTCGCGGTCGGGCAGCGTGCAGGTGAGCTCGTAGGTGAGCTCCGCGCGCGGCTGGCCGTCGGTGCCGAGCCGATCGATGTCGGCCTTCACGATCTTCGCGCCGGGAAAGCGCTTCTCGAGTGCGTCGCGCACCTCGCGCGGGAGGCTGTCGACCGCGACGTCGGGAAGGAGGAGGAGCGCGAGGAGGAGGGAGGTCACGAGAGCACCTCGATTCCAAGGGGCTTGGGTTCGGGCCAGGGCGCTGCGGTGCTCGGCGACGCGTCGAGGTTGACGGCGCGCCTTGCGCCGCCGACGGCTTCGACCGGAACGCGCGGGAGCACGAGCTTCATCCACAGGAGTCCCACGGGGCCGAGCAGGAACACCGCCGCGGTCCAGAGATGGACCTCGCGGCGCGTCGCGCAGCGTTCGCGCGCCCCGCGCCGCGCGCGCCCCGCGCAGAACGCCGCGAGCCCGAGCGAGAGAAGGAGCCAGCCGGGGTAGCTCCCGCCCGCGAGCCATGGGTCGCGCCACCACCAGGCGTTCCACCGCTTGGGAAGCGCGGACGCCGCCGACGCCGCGTTGAGGGGGAAGGGCCGAAGCAGCGCGAGCGATGCCGCGAAGTTGGCGGGGAGGATCTCGCTCGGGCGCGCGGGCTCGAGCCTCACGTCGCGCTCGACCGGCGGCTGCCCCGGCCGGAAGAGCCGGAATCGCCGGCGCTCCACCCCCGGAGGCGCGGGCGCGAGCTCGGTCTCGATCCCGACGTCGAGATGCGCGATCGCGCGATCCGGCTCCCACGCGACCGAGCCACGCACCTTCATCAGCGCGCGTGCGCCCGATACGCCGGTCACGATCTCTTCCGGCTCGAGCTCGAAGCGCACGAACACCGCACCGTCGTCGAAGAACAGCAGGTGCTCCCCGTCGAGGCGGGCGATCGACGCGGTCACCTTCCGCGCCCCGTCGTCCACGCCATCCCATGGGCGCAGGGGGCGCAGCTCGACGCCCGCCTCGAGCGGCTCTTTCGAGTCGACAGACGCCTTCGCGTCGGTCGGCGCCGACACGACGACGAGGCACCGCGACGCCGCGTCGATCATGGACCACGAGCCGGTGTCCGAGTGGAATCCGATCAGCGTCCCGAAGCGCGCGCCGTCGGCCCCGCCGTCGCCGGCAACGAAGCCGTCGGGCCCAAGCCCCGCGAGCACCCGACCCGACGAAGCCTCCCGGCACACGAGGCGGCCTGCCTCGGCCGTCCACTCGATGAACAGGCGGGGAGGCAGCTCCACGCTCCAGCCGGGGCCTAGCGGGGACGACATCACCTGGTGTGGCGCCCGGTGCGGACTGATGCCCCGGCGAGCCCCCTCTTCCACGTTCAGGACGCGCGCGAGGGCCTCGAGCGGGGCAGCGCCGCCGGACCCCCACGACGACCCGGCGAATGCCAAGCGACGCGACAGGGCACCCACCAGGAAGTGCGGATACTCGAACTCAAGCCGCTTCCATCCCGCGCGGGAACTCCACCGGTCGCCGGGCAGGACGAGGTTCGCAAAGTCGCGACGCGTCTCGAACACGCGCCTCCCCTCGTCGAGGAACCGGAAGACGTCGACCATCCGCTCGCCCTCGCGTACGCGTTCGTGGTCGTAGTACACGACGCTGCCGTCGCTTGCGATGCCCGTCGTGGGATAGGTCGCGTGCACGAGGCTTGTCAGCGGGACGCGGAGCCAGGCAATGCCCTCAAGGGCGAGGGTCCCGACGAGGACCAGGAGGAGCACGGAGCGGACGCCGCGCTGCCACCATCTCCGGTCTCCCACGAGACTGAGCCAGCTTCCGAAGGCGAAGAGCGCCGCGAGGAGGAGCAGGACGCCCGCCGCGAGACGCGCCTGCGCGACGAGGGACCAGGCGAGGAACGGCAGCGCCACGAGGGCGGCCGGCGCCCAGCGCGGGCGCACGCTGCCGGCGGCGAAGCGAGCGATCGAAGCGGCCGCGAGGAGGAGCGAGCCCAGGAGCAGCGCCTCGCGGCCGCCCAGGTGGTCGGGGACGCGGGACGGGTCGATGAGCGTCACCCTGCCCACCTCCCGGATGCCCGGATTCGCAGCCTCGACGGCGGCGCGGAGGCGCTCGAGGTCCGAGAGCTCGATGGCCGTGGCGATGCGATGGCACGCGACCAGCGCGCCGAAGCCGGCCAGGGCGGCGAGGAGGCCGGCCGATGTGCGGGCGATCTCCATCCGACCGGCCGGCGCCGGGCGGTGGAGCGCGAAGAGGTCCGCGCGCCGCAGCCGGTCGAGCACGCCCTGAAGGCAGCCCAGAGCGAGGCCGCCGACGATCGGGAACACGACCAGGTCCTCGAACTTGTAGGAGAGCGGCCCCGTCTCGGCCGCGCCGGTGATCGCGCCTGCCGCGACCAGCAGCAGGCCGGGGAGGGCCAGCTCCTTGACCTCGCGGAGGAAGACCGACCTCACGCTGCCCCCTCCCCGCGCTCGGCGGTGTAGTCCACGAAGAGATCCTCGAGGCCGAGCGGCTCGGGCTCGACCGCGCGCGCGCCGAGTTCCTTGCACTTGGGTTCCACGGAGCCCTCCCCATCCACGACCGTGAGCACGAGCTCGTTCCGGCGCCGCCGCACGCGCAGGAGGCCGGGAAGCGCCGGGGGTTCCGGGGCCTCCCCCTCGAACTGCACGTGGTACCTCCGCACCCGCCGCTTCACGTCGTCGAGCGGCGCGTTCACGCGCAGCACGCCCTTGTCGAGGATCGCCACGCGGTCGGCGACCCGCTCGACGTCGGTCAGGATGTGGCTCGAGAAGAGCAGGGTGCGCCCCTCCTCCGCGATGAGGTCGATCATCACGTCGAGGAACTCGCGGCGCACGACCGCGTCGAGGCCCATCGCCGGGTCGTCGAGCACGAGCACCTCCGGCCGCGGCGCGAGGGCAAGCGCGAGCGCGAGCTGCGCCCGCATCCCGCGCGAGAGCTGGAAGACGCGCCGCTTCTCCGGGAGGCCGAGCCGCTTCAGATGCGACGCGCAGAGCTGCATGTCGAACGACGGGAACGACGCGCGCTGGTACTGGACGAGCTCCTTCACGCGCATCCACGGCACGAGCCGCTGCCCCTCCGCGACGTAGCCGATCCGGCCGCGTTCCGCGGACGGGAGCGCCGCCGCGTCGTGGCCGAGGATCCGCGCGACCCCGCGCGTCGGCGGAAGGAACCCGAGCAGGCACTTGATCGCCGTCGTTTTCCCCGCGCCGTTCCGGCCGAGCAGCGCGAAGACGCAGCCCGCCGGCACGTCGAACGTGAGCATGTCGAGCGCCTTCGTCGCGCCGTAGTAGTGCGTGAGCCGCTCGAATGCGATCGGGTTCATGCCTTCTCCACGAAGCGGAAGCGCTTCATCGCGGCGTCGAACGCCCTCCGCGCCTCGTCCTCCGAGATGCCGAGATGAAACGCGTCCGCGAGCGCGGCCTCGAGCGCCTCGCGGAATCGGCGCCGCCGCTCGTCGCCCTTCATGACGGGCCTGTTCGCCGCCACGAACGTCCCCGCGCCGCGCCGCGAGTAGGTGACGCCCTCCGCCTCGAGCGCCTGGTACGCGCGCGCGATCGTGTTCGGGTTGATCACCAGCTCCTTCGCGAGGTCGCGCACCGACGGCAGCCGATCCTCGGGCTTGAGCCGGCCGGTGGCGATCTCCCGCTTCACGTGGTCCACGATCTGCTGGAACACCGGCTCGTCGCCCGCGGGATCGACCCGGAGGAAGACCATGTCTCAATTGTACTAGGTCAACTAGTACAGTCAAGAGGGGGGGCGGGGGGAACCTACTTCGAGTGGGAGCGGCCCCACCACGGGTCGAACGTGGAGTCGGCGATCTCGCGGTCGCGCGGGTCGGCGCCGGCGCCGAGCTCGCCGTACGAATAGAAGACCTTGAGCCTGCAGGATCCCCGCGCGTCCGCGATCTCAGGGGAGGCCTTGAACCGCTTGATCGACCGGTAGAGGGTGCAGCGGCCCCCTTCCGCCTTTCCCCGCTGCGATCGGATCCTCACCACGAGCTCCCGCCTCCCGCCGTCCCAGTCCGAGGAGGTCACGTGGCGGAACGTCCCCCCCTCGCCGGGGATCCGCAGGGTCACCTCGACCCCGGGCAGCCCGTCGGGGAGCGGCCCCAGCGACTCGACGCTCGCCCTGAGTCCGTAGATGCCTCCCGCGGGCGGATCCCGGCGGCAGGCGGCCAGCGCCACGAGGACGCAAGCGATGCCGAGCCTTGCCACGATCGTCCAACGTTAGCATCGGCGGCGGACGACCGACGGCGCGCCGGCCGGCGGAAGCGGCGCGGGGCTACCGTGCCGTGCGCCGGAGGACGAAGTCCTGCCCCTCGAACGCGAGCAGGAGACGGTCGGCGTCGAGGCGCGCCTCGACATGGAGCTCTTCCCCGCCCTCCTTCGTCCAACGGAGCCGGTACCCTTCCGCCGTGCGCTCGACCCGCTGGCGGTAGACGGTCGGGTTCAGGCCGGCCACGTTCATCGTGACCTTGTCGCCGTCGATCGCAATCCGGGCGCTCGCGTCGCGCTCGCTCTCCCAGGTGCCGTCGAGCTCCGGCGCCGACCCGCCGCACGCGGCGAGGAGCACGAAGGGCAGGGTCGGCCGCACGATTGCCGCATCGTAACCGGGCCCGTGGGCCGCCGCGAAGCGGCCCGTTGCGTGCCCGGGCGGTGAGGGGGCCTGACGCGAACAGGAACCGAACAGGTGCCCGCGTCCGGTTGACCCGCCGTGCCCGCGCCGGTTAACGTGCATGTCCCATGCGGCAAACGGCGACAGCGCTTCTCGTGCTCGCGCTGGGGGCGGCGGCGCAGGGCCCCACGCCCGACGAGGCGGTCAAGACGCTCGAGACGGCGTTCCGCGAGGGCGGCGAGGAGGAGAAGGTCGAGGCGATCCGGAGCGCGGGCCGGGTCGCGGATCCGGCGGTCGTGAAGCTCCTCGGTCGCGCCACGCGCGACTCGGCGCGGGCCGTGCGTCGGGAGGCGATCGACGCGCTCGGATGGAACCCGTCCGAGGAGGCGCTCAAGCTGCTGACGAGCGACTACTGGAAGAACACCGCGCTGCGCGACGACGCGGAGCTCTACGCGCTCCTCCTCAAGTCGATCGGTCGCCACGGGGACGCGGCGTCGATCGTCGTCCTCACCGACAGCCCGTTCCGCAACCTGACGCTGGCGAACGGGACCGCGCGGCTCATGGGCCTCGGGAACATCCGCTCCGCCAAGTCCGTGGGGGCGCTCGTCGACCTGTCCAAGCGCGTCGGCCCCAACCGCGGGCGGGCGGGCATGGGCAGCGACCCCTGGGACGAGACGTACGGGATCCCATTCCGGGTCGCGCTCTCGACGCTCACGGGGCAGGACTTCGGGACGTCGCGGGCCGCATGGCAGAAGTGGTGGGGCGAGAACGAGAAGGGCTTCCAGATGGCGTCCGAGCGCCCCTCGGTCCCGTCGGACGTCGCCCGGTCCTTCGAGACCTATTGGGAGATCCCGTACGGCAGCGCGGAGATGGCCGGGTTCTCCCCGGCCAGCGGCTCGCCGTTCGGCTGGATCGAGGCGCCGGCGAAGGAGCAGGTCAAGGCGGCCGTCGACAACCTCAAGACCGCCTACGCGAACGGCAACGACGAGGAGATCATCGCGGCCATCGAGGCGGCCGCCAAGGTCAACCACGAGGATGTCATCCGGCTGATCGCGAAAGGGCTGTCGCGGAAATCCGCGGTCCAGATCGCGGCGATCGACGCGCTCGGCTGGTCGAGGAACCGGAGCGCACTGCGCCAGCTCCACCGCCTCTACCATCGCGACAAGGACCTGAGCAAGAAGGAGGACGTCTTCGCCGCGCTCCTGAAGGCGATCGGAAGGCACGGCGACAAGTCGTCGCTCGAGGTGCTCTTCGACTCGCCGTTCAAGGGGCTCACGGTCGAGTCGGGGCGCGCGCGGATCCTCGGGATCGCCAACGTCCGCGAGACGCGGTCGCTCGAGGACCTCGTGAAGGGGCTCCGGCTCGCCGGGGACCCGCGCGGCCGGCGCGCGAAGGAACCCGTCTTCCTCGAGGACTTCCGCCTCGCGTTCGCCGTGCTCACGGGCCACGACCTCGGACCGTCGCGCGAGGCGATGGACGCGTGGTGGCGCGACAACAAGGGGTTCAAGGTGGCGGCCGACCGGCCCCCCCTGCCCCCCCCGCTCAAGGAAAAGTGGGAGCGTTACTGGGGAGTGCCCTACTGATGCGTCGCGCCGCCCTCGTCCTCCTCCTCGCCGTCGCGGCCTGCAACAGCCGGCCCCCGTACGCGTCCGGGTACCTCGGCGACTACTCCAAGATGAAGCCGAGCACGCGCTACACGAACCAATGGGGCTGGCAGCGCCCGGACGCGGACTTCGCGAGCTACGACCGGCTCGTGATCGAGGCCGTCCTCATCCACCTCGTGAAGGGCTCGCCAGGCGAGGCGTTGGGGCAGGACGCCCTGCGCGACGTCGCGAAGAGTCTCCGGGACGGGCTCGTCGCGAGCATCGAGCCCTACTATGAGATCGTGTCGCTCGGGGGCGCGCACACGATGCGCCTGCAGGTCGTGCTGACCGACGTGACGCCCGCGCAGCCGGGGCGCGACGCCGGGATCGCGATCGAGGCGGAAGCGGTGGACACGGTGACGGGGACGCGGCTCGTCACGGCCGTGAGCCGGCTCGAGTGGCCGTATGAGCAGGGCGCCCCGGCGCTCGACCCGAAGCGGATGGAGGCGAGCTACGCCGAATGGGGACGCCGCGTCGTCCACTTCCTCGACTCGCACCGGTGAGCCCGCCGGGCGCCCCGCTCCGGCGCGCCGCGATCCTCGCCCTGCCGGTTCTTGCCCTCGCGTGCGGGGCCGACGAGCCGCCCGCGCTCGAGCCGACGCCCCATGTCGTCGAGGTCTTCGTGGAGGGGCTCAAGAACCCGTGGGCGCTCGATTTCGCCCCGGACGGGCGGCTGTTCATCACGGAAGCGGGCGGGCACCTGCGCGTCGCGACCGGGGGTGTCCTCGACCCGCGGCCCGAGCGCGTCCCCGGCGTGGTCCAGGAGTGGCAGGGCGGGCTCATGGACCTCGCGTTCCATCCCGACTTCGCGAACAACCGCCTTCTCTACCTCGCGTACACGGTGGCGCGGGACGGCAAGGGGATGACGCGCGTCTCCCGGTTCCGGGAAGAGGAGGGGGCCTTGGGGGCGCCGCAGGTCGTCTTCGAGGGCTTCCCCGGCGCCTCGGAGAACAAGCACTTCGGATGTCGGCTCGCCTTCGGGGCCGACGGCAAGCTCTATCTCACCTTGGGCGAGCGCCACGAGCGGCAGCGCGCGCAGGACCTCATGGACCTGAATGGCAAGACGCTGCGCCTCAACGACGACGGCAGCGTGCCGGCGGACAACCCGTTCGCCGGTCGCGCGGACGCGCGGCCGGAGATCTTCAGCTACGGCCACCGGAACTCGCAGGGGATGGCCGTGCAGCCCGGGACCGGCCTCATCTTCCAGACGGAACACGGCCCCACGGGCGACGACGGCCCCGGCGGAGGCGACGAGGTGAACCTCGTGGAGGCCGGCAGGAACTACGGCTGGCCGCTCGTGCACCACCGCGAGACCCGCGAGGGGACCGTGCCGCCCCTGCTCGAGTACACCCCGGCGCTCGCCCCCGGCGGCGCCGTTTTCTACACCGGCGACGCGCTCAAGGGCTGGAAGGGAGACTTCCTCTTCGCGAACCTCGTCGGTCAGTGCCTCGTGCGGGTGAAGTTCGACGGCCGCAAGGTGGTCGGGCAGGAGATCCTGCTCCGACGGACGCACGGCCGCCTGCGCGACGTCGCGCAGGGGCCGGACGGCGCCGTGTACGTGATCACCTCCAACACCGACTGGAACGGATCCGACCGCGGCGGCCGCACCGACCGCGTCCTCCGCGTACGGTAACGTACCCCTTGCGCCATCGGAACGACGCAAGTCGTTCAGGGGAAAGCCGTTATGGCATCCGGATGCGGCACGATGGTCCGCAACGCGGCGAACCCGCATGCGCTCCCCCGGTTCATAGGTAGATCGTGTCCGGCGCCATCGAGGTCGAGAGTCTCCGGAAGGTGTTCCGCGTGCGCGAGCGGCCGAAGGGCTTCCGCGGCGCGTTGCGCTACCTCGTGCGCCCGCCGACGCGAGATGTCGTCGCGGTGGACGGCGTCCGCTTCCGCATCGAGCCGGGCGAGCGAGTCGCCTTCGTCGGGCCGAACGGCGCGGGCAAGTCCACGACGATCAAGATGCTCGCGGGCATCCTGCACCCCACCGGGGGCATCGCCCGCGTGCTCGGCTTCGTGCCGTGGGCCGAGCGCAAGCGGCTCGCCTACCGGATCGGCACCGTCTTCGGCCAGCGCACGCAGCTCTGGTACCACCTGCCGGCGCGCGACACGTTCGCGCTCCTCGCGCGCGTCTACGATCAGGACGATGCGACCCACGCGCGCCGGCGCGCCGAGCTCGTGGAGGCGTTCGGCGTGGGGAGACTCCTCGACACGCCGGTGCGCCAGCTCTCGCTCGGCGAGCGGATGCGCTGCGAGATCGTCGCAAGCCTCCTGCACGCGCCGCACGTCCTTTTCCTCGACGAGCCGACGATCGGCCTCGACGTCACCGCGAAGGCCGTGATCCGCGACCTCGTCCGCGACACGTCGCGCCGCGACGGCTCGACGGTCCTCCTCACCTCGCACGACACGGGCGACATGGAGCGCGTGTGCGACCGCGTGCTCGTCATCCACAACGGCCGCCTGCTCCTCGACCGGCCGATCGCCGACCTGCGCCGCACGTACATCCGCCGGAAGGTCGTCACCCTGCTGACGGCCGACGAACGGATCGCGCTCGCGCTGCCCGGCGTCACCGTGACCGAGACGGCGCCGCACCGGACGGTCCTCGAGGTGGACGTCGACAAGACGCCGATCGAAGCGGTCGTCCAGGCGGCGCTCCGCGCCACGCGGCTCCGCGACCTCACGGTCGAGGACCCGCCGATGGAAGAGATCGTCCAGGCGATCTACGCGAGCGCAAGATGAAGCAGATCGCGATCGCGGCGCTCGCCGCGCGACACGCGCTCCACGCCCGGGGCGAGGCGCTCGCACGCGCCGTCTTCTACCTCGCGATCCTCCTCATCCTCTCGCGCCTCTGGCACGCGCTCGGCGCACCGAGCTCGTACGTCTGGTACGTCGCGCTCACGGAGTGGGTCGTGCTCGCGATGCCGCTCCTCTCCTTGGACATCGAGGACGACATCCGGCGCGGCGACATCGCCTACCGGATCGCCCGGCCGGTCTCGTACCTCTGGACGAAGGTCGCCGAGGGGTTCGGCAGCGGGCTCGTGCGCCTGTTCCTGATCGGGGGGGCCGGGGGGGCCGCGGCGTGGATCCTCACCGGCACCCCGCCGCCGAGGGGCGTCCTCCTCTCCCTTCCCCTCGCGACCCTTTCCTTCTTCCTCCTCGTGCTCTGGCAGGCGGCGATCGGGCTCATGGCCTTCTGGATCGGCGACACGCAGCCGCTCTTCTGGATCTGGCAGAAGCTCTTCTTCTTCCTCGGCGGCCTCCTCTTCCCGCTCGAGGTCTACCCCGAGTGGCTCCAGCGCGCGGCGCAGTTCACGCCGTTCGCGCCGCTCCTGCACGGCTGGGCGCGGCTCGCGTTCGCTCCCGATCCCGCCGTGGCGGCACGGACCGCGCTGCTCCTGCTCGGCTGGGGCGTCGCGCTCGTGGCGTTCCTCTCGTGGCTCTACCGCCGCGCGCTCGCGGTGCTGGACGTGAACGGCGGATGAGGTACCTCGGGGCGCTGCTCCTCACGAACCTGAAGGCGTCGGTGGCGCTGCGGGGGGCGTTCTGGGCGCGCGCGGTCTTCATGGCGCTGAACAACGTCATCATGCTCGTGCTCTGGTTGCTCTTCTTCCGGCACTACGGCGACGTGCGCGGCTGGCGCGCCGTGGACACGGTCACGATCTACGCGGTTGCCGCGTCGGCGTTCGGGATCGCGGTCGTGCTCGGCCACGGCGTGAACGATCTCGCGCGACGCATCCACGAGGGCGGGCTCGACGCGTTCCTCACGCAGCCGAAGGACGTGCTGCTCCAGTGCGTCGCATCGAAGAGCGAGGCGTCGGGCTGGGGCGACCTCTTCAGCGGCGTCGTGCTCTTCGCGGTCGCGGGGTTTCTCGCGCCCGCGACGCTGCCGATCTGCCTCGTGACCGCGGTGTCGGGCGCCGCGATCTTCCTCTCGTGGAACGTGATGTTCCACAGCCTCGCGTTCTGGCTCGGGGACACGACGAGCGTGAGCCGGCAGGCGTGGCACTTCCTGATCCTCTTCAGCCTCTACCCGAGCACGATCTTCGGCGGGTGGTTGAAGCTGCTCCTCTTCACCGCGCTGCCGGCTGGGTTCATCGGCTACCTTCCGGTGGACCTGCTGCACCGCTTCTCGTGGGGGACGCTGCTCGCCGTCCTGGGCGCCGCCGCCGCGTACGTCGCGCTCGCCGCGCTCGTGTTCCGGCTCGGGCTCCGCCGCTACCAGTCCGGCTCGCGGTTCGCGTAGGCTCGGCCACGACGTGAGGGGGCGTCGGGGGCCGGGCCGCTAGATAGAATGGGTCGCGGGGGGCGGCGATGCCGGAGTTCGAAGCCTTCGCCCGATGGAACTCGTCGTGGACACGATCCAGATCCGCGACGCGAAGCGGGACGCAAAGGTCTTGATGGAGGGGATCGCGCGCGTCTCCAGCGGCCGGCACGTGAAGCTCGTGAATCCGCCCGCGGGGCGGTAGGCCCTGTCTTGAAACCCTCCTAGAGTCAGCCCACTGCGAGGCCGCCCAGCGTCGTTGCGCCGCCTCGCCATGTCTCTCCGTCCGACCCAGGTCGGCGGCGCTCCTCGCTGGACTTCGCGGCGCCGCAACCGGGCGCCGCCATGAGGCCGCCGCGCGGCCGCATCCGGCGTTGAACGACGACGGACCCGGCGCGCCTAGGGGAGAGGGCGCCGCCGAACCGCGTGACGCTCGACGCGGACGCGCCGGCGTATGGACGGTCAGCCTCGGCGAGGTAGCAGGCTGTGAGCCGGCCGAACCGATCGAGATCGAGGTCGCCGCGGGGGAGATGCGCGAGGTCTGGATCGACCTCAAGCGCAAGGCCCGCTGACCGCGGTGGGATCGCTGGCACCTCCAAGTAGAAGAGAGGGGGGACGGCGGGGGGGCGCGGACTCCAAGTCCGCACCTCGCCGCCATAACTACGCGCGTAACAAGGAGATAGGCACGCCAACCCCCGTACCTAGTACGATGTCCTACGTCTGGCGGAACCTACTGCAGCGGAAGGTCCGGAGCGGGCTCTCGATGCTCGGCGTCTCCGTCGCGGTCGCTGGCGTCGTCGCGCTCATCTCGGTCACGCACGGGCTCAAGGGGAGCCTTGACCGCTACATGGAGGCGAGCGGGGCCTCGCTGATCGTCTTCAGCGGGGATGCTGCCGACCTCGTCTTCAGCAAGGTCACGCTCGACGACGTCGCGCGGATCCGCGCGATCGACGGCGTCGAGGCCGTCTCGCGCGTCCACTTCTCGGCGTTCCGGCCGCCGAGCAACGGCGACCAGACGCCCGTGCTCCCCGCCATCCTCCTCTTCGGGCGCTATCCCGAGGAGCGGATCATGAACAAGTACCGCGCGTTCCTCCGCGAAGGCCGCCTCTTCCAGAAGCCGACGGAGGTCGTCGTGAGCAAGTTCATCGCCGAGTCGCTCGGGTGGGGCGTCGGGGCGAAGGTGCCCATCTACGGCGCGGAGTACGAAGTCGTCGGCATCTTCGATTCGGACCTCGCGTGGGAGAACGCCGGGGTCGTCATCCACGCGGACGTGCTCGGCCGCCAACTCGGCCGCCCCGACAACTACACGCTCCTCTTCGTCTACACCGCCGCGACGGCCGCCGACAGCGTGCAGAGGGCGATCGAGGTCGAGCTGCCGCGCCTGCGCGCCGTCCCGCCGGGCGACTTCACGAGCCAGTACGCCGACCAGCTCGAGGTTCTCGACGAGTTCATCGCGCTCGTGACCGTGATCGCGATGGTCATCGGCATCCTCGGCGTCCTCAACACGATGATGATGAGCGTCTCGGAGCGCACGCGCGAGATCGGGACGCTCCGCGCGCTCGGCTGGTCGCGCGGCCGCGTCCTCCGCATCGTGCTTGTCGAGGGGCTCCTCCTCTCGTGCGTCGGCGGCGCCTTCGGCCTCCTCCTCGGCGTCGCGGGCACCGAGGCGCTGATCGCGTTCTGGAACAAGGCCTACCTCATCGCGACCTACCTGCCGTCCACCTTCGTCAAGGGCGGGCTCGTCGCGGTGCTCGTCGGCGTGTCCGCGGCGCTCTACCCGGCGTATCGCGCGGCGAACCTGAAGCCGGTGGAGGCGCTTCGCTATGAGTGAACGGGTTCCCGCCTCCGCCAAGGCTCCGGCGGGCGAGCCGGGGACCGCGCCGCTCGTCGAGCTTCGCGGCGTCCGCCGCGTCTTCGAGGGCGGCCTCGTCGTCGCGCTCGATGGCGTCGACCTCGCGCTCGGCCGCGGCCAGTTCGTCGCGGTCACCGGCCCGAGCGGCTCCGGCAAGACCACGCTACTGAACCTCATGGGCGCGATGGATCTCCCCGACGAGGGCGAGCTCCTCTTCGAGGGCCAACGGATCGACTCGCGCCGCGCGATGGAGCGCGTGCGCGCGGAACGGATCGGATTCATGTTCCAGCTGCACAACCTGATCCCGGTGCTTCGCGCGGCGGAGAACGTCGAGGTGCCGCTCGTGCCGCGCATGCGCCGCGCCGAGCGCCGCGATCGCGCGCGAAAGCTGCTCGGCGACGTCGGCCTCGCGCACCGGGCGGACTCCGGCGTGCGCGGCCTCTCCGGCGGCGAGCGCCAGCGCGTCGCGATCGCCCGCGCGCTCGCGAACGAACCCGCGCTGATCCTCGCCGACGAGCCGACGGGCAACCTCGACAGCAGGACCGGCCACGAGGTGATGGAAGTCCTCCACGCCGCGCGGAAACGGACGGGCGCGACGCTCGTGCTCGTGACGCACAACCTCGAGATCTGCGAGGGCTGCGACCGCCACGTGAAGCTCCACGACGGGAAGATCCTGCCGTGACGCTGCCGCCCGGTCCCCGAAGCCCCTCCCTTTGGCAGTTCCTGCAGTACATCCTGCGGCCGTACCCGTTCCTCGACGGGGCGCGTCGCCGTCACGGCGCGCCCTTCACCGTGCGCTTCCCGCGCCATGGCCGGATCGTGATGCTCTCCGACCCCGCGGCGATCAAGGACGTCTTCACCGGCGACCCGTATGTCCTCCACTCCGGAGAGTCGAACGCGTTCCTCGGCGAGACGCTTGGCGAGAACTCGCTGCTCGTGCTCGACGACGAGGCGCACTGGCGGCAGCGCGTGCCGCAGGTGCCGCCGTTTCACGGCGAGCGCATGCGCGGGCACACGGGCGCGATCCGCGCGGCCACGCTCCGGCGGATGGGAGGTTGGAGGGCGGGGGGAACCGTGGAGCTCGAGGAGGAGTGCCGCGGGATCACGCGGGACGTGATCCTCGAGACGGTCTTCGGCGAGCGGGACGAGGCGTTCGCGGGGTTCATCCGGGGGTTTCTCGAGAAGGTCGATCGGCCGCTCGCGCTCCTTGGGAGCCTCGTGCCGCGCTGGCTGCGGCCGTTCACGCCGTGGCGGCCGATCGTGATCGCGCGGCGGAAGCTCGACGCCGCCATCTACAGCCTCCTCGCGCGCCGCCGCGAGGCGCCGCCGGGCGACGACGTCCTCTCGCTGCTCTTCCGGATGCGGCACGAGGACGGCGCGCCGCTCACGGACGAGGAGCTTCGCGACCACCTGATGACGCTGCTCCTCGCGGGCCACGACACGACCGCGATCGCGCTCGGCTGGGCGTTCGAGCAGATCCTCTCGCATCCGCCGGCGCTCGCGCGCATCCGGGAGGAAGTGTCGCGCGGCCTCGACGAGACGCCGTACCTCGACGCCGCGATCCGCGAGTCGCACCGGCTGCGGCCGGTCGTCCCGCTCGTGATCCGGCTCCTGAAGAAGCCGTTCGTGGCGGGCGGGCGCGAGTACCCGGCGGGCGTCCACCTCGCGCCGTGCATGGTGCTTGCGCACCGCGACCCGGCGCTCTACCCGGACCCCGAGGCCTTCCGCCCCGAGCGGTTCCTCGACAAGGCGCCGGACCCGAACGCGTGGTTCCCGTTCGGCGGCGGACGGCGGCGGTGCCTGGGGATGGCGTTCGCGCTTCACGAGATGCGCGTCGTGCTCGCGACGATCCTCTCGCGCGCGCGGTTCGAGCTCGAGCCGGGCCGGAAGAGCGGCGTGCGGCGCAAGGGCATCCTCCTTGCGCCGCGCGATGGCGTCCGTGCCATCGTTCTCACCGCGTCCTGAAATGGGGGGGGCTCCGGGGGACCGACACCACCCCATGTCGGCCCGAGCGCGGCGCGCCCGCCGAGTTTAGTTTTAGGCAGACCTGCCTATCACGCCCGGGGTCGAGCTCGGCCCCGGGCCGTAACCCGTTTCACATCCGGGACAGTTTCACATCCGGGACTTGCCGCCTCGCCCAACCTCCGGTCGCGGCCGAATTAGGCCGCCGCCGCCGAGTATAGTACGAGTTAGGTGTGCCGTGAAGCGCGTGATGTGGATCGAGGACAAGTCGGGCGGCCTCACGGGGCCGGCGAGAATCGGCTGGGTCGAGGTCAAGAACGGCGGGAAGAAGATCGTGTACGGGAGCCAGGTCTTCCGTTCGTTGAGAGGGCAGGGCTTCAAGGCCAACTTCTACGACGTCGTGACGAAGGACGAGTACTGGATCTCCGGTTGCCGACGCGACGGAATGGACGCGTTGTACAACACGACCGTGGAGGTCGATGACGACGCGCTCGAGGAATACTGGGTCCGTATTCGGAACTCCCCCGACAAGATCGGCACGCGCAGCTTCCGCGCGCGCGGGAAGCACTAGGACACCTAACTGGCCGCTGCAGCCGACGAGCGGCGGGCGCGCGAAGGGCGGGTGCGGTAGCATGGGGCGCGCCGCTCGCGGCTGAGCGGCAAGGCGTTAGGCCGACCACTGACACCAAAGCGATCTTGCCTCAAAAAGGCCAACGACCTTGACGCCCTCACGGGCGACTAGCATGATTCGTGCTGTCGAAAAAGCAGCACGGTGAAAGCAGTTCGAGGATAAAGGACACCACTATGCCCACCCGCAAGACAGATAGCATTTCCAAGCCCGCAGTCCGGAAGCCGGCCAAGCGCACAGCGGCACAAGGCAAAGTGGCCACGACGCTGCCGGAAGCCATGACCGGCAGGGCAAGCCCCGCGAAGGCAGCGGTCGGCGACAAGCCGGTCTTCTCCTACATCGCCAGCTTGCCGCAACCGCAGCGCGGCATCGCCGAGAGTGTCGATGCCCTGGCGGCCAAGACGCTACCCGGCCTGCAGCGCTCCGTGAAGTGGGGCATGTCCTATTATGGCGTCGGCGACGGCTGGTGCTTCTGTTGCGGCGGCTTCGCCGGCCACGTCAAGCTCATGTTCGTGAACGGCGCGGCACTCAAGCCGGTACCGCCGGTGACGCCGGTGGGGATGGGCAGGTCTACCCGGGGCGTGGAGCTCGAATCCGCGGACGACCTCGACGAACGCCAGATCGCGGCATGGATGAAACAAGTCGCGGCCGTGCCCGGTGTCGGGGGGAAGCGATAGTCCCGAAAGTCGGCCGTGAATGCGAAGGTCACGTCGGAGCCGGGTGTCCGGAGCGTGGCCCCTAACAACAGCATTCAGCGGACGGCGCTGCGAGATGCTGAGCGTTAGGCCGACGCGCGGGAGGACGGTGATGGACCAGGCAGACAGCCGTCGCGCTTTCATGCCAAGCACAGTGCGCATCGGCGGCATGAGCAAATCGGAGCTGCTCCGCGTGGTGCGTGAGCACAACGTTCAGCTCAACAGGGCCGCGGAGGCGCTGTTCGAGGATCGCCGGTTCACGACGCTCAGCCGAGAAGACTCCATTGAGATCGAGGCTCTCTCCGTTGCTGAGCTCGGCTTCGGCGAGGGAGCTACCTACGGGCAGATCACGGCGCGAGCGCTCGAGTCGGGGTTGATCGAGTGCCCGCTGGAACTCGGGCCGCATCTGAGGCTGCAGTTTCTGAGCCAACCCGATGGGGCCGATGGGATGCCCTTGACACACGGCCGAGCGCCTCCTGGTTCAATCACCGTCGCGTCGCCGCCGCTCGACGACACCGGCGAGACAGCGAAGGGCTTCTACTTGGGGCGCGTCGATGGTGTGTTGTGGCTGCGGGGCTACTGGTCGCGGGCCGGTCACGTTTGGAGTCCAGAGGATGTCCTCGTGTTCTCTAGGGTCCAAGCCGCTCCAGCCGCCGAGCGGCGGGCGCGCAAGGGGCGAGTGCGGTAGCATGGGGAGCGCCTCTAGCGAGCGGCAAGACGCGAGGTGGCCCCCCGAGCGGGGATAGAAGCATGCCCCTGAGACTGAGCGCGCACGCGGACACGGCCCAGGAGACGACGAATGCAGTTCAGCATCACAACAGAGGTCGACGCTCCTCCGGAAGTGGTGTTTGCTGTCCTGAGCGAGGTCGAGCGCTGGCCCGAGTGGACGCGGACGGTTACGCGGGTAGAGCGCCTCGGTGACGCCGGCGCGCCGCTGGCGCTCGGCGGCCGCCTCCGAATCGTGCAGCCGAAGGTGCCGCCCGCCGAGTGGACGGTCACTGCGCTCGAACCGGGTCGAGGGTTTCGGCTCTTGAGCCGCTCTCCCGGCGCAACTGTCGAAGCGAATCACTGGGCAGAGCCGACGGGAGCGGGACATCGCTCCCGGGTGACGCTCTCCGTGACGTTTACCGGCTTCTTGGGGCGGGTCATCGGCTGGATGATGCGGGGCCTCAACAAGCGGTACCTTGCACAGGAAGCGGCCGGCCTCAAACGCCGAAGCGAGGAGCGAGCTCGGGGCACGTAACGAGGCGGTGTCTTTGGCGAGGCCGCCGGCCGTCCTGGCGCGGAGCATTTCCCGCCGAGCAGCCTTGTGCAACCTGACGACATGCGGCAGCGGACGAGGCGGCCGGCACTCCTGCTCGGCTTCGGCCCTGCCCTGGCCGCCTCGCCGCTGAGCTACGGCGCTAGGCCGAGCCCTGCGATCGCACGCGAGGTCAGCGTCTCAGGTCCCACGACGCCACGACCCTCTCCGTCTCAGCGTCGGTGATCTCGTAGGCCGCCTCGTCCTCGGCCTGGACGCTGGCGACGAAGACGTAGCGCCGGCCCGCCTCCACGTCCACGAGGATATCGACCGTGGCGCAGTTGGCGACCTCGAAGAACGGCAAGTCCACCAGCTCGTGCGGAAGCCGGCCCGCGAGCCGGAGCGTGATCGCCCGCAGGCCGGGCCGAAGCTCCAGCGTGCCTCCTTGCGACCACTTGCGGTCGATGTCCACGCCATCGATATCGACGACCCGGACCCGGACGTTCGCCGGGGCGTGCGACACGATGGTGGCCCGCTCCTCCGGCGGCGCGCGTTCGCCTTCGTATCCGCGAATCGTCCCGCAGGCGGCAAGGAGCAGACAGGGCGCGAACCGAAGCGTCATGGGCGACACCCTCTATTCTGCACAAACCGGGCGCCGAGGACCGAGGCGGCGGCGCCGGCCGCGTAGGCCGCGAAGTCCCACGGGTCGAACTCGCTCCCGAGGAGCGCGGCGCCGAGGAACGTCGCGCGGAACCCCTCGGGCCACCGGCAGAGCTGGAAGATCTCGACCGCGCACGTGGCGAGAAACACGCACAGGGCCACCTTCGCCGGCGGCCACCGTGGCCGCGCGAGGAGCGCCGCGTACGTCCAGAAGACGACATAGAGGGCGCCGCCGACGTATCCGCGAACGACCGCGATGCCGGAGGCCTTCGTGAGGAGCCCCAAGGGGACGAGCAGCGCGAGCGCGATCAGCAGCCGGCGGCGGCTCACGTCTCGACGTCAGGGGGCTTCGGGGGCACGGCGAACGCCACGGCGGCGAGCGGCGGGAGCGTGAGCATCAGGGAGTGAGGCTGGCCGTGCGCCACCTCGTCGGTCGCCGGGAGCCCGCCCATGTTGCCGACGCCCGACCCGCCGTACGAGGCGGCGTCCGTGTTCAGGATCTCCTCGTAGCGGCCCGCCCGCGGCGCGCCGATCCGGTAGCCCTTCCGGATCTCCGGCGTGAAATTGAAGGCCCACAGGACGCCCTCCTCCCTCTCCTCGCTCCAGCGCACGAAGCTGATCACGCTCTGGTCCACGTCGCTGAAGTCGATCCACTGGAAGCCCTTCCAGTCGTGGTCCGTCTCGTGAAGCGCCCTCCGGTCGCGCACCAGCCGGTTCAAGTCGCCGACGAGCAGCGACAGGCCCCTGTGCTTCGCGTCGCCGAGCACCGCCCACTCGAGCTCCGCGTCGTGGTTCCACTCCGTCCACTGCCCGATCTCGCCGCCCATGAAGAGCAGCGACTTTCCCGGATGCGCCGCCTGCCACGCGTGCAGGAGGCGCAGGTTCGCGTGCTTCTGCCACCCGTCGCCCGGCATCTTGTCGAGCAGGCTCTTCTTCAGATGCACGACCTCGTCGTGCGACAGCGGCTTCAAGTACTTCTCGTGGAACGCGTAGTAGAGCGCGAACGTCAGCCGGTCGTGGTGGAACTTCCGGTAGAGCGGGTCCTTCTCGAGGAACGCGAGGCTGTCGTGCATCCAGCCCATGTTCCACTTGAGGTCGAAGCCGAGCCCGCCCGTCTTCGTGGGCGACGTGCAGCCGGGGAACGCCGTGCTCTCCTCCGCGACCACGATCGCGCCGGGCGCCTCCGCGTGGACGAGATCCGTGAGCCCGCGCAGGAACCCGATCGCCTCGAGATCCTCCCTGCCCCCGCGCTCGTTGGGGATCCACTCGCCCTCCTTCCGCGAGTAGTCGCGGTAGAGCATCGACGCGACCGCGTCCACCCGGAGCCCGTCGAAGTGGAACTCCTCGAGCCAGAAGAGCGCGCTCGAGGCGAGGAAGTTCCTGACCTCCGGCCGGCCGTAGTTGAAGATCAGCGTGTCCCAGTCCGTGTGCACGCCGCGGCGCGGATCCTCGTGCTCGAAGAGCCGCGTCCCGTCGAACGCCGCGAGCCCGTGCTCGTCCTTCGGGAAGTGCGCGGGCACCCAGTCCACGAGGACGCCGATCCCCGCCTGATGGAACGCGTCCACGAGCGCCATCAACTCCTGCGGCGTGCCCCAGCGGCTCGTCGCCGCGTAGTAGCCGCACACCTGGTATCCCCACGACGCGTCGTAGGGGTGCTCCATCACGGGCATCATCTCGACGTGGGTGAACCCGAGGCCGGACACGTACTCCACGAGCTCCTTCGCGAGATCCCGGTACGTGCGCCCCTTGCGCCACGATCCCAGGTGCACCTCGTAGATCCGCATGGGCGCGTTCGCGGCCTGCTTCCTTCCCCTCTCCCGCGCCCACGCCCCATCCTGCCACGCATGGCCCTCGAGCGGCCACACGACGGAGGCCGTCTTGGGCCTCACGTCCATCCGGAACCCGAACGGGTCCGACTTCACCCGCTTCGCGCCCTCGTAGTCGATGAGCTCGTACTTGTAGTGGTCGCCCGGCTTCGCCCGGAGCACGCCCTCCCACACGCCGGTCGAGCCCCGCGGGTCGAGCCGCTGCGGCCTCCAGCCGTTGAAGTCGCCGGTGACGCTCACGCGGCGCGCGTTCGGCGCCCAGAGCCCGAAGCGCACGCCGCCCTGCACGACGTGCGCGCCGAGCGCCTTCCACGCGCGCTTCAGGTTGCCGTTGTTGAAGAGGTAGAGGTCCTCCTCCGGGATCACCGCGGCATTCTAGCGGTCGGCGACGATATGCCCCATCGCGGCGCCGGCGCTCACGAGGAAGCAGAGGCTCGTGAAGTGGCCCTGCGCCGCCGGCGCGGCGCGCAGGTCGCCCCAGGCGAACACGGCGGCCGGATCGAGCCCCGACGCCCGCAGAAGGAACGCGAGCAGGTAGGCGCCCGCGAAGAGCACGATCCCCTTGAGCAGCCCGCCGCCCGTCCGCGCGAGCACGTAGCCCGCGACGGCGCTGAGGAGCGATTCGAGGAGGAACGAGTGCCAGTAGAGCGCCTGCCGCGTCGCGCCTGCGGTCACGGCGACGGCGGCGAGCCCAGCCGCGGCGCCCGCGATGGTCCCGCTCCGGCGACGCCGCTTCTCGCGGATCCGCGTCCGCTCGAGCTCGCGCGTCTGCTTCTCGCGGAACGCTCCCTGCAGTTCCTCGATCGTGGGGGGGCCGGGGGGCAGCACGCCCTCCTATCGGCCCCCGGGACCCCCTCCATTCATTCGAGGCCGAACTGCTTCTTGAGCTGATTGCGGATCTGCTCCGTCAGCGCGTACGTCGCGACGACGGTCGCCACGTACTCCTTCGGCACCTGCTTCTGGAAGAACATGAGGCTCTGGGCGAACGCCTCGGTCGCCTTGCCGCCGCGCGCGAGGCCCGCCTCGAGGAAGGGCTTGAGCGTCTCCCAGGTCTGGCGTTGCGTGACGCTCGCGTACGAGGAGACCTGGTGCCACTCGATCCGGCCCGCGGCGATCGCTTCGAGGAACGCGGCGTCGGTCGTCGGCACGGACGCCGCCCCCTGGAAGCGCTGGAGGAGCCAGATCGCCTGCGGGTTCCCGTCCCGGATCGCCTCGGCGAGGATCGCGCCCACATCGACGCCGCCGAGCGCCTGAGGGTCTGCGCGCCGCAGGAGGGCGATCTTGGTCGCGAGGGGCTTCGCCGGGTCGTTCAGCGCCTCCGCGAGCTGCTCGGGGGTCAGCGCCGGCGACCACCACTCGAGGTCGCGCTGGATGTCGTTCAGGTTTTTCGCGAGCGCCTCGGGGAGCGACTCCTTCGGGTGGGCGACGATCCTCTCCGCGTACCCGCGGAACCGCGCGAGCTGCTCCTCGCCCACGACGCCGGGCAGGAGCGCCGCGAGCCCTTCCGCAAGCATCTCCATCGGGTCGTCGTCGAGCCCCTGGAACCACTGCGGATCCTCGGCGGCGGTCCGATAGATCGTCTCCATCATGTCGGCGACCTGCTGGTCGTGCTCCGCGAGGAACTTCACCCAGGGGCCGGCAAGCGGCATCAGCTGCTGCTCGGGCATCTGGCGGATCTGCTTTTCGCGCATCAGCCGGTCGAGCTCCCGGAAGAGCTCCTTGTGCCCTTCCGGGCCGCGCGCGAGCTGCTTCTCGACGTAGCGCATGAGGAGCGCGGACAGCTCGGCGGGCGCCATCCCGGGCTCGAGCACGACGGGTTTCACCGGCTCAGGCGCGGCGACCCGCGTCGTCTCGGGTCTCGCGACGGGCTCTTCCGGCTTGGGCGACTCCGGCGGCGGTGTCGGCGAGGGGGCCTCGGGGGCGGCGTCGTCCCGGCGATCGGGCACGGGTCGCTGGTCGCCGCGGGCGGAAGACTCCGGCCGGAGCTTCCCGCCGAGCAGGAACGCGATGGCGAGCGTCGCGACCCAGGCGACGCCGACAAGAAGGCGTTTCATGTCCGTACCTCCGGCGCGGCGATCCGCGAATCACGTGCCGGGAGGATGTCCGTGACACCGGGCACCGCGCATCCAAGATCCTTGCGAGCGCGACGCAAGCCTCTTGTGCCTGTTCGCGAACGCTGCGCGCCGGCGGCTGCACTCCCGTCGCCGGTCTCCGCGAGGAGGCGTCAGTCGCTCCTCACGGCCACCGGTGAATCTTGAGCCCGGGAATGCGGCGGAAGTGCCGGATGTTGCCGGTCACGATCTCGTCACCCCGCGAGAGGGCTGTGCCGGCGACGAGGAGGTCCGACGTCGGCACCGTGTCGCCCCTGGCTTGGAGGCGCGCATCGATCTCGCCGAAGATCCGCATGATCGCGAGGCCCAACGGGACGACTGGGATCGCGGAGAGAAGCGTTTCGACGAACTCCTCTCTGCGGGCCCGGCGCGCTGCCGTGTCCGCGCGCCAGCACCCATGGAACAGCTCACCCGCGCTCATCGCCGAGATCGCCAGCTCGACGTCGCCCCACTTGTCCACGACCGCCGCGATGAGCTGCTCGGGCGTCCGTCCGGTCCGCTCGGCGTGGATCAGCAGCGTCGAGTCGATCAGGAGTCCCACTTGGGCCGCTCCTCGACCGGCTCCTTGGCAAGCACCGCCATGAGATCCTTGCCGAAGCGGTCGTCCAGGAGGACCGGCGGCCGCGCGCGGATCAGGGCGAGGCACTCCGAGGCTCGTCGGCCGTGCACCGGCGGAGGCACGATCTCGCAGACATCGCGACCACGCCGGTGGACGCGGAACCGCCGTCCTGATTCGACCTCGTCGAGCAGCTTGGAGAACGAGCGGCTCGCCTTGGTCGCCGAGATCCGCCGATCCGGCCGCTTATCTGATTTATTTGCCACGAATCAGATTATACGGCGTGCCGCGCAAGACGCAAGCGTGCTGCCGCTCCTTCGCGAGCGCATCAACGGCGCGATTGCGGCGGGATCGGGCGCGCGCGCGCGACCGCGAGGCGCCCTTCCTGCGCAGCAACCGCGGCGCCGAGGCCCAGCCAAGCGGCAAGCGCGCGGAGCCGCTGGATGGTGACGTGCCCTGGCCGGCCCCCGGACCCTCGACTACGGCAGGAAGCGCCGGAGGTGCTCCTTCCAGAAGGGCCAGTCGTGGCCGAAGACGCCGGGCCACACCTCGCAGTGCACGGGGATGCCCTTCGAGCGGAGGACGTGCGAGAAGTTGCGCGTCTCGTTCACGAGGCTGTCCTGCTCGCCGGTCGCGATCACCCACTCGACCTGCGCGAGGCGGCGCGACCAGCCCTCGTCCATGTTCGGGACGAAGCACGTGGGGCAGTGGTAGTAGCAGAGGTTGTCCCAGTGGCCGTCGAGCATCCGCCGGTTGTCGAAGAGCCCCGAGAGCGCGATGCAGCGCTTCACCTGGTCGGGGTGGCGCGCGGCGAAGTTGACCGCGTGGTAGCCGCCCATCGACGCGCCGTAGACCGCCGTGTCGCCGCGGCCCGCGCGCGACGCGACCATCGGGAAGAGCTCCTCGGAGAGGTAGCGGTCGAAGACGTCGTGGCGCTGCACGCGCTCGGCGGGGTGGAGCCGCGAGTTGTTCCACGTCTCGTCGTTGAACGCGTCGATGCAGCACACCTGGAGGCGCCCTGCGTCCACGTAGTCTGCGAGCGAGCCGACGAGCTCCCGGTCCTCGTTCTCGTGGAACCGGCCGCCCGACGTCGGGAACATCACGAGCGGCCGGCCTGACCGGCCGAACCAGAGGTACTCGATCTTCCGGTCGCCGAGGTTTCTCGACTTGAAGGTGTCGTAGTGGCGCTGCATCACCAGAAGTCTCGCCCATGGGGCGAGGAAACGGGTTCCCCGGACCCCTCCCAATCGGCCATTTTGCTAGGATCTTCCGCGACGGAGGGACGCCATGGCGAAGAGAATCGGCCTCGTATACGGGATGGAGCGCGACTTCCCGGCCGCTCTCGCGCAGGAGATCAACCGGAGGGGCCGCGGGGAGGTCGTCTGCGAGCCGATGGTCGTGGGCGCGCTGCGGATCGACCGGAAGCCCCCGTACGACATGATCCTCGACCGGATCAGCCACGAGGTGCCCTTCTACCGGACGCTCCTGAAGCAGCTCGCGCTCCAGGGCGCGCACGTCATCAACAACCCGTACTGGTTCTCCGCCGACGACAAGTACTTCGGGACGATCGTCGCCGACCGGGTGGGGGTCGCGGTGCCGCGCACCGTGCTGCTGCCGAGCAAGCAGCACCCGCCGAACACCGAGGGCGAGTCCTTCAGCAACCTCCGCTTCCCGCTCGAGTGGGAGGAGGTCTTCGACTACCTGAAGTTCCCGATCTACCTGAAGCCGTCCGCCGGCGGGGGGTGGAAGCACGTCTACCGCTGCGCGAACCCGGACGAGTTCTTCCACGCGTACGAGCAGACGGGCGACCTCTGCATGATGGCGCAGGAGGAGATCGTCTTCGAGGAGTACTACCGCTGCTACGTCCTCGGGCGCGAGCACGTCCACCTCATGCGCTACGACCCGAAGGCGCCCTTCCACGAGCGCTACGTGCGGAACCCGCCGTCGATCGACAAGGCGCTCAAGGCGCGGATGGACAAGGACTGCCGGACGCTCTGCAAGGCGCTCGGCTACGACTTCAACACGGTCGAGCTTGCGGTGCGGGCGGGCATTCCGTACGCGATCGACTTCACGAACCCGTGCCCGGACGCGGCGCCCCAGAGCGTCGGCGAGGCGAACTTCGCGTGGATCCTCAACGCGGCCGCCGACTTCCTGGTCCGCCGCGTGAAGGAGCCGCGCAAGCTCGAGCTGTCGGGAAACTGGCCGGAGCGCATTTCGTGAAGCTGCCCGATTTCACGCTCGGCATCGAGGAGGAGCTCCAGGTCATCGACCCGGAGACGCGTGAGCTCCGCTCGCACATCTCGCAGATGTTCGCGGCGGGCGAGGTCGAGCTGCACGACAAGATCCGCCGCGAGCTGCACCAGAGCGTGGTGGAGATCGGCTCGCAGGTCTGCCGCGACATCGCGGAGGTACGCCGCGAGGTGACGCGCACGCGCGCCCAGATCTGCAAGGTCGCGCGCGAGCACGGCCTCCGGATCGGCGCCGCGGGCACCCACCCGTTCACCCACTGGGCCGACGTCGCCACGACCGAGAACGAGCGCTACAACAAGATCCTCGACGACCTCCAGGTCGTCGCGCGCGCCAACCTGATCTTCGGCCTCCACATCCACGTGGGGATCGAGGACAAGGAGACGCTGATCCACATCTTCAACATGGCGCGGTACTTCGTGCCGCACATCCTCGCGCTCTCGGTGAACTCGCCCTTCTGGACCGGCCGCGAGACCGGCTGGAAGTCCTACCGCGTGAAGGTCTTCGAGAAGTTCCCGCGCACCGGCATCCCCGACGCGTTCCGGAGCTTCGGCGAGTACGAGGAGCTGGTGAGGGACCTGATCCGCACCAACTCGATCACGGACGGCAAGATGATCTGGTGGGACCTGCGCCCGCATTGGCGCTACCCCACGCTCGAGTTCCGCTGCTGCGACATGCCGATGCGCGTGGACGAGACGGTGGCGATCGCCGCCCTCTGCCAGGCGCTCGTGGCGAAGCTCTGCTGCCTCCACCAGCGCAATCTCTCCTTCCGCCTCCACCGCCGCTCGCTCATCCAGGAGAACCGCTGGCGGGCCGCGCGCTGGGGGATCTCCGGCAAGCTCATCGACCTCGGGAAGATGCAGGAGTTCGACACCCCGCAGCTCATCGCCGAGATCCTCGACTTCGTGGACGAGGTCGTGGACGAACTGGGCGTCCGCGCGGAACTCGGCTACCTGCGCGAGATCGCCGCGCGCGGCACCGGGGCCGACCGCCAGCTGCACGTCTACCGGGAAACCGGCGATCTGAAGCGGGTCGTGGACTACATCGTCAAGGAAACGGAGCACGGCCTGCCGCCCGCCTAGGCCGAAGAGTGCGGGCTTGGGGGGGCGAGGGATATAGTCTCCCGCAGTGGCAAGCGAGTTCCTCGACGTCTCCTACGACCCCCTCCTCGAGGAAGGGGCCAAGAACGCGGTCCGGACCTGCCTCGGCGTAAAGCCTCACGAACGGGCGGTCCTCGTGGCGGACCGGGCCTCGCGGGAGATCGCGGCGGCCCTCGCGGCCCAGCTGTCGCTTGCGGCCCGGGAGTTCCGGGCGCTCATCCTCGAGGACATCGTCACCCGGCCCGTCCTGCACCTCCCGAAGGAGATGGAGGAGGCCTTCGAGTGGGCCGACGTCTCGCTCTTCGCCGCGTCGGCGCAGCCCGGCGAGCTCGCGATGCGGCGCGCGATGACGGCGATCGTCACCCGCAAGAAGATGCGGCACGGGCACATGGTCGGGATCGACCGCCGGATCATGCTCGAGGGGATGCGCGCGGACTTCAAGCAGGTCGAGGAGCTGACCCGACGCGTGTGCGAGAAGGCGAGGCTCGCGAAGGAGATCACCTGCGAGACGCCCGCCGGCACGGCGATCAAGGCGACCTTCGACAAGAGCCTCAAGTGGATCGCGACGCCCGGGATCATCTCGCCCGAGAAGTGGGGGAACCTGCCCGGCGGCGAGACCTTCACGTCGCCCGCCCGCGTGGACGGCGTCTACGTGGTGGACGGCTCGCTCGGGACCTGGCTCGCCCCGAAGTACGGCGACATGCGGAAGCACCCGCTCACGATCAAGATCGCGGACAGCCGCATCGTCGATCTCGAGTGTGCGAACCGGGACGCCCTCAGGGACTTCCGGGGATACGTGCGCCACGCCGAGAACGGCGACCGCGTCGGCGAGTTCGCGCTCGGCACGAACCTCGCGGTGCGCGACGTCATCGGGAACATGCTCCAGGACGAGAAGATCCCGGGCGTCCACATCGCCTTCGGCCACCCCTACAGCGAGCACACCGGCGCGACGTGGACCTCCGAGACCCACATCGACGTCGTCGGGCGCGACTTCGACGTCTGGTTCGACGGCGTGCCGATCATGAAGCGCGGGCGCTACCTCCTCAACGGTCCCCCGAAGCCCCCCCCGACCGACCGCGAGGGACGCTGATGGATCCCTCGCTGCGAGAGCGGTTCAACGCCGCCTGGAGCGAGGGCCTCTACCGCGCCGTGCGCGAGGACCTCGAGCGCCGGCTCTCGTGCCGCGTCCCCTTCCGCGTCGCCGAGACGCCGCTCTTCTTCCCGAAGGACTTCCGCGCGCGGTTCACGCGCGCGGCGAACGAGATCGTGGCGCAGCTCTCGGACCCGCGCTGGATCGCGTCGCAGGAGGAGGCGGTCCCCAAGGCGTACGCCGCGCCCCGGCGGCCCGCGCTCCCGCAGGTCGCGCAGGTCGATTTCGCGATCGTGCGCGAGAAGGACGGCGCGCTGGGCCCGCGCCTCGTCGAGCTGCAGGGGTTCCCCTCGCTCTACGGCTTCCAGATCCTGCTCTCGGACGTGTGGACGGAGCACCTCGCGACGATCGAGGGGATGCCCGACGCGTGGCGGATCTTCTTCGGCGGCTTCGAACGCGCGCGGGCGATGGGGCTCATCCGCGAGACGCTGCTCCACGGCCACGACCCCGAGGAGGTGATCCTCCTCGACCTCGACCCCGACACGCAGAAGACCTACCCGGACTTCCGTGCGACCCAGCGCTGGTGGGGGGTCGAGCCGGTCTGCCTCACGTCGATCCGGCGCGAGGGGCAAAAGCTCTACCGCGAGAAGGACGGCCGGAGGATCCCGGTGAAGCGCGTCTTCCAGCGCGTGGTCTTCGACGAGCTCGAGCGCACGAAGCTCCCGCGCACGTTCGACTTCCACGAGGACCTGGACGTCGAGTGGGCGCCGCACCCCGCGTGGTACTTCCTCTGGTCGAAGCGGTCGATGCTCTCCCTCGACCACTGGGCGGTGCCGAGGACGCGGCTCGTGAGCCAAGGGGTTCCCCCCGACCTCCCCGATCATGTCCTGAAGCCGCTCTGGTCCTTCGCCGGCGGCGGCGTGAAGGTGGACGTGACGGCCGCGGACGTGGCGGCGATCCCCGCCTCGGAACGCCACCAGTGGATCCTCCAGGAGAAGGTCGAGTACGCGCCCGCGTTCCAGAGCGTCCACGGCGACCCGGTGAAGGCGGAGGTGCGGATGATGTTCGTGCGCCCCGACGGGCAGCCGAAGATGACGCTCCTCATGAGCCTCCTGCGCCTCTCGCGGGGGAAGATGATGGGCGTGAACTTCAACAAGGACCTCGACTGGGTGGGCGCCTCGGTCGGCGTCTGGCCCGCGTGATGGGAAGGGGGGGGGCGGGGGGGGCCGGCATCGCGGCCTTCGCCCTCTGCCTCTTCCTCGCGTTCCAGGTGGACCGCTGGGTCTACCTCGAGGTCTCGGGCCGCATCGCCGAGGCGACCGGCGAGAGGGTGTGGCGGTTCGGAAGGCCCGACGGGGGCCGCGCCCCGAAGGTCGTCGAGGTCCTGACGCTCTTCAAGCGGATGGGGGAGGTCTGGTTCCTCGCCGTCGTCGTCGTGACGATGCTGCTCCTCGCCCCGATGCGGCGCGGGCAGGTGGTCGTCCTCTGCCTCGCGGTCGCGGTCTCGGCCGCGGTCGGCCAGGGGCTCCTGAAGCACGGCATCGGGAAGCTCCGTCCGGACGCCGAGCTGTCGCCCAAGGACGTCGAGAGGCTCGTCGCGCGCGGCGGCGAGATGACCCTCGCGCGCGGCAAGATGTTCAACAAGGGCTCCGCGCTCTTCCGGCCGCCGTTCTCCCGCGAGCACTCGGGCCTCACCTTCCCCTCGGGCCACGCGGCGTTTGTCTTCGCCGTGTTCGCGGTCCTCGCCCGCGCCTTCCCCGAGGCGCGCTGGTGGTTCCTCTTCCTCGCGTGCGGGGTCGCCCTGTCGCGCGTGCTCATGGGGGAGCACTTCCTCTCGGACGTGATCGCCGGAGCGGGCGTCGGCTACGCCTGCGCCCGCGCCGTGCTCGCGGTGCCGCGGGTGCGGAGGCTCATGGCGGTCCCGGCCTGAGCCAGGAAGTCGCGCCTCTTGAGACAATGCGGCGAAAGGAGATCGCCATGGCCAAGAAGGACCAGAAGCCCGCGAAGCCGAACGCGGGGAGCAAGGGGATCGCGGGCGGCAAGGCGGGCGCTCCGGGCGCCCCCGCGGGTCCCGGAACGCCCGGGGTCGTCCCGCCCAAGGATCCGGCCTCCGGGACCGCGAAGCGGCCGGAGAGCAGCAGGGGCGGCGAGCTCTTCTGACCTCGGCGGCGTGCCGTCGAGGAGGGGGGCGTCGGGGGCGGAAGCCTACACGCCCGCGGGCACGATCAGCCGGAACTTGCCCGTGTCGGGGTCGGGCGTCAGCGACGGCACGCGCTCGATCGTGAACCGGACGTTGGCCATCCCCTTCTCGGCAAGGAGGTGGCGCAGGCGCGCGGCGATCTCCGCCTCCACCTCCCCCGCGTGCACCCCCTCCTCCACTTGGGCGAGGAAGCGGAACGAGTCCGGGCCGGTGAGCCTGAACTGGAACGCCGCGACGCCGCGCACGTAGAACTCCGCGAGCACGATCGGGTGGATCGAGTCCCGCTCGCCGCGCGCGTTCACGAAGACCGGCGCGTGCTCCTTCCGGCCCACGAGCGTCTCGACGATCCGGTAGGGCCCGAATCGCCCTGCGACGGGACGGAGGACGTCGTCCATCCGGTAGCGGAGGAGCGGCACGGTCATGTTGAAGAGGTTCGTGACGAGCGTGCAGTCGTCGCGCAGCTCGAACATGAGGTCGTCCTCGATCAGGTACATCCCCTCGCCCCGCCTCTCGGGCAGGTCCACGGCCATGTAGAGGTGCTCGGTGGACGCGTAGAGGTTGCGGACGGGGACGCCGAAGGTCTCCTTCAGGAAGACGCGGTCCTGCGGCAGGAGCACCTCGCCGCTGCTCACGACGAGACGCGGCCGGATCTTCAGTTCGCCGCGCCGCTTCGCCTCGGCGAGGATGCGCAGGGCGCCCGCGTACCCCACGAGGACGCGGGGGCGGTAGGCGTCGATCGCGCGGACGATCTCCGGCGTGGGGAGGTTCACGTGGAAGGCGCGGATCCGGTAGAGGAGGCCGATGCCGGGGGCGGTCGGCGCGGTCGCCAGCGCGACCGCCGCGAAGTGGCCGTTCGTCGCGCCGACGAAGGCGACCTTGCGCCCGAGGCCGGGGAGCACGACCCGCATGAAGTTCGCGGTCCCGTGCATCCACTCGCGCCGGTTGTAGACGACGAAGCACACCTCGCCCGACGTGCCCGACGAGTGGACGACGTGGTAGCGGTCGTGGAAGAGCTCGCGAGGGTCGCGGGAACGGGCGAGGAAGGCCGCGACCGCTTCGCGGTGCACGCGCTGCGAGGTGCAGATCCGGTCGAAGTTCTCGATCAGGTCGCGCTTCGTGAGGATCGGCAGGTCCTCGGGCCGCGCCTTTGCGGGATCGATGCGGCCCTTCCGGCAGACGTCCGCGTAGTACGGCGACCGCTCGACGGCCCATTGGAGCCACTGCTGGAACCGCGCGAGGTTGTGCGCGCGGAGCTGCTCCGGCGTCCGGAACCGGTTCCGGGCCCTCCACTTCAGCGCGTGCCACGCCGCCGAGACGATCGCCATCCGCTGCGCATCGTAACCTTCCCCCCTCGCGGTCAGAGGTCGATGGTCGTGATCGGGCGGACCGACGCCTGCTTGGGGATGACCGTGATCCCCGTCTCGGTGACGGTCCAACCGCGCGCACGGTCGACCTCGGCGTCGAACCCCACGAGCGTGCCCGAAGGCAGCCGCACGTCCTTGTCCACGATCGCGCGGCGGACCTTGCAGTTGCGCTCGACGACCACGCCGTCGAAGAGGATCGACTCGGCCACCTCGACGCCGCTGTGGATCCGGATGTTCCTGCCGAGGACGCTGTCCTTCACGACGCCGCTGCTGACGATGCACCCCGAGCCGAGGATCGACTGCTGCGCCTCGCCGCTCTTGCCGGTCGAGCCCGCGACGAACTTCGCGGGCGGCGCGCTGCTCGCGGCCGTGTTGATCGGCCAGTCGCGGTTGTAGAGGTCGAGCTGCGGCACGACCTGCTTCAGGTCGAGGCACGCCTCGTAGTACGCCTCCACGGTCCCGACGTCGCGCCAGTAGGTGTTCGGGCGCCCCTCCTGCCCGGGCACGCGGTTCGACGCGAAGTCGTAGGCGAAGACCCCGCGCCCCTCTTGCACCATGCGCGGCAGGACGTCGCGGCCGAAGTCGTGGGTGGACTTGGGGTCCTTCGCGTCGCGCGCGAGCACCTCCTCGAGGATCTTGCGGCTGAAGACGTAGTTCCCCATGCTCGCGTAGCACCGGGAGGGGTCGGAGGGGAGGGTGGGCGGGTCCTTCACCTTCTCGTGGAACGCCTTGACCCGGCCGTCCGGCGCGGTCTCGATCACCCCGAAGCGCGACGCCTCGCCCTTCGGGACCGGGATCGCCGCGATGGTCACGTCGGCCGCGCGGCCGAGGTGCTCCCGCATCATCTGCGAGATGTCCATGAAGTAGATGTGGTCGCCGCCGAAGATGCAGACGAGGTCGGGAGCCGTGTCGTGGATCAGGTTCATGTTCTGCCCGATCGCGTCGGCGGTCCCCTCGTACCAGACCTCGCCGGGCGTCTGCATCTGCGCCGGCACCGAGATGATGAAGTTGTCCGAGCGCCGGTTCGTGCCGCCCCACGCGCGCTCGACGTGCTCCGCGAGCGACTGGCTCTTGAACTGGGTGAGGACGTAGATGGACCGGATCCCGGAGTTGATGAAGTTGGAGAGGACGAAGTCGATGATCCGGTAGATGGACCCGAACGGCACGGCCGGCTTCGACCGGTAGAGGGTCAACGGCTTCAGCCGCTCCCCCCGGCCTCCCGCGAGGATCATGCCCAGGATCCGGCGGCGCATCGGGGCGGGAATCCTAGCATCCGAAGGGGCTCCCTCTCTCCCCCGCGCCCCCTCTCTCCACGGCTAGCCCCTTTTCATGCGTCGATTGCGCCTGTTCATGGGGGAGAAGGAGCGTAAGCTGCGCGCCGGTAAGGAGATAGATGCTCTACCCGAAGCGAGACACGCGGCTTCCGCCGCGCTGGCGTCGGCCCGGCCGTGCGAGAGGATAGAGACCTGTGAAACTCGTCACGGCGGTCCTCGCTCCCGAGCGGCTCGACGCGGTCGCGGCCGCGCTCGGCGAGGCGGAGGTCTTCCGGATGACGGTCACCGAGTGCCGCGGCGTGACCCGCGGCCCCGGGGGCCCGGAGCTGGCGCCGAAGGTGAGGCTCGAGATCGCGGTCAACGAGAACTTCGTGAAACCGACCGTGGCCGCGATCACGCGCGCAGGCCAGCTCTCCGCGGAGGAGGCCTCCGGCTTCGGCAAGATCTTTCTCACGGAGCTTTTGGACGTGGTCCGCATTCGCACGGGCGAACGCGGGCCCGATGCAATCTGAGGTGAAGAGATGAATCCGGCGGATGTCCTGGCGCTCGCGCGCGAGAAGAACGTGAAGATGGTCGACCTGCGGTTCTGCGACCTCCTCGGGACGTGGCAGCACTTCTCGGTGCCCATCGAGGCGGTGGACGCGGACACGTTCGAGGACGGCCTCGGGTTCGACGGCTCGTCGATCCGCGGCTGGAAGACGATCGACCAGAGCGACATGATCGTCGTCCCCGACCCCTCGACCGCGTGGATCGACCCGTTCTACGAGCACCCGACGCTCGTGCTCTCCTGCAACGTGCTCGACTGCATCACGCGGCAGCCCTACGAGCGCGACCCGCGCAACGTCGCGCGCCACGCGGAGGCGTACCTCAAGTCGACCGGGATCGCGGACACGGCCTTCTTCGGGCCGGAGGCGGAGTTCTTCATCTTCGACCACATCGCCTACGAGGGCGGGATCAACCACGCCTCGTACCGGATCGACAGCCGCGAGGGCCACTGGAACACGGGCCGCGCCGAGAACGGCATGAACCTCGGCTACAAGATCGGCCCGAAGGCCGGCTACTTCCCGGTCCCGCCGAACGACCAGCTCCAGGACGTGCGCGCCGAGATGGTGCTCGCGATGATGGAGGCGGGGATCGAGATCGAGGCGCAGCACCACGAGGTCGCGACCGCGGGCCAGTGCGAGATCGACATGCGCTTCAGCCCGCTGGTCCAGATGGCGGACCAGGTGATGAAGTACAAGTACATCGTGAAGAACGTCGCCCGCCGGCGCGGCATGACGGCGACGTTCATGCCGAAGCCGCTCTACGGCGACAACGGCTCGGGGATGCACTGCCACTTCAGCCTCTGGAAGGGCGAGAAGAACAACTTCTTCGGGGACGGCTACGCGAACCTCTCGCGGCAGGCGCTCTGGGCGATCGGCGGGATCCTGCGCCACGCGGCGTCGATCCTCGCGATCTCGAACCCGACGACCAACTCCTACCGCCGGCTCGTGCCGGGCTACGAGGCGCCGGTCAACCTCGCCTACAGCTCGCGCAACCGGTCGGCCGCGGTCCGCATCCCGACGTACAGCCCCTCGCCCAAGGCGAAGCGGTTCGAGTTCCGCTGCCCCGACCCGTCGTGCAACCCCTACCTCACGTTCGCCGCGATCATGATGGCGGGGCTCGACGGGATCCAGAACAAGATCAACCCCGGCAGCCCGATGGACAAGAACATCTACGACCTGCCGCCGGAGATCCTGAAGGAGATCCCGTCCGCGCCGGGGAGCCTCGGCGCCGCGCTCGACGCCCTCGAGCGCGACCACGACTTCCTCCTCCGCGGGGACGTGTTCACGATGGACCTGATCGAGGCCTGGATCGCCTACAAGCGGGAGAACGAGGTGGACGCGATCGCGCTCCGCCCGCACCCGCACGAGTTCGCGATGTACTACGACGCGTAGGGGCGGCGCCGCGCGCCGCCTTTGACTCGCGGCAGCGCCCGTCCCGCGCGGCCCTTCTTGGGGGGCTGGGCGGCCAGCGCGCGGCCCAGCACGGACCGGCCGGGTCCGTCGGCAGAATCGGCGGCGGAGGAACTCCGCGTACCCGATGCGCCTCCGTTTGCCACGATCGGGGGCCCGCCAGCCGAGGCGCGCGACCCGGAGGGGCCGCGGCTGCCGTCCGCCCCTGCGCCCCCGTTCTTCGCGGCCGAGGGCCTTTGCTGCAGGAAATGTCGTCCGACTCCGTCTGGGAGGACGCCCGGACGGCGGGACCCGAACCAGTTCCGCGCCGGCGGAGGATCGCGATGTGGAAGAACGGACTCTTGACCCTGCTCTGCGCGGTCGCGGGAGGTGCGGTCTTCGCAGGATGCAACGACGGCGACGACTCGCTCGGCGTCGCGTTCCTCCTGGAAGACGGGCAGGAGGCGACCGAGCTGCCGCCGAGGCTTGCCTTCAGCTGCGACGAGAAACACCTCGTCGCGCAGATCCGGATTCGCGGCCCGGGCGGGTCGTCCCCCGAGCACCCGTCGCAATTCGAGGAAGGCGGACCCTTGACCGGCGTCCGCTACCTCGGCGTGTCCCTGAAGGACGTGTCGCCCGCCGGCGCTCTCGCCTTCGGGTGGAACGGCGGCTTCATCGCCGAAGGACGCAAGGACCCGAACGGGGGCGGGAACCCGCTTCCCTTCGACCCCGACCTGGACGTGGGCGAGCCCTCCGCCGTGCTGACCGTCTCCGCTGCGCGTTGCGACTTCGAGAGCGCCACGTTCACGATCGTGGCGTTCGAGTTCGAGTATCTCGGTGCCGAGGAGCTCGGAAGCCCCGGGTCGGCCCTTGCCCAGCTTCCCCTCCAGGTCCTGCGCGTCCAGCAGCAGACCTGCATTTTCGTGAACAGCGGGGGCGGCAGCGTGCCTCCTCCGCCCGGTCCCGGTCCCGCTCCCGCCCTCGGCCCGACCATCGCGGCCGGAGGCGCCTTCTCGCTCGCACGGCCGGCCGACGGGACGCTCCGGTCGTGGGGATCGAATTCCGCCGGCGCGCTCGCCAATGGCGGCTCGGGGACCGGCCGCGACCTTCCCGGGCAGACGGCCTTCGTCGGGCACGTCGTGGCGGTGGCCGCGGGTGTGGCGCACGCGCTGGCCATTCTCGACGACGGGACCGTGTGGGGCTGGGGCTACGATGGCTTCGGCCAGCTCGGCGACAACCGGAACCTGAGCCAGTACGTGCCGGTCCAGATGACGGGGCTCACGCAGCTCACAGCGTCCAAGACGGCGGTCTCCGCCGGAACCCTCCATTCCCTGATCCTTCGATCCGACGGCATCGTCGAGAGCACCGGCTACAACGGCCGCGGCCAGCTCGGCGATGGGACGACGACCGACCGTTGGGAGGCCCTCTCGGTGCCGAACCTCGCCGGGATCGTCGCGATCGCCGCCGGCTCGTCGCATTCGCTCGCTCTCGACGGCAGCGGCGTAGTCATGGCGTGGGGGAGCAACAACTCGGGGCAGCTCGGCGACGGCACCGCCACCGACCGCACGAGCCCCGTCCAGGTGACCGGCCTCTCCGGGATGAAGCTCATCGCGGCCGGGGAGGACTTCTCGATGGCCGCGGACGACGTCTCCGTCTGGGCGTGGGGCTCGAACCTGAACGGGAAGCTCGGCGACGGGACGGAGATCGACCGGTCCACGCCGGTGCAGATCGCCCTTCCCGGGTTCAAGATGCCCGCCAGGGCGATCGCCGCAGGTGGCCAGTTCGCAATGGCGCTCGACGACGACGGGTTCGTCTTCACGTGGGGGATCAACGAGGTGGGCCAGCTCGGAAGCGGCAGCCTCACGCCCGGGTACCGTCCGGATCCCGCCAAGGTCGTCCAGTTCCCCGCGGCGGGCCGCAAGGTCGTGGAGATCGCGGCCGGCAAGGCGAGCGGCGTCGAGCACTGCCTCGCACGCCTCGACGATGGCACGGTCTGGGCTTGGGGTTACAACATCAGTGGCCAGCTCGGCAACGGCGATCCGAGCCAGTCCATCTTCGAGTCGCCGGTCCAGGTGGGCGCCGGCCTGAACCTGAACTGACGCCGCGGGTGTCGTCTCCTCCTTCGAGGCGCGAGGACGAGGCGCACACAGCCACGTTGGGCCCGGACCTTGGGGGGATTGCGTACAAGCGGGAGAACGAGGTGGACGCGATCGCGCTCCGCCCGGACCCGCACGAGCTCGCCCTCCACTTCGACGCGTAGGGCCACGGTGGCCGTCGGGAGCGGCCTCACCGGCGGCTCGCGCCGCGACGGGATTCACTTCCGGGCGCCCCCTCGGACTCCGTCTGTCCTGGCGGGAGCACTCCCGGAGGTTTCTATGCACGCCCGCCCGAGACGAAACCGACATCGAATCCTGTGCCTCTTCGCGCTTGCACTGGCTGGAAGCGCGCAGGGCTGCGGGGGAGGGGCCGTCGGCACCGCGGTGCTCGACACCACGGAGCTGACGTACTGCTGCGATCCCGAAGAGCCGCTGCCCGTGAAGGTCGGAACGATCACAGCGGGCATCACGTGGATCCCGTTCAAAATTGTGAGCACGGTGCTGATGTCGGTCGACGGTGCACCCCCTTGGGTCCGCTTCAGCACGAAGGGCGCTCCCGCGCTGCAGCCCGCGGTAGCGCCCTCGACGTTGCTGACAAACGTAGACGGCGTGCCCCTGCCTGTCAACGATGGAGTCTTCGATGTGTGGGCGACGGAGTGCCGAGAACTGGATGGTGAGTTCACCATCACGTTCACAACCAACTTCGTGGCCCACGGAGCCCTTTGGACGCCGATCCCTGACACGAAGCACGCCAAGGTCAGCGTGAGGCTCACGTGTCCGCCTCCCCCGATCGCGATCACGTCGTTCTCGCCGACGACGATCACCGTCGATGGCACGGAGGCGGCGCACGTCGAAGTTCGCGCCGCGATCGAGGCGGCCCAGCCGATCCAGGGAGTGATCCTATGGGCGGACAACCGTCTCGACTGGATCAAAGCTGAGATCAGCGAGACGCGAACAGACGGCCTCGGGAACTACGTCGGCGACCTCGACGTTCAGGCGCTGGAGTCGGAGCCGAGGTCCGGGGTCCTCGACATCGTGGCGGACGTCCGAACGGCAGCCGGCGAGTCCCGTATCCGCCAGGGCATCGAGATCGCGGTCAACGGCGCGCCCATGCCTTCCACGAGCCTCATAGTCTTCTCGAACAAGCCGCCTGTCCCGGGCTTAGACACCGAAATCTGGGTCATGGACGCCTCGGGCGCGGGCGCGACGCAGCTCACCGACAACACGCGCGAGGACTGGGATCCCGCGTGGTCGCCCGATCGGTCCAAGATCGCGTTCGTGAGCAACAGCCAGGGATCGGGCGTCAACCTCGATCTCATGTTGATGGACTTCGACGGGGCGGTTGCCGGCACCCCGGCCCCGCTGACGAACTTCGCCGGGAGCGCGCTCTCCGCGAGGGATCCGGCCTGGTCGCCGGTCCCCGGCGAGCGGAAGGTCGCGGCAGCCGTCGGTGCGAACGGGTACTTCGAGGAGCTGTGGATCTTCGATCTAGTCGTGTCTGTCAATGTGGTGTAGTTCCCGTTGATCTCCGTCCTGTTCTTCGCCCCCTTTCCCCCCGCGGGGGGAAAGGGGGCGCGGCGCGCCTCCCTACCCCGTCGCCGACTCCTTCATCA